>Ga0210409_10004119_pt1 | contig 15828 bp, 14 predicted proteins | sample IncBWH17MmetaG_FD_161649 | JGI IMG/M metagenome (GOLD analysis project Ga0210409, IMG submission 161649) | Forest soil microbial communities from Barre Woods Harvard Forest LTER site, Petersham, Massachusetts, United States - Inc-BW-H-17-M | ecosystem: Environmental > Terrestrial > Soil >...
CGGGTCCACCGTCACAACGCGGTCATCGGCGTGGAGTTCGACGATGCCATCATCGCGCCACGCAAGGGTCGCATCGCGCGCGACAGGATCCAGAGCGATGGTTGATTTGGTCACGCCGCGCCTTTGTCCGGTGCGCTGCAAGTTGGTAAGCGCGATTTGGAGCCGCTGCAGGCGTGTGAATTCGGTGCCCTCCTCTCGTCCGTCCAAGTCGAGGATGTGAACGCCGGTATAAAGGCCTTCGGCCACGGTGGTGTACACAGCCAAGTGTCCCCTCAAAATGGGACGCGATTCATCGGCGCCGCTCGTCTCCGTGAGGTTCCAGACCCCGCTGACGTCGAGAACCGCGCCCTCGGGAGACAAGCGCGCCTCCGCCACATAGAGATCGCTCGGCTCGTCGACCGCATGGGCTCGTACCAATGCTTGCGCCTTGCCGAACATCGAAAGCCAGAGGCCGCGAGGTCGCGACACCCAAGCTACGTCGGCTGCGTTGCACACCAAGCCACGCTCGGAGAGCGCCTTCGCAAGCGCGGCTTCGGAGCCGGGCTCGTCGGCTCCACCAGGGGCGGTGTGTCGCGCTGTAAGTATCCACGCTACTGCCGCCATGACAACAATCGGACGCAGGACTTGAAGGCCGCGGAAGGACGGGAGCGGCGATGGTAAGTTGACGGTCCGCGCGTAGCGCCGAAGCGAGCTCAGAATCTCGACTCGGGCCACATCGAACCAACGCTCCAGCGCGGGAATCAAGTTCGCCTCGGCATGGTGCCGGTTCGGCCACCTCCGTTGCAATCAGACAACACGGTTGGCAGCCAACAATTGGCTAACACGTCGAAATGCAAGGAAAAGCCGATCGGCGCGAATCATGCTACCTCAACGGCGAAACATGTTCGGGCGTCTGCTCGCCGTCAGGGGGCCGGTCAAGTTGCGCGTCCCGTTGTGCGTCCTGTGGGCCAGCGTCCCATTGTCATGTGCCAGCCCGACGCTTCCGTTGCCGCCTCCGTCATTGGTGCAGGTGATGCCGGGGGTTGACGCCGATCACATCCGACTTTCGGGACCGTGCGGCGCGACGCCGCCGAACGCGATCATCGTCGTGCTCAACGAGAACCCGAGCGTTCCACTCGACGAGCGGGGGGCCAGCACGCTGACGGATCCCTCGTGCGGCAAGTGGGACGTCAACGTCTTCGCGCATTCCAAGGATGCCCTCGAGGTCTGGTACGAGGACCGCGGCGCGGTGAGCCAGTCCTCGTACGTGATAGTCCCTTGAGCGGCTGGGCGGCTGAGCGGCACGGTAGACGCTCATTGCCATCGCGTCTCCTTCGTGCCGCCGACGACCTTGAGAGCGATGCGCCGCCGCGGTCTCGAAGGCGACTCATCGATCAGCTCGCCGACCAGATCCCAGTCGCTCGCTTGATCGATCCGAACGCGCCGGATTTCCCCGGCGTGAGCCTCGCCACCCGACACGTACACGTGGCCATCGACCTCGGGCGCTTGCCCCGCGTGGCGGCCCTGCAGGACGAACTCGTGCTCGTCGCTGGGGCCCTCAACGAGCACCTCTAGCTGTCGCCCGATGAGCGAGCGGTTCTTTTCACGCGCGATACGGCGCTGAAGCGCCAGCAGTTTTCTCGCCCGGTTCGCCGCGACGAGCGCCGGTACCTTGTCGTCGAGCGAGTGAGCCGCGCACGTTTCCTCGTCCGAGTAACGGAAGACCACCGTGTGCTCGAAACGCGCCCATGCGACGAACGCGCACAGCTCGTCGAACTCGGCTTGCGTCTCGCCGGGGTGGCCCACGATGAACGCGGTGCGGAAGGTAAGGTCCGGGATCGCGCTCCGGAGACGCTCGACCAACCGTCGCTGCCGCTCCGGACCGTGCCCGCGGCGCATGCGTGCGAGCATCGACCCCGAGGCGTGCTGGAGCGGCATGTCGACGTAGCGTGCGATGCGCGGGTGGTGCGCTAGTAGGTCGACGAGAGCATCGTCGAGGGTCTCCGGGTACAGGTAGAAAAGGCGCACCCAGTGCACGCCCTTCAGGTCCGCGATGCGCCGAACGAGCGCCGCCAGAGTCGCACGCTCGTCGTGAGAGAGGTCGCGCCCGTAGGCAACGGTGTCCTGCGATACCAGGTTGAGTTCCAGTGCGCCCCCGTCGACAAGGCGCTCTGCCTCGGCGACTACGTCGTCGGCGGTGCGCGACCGCTGCTTGCCGCGGATTTGCGGGATGACGCAGAAGGCGCAGGTACGGTTGCACCCCTCGGCGATCTTGAGCCACGCGCTTGCACGCGACTGGGTGAGCACACGCGGGCTGGTCGCGCTAACCACCCAATCGGCCGGGTTTCCGACGAGCACGCGTTCGGACTCTCCCGAGAGCACTCGCGCGAGCTTCATCATGTCGCTCGAACCGAGGAAATGATCCACCTCCGGCAACTCTGCCGCGAGCTCGGCCGGATAGCGCTGCGAAAGGCAGCCGGCGACGACGAGCTTCTTGCAAGCACCGACCCTCTTGTATTCGGCAAGTTCGCAGATCGTATCGATGGATTCCCTTTTCGCTTCGCCGATGAAGGCGCACGTGTTCACCACGATGACGCTTGCGTCATCCGGCTCATCGACGATGTGCCAGCCTTCGCTCGCCGCCACGCCGAGCATCACCTCGGTATCGACGCGATTCTTCACGCAGCCGAGACTGACGAAGTGGATCTTTCTCCGGTGCACGGGCAAATCGTCCAATCTCAACGTTGCATCGCGTCGGTAAACCGGCTGAACATGTAGAGCGCGTCGTGGGGGCCGGCCGCGGCCTCGGGGTGGTATTGCACACTGAAGGCTCGGAGGCTCGGCACGGCCAGTCCTTCGGACGTGCCATCGTTGAGATGCACGTGGGTCGACTCGGCACCCGGCGGCAGAGTCGACAGGTCCACGCAGAAGCCGTGATTTTGCGTCGTGATCTCGACGCGGCCCGTGGTCAGGTCCTTGACCGGCTGATTGGCGCCACGGTGCCCGAACTTGAGCTTGTAAGTCTTCGCCCCGAGCGCCAGCGCCATGAGCTGGTGGCCGAGGCATATGCCGAAGACAGGCGTTTGCCCGAGAAGCTCGCGGATCGTGTCGATGGCATACGTGACGGCCGCCGGGTCACCCGGGCCGTTGGACAGAAAGACACCGTCCGGCCGCATGGCCAGGACATCCCGCGCGCTTGCGGTCGCCGGCACGACCGTGAGCCGGCAGCCGGAGTCAGTGAGGCATCGCAGGATGTTGCGCTTGATCCCGAAATCGAACACGATCACATGGTATTTCAGCGCCTTCGCGGACGATGTCTTCCACGCGCCGCGGCCCTCGGTCCACGCGTAGGGCTCTTTCGGAGTGACCTGACGCACGAGATCGAGTCCGCTCATGTCCGGGGCGTCGCGCGCGCGCCGAAGCAGCGATTCGACGTCCTCGCTGCCGACAGCGGCATTTTGTGAACCAGCGTCACGCAAGTGGCGTGTGAGTTTGCGCGTGTCAACGTCGGTAATGCCGACCACGCCATACCGAGCGAGATAGGCGTCCAGGGGCTCTTGGGCACGCCAGTTGGAGGCGATTGGGCTGGCGTCGCGCACGACGAATCCCGCCACGCGGGGCGCATCGCCGACGGCTTCCGTGTCGTCACGATTGGTGCCTACGTTTCCAATCTGCGGGGCGGTCATCGTGACGATCTGCCCGCAGTACGAAGGGTCGGTTAGCACCTCCTGGTATCCGGTCATCGCGGTCGTGAACACGGCTTCGCCGACGCTGACCCCCCGCGCGCCCATCGGCCGACCCTCGAAGGTGGTCCCATCCGCGAGGACCAGCCAGCACCGATCGTGTTTCGTCGGGTCGCTCACGCCGCGTCCTCGGGATTGGCAAGGGCTGGACCGCGCGCTCGAGCCTGGGGCGCCGGACCGCTTTCGTGAACGACTCGGCCTTCGCACACCGTCATGACGATTCGCCCCTCGACGGAGCGGCCTGCAAACGGAGTATTGAAGCTCTTCGACCTTATCGCATCCTGCTCGATAGTCCAGCGAGCCCGCGGGTCGAGCAGCACCATGTCTGCGCGCGCTCCCTCGCGCAAAGAAGGCGGCTCCAATCCGACGAGACGGGCCGGCGCCGACGTCAGCGCTTCCACGAGCCGAGAAAGAGGTAGCGCCCCCTCTCGCACGAGTCCGAGCAAGAGCGGTATGCACAGCTCCAGTCCGATCATCCCGGAAGCGCTCTGTGCGAGTTCCACGTTCTTGTCGAGCTCCGAGTGGGGGGCATGATCGGTCGCGACGCAGTCGATGGTCCCGTCCGCGAGTGCGCTGCGCAACGCCTCGAGGTCCTCCGGCTCGCGCAGGGGCGGGTTCACCTTGCACGCCGTTTCATAGCCAAGCATGGCCGCATCCGTCAGAAGGAGGTGGTGGGGTGTGACCTCCGCGCTGACGGCGATGCCACGAGCCTTGGCTTCGCGCAGGATACGCACCGCGCCGGATGTCGAGACGTGTGCAACGTGATAACGGGCGCCCACGTACTCGGCGAGCAAGACGTCGCGCGCGACGATAATGTCCTCGGCAACGCGCGGCCACCCGCGAAGCCCGAGCCGCGTGGAGATCGCGCCCTCGTGCATTTGGGCGCCGTCGGTGAGGGCCTGATCCTCGGCATGCTGGATGACGAGCAGGTCGAGTCCCGACGCATATTCAAGCGCACATCGCATGACGTGGCTGTTGCTGACGCAGCGCCCGTCGTCGCTGACGGCGACCGCCCCGCCTTCTTTCATGTCGGCCATCTCGGCGAGCTGCTCGCCGCGCTGGCCGCTGGTGATGGCGCCGATCGGATGCAAGCGTACTCCGCCGAGCGCGCGCGCCTTGGCGACGAGCATCTCGGTGACGACTCGGCAGTCGTTGACCGGGCGTGTGTTGGGCATGCAGCAAACGTCGACGAAGCCGCCGGCCGCGGCCGCGCGAAGACCGCTCGCCAAGTCTTCCTTCCATTCGAAGCCCGGCTCTCTGAGGTGCGTATGCAGGTCGATGAGCCCGGGCAGCAGCCAAGCCCCAGTGTGCTGTACGACGCGGACGCGGGGGCCTGCGATGTCCTTGGCAGCGTCACGGCCGATCCGCCCGATCCGTCCGCGCTCAACCACGACGTCGAGCTCGGTGTCGAGTGCCTGGCCGGGGTCGATGGCGCGAACGCGCCGGAAAACGAGGACGTCGCTCATGATGAAGCCGCGGCGCGCCTATAGCGAGCCTTGGCGCCCACGTCGACTTCTTCAGAACTGACCGAGGACGCCGATAGAGCCTAGCCCGATCGTGGGAATGACGCGTAGGGTCGTCGACGGCGCCCCCGCAGGGGCCATGCTCTCGGTCTTCGGTTGGGTCACGAGGAGCACGACTCCCGCGGCGACACCGACCCCACCCACGATGAAGCCCACCGTCGATATAGTCGCGACCGAGTGATAGCTGTTGAGGCTGCCGCTCTCCGACGGGGGACACATCTTGTCCGTGCAGACTTTCGCAAGGTCCGAGTGCTTGCCCATGGCAATGGCGCCGGTGATGGCGCCGGTGACAAGCCCGGCCCCGCCGACGCCGAAGGCGACCCACGGAAGAATCGCTCGGACATTGTTTCCACCATGCGAGGGGCCGGATTGCTCGCCGCCGGCCGCAGCGCCCGGCATGGGGGTCGCCGCGACGGTCCCAGGAGGCTGCCCTGCGCCGAGCTCCGCCTCGAGGGTCACCGGCTGGTCGACCGAGCCCCCCTCGGGGACGTCGAAGCGGACGTCGGCCGTCTTGAAGCCTTCGGCGCTGACCTGGAGCACGTGCGAACCCGGGTCAATTGAACGGCGCACCCCGAGCGACGCATTGCTCACGGGCGCTCCATCGAGGACCACCTTGGCGTTCGGCACGTCGCCGCCGGCAGCCGTGCGGACGCTGATCGTCGCACCGCCGATCTTGGGCGAGACGCCTTCGACCTCCCTCTTGGCGTCCGCGAGCGCCCTTTTGAACACTTCGGGCGCAGCGGGCGGCAGCCCCTCGCGAACAATGCGATTGTAGGCCTCCTGGGCTTCTACGTATTTGCCCTGGCCCGCGAGTGCGCGAGCGAGGCCCAACATGAGCGTCGGCGCGTGCACAAGGCTGTCGGCGCGACGAAAGCGGTCCTCGGCGGCCTTGTAGTCCTTGTTTTCCAGCGCTTGCTGCCCGTCCGTGCCGAGCGACCGGGCAGTTGCGCGATCGGAATCAGACTGGGCGAGCGCGGGGGATGCGATGAGTGCGACCGCGAGCGCGGGAGCGAAACACAGAGCAGCGCAAGCCGATACTAGGGAAGGGGAGCGAGGCAGGCCCATGGTCAAGAAGTATCGCCCGCTCTCTGGAGCGAAGGCAACTGAGGCAAGACAGGGGGCTGCTTGACGGCCGAGCGGGGCGCGGGTTACCCGTTTCTCGACGGCATTTCGCGAACGTGGCGGAATTGGCAGACGCACCAGATTCAGGTTCTGGCGGGGTAACTCCCGTGAGGGTTCAACTCCCTCCGTTCGCACACAATTTATTCAAGAAAACCAAGTACTAAGCGTTTCGATACGACTGCTCTCAAACAGTCGCATGGCGCCGTCGCGCGCGGCGGGCGACAAGTGCATTGTATCGCATCGTGGTCGACAGATGACGGTGGCCGGCGAGCTCCTGAATCGCCTTCGCAGGCATCGACCGCCTTGTGGAGGCGATCGACAGCGACCAACAGCGGCGCGACCAGCAGCATCGCGACCTAGAAATCCTGTCGGAGGCCTTCGGGCGTTTCGTCCGACTATGGACAGTCGTCCACGCAGCCACTTTCAGCGACCCCACGACGCCCGCCGCGACGGAAGCCCTTTCGAAGCAGCTCGCTGCGGGCGAAACCATTTACCGCCGATTCGCTGCGACGACTGCGCACCACTTCGCGAAGGGTCATCGATTCACCCAGGACTTGCCCAAGGTCGAACGGAAGCCGGCAACAGAGCGCGGTGGCGAGCCTTGAGCAAAGTCGCCTTGGCGTCGACGGTCGCCATGACGGACACGAGACCGACGCCGTTTTCGCCCCAGACTTGAAGAGCCTCGTGACGCGCGACCCGCTCAGCCGACGGGCAGAGTGCGCTTCCGAACACGGTCGTCCTCAATGCTTACGATCGCACCTTCGTCAAAGAGGTGTTCGAGACTTGGGAGAACACGATCGAGGACAGCGTTCACGTGCTCGATTCGGGACGACGTGAGCCGTAGTGAAATAATAGAGGGCTGCGTCCGACCGGAAGCGACGACGAGGCGCGAAAAATCCAAGTCCTGCGTTAGCACGACTCGTTTTTCGGATATTGCGCGCCCGAGGACATCCTCGTCCGCAGCCGTCGGAGGCAGCAGCGCGTCTACTCGGACAACGTCGTGACCGGTCGCCCGTAAGTGAGCGACCGTGCGGGGCGAGATGTGCATATCGGCCAGCAGCCTCATGCCGGGCTAGGCGATGTTCAACGTCCGCTCGCTCGCAAGCCAGGCGCCGTACTTGGCTGCCTGAAAAACATCGTCTCGCTGGAGCTCGGGGTACTCTTTGATGATCTCGTCCGCTGTGTATCCGTCGCCGAGGAGCTTCAGGACAAAGTCGACCGTGATTCGAAGGCCGCGAATGGTGGCCTTTCCTTCGCAGACGCGCGGGTCGATTTGGATGCGGTCCAGCATACCGACAGTCTAGCAGGATACGCGCAATGCGAACTCAGTCACGACCTACCAGGGCGAGGTGGCTGTGGAGAGCTTGCTTTGCCCCTGAGGACATTGGGATGAAGCTCGCAAGCATGCGCGCGATTGGCACGCGAAGCACTGCCGACCGCGGCGACTAACGCGCCGCTCCCCGTCCTCACCGCGACCTGAGCGCTACGACGGACCCCTCGCTCGTACAGGAAGCCAACTCCGTGCCACTTGCCGTTGCCGCGCACCCGCTGTTGGTCCAGCAAATACCTTCTGCGTCGGCCGCGAGGTATGTCGGGCCGTCTTGCGCCGTCGCCAGCGCGGTTGCCGCACCACCACTCAGGCCGACGATCGCGCTTGCGGGAGCGTTCTGTCGTCACGGCCGAGGGAACGCCGATGGCAGACGCCTACCTGTCGAGCCTCGGGCTGGTCGGCTCGGCACTGATGGTCGCCATCCGCGCCGCGCTGGTTCCTTCTTCGCCGCGCCGCACCTTTCTCTATACCGCGCTCGTCGGCGTCCAGGTGGTTCTGTCGCCCACCTTCGTGGTGCCTGGTGCATCCGGCGAGCTCACGATTCGCGCACTCGATTCGGCTGCCTTCCCTTGGCTGCCGACGGGGCTCGCCATCGTCTGGAGCTTCGTCGTCATCACTTGCATTGTGGTTTCGTCGGTCATCTTCGGGCTGCGCAAGGAGGTGCGGGAAGCGAGGAAGCTCGGCCAATACTTGCTCGAGCAGAAGATCTGCGAGGGTGGCATGGGCGAAGTCTACCGCGCTTGGCACGCGATGATGCGGCGGCCCACCGCGCTCAAGCTCCTGCGGAGCGATCACACGACGCCCCAAGCTCTCGCTCGCTTCGAACGGGAAGTTCAGCTCACCGCGCGCCTGACTCACCCGAACACGATCCGCATCTTCGACTACGGTCGCACCGACGACGGCGTCTTCTACTACGCGATGGAGCTCCTCGACGGTTCGACGTTGCAGCGCATCGTCGAGGTGGACGGGCCGCTTGCGGAAGGCAGAGTCGTGCACATCCTGAAGCTCGCGTGTGGGGCGCTAGCCGCTGGCATCCCGCGGCGTGTCGATTTCGCCTGAACTCGAAGCCATCGTTCGCGCCTGCCTAGAAAAGAAACGCGACCGCCGTCCGCAAAGCGCGCTCGAGCTTCGCCGCCTGCTCGACTCTTGCTCGGTCGAGGCCTGGGATAGCGACCAGGCGCGACAGTGGTGGCTCGACCATCAGTCGGCGTTCGAAACACATGGCACGCTATATCGCGTCCGCTCAGAAGTGACCACGGTCTTCTACGTTGCAGCATTGGTATTGCGCAAGGATCCGCGCCGACAGTGCAGTAGTGCGCGCAGTGCCATGCCGAAGACATGCACGCGGACCGACGCCGAGGCATCGCCGATCGGCGCCGTGCCTCCGGCAAACATGGACGCTCCACTTGCCTGCGACAGCTTCAGGGCGCCGGAACGGTTCCTGCGTGCACGTCGCGAGATGGGGCACCTGCTAGGCGACGGTCGCCGCGCGGGATACGCGTGGCCCTCCGCGGTCCTTCGCGGCGTCTGCCGGTTCATGGTGGCTTCGTCGAGTGTCGTCCTCGCGGGCGCATGCGGTTCTTCGAAAGGGCTGTCGCCAAGCGCGGCCGAGTTGGACGCTGCCGGGGTGTTCAATCGCGGGACCGCGGGCCCAGGCCCGACACCGTGTCCGAGCCTGGAGGGGGCACGCTGCCCAGGTCCGCCAGACGCCGCGGTCTCCGCCGACGGCGGCTCCGGCGCGGCACCGGATGCCGACGCAGCGGCCCACGACGGCGGCGTAGCTCTCGACGCGGCGCAAGCGGACACACACCCTGCCGACAGCGCGCTTGCCGAGCTGACCGCCGACGTGATGGGGAGTCCCGATGCGAGTACGGCGTTGGATGCGGGTGCTCAGGACGCGGGTCTGCTGGATGCAAGCACCGACGGCACATCAACGTGTCAACTCCTCGGCACCGCTACCCCGGGGTGCGGGGCCGGAACCAGCGCCTACGCTTTCAGCTTGTACCCCCTGCCGCTCCCCCTTCGAGCGGGCCAGGGCTACGCGTTCGGAGTCCACATCTGGTCAAATGGTGGCTTCTTCGTTGGAAACGTGGTCGTGACCCTCGGCTCTTCGACCGACGGTTGCACCGTGAGCGCTCCGCTCGCTCAATGGACCTTCACGGGCACCGACATCATGGAGACCGTGTGCGTGAAGCCACAACAAGACCTGACCCAGGTGATCGAGACTCGATCCGCGGCCTCGGTGGGTTTGGATAGCAACGAATTCACCTACTGCGGGCCCGTCAGTGACGGGGCACTCGACCGGCGGGGGCGCTGCGCACGGGGTGGCCCGCGCCGACGCGATCACCTGGTCAATCTTTCGCGCTCTGAGCCTTGGCGTTGCGCCGCTGGGCGGCCAATAAGGCGTTGAGCTGGCGATCACGCTTGCGGTCGAGGCCGGCGACTACACTGGCGCGACGGAAATCGCCAATCTCCGGCGGAGAATCCGTACGTGGTCAACGCGCAGGGCAACATCTTCTTTTGGAGCGGCAACAACGGCTTCGCGGCCGTCGTTCCGAGCGGGTGCGCGCCTTAGATCGGCGAACTGCAGGCGTCTCGTGCGACGCCCATGACGCGCGCGGCACGGTTCGGCACACGTGCATCGTGCGTATCGGCTTGATTTCGCGAGGTATCGGGGATGGCCCATTCATTGCGCTGCGCTTGGGGTCGATGCGTAACGACACGTTGGCAAGCGGACCTCCCCTTGCGACCGTCTTGGCCGCCTCACTCTCGCTGCTTGCCTGCGGGGGGCGAACGGGCGATCCCTTCGGCCAACCAAGCGGCGACGACAGTGGGCTCGGAACCGAGGCAAGCCCGACGGGCTGTCCGGATGCGACCCGAGTCAGCGCCGGAGACGCCTGCCTGCAGCCAGGTCTCATATGCGATTCCGCCGGCTTTTGGGACGACTGCAATGGCCAGCCCACTGTTCCCATCACCTGCCGGTGTGGACCCGACGGATGGGTCTGCGGGCGCAGCCCTTTGACATGCCAGCCCCCTCCGCCGCCCCCGCCCACATCGTCTTCGCCTCCGCCGCCTCCTCCTCCGCCACCCACGCCGACCTGCCCCATGGCAGTGACGATTCAACCGGGCGTCGCGGCCTGCACCAGCGGCGCGGGCGTCACGTGCCAGTCCGGGATGCCCATCTACGACTGTGCGGGTGGGGTGCACGGGTACGTCACCTGTCAGTGCCCGAAGGGGCAGTGGGTCTGCAACACCCCGTCGCCTCTGAACTGCGTGGACGCCGCGCCGCCCCCGGCCACCTGCCCTGACCCTGCAACCCTCGTCGAGGGAAACGCCTGCAGCTCCTCCGGCTTGTCGTGCAAGGGCCACCCGACGTCTTGCGATGGCGCGACCTTTTACGATGCGCTCCAGTGCAACGGGTTGCTTTTCATCACGATCGCGGCGACCGTGTGCCCGAACGATGGTGGGCCGATGCAAACCTGCACAGGGTGCATCGATCAATTCGGCATGTGCTCCGACGGGAGGGGCGATACGGCCTGCGGAAATGGCGGAGAGCCATGCGTGAGCTGTACCGCAACGGGCCGGACCTGCCTCCCCGGGGGGATCTGCGGGTTCTCAGACAGTCCCGCCGATGCCGCCGCAGATTGATTCAAGGTGGAGCTGAGATGTCACCGAGAGTGCTGCTCCCGCGGATTGGTTAGAGCGCGGTCCCGCGATCGCGTTCTATGCTTCGGAACCGCGCTCTAAGGGGGCCTGGCGCAACGAAAACCTACGTTGTTACCGCGGCTCGCCGGGGCTGAGCTGACGTGGCTGTTCGACGTCGTCGGAAGCAAATCCGGAGTAGAGGCCCCGAAGTCGCCGCCCTTGAGGACCCGGCCGGGACTTGTTGTGAGATTAACGCTGTCAATGCTTGGATTTACGTAACTGCTCGCGATCCAATCCAGGTTCCACTCCCAGACCTCGCCCGCCAGATCGAGCTGGCCCCACAGCCCGGCTCCCTGCGTCGCCGTCCCCACTTCCGCGATGTTCGACACGTTCGTGCAGGTGCCCGAACCTGACGGGTAGTAGCATCCGCAGATCGCGTACTGATTGCTCGTCCCTGGGTCCATCGTACCCCACGGGTACTCGCGCTGCTGGCTCCCGCCCGCGGCTGCGTACTCCCACTCCGCCTCGGTTGGGAGAAACCCTCCGTCCCAGATGCAGAACGCGTACGCTTCCCACCAATTCACACAGTTGATCGGCAGTTTCTCACTATTGCCCGCCGTAGGCGTCCACGTTGCGTACAACGTCAACAAATTGGAATCGCAAGTCAGGTTGGCGTCCGTCGGATCGACATCCGTGGTGTTGTTCCAGTTGGTTTCATCCCAGCCCGGCTCGTAGCCGCCTCCTGCTGCGTTCAAGCCGTTGCCCCCGTTCAAGTGCGTGTGGCGCCCAGACCCCGCCGTGGGCATGTAGCCCGACCCGTTCTCCCAGGCCGCTACGAACTGGCGGAACCGCCCCACCGTGACCAAGTACTTGTCCAGCCGGAGGCAACTCACGGTCGCCGGATCGGCGCTGCCTGTGGGGCCGTTGCCCGAGTTGGTATACGTCCGATAGTATGTCCCGCCGGTTACCTCCAAACTCGTGCAACAGCTCTCGTTGTTCGGTCCACAGTCGGTCATTCCCGGGCCGCCCGGCGCACAACTCGGCGGTGCTGAGCCCGCATCGGACTCATTGCCCAATGCCGGTTCACAGCCGTACTGGGTCCCCGGAGTACCCTCGCTCGAATAGCCATCCAAGGTCGTGTCGGCGTCCCAGGCCGCGGCATCCGGCGACCCTGCTTCCGAACAGCTCAGCACTTGAATCGTTAATGTCGCGCTTTTGGCCTGTGGAGATCGCGCGAACTCACCTTCCCCAATTCCGGCGTCCGTAACCGAGACTGAGATTGTCGCCGCCGACTTCGGGCAAAGGTGCCGCATCGGGCCCCGAGTGCCGTCGCTCCACGTGTATGCGTACGGCGGGACGCCGCCTCGGGCCACCGCCTGCACGTCGATGCAATCACCGGTGCAATTCAAGGTGATGCTCGTCAGGACCGCGTGGGTCGAGTCCTCGATATCAACCGAGAACCCCGCTGCGCCACCCGGGAGCCCGAGCGTGTTCGTTGAAGCGTCGGCATCGGAGCTGTCTCCGCCCGCGTCGCGGCCGGCCTGGTTCGCCGGTGCGATGGTGAGGCCCTTCGTTGAGCCGCACGCAATCGTCAATCCCAACGAGGCGGCGAGCATGCATGAAGCAACCTGGCTCATCGTCGCTGGCACTCCATGCTGCGTCAGTCGTGCACCAATGTTCATCGATCGAAGTGACCCATGAAGCCCCAAGTGTAGCCTTCGGCGTCTTTCACCTGGAGCATACGCGCGCCAAAGGGTCTGTCCTCCGGCGGCTCGGCGCTCACGCCTGCGGCCAGCACACGCTGGTACATTGCGTCGAAGTCGTCTACCCAGACACGATCCGATCTTCGGGGCGACGGTTGCGTGAGGCCCACCAGTTAGGGTCGCCGTCTAGCCAGAGCCGGTATCTCCGACCATCATCTCGGCGTTGGTCAGGACGCCCCGATCGGCGTGCCAGCGCGCTCTCTCCTGGAATGAAAAGTAGAAGGTGCAATGGGAGTCGCGCGTTCAAGGATGCGCCCGTCTCGAAAGGGACCCCGTCGGGATCTAACGTAGCTGGAAGGCCGGCTAAAGTGGCTCTTGTACGAAGGCGTTTCTCCGACGCGTGCACCGCAGGACGAAGATGACGGTGAGCCGCGGGAGCAGATCTCGCGCGTGAATCGCTTGCGCAGCCAGCGAGCGTGGGGGTGGCCGGCGCGCGTGTGCCAACGAAAAGCGCGCAAGGGGAACGAACGAATCGGCGACCGCGAGCGAACGACGAGACTCGTCGACCTGCGTGTGCTTGGCGAGATCACCAATTCTGTCGGCAATCTAGCCGGACGGCACGAGCGGGGTTCCGCCCGTAACGGGCGTTACGTTGCGTGGACTTACAGCCGGCTGCTTGCTCGCCGAACCCGTTTGGGCGGCCTACTCGCCGGCGGGCCGATCAAGCCTTCCCGGGCCGCCCAAAGCCGTCACGTGGGGAACGGCTCGTGACAGTCGTAGGACAACGCGCGGACCTTATTGAGAAGCGGCTACGACCCGCTACACGCGCGTTGCCCCATCCATGCATGCCTCGTCCCCGAGGGCGTCGGAGCCATGGCGTTCGCCACACGAACGGGAGCAGGGGCTGGGTGTCGCGCACGCCGTCAAGGCGACCACGGTGAACACCCAGCGCACGCGCATTCGACAACGCTCTACATCTCAGAGCAAGGTGAGAATGAAGCCGAGCAGCTGACCGCAACCGTCCGTCGGGGCCGCCGTCTCGCAAGCGCCGGTGCAGCCGGCGCGAGAGCATGCTTATTGCCCCTGGCCAGCCCACATCAAGTCGACCGCGTATGCGGCGAGCTGACGATCGGCGGTCACGAGCTTCAGGCTATCGAGCTGAGCCTGTGCCACGAGAACGAAGGAGGCCTTAAGCCGGGCGAACCAGATGCCGACAACTGGGGACCTCGATGTTGCATGGACGCGGCTCGAGTAGTTCAGGTTCCGAAGCTCACCGTCCTCGCGACATACGTTCGGGGGAAGCCGGCGGTGCGCAGCAGAGACGTCATTGACCCGTGTCCGGCGCTCCTGCCTCGAGCACGTCAGGAATGCTGACGTCGATGCGGTGGTGATCGGCGTACATCCGCCTGTCGGCGATGCGGACGACCCAACGTGGTCCGAGCTCGCGGCTGCGTCGACTGGCGGCGCGTGGCAGGATTGCGCAGTGGGCATCGAAGGGCCGAAGGCGATGCGCAGTCAGCGCGTGGTGATCCTGCTGCTCGCGTCGGCATGTGGCGGACGAGGCGCCGACGCGTCGAAAGCGCCGAGCGGGAATGATGCGAGTGGCGCTGGCGACGCAGCGAGCGACGGGGCGAGTCTGCTTGATGGGACCATGCCGGTTGATGGGACAATGCCGAGGGACGTGGCCAAGCCGAACGACGGCGACGTCGACGCGTCGGTGCTCGGTTGCTCGCAGCGTGATCAGGTTCCGGCGTCGCTCAGTTGCGACACCCCGTGCACGTCGCTAAACGCGGGCGCCGTCTGCATGCCCATCGACTGCCTGCACAACCCCCAGCAATACCCGCGAAGCCTGTGCCTTTGCGATCAAGGAATCTGGCAGTGTCCCTCCTGCCGCACGGCGGCTGCGTGTTCCGCCTGCGGACCTCAGCCAGGGCACTTGTGCTCGGACCAGGATCCGCCCGAATGTTACTCGTCGGAGCTTCCCTCACGCCCGCCCAACTACTGCGGCTGCAAGCCGCTTCCGTTCTATGTGGACGGGGCGGCGGTGCCCGCAGACGCATCCGCCTTCACCGAGGCTGGGATCATTCTTCCGGAGGGTGCCTCCCTTAAGCCCGCCTGGATCTGCAATGATGCGTGGCCAACTCCCGACTACTGCCCGCTGACGCCTCTCGACTCGAGCCCGTCGTGCGCCGTCGGCACACCTTGCTACTACCGGGTCGGTACGATGGGAGCGGGGCTCAGCGATCCGAACGTCACTTGCGAGTGCCAACCTTCGCATGGGTTGATGTGCACCGCCGAGCAGCTCCCAGTTGGCGGTCCCGCCATCTCACCGGCTTCCGCGTGCGCCGGTTTCGCCCGCGGCGTTCCGTTCTGGCGTGCGACCGGCAACGGCGCTGTTGGCAATGCCCTGTCTCAGCGCTGCATCTGTTCGGTCGGTGCGGACGCTCGGTGGCAGTGCGACGCGCCGATGGCCTGCCCTTCCAATCCGCCGTTGTCGTCGGAGCCCTGCCCATCGACGAACCCCGGCATGCAGTGCAACTACACCGCTGACTCGAGCACAATCCACTGTACTTGCTCGTTCTCTGGTCAGTGGATTTGCCTGTGACGACCGCTCCCTTCGTCCCTGTGTGGCCCGGGCGTGGCGGACCCGAGCATGCGGTACCCACATGACATGATCGACGCGGCCCTTGCTTGCCGGCCTGGACGGTCTGAAAGACAGCGGGGCAGAGTCAGCGCGTCAAGAGCGGAAGCACAAGTGCTGTCCACCTTTTACTCGCGGGCAA
>Ga0210409_10004120_pt1 | contig 15827 bp, 13 predicted proteins | sample IncBWH17MmetaG_FD_161649 | JGI IMG/M metagenome (GOLD analysis project Ga0210409, IMG submission 161649) | Forest soil microbial communities from Barre Woods Harvard Forest LTER site, Petersham, Massachusetts, United States - Inc-BW-H-17-M | ecosystem: Environmental > Terrestrial > Soil >...
CGAAGCCAGCGGGTCATCCGCAATCGACACCGGCAGACCTGTCTCTTCGCGTATGCGCTTATCAAGATTCTTCAGCAGCGCGCCGCCGCCCGTCAGCACGATCCCGCGATCGCTGATGTCCGCGGAAAGTTCCGGCGGCGTCCGCTCCAGCGCTACGCGAATCGCATTCAAAATCGTCGCCACGCACTCCGCCAGAGACTCGCGAATTTCGCTGTCGTCGATCGTCACCGTGCGCGGCACGCCTTCAATCAAGTTGCGGCCCTTCACTTCCATCGTCAGCGGCTTTTCCAGCGGATACGCTGATCCAATCTCCATTTTGATCTGTTCCGCGGTGCGCTCGCCGACCAGCAAGTTGTACTTGCGCTTCAGGTATTGCATCACCGCTTCGTCCATCTCGTTGCCGGCCACGCGCACCGATCGCGAATACACGATGCCGCTCATCGAAATCACAGCGATATCGGTCGTGCCACCGCCAATATCGACAACCATGTTCCCGGAGGGCTCCTCGATGGGCAGCCCCGCGCCAATCGCCGCGGCCATGGCTTGCTCTACCAGGTAAACTTCGCTGGCTCGCGCGCGATATGCGGAATCCTGCACCGCACGTTTTTCCACCGGCGTAATCTCGCTCGGCACTCCAATCACAATTCGCGGATGCACCAGCACGCGCCGGTTGTGCGCCTTCTGAATGAAATACGTCAGCATCTTCTCCGTGACCTTGAAGTCCGCGATCACGCCATCCTTCATCGGCTTGATGGCCACCACGTTCCCCGGCGTCCGCCCCAGCATGTCTTTCGCCTCGCGCCCTACAGCCACGACCTCGCCCGTATTTTTATTGATTGCCACGATCGACGGCTCATTCACTACAATGCCCTTGCCGTGCGAGAACACCAGCGTGTTCGCCGTCCCCAAATCGATCGCCAGGTCGGACGAAAACAAACTGAATACCGACCTGAGGTTGTATCCGTTCTTGTTCATCCCTCGATCCCCCTGTGGAAAGCTGGCCCCGCACGCCGTCCAGAGCTACTCATTCTCTCCGGACCTCATCTCCTGCGCAAAGCAGCGCGCTCTGATTTGTCGCGTGATAGTTAAACAGCAGCGTTGGTGCTGGATTGCCAAGCGTTGCCCTTCGCCATCATAGCAGGCCGCTCTCGCGCAGCCCTTTTACTTCGGCACCACGACCGATACTTGCGCTTGGTTCGTCCCTCCCCGGCGATTCTGTCCAATCACGACAATCGTATGCTCTCCGGGCAGCAACGGCTCCGTAAAGTGCCGGAAGGTTCCATCCTTCGCAATATTCGGCACTGCCTGTCCATTGATGATTAGCGCGGCCCCTGGTTCCGTGCGCCCCGTGATTTCCACCGCATGTCCCACCAGTTGCGTGCTTTGAATCTCCAGGAGCATGTCCTGCGTCTTGCCCTGCGCCACGAGCGTGAACTTATACGGCTCGCTCACGTCGCTCGACAACTTCTTTGCGCTCACCGCTGTCACCGTCCAGAAATAATCCCCAGGATCCAATCCTGAAATTTCCACGCTCGTGCCCGACGTAACCTTTGCTTCCTTCACGATTTTCGTGAACATACTGGTCGTGCTGATCCGCACCGTATAGGAACCCGCATCGGGCACTGCTTTCCATTCAAAATGCACCGCGGTCGTTTTCGGGTTCTCTGCGATGATTGGCGTCAGGTTAATCGGCTGCAGCAATTCCGGTGGCGCCAGCACATCCGATTTCGAGATCGAACCGGAGGTAGGGATGTTCGCCCTCTGGTACTGCGTCAACTCCACCTGTTCTTGTCCGCGCTGCACTTGCGCGCTGCCGTTCGACACCACGATTTCGCTTTCCTTTGTATCCTTGTCCGTTTTTACCGCCGCTCGGCTATTCGGCCGCAATTCCGCTTTAGCGTCCTCAACGCTTACCTCTGCCTTCGATCCTGGTGAGGTCCAGTTCGGCGTCCTCATGTCGATCGATCCCGTGTTGATGCGCACCGCTACGCTCGTCGGCTTGTTGCTCGCCATGGAATTCTCTTCCACCGTGATCAGCGTGCCCGGCTTCACCACATACGCCGTTCCGTCAGCAAAGGTCACGCGCGCTACACCATCCGCCCCCGTTTGCACCAGATCGCCCTTGTCCAGCGCGGTACGATAATCGGCCTCGACCCATTGCACCGAGTTGACCTTTTTCACCTGCACCCGTCCGTCCAGGTTCACGAATTTTGCTTGCGTCTGTGAAGCCGGCGCATCCCCGCCGTCACCGCTGGTGATCGCCCCGGAAATCTTCCGCGTCAGCGCCGCGTATGTGCTCGGGAACACGATAAACGTTCCGGCTGTGACGATCGCCGCGACTAGCGAGGCGTACACGATTAACGTCTTGTAGGTGACCGCGTGCCACTCCACCTCCACGCGATGTATCTTCGGTGGGGCGGCAGGTCCTTGCGGGCCAGGCGGTTCAATGGGCGTTTGCGTAGGCACTGTTCAGGCGCACTCGTAGCGCCATTTTCGCAATGTAACACAGCGTTTTCCCCAGCGCCTGAACGCCGCGCCCCCACGTACTCAATCAGCAAATAGCACTTGCGCCGCTGTCCGCTTCTGGCCTTCTCCGAGTCAATGCCGCAGGAAATATCCACGCTTATCCAGGCCTGCTGCCACCGCCACGTCGAAAAAACCGATCATCATTTCGTCATACGTCTGTTCGCCCCAGCGCACCGCGGCACTCGGGTCCGGATTGTGTGCATTGTTCACCGAGTTGTCGTACCAAGCCACCGCTTGCAGCTCTGTGCCCGCCTTCAGGGGCCGCGGCTCCGCCAGCTGGTAACTCATTTGCCAGTGAAAGTGGTAATTGACCCGCAGCAGTGTCTCGATCTCCACTCCTGAAGCGCCATCAACTCCCACTCCGTGCGATTGTTCTGTACTCCTGCGTTTCACCAGGTTGTACTCAAACCGCTTCCCGCGCAGGTGCATGTGCGGAAAAAAACTCAACAACGTGGCATCGTTGGGCAGCGTTCCGCGAGCTTCCACGCGAAAATTGTCCGCTCCCGGGGGAATCACAAAATGGTCGTTCGTCAGTTGCAGCGTAAGCACCCGTTGCGACGGCGGCTTCTTCGAAAAGACGAGACCGACGCTGCTCTGATCCTGCACCTTCTTTCCACTGGTCGTGTAGTGCATCTGAAAAACCAGGTCGGACCCGGCTGGAACGAATTTCGCCATCGTCGCCGGCCATTCATCCGGCGAACTTCCTGGCGCGTACACCAAGAGAATGTCGCTGTCCGTCCAGTGCGCTCCCCGGCGGTCCTCCGCATTCTTCAGAGTCGCTGCTGTAAACGCTTCGCCCTCCGGCGCATGGCGCAACCAATTTGAATCCGGCCGCCGCACATACACCACCGCGTGATGCACATTGGCTCGTGCCGACGGCAAAATCTCGACCATCTGCACCCAGCGGTCCTCGGCGAAGGGCGTGGGCACAATTTCGTACGTGTAATCCACGTCCCCGCTCGCCGGCAGCGACACCGGCTTCGCCATTTTCACGACCAGGTCCGGCTGCGGGATGCTCCATCTTTCCGCCCACCGGCGTGGCGGCGGTGCATCGTTCGGGTCGCCAGCGGGGACCTTACCCGCCGCCCACGCCGTAAGCGTCGCAATCTCTTCCTCACTCAGCGACGGATCGTTCGAAAACCGTCCAATCCCCGCCACCGCAAACCACGGCGGCATCGACCTGTTTTGCGTAACAAGCCGAATAGCCTCCGCGTACGGCCTAGCCTGCTCATAACTCTCAAACGACATCGGTGCAACCCCGCCCACCCGATGGCAAACTTCGCAGTGCCCGCGCAAAATCGGCAGCACATCCCGATAGTAAGTGGGCGTGCTCTTGGCCCGTTGCGCCTGCCCGGCCACACAGCTCAGCACGACGCTGCCGATCACCGTCGCCACACTTATTCTCATCATCCGCACAGTCGCCGCCTACAATTTCACTGCCTGTTTCCACTAGGTTGCTTATTCGTAGCGCAGACAGTTTATAGGATCGAGGTTTGCCGCGAGATTCGCTGGATAGTATCCGAAGAACAATCCCACACCGACAGAGATTACGAACCCGATCGTCACCCAAAGATAGGAAAGCGTCGCCGGGACCGAAGGCACAAAGGTGCGCACCATCGTGGAAATGCCCGCCCCAATCAGGATCCCAATCGTGCCCCCAACCAGCGTCAGCGCCACCGCTTCCAGCAGAAATTGCAGCCGGATATCCGCGCGCCGCGCTCCGATCGCTTTTCGCACGCCGATTTCCTGCGTCCGTTCCGTTACCGAAATCAGCATGATGTTCATTACCCCGATGCCCCCCACCAGCAAGCCGATCGAGCTGATCACCGTGGTAAGAATCACCAGCGCGCTGGTCAGTTGGTTCCACAAATTGCTGAGAAAGTCCGGCGAACTTATCTCAAAATCATTCTCTTTGCCCGCCGGGATGCGCCGCAGCCGTCGCATAGCCTGAATTACCTCGCCCTGTGCGGTCTCCACGTTCACGTTTTCCGGCACCGTAAACGCCATGATCAGTTCCTTGGCCTCCGGGTACTGTTTTTTGAAGCTGCTCAGCGGAATGACCACAAAGATATCCACGCCCGGTCCGAGGAACAGCCCTTGATCGTGTTGAAAAACCCCGATGACTTCGTACACCGCACCGTTAATGCGCACGGTCTTGCCGAGGGCGTCCGTATTCGGGAACAACGATTCGCTGATGGCTGCGCCCAGCACCACCACCGGACGCGCATGCACCTGGTCGAACGCGCTGATGAAGCGCCCGCGCTCGATGGTAAACAGCGGAATCGCCTCGATGTACTGCGGCTCCGCCCCGCGCACGATGACCTTCTCCACGCTCCGATTCCCGCTGGTGATCAAGTTCGTGTCCCCGAAGAAAAACCCTCGCGTTCCCACCGTGGTCACGATTTGTACGTCCGGCGCCGCTTGCCGCACGAAATCCGCATAATCGTATTGAAGATACCGTCGCGTGCGAATGCTTTCCGGCCACCGCGAAGGGTCCGTACCCGGCGGAAATCGCGATAGAAAGTACGTTCGCGAACCCAGCGATTCCACTTTGTCTTGCACAAATTTGTTCAGCCCTTGAATGATCGCGGCCATGGAAATCACCGACGATACGCCAATCACGATGCCAAGCACTGTCAGTGCGGAGCGCACTTTTGACGAGCGCAGCGTATCCATCGCCGCGAGGAAATTTTCTCGCGCTTGCGCCAGCGTCATGATCGCCATCAGTCCGACCTCAGCGCCACGATCGGATCCAATTGCGACGCCCGCAGCGCCGGATAAATTCCAAAGAAGAGGCCCACGCCGGAGCTTAGGAATACTCCCATCACCGCCACCCACGTCTGCACCGAAGCCGGGAACGGCGTATACGTGCGCAGCGCCAGCGCCACCAGAAACCCTATCGTTATCCCCGCCAGCCCTCCCACAATGCATTGCATCACGCTTTCCACCATGAACTGCCCGAGAATATCCGACTTGGTCGCGCCCACCGCCCGCCGCACTCCAATCTCTCTTCGCCGCAGTGTCACGCTCACCAGCATGACATTCATGATCACGATCCCACCGATCAAAACGGAGATCGCGCTCACCAGAATGAACACCGCGAAAAACGCCGAACTGATGCCGCGCCACAATGCCATGTAGCTTTCCTTGGTGCCGATGAAAAAATCGTCCTCCATCGCGCCGCTCAGATGCCGTCGCGCCCGCAAAATCAAGTGTGCCTCGTCTTGCGCGTTTTCAAATTTTTCCTTGCTCGTCTTTACGTTGATCGTCAAGCTCGTTTGTGTGCCCTTCATGCGCAGAAACACCGGCAGCGGCACCATCACAAAGTTGTCCTGATCCTGCCCGAGCACGCTGCCGACCTTCTCCATCACTCCGATCACCAGCAGTTCGTCATTCCCCAGGCGGATGGCTTTACCCACCGGGTCCATCCCCAAAAACAATCGCTGTACCAGCGTGTCCCCGATCAGGCACACGTCCGTGTGGTGCTCCACTTCCGATACCGTGAAGTAGCGCCCCATTTCCACCACGCGCGTATCGATATCCGCCATGTTTGCGGTCTGCCCGTACAGGTTCACGTCCGTTACTTCCTTGTCCCCCGCTCGCGCTCGCACCGTATTGCTGGCCGTTGCCCCCACCTCTTCGCAGTCACGGCATCCTTCCGCGACTGCGCGCATGTCATCCAGCTCGATCTTTTTGTACTTCAGCGCTTTCAGAACGATCGTGAAGTCCGTCACCGCAAATGGCGTCCGCGCCATCTGAAACACGTTTGTCCCCAGGTTGGCGATTTTCTTTTCCACGTACAGGTTCGCCCCCTGCACGATCGTCATCACTGTGATCAGCGTGGCCACACCCATGGTAAGCCCCAGCATGGTGAGCGACGTGCGCATCTTGTGCGCCCGCAGCGCGCTGAAGCACTGCACAAGATTGTCTCGGACGGCCAGCATGACCTGCGATAACCCTCCGCCTATCTTTCAAATCCGACCAGAAGGCAAGCCTTCCTCGGAGAGCACGCAACCTTCTCTAAAGATTACGAGAAAGTGGCCGTCAGAATTACAAGGTTCCTTCTGATTTAGCCACTCGTGCCCGAATCGTCCCCAAACTTGATCCAAGGGCGACCGTATTGCCCAGTTCTTCGGGGTTCCGCTGGACCCCCCACTCACGCGAACTTCGCCCCAGGGCGCGCCCAGACGTCTTCGTCTTGCGACGGAACGTTAAGGAATAGCGCTGAGTGGGAGGTAGAATCAGGGATGCTCGGGTCGCTCACGCGAATCATATGCGCAAAAGCTCATGGATTTGGATCGTTGCTGGATCGTTCTTCATTGTTCGCGTTTCGGAATATTACACCCTCCGTACAGATATGGGTCACACGCTGACTTGGGCCGATTCCCTCCGATATACCCTCGTCGAATTGGGATTCTGGATCATCATTACGCCGGTCATTGCCTGGTGGGCGCAAATGTTTTCACTGGAACGTCCAGCGCTCCTCAAGAACGTAACAATTCTCATTTTGTTGAACGTTTTCACCGAAGTGCTGTACTCATCCTATCGCGTGAAATTGCATCATTTTGTCTATCCAGATTTTCCGCTTCGCTCCTTCTGGCGCCAGAGTCAGACCTATTTGATCGACAATTCTTTCATCGTCGCTTGGTTTTTCTGGGCCGTAATCGGCATCCACCACGCGATAAGGGCCGCGCGTCGGTCGCAACAGCGTGAACAAGAGCTCATCCAGGCGCAGCTTGAATTGCTTAAGGGCCAGCTGCAGCCTCACTTCCTCTTCAATACCCTGAACTCGATCTCGTGGCTGATGCGCGAAGACGTCGAAGCCGCCGACAACATGATGACCTCTCTCGGCGAGTTACTTCGCACAACTTTGTCCATCCCTGCCAGCGAAGAAGTGACCCTTCGTCGCGATCTCGATATGCTCGACCTTTACCTGGACATAGAGCGTGCGCGCTTTCAGGACCGCCTCAGGGTTTCGGTGAACGTCGATCCCCAGGCGATGAATTGCACTGTTCCATGTCTTTTTCTTCAACCCATCGTGGAAAACGCTGTACGCCATGGCATCGCCCGGCTTGACCGCCCCGGCTTGGTCGAAGTGCGCGCCGCATGTGTGGGAACCGAGCTATGTGTATCCGTTCTAGACGACGGCCCCGGAATTTCGCCGGAATCCATCGCCCGCGAGGGTATAGGATTGGCCAATACCCGCGCGCGCCTCGAAAAGCATTACGGAAAGATGCAGTCCTTGCGCTATAGCAATCGCAATGAAGGCGGCCTCGTCGTGGAAATTCGCATCCCGATGCGTGTCCGCCAAATCGCCGGCAATGGCCATGGGAGTGATTCACGTGAAGCTGCGAACGTTAATCGTTGACGACGAATTGCCTGCGCGAAAGAAAATCCGCGCTTTCCTGCAGGATCATCCCGAATTTCAGGTGGTCGCCGAGTGCTCCGACGGCGAACAAGCGGTCGCCGCCATCTCGACTCACAAGCCGGACTTGCTGTTTCTAGATGTGCAGATTCCAGGTCGTAATGGATTCGAAGTCCTTGACGCCCTGCCGGCGAAATCCTGTCCGGCCGTTATCTTTGTCACCGCATTCGATAAGTATGCTGTCCGGGCATTCGAAGTGCGCGCGCTCGACTATCTTCTCAAGCCCTTTAATAAAACGCGCTTCTCGGAAGCCCTGCATCGTTTCCACGAACGAAGGATGCGTTTGAAAGGCACCGACCACAAGCAGGAATTGAAGCAAGCTCTGCAAGAGATTCAACGAGAATCCAGGGACAACGAGCGAATTGCCATTAAATCCGGTTCCCGAGTCATTCTCCTGCGCAAAGGATTGATTGAATGGATTGAGGCGCAAGGTGATTACGTGAAACTCCATATCGGAAAGGAAAGTCATTTATTGCGCGAAACCATGGCCGCGGCCGCCGAACGCCTGGATCCTAACCGTTTCCTTCGCATCCATCGCTCTCGCATCGTCAACCTGGACCACGTTCGCGAAATTCGGCCGCTCTGGGGTGGCGACTACTCAATCCTGATGCGCGACGGCACGGAACTAACCATGAGCCGCACCTATCGAATGAATTTTCAGAGCGCGCTATACGGAGAACACGCTCTTACCAGTCCAACGAATCACTGAAAACAGTCGCACCTCCGTTTGCCGCGCAATCGAAATCTTTTGAACCGATAAAGCTCGCGTCCTATCGCTCCGCTATAGCCCCTTATCGCAAACACATTGCGTAGCCCACGGCGAAATCCTAGTTTGCTCAGCGAAATACGGAATCTCGTCGTGCGGATATCACTCGCAATACCACTTAGCGCGCCATAGGGAGGCAACATGCGATCAAGAACCTTGATTTGTGCGACGGCCGTCGTTTTATCTATAGCGTTGTTCGTTGCGGCCAGGCTCAGCGCCCAAGATCAGTCCAGCGGGCCCGCGCGCTATCGAGTCATTAACCTTGGCAATCCGCTCGGCGGGTCATCCAGCGCCGGCAACGCGATGAACAACCTCGGATGGGCGACGGGCGTCGCCAATTTGCCGGGCGACGCGACTCAACACGCCGAGCTCTGGTTGCGCGGCTTGCATCTCGACCTTGGCACTCTCGGAGGACCCAACAGCGCCGTGATTTTCGCTAATCACAGCGCGAGCGGCCAAATTGTGGGCATCGCAGAGACCGCCGACATGGATCCCCTGGGAGAAACATGGAGTTGCGCTGGTGCCTTCTTTCCCACCATCACACACCATATCTGCCTCGGGTTCGTGTGGCAGAACGGTGTTATGACCGCGCTGCCAACCCTGGGCGGCAACAACGGTGTGGCCGCTTCCGCCAACAATCTTGGACAAGTGGTCGGCTGGGCGGAGACGGCAATCAATGATCCCACCTGCGTGCTTCCCCAGGTCCAGCAGTTTGAAGCTGTTATTTGGGGTCCTGGCAAGGACCAGGTCCAGCAACTCTCCCCACTCGGAACCGATCCCGACTCCGCTGCCACCGCCATCAACGACAGCGGCCAGGTCGTTGGCATCTCTGGCATCTGCCAAAACGCTGTCGGAGCGTACAGCGCCACTCATGCCGTACTTTGGGACGACGGTCGGCCCACCGATCTCGGCAACATCGGAGGGCACGGTTGGAACACCCCCACCTTCATCAACAAACATCGGCAGATCGTCGGATTCGCTAACACCAGCGGTGACGTGGTCAACGGGAAGCTCGCGCTGAAATTTCACGCGTTTATCTGGACCAAAGAGCGTGGCATGCGCGACCTCGGCACCCTTCCGGGCGACGCTATCAGCGAAGCACTCGGCATCAACGAAGTAGGCCAGGTCGTGGGCGTATCCTACGGTCCTGGCTTCAGCAATCCCCGCGCTTTCCTCTGGCAAAACGACGTAATGACCGACCTAAATAGCCTCGTCCCCGCTGGTTCCACACTCACATTGCAAGTCGCGGGCGACATCAATGATCGCGGCGAGATTACTGGCGCCGCCTTTGACAGCAGTACAAAGACGAACCCCGCATTCCTCGCGATCCCGCGGCGCGACGAAGATGCCCCTGAATAATCGTGTGCCGCATGGGTCGGCTTCCCGTTAAGAATGATCGATTGAGAACGCTCGACTTTCCTCCAGCAGCACCCCAAGGGCGCGGCGAAGACGAGTACATTGCACTCTTCGCCGCGTCCACCCCACGCTCAACCGTCCCTTCTGAGATGAAAAGGAGCCGCAGAATGAAATTGACGCGTTGCCGGCGAAACTTTATTTTTGCTTCCGTTCTTGCCCTGTTCGCGACCATCGGCACCGAGACCACCGGCCGCATGCCTTCGCGTCAGTCAGTAACCCCAAACTCCTGTGCGGCGCAAGAGTTTCGGCAGTTCGATTTCTGGCTCGGTGACTGGGACGCTTTCGACGTTGGCAAGCCCGCAATCGTCGCACGCACGCGCGTCGACCCCATTCTCGACGGCTGCGTCTTGCGCGAGGACTATGAAAGCGCAAATGGATTGAGAGGCCAGAGTTTCACGCTATACGACCCATCCAGAAAAGTTTGGCATCAGAGTTGGGCAACCAATCGTGGCCAGTTGCTCGTTATTGAAGGCAAACTCGAAGCGGGGGAAATGATTTTGGCTGGCGCGGACCGCACAGCCGAGGGCCAAGAGAGGCGCGTTCGCGGAATCTGGAAACCTGTGGATGGAGGTGTCCGCGAAACAGCCGTCATCTCCACCGACGCGGGCAGCACCTGGCAACCTTGGTTCGATCTTATCTTTCGTCCTCATGCCCAAGGGGACGCTACGAGCGCATCTGCGAGCGACAGGAAAACGATCGCGGAGCTAGACGCTGAGTACCAAGCCGCTGTGAAGAAAAACGATGCAGCCGTTATGGAGCGTCTCTTGGCCGACGATTTTGCACTTGTTACCGGCTCCGGAAAAACCTATACGAAAGCTGAGCTGCTCAACGAAGCACGCTCCGGGCGCATCGTCTACGAACATCAAGAAGATACGGCGCAGACCGTCCACGTTTGGGGTGATACCGCCACGATCACCGCTAAATTGTGGGAGAAAGGTACCGACAACGGAAAACCCTTCGACTATACCGCTTGGTTTTCCGACACCTATGTGCGCACTTCGGCAGGTTGGCGCTACGTTTTCGGGCAATCTTCGCTTCCATTGCCCAAACCCGCTGAGTAACCTTTGATTCTTTGAAGCGAGCTGGCGGGCCGGGGCATCCGATTCCATTTGAGCCGTTCGCCCGCATCTTCTATAATCAAGGTTTGTCCATCACCTGGAGGAATTAGCTGTATGGCTGTAGCTAAAGATAGCCGCAAAACCGGCATGCGCATTTTACTCGGAGTCGTTGTTCTGCTCCTGGGCGGCAGCATGCTCCTGTATCTCGTGCCACAAACGCCCGGCACCGGCGAAGCCTCCTCCACCGACATTGTCGCCAAAGTGGGCGACCAAACCGTCAGCGCCGCCGAAGTGCGCCAGCTGCTCGAAGAGAATCTGCGCGGCAACCAAGTCCCTGACATGCTGAAGGCCTATTACACGCGCCAAATGATGCAGGAACTTGTCTCCAAGAAGGCGATTGAATATGAAGCCAGACGTCTGGGGATTCGCGTTACGGATCAGGAGCTTGCAGATCGCATCCGGCGCATAATCCCAAGCGCATATAACGGCTCTTCGTTCGTAGGCAGGGATCAATATGCTGCTGAGGTCCAAGCGCGCACTCAGATGAGCGTGGCCGCGTTTGAAGGGCTGGTGCGTCAATCTCTAGTCCTCGAAAAAGTGCAAAAGCTTGTCACTGACGGGATTAGCGTCGGCCCCCAAGAGCTGCAAGACGAATTCAAATACAAGAACGAAAAAGTGAAGCTGGACTACGCCTTCATCAAGCCCGAGGATCTCCAGGCCAAGATCACTCCGGACGAAGCCGAAATCAAATCCGCCTACGAGAAAAACCGCAGCCGCTATCAAGTCCCCGAAAAGCGCGTCGCTCGTTTCGGACTCATCGACGTAAACCAGCTTCGGCAAACCACGCAAATTTCCGACGACGAGCTAAAAGCTCAGTATCAGCAGGAAATTCAGCAATACCAGGTTCCCAATCGCGTCCATGTCCAGCACATTCTGCTGATGACCGTTGGCAACAAGACCGACGCCGAAATCGAGGAGATTCGCCAGAAAGCCGAAGACGTCCTCAAGCAGGCGCGAAAAGGCGCCAAATTTGACGAGCTCGCCAAAAAATACTCCGAAGATCCCGGCAGCAAAGACAAAGGCGGCGACTTAGGCTGGCTCACGCAAGGCCAAACCGTCCCCGAATTCGAGAAAACCGCCTTCAGCCTCGAAAAAGGCAAAATTTCGGACCTCGTCAAGACCCAGTACGGCTTCCACATCATCAAGGTCCTGGATAAAGAAACCGCCCACACCAAACCTTTCGAGGAAGTAAAGGAATCCATCAAGTCGCGCCTCCTTCTCAACAAGGTTGATAAGCTCGCCAGCGACGAATCCGACCAGCTTTCCGCCGCCATTCGCCGCTCCAACAAAGTCTCCCTCGACGACCTCGCCAAGCAGTTCCATCTCACCCTCGGCGAAACTCGTCCTGTGACTGCTACCGATCCCATCCTCGAGCTTGCCAACTCCAAAGACGCCAAGGAAGCCATCTTCCGCCTCCGCCAGGACGAGCTCAGCCTGCCCATTCGCACCGACCGCGGCTATCTCGTGCTCTCCCTTAGGCAAATACAGCCCGCACACCCCGGTTCCCTGGAAGAAGTCCGCGACAAGATCATCACCGAGCTGAAGCAGCAAAAATCCACCGAACTCGCGCGTGCCAAAGCCGAAGATCTCGCCAAGCGCGTCAAAGCCGGCGAAAAATTTGAATCCGCAGCCAAAGCACTCGGCCTCGAAGCCAAGACCAGCGACCTTCTCGCCCGCGACGGCTCTATTTCCGGCGCGGTCAGCGGCAAGCAAGTCGCCGCCGCCTTCCAGCTCAAGCTCGGTGACGTCGGCGCGCCTCTGAACCTCGGTGCCAACTGGTTCGTCTATCGCGTTGCCGATAAGCAGGAGCCAAATCCCGCCGATTTCGAGAAGCAAAAGAAGCAATTGACCGAGCAAGTCCTGCAAACCAAGCGCAGTCTGGCCTTTGAAGCCTTCCGTACCTCCCTCGAAGCGCGCCTCCGCCAAGAGGGAAAACTGCAAATCATGTCCGACAAGCTAAAGGGTTTTGGCGACCTAAGCTGACATAACTTATTGAAAACAATCCGCTTATTAATTTACACGGCCCCTATTGTGTTCCCCGCCGCATCTATTTACCCTATTCCTGCCGTAAAACCCTGATTCCGCCCTACGCCGTCGCCTAGCTTTTTTTCCGGGGGCTCGGACGGAGTCCGCAACGAAACCCAATGGCCACCCAGCGCCAGAACCCTAAGGATTGGTGAGCACCATGCCAGCCCGCGTGTCCGCAGTCCGCAATGTTTCAGGAATTCGCAACGATTACCGTTGCTCCATCGAGCGCAACCAAGCCGGAAAGTATTGTGTGCGCATTCGCGTCCGCTACCCGCGCCACGCTTGGCTGCTTGGCGTCTTCTATCTCGCCTCCAATTTCGATAAAGCTATGAAAAAGCTCGAGGAAGCCGTCGATTTCCTGCAGCGCCATGAAGAAAAGCTCTGGTTCTGGGGTGTCGACCGCGCCGAGGACATGGGCTTCAGCGCCGAATTCCTTCGCGAAGCCGGTCTCCGTCTTGACCGGCGCATCGAATTCCCCCCGAAAGCTGCCAATCTCGCTTTGGCACCCGAGCGCAGCGTCCCGGCCTTCGTCCTGGGCTCCGTCCGCCGCGGCCTGGCCGAATCGATGGAATCCCCAAGGCCAGTCTACGCCGGCGACTAAGCGCTTCCAGGCGTCCACCTACGCAGCCGTCGGGCCTCAAAGCCAATTAGAGGCCACGCTTTCGGTCCGGCTAGCGAGCCAAAGCAAGCGCTCCGCAGCTTTTCAGTCGGGTTCCAGCCCGGGAAACCCTACTTCCCGCGCAAAATCACTTCGCCCTGACCCACCATCTGGTCGTTGAGCCACACGCGGTACTTGTACGTGCCGTCTTTCGTTCCCGTTCGCGCAGGGCCGCTCAGCAGCCGCATTCCCGCCGGCGCTTGAAACACGTTCGACGAAAACGGGCAGCGGTTCACGTCAAACTCCACGCGCAGGTTCCCCGCGTCCGAAATCCAGGAAACCTGGTCGCCCGCATCCAGCACCACCGCCTGCGGGATCAATCCCACCAAAACCGGCCGTTCAGCCATGTCTCCTCACACTTTCGTCATTACTTCAATCCCGCCTCAAACTCGCGCGCCAACTTCTTCGGCGCGGCATTGCACCAAGCCGCCGCCATGGCCGGCCGCAATACCTTCGTCGTAGCCGCCCGCAAGCGCACGCTGGTCGCTCCGCCGCGTCCCCAGCCACCGGTTACCGGCACAAACACTTTCGGCTCCGCGCCGACAAACTCGTCCTGCTGCTCCGGAGTCAGCTTCACCATCCCCCATTTCTTATCGGGGTAAGCCAGAGTCGCAAACAGCTTTCCGCCGCGCACCCGAAAATCCGGATGCCGCATGTGCGAGCTCTCATACGCCTCCGGAAACCCCAAAGCCAACCGCCGAAACTGTTCCGAAGTCACAACGTCCTCCGCCGCGCCCCGCACCATAACACAAAAATTCTACGGTCAAACGTCTAGGCGGATTTGGCTCAGTCGCCACGCAGTCTCCGCCAACCCCATAACAAGATCGCCGCCGCCAAGCCATACCCGATGGGTAACGCGAAACTCGCCAGGCTCCATTCCCCATCGAGGTCCGCCTCCACCGGGGAAGCCGGATCGAACAGGACCCTTCGATGAGACCCTGCCGCGTAGTGCCTCGCCCAATGTTCCATCCACGGCCGGACGCCGCTCTGAAATCCCCGGTCGATGATCGTCTCCACAATTTGGCCATTCGCTGCATACCGGATCGTGACATAGGCGCCCCACGTCCGCTTTCGCGTGGCTCCAGGAGTCGCCAAATACACCTCAGCCCCCCGGACTTCCGCATCGGCTTTCGACCAATGAAGCAGGCGATCCATGCGACGCAGCGCCAGCCAGCCGGACAGGATGATCAGCGGCACAGCCAACCAGAAAAAGCCAAACGCGAACAGTTGGCGCCCGGATCGCTGCCCCTCCGGCTGCAGTCTTTGCTGGGGAGTGGTCACCATATCTGTTTCCCGCTCGATTCTTGCTGTTCTATGACAAGGCGTGCCGCTCTTAGAGTCCCGAGAGCGTGAAGATCTGATCTGCGAATGACTCGATCAACGGCCGGCGCGCCAATTTTTCCCGCCACGCTTGCGGAATCGCGTCTTCACCGTAGTAGGCAGTTCCTCCTCCATCGAGCCATCTCCCTATCCCCTTCGCACAACCGGTGGCAATTTCGCGCGGATGAGCGACTCCACCTGGCCCCAAACTTTCGGATCGCATTCAATTTCGATGTGCTCTTTCCAGAGCAAGCTGGCGTACCAGGGATATCCTTCGCACTTGACCGGGCTCGCAGCATAATCGGAGCGGAAATTGCCCAGAATCCGCGTGTGCGCCGCGTCCGCCGCGCGGATTTCGCGCCGGCCATGCAGCACGCCGCTCGGCTGATAGAAATTGGCGGCTTCGGCCACGTTGCCTGGAATCACGGTGTCGTCCTCGCCGATTTTGGCCACGCTGTCCACCTGAATGGTGAGCAGCACCGGGATTCCGTCTTTTTCCAGCTCGCGCGCCAGCGTCACCGTTTCCGAGGCGCCCCAGCTCGTTCCATAAATGACGATCCGCGCGTTTCG
>Ga0210409_10004121_pt1 | contig 15827 bp, 12 predicted proteins | sample IncBWH17MmetaG_FD_161649 | JGI IMG/M metagenome (GOLD analysis project Ga0210409, IMG submission 161649) | Forest soil microbial communities from Barre Woods Harvard Forest LTER site, Petersham, Massachusetts, United States - Inc-BW-H-17-M | ecosystem: Environmental > Terrestrial > Soil >...
CACGCCGTTCCTGGTGGTGCCGTACAGCAAGGTGCACAACGACGTCCGGTACCTGATCGCCCCGACCTACGCCACGCCCCGGCACTTCTTCGAGAGCCTGCGGCTCAGCCTCGACTACCTGCTCGACGAGGCGAGAGGTGGCTACGGCGCGCGGCTGATGACGGTCGGCATCCACGCCCGCTGGAGCGGGCAGCCGGGGCGGGCCGCCGCGGTCCGGGACTTCATCGAGTACGCGCTGGGCCAGGACGGCGTGCGCTTCATGCGCCGTATCGACGTCGCGGAGTTCTGGGCCAGGGCCTTCCCGCCGGGTTAGAGGTAGTCCTCACGGCGGGCCACCCCGATCACCGCCTCGCCGCTCAGGAATCGCCTGACGTTCTCCGCGGCCATGCGCACCCCGACGTGAAGGGCGCCATCTGTGACACCCGAGTTGTGCGGGGATCCGAGCAGGTTGGGCAGGTCGAAGAACGGGTACCTGGTGCTGAAGGCCGTCCCCGGGCCCGGCTCATGCCACCAGGCGTCGATTCCGGCGCAGAAGTCGGGGTGACTCCGCAGGTGCTCATAGAGAGCTCGCTCGTCCACGATGGCGGCCCGGCCCACGTTCACCAGAATCGCGGCGGGTTTCATCAGGCGTAGTTCCCGCGCGCCGATCAGGCCGCGGGTGGCGTTGGTCAGCGGCAGGGCTATGACGAGCACGTCCGCGGCGGCGAGCACCTGGTCCAGGTCGGACAGCGTGCCGATGAACTCGACCGGCTCACTGGTGCGGCCCGAGGAGTTGACGGCGTGGATGCGTGCGCCGAAGGCGCGCATCAGCCGGGCGGTGGCCCGGCCGATGCCGCCGAAGCCCAGGATCGCGCACACGGCACCGTCCAGGGTGAGCACGCGTTCCCACATCTTGAATTCGCCTCTGGCCAGGTCAGCGTGGCGCTGTGGCAGCCGCCTGGCCAGGGCCAGCGCAGCCGCCATGACGTACTCGGCCATCGGCTCGGCGTAGGCGCCCACGTTGCCGGCCAGCGTCAGCCCCTCCGGGATGGCGGCGAAGTCCACGGAGTCGGCGCCGGCCGACAGGAGCTGGATCAGCCGGAGACCGGGCGAGGCTCGGAGGGCGCCGGCCGGCAGTTCCTGGCCCAGATGCCACCCGACGAGCACGTCGGCCTGACGCAGGACGTCCCGGAACTCGGCGTCCGGGCGGCCGTCCAGGAAGGCGACGTCGGCCACGCCATCCAGGACGCCGGTGGTGATCTGGACGAACTCGTCATCCACCGGGTAGCTGACCGCCACCAGCGATCCGCCGGCCATTCGGGTCCTCCCTGCGGTAGGTGTCTACCCTGATGGTACGAATGTGGCCGGGATGGTACTCATGAGGGAGTTGCGGACCGGATGAGCCAGGTTTCTACCGTTCGCGGCCCGGTGGAGGTCGCCGAGCTGGGGCCGACCTATATGCATGAGCACATCTTCGTGCTCACGGCGGATGTGCAGCAGAACTACCCCGGCGAGTGGGGCAGCGAGGACGAACGGATCGCGGACGCGGTGACCAAACTGGGCGCGCTGGCCGCCCAGGGCGTCCGCACGATCGTCGACCCGACCGTGGTCGGCCTGGGCCGTAACCTGCCGCGGATCCAGCGCGTCGCCGAGCAGGTACCCGAGCTCAACATCATCGTCGCCACCGGCCTGTACACCTACGACAGCGTGCCGTTTTTCTTCTACCACCGGGGCCCCGCGCTGAACGAGGCGCTCGGCACCGAAGTGCCCGACCCGATGGTGGACATGTTCACGGGCGACATCACCGAGGGGATCACCGGCACCGGCGTCAAGGCCGGGATGCTCAAGTGCGCCATCGACGAGCACGGCATGACCCCGGGCGTCGAACGCGTGATGCGCGCGGTCGCCGCGGCCCACCACCAGACGGGCGTGCCGATCACCGTACACACCCATCCCGGGTCGCGCACCGGGCTGGAGGTCAAGCGGGTGCTGTGCGACTCCGCCGGGGTCGACCCCGGCCGGGTGATACTCGGCCACAGCGGCGACACCACCGACTGCGACCATCTGACCGAACTGGCCGACGCCGGGTTCACGCTGGGCATGGACCGGTTCGGCATCAACCTGGAGATCACGTTCGAGGCGCGGGCGAACACGCTGGCGGAGATGTGCCGGCGCGGCTACGCCGAGCGCATGGTGCTCTCGCAGGACGCGGCCTGTTATATCGACTGGATCGACCCGAACGTGCTGCCGTTCCTGCCTCAGTGGCACTACCTGCACATCCAGCACGAGGTGCTGCCGTATGCGCGTGAGCATGGCGTGACCGAGGAGCAGATCGCCACCATGCTGACCGCCAACCCGCGTCGCCTGTTCGAGCAGACCCGATGAGCGCGGCCCGCAGGTTCCGGATCGCGGCGATTCCCGCGGACGGCGTCGGCCGGGAGGTGGTGGCGGCCGGGCGGGAGGTGCTCGACGCGCTGGCCGCCGGCAGCGGCGGGGCGTTCGGCTTCGACTGGCAGGAGTTCGGCTGGGGCTGCGATTACTACGCGCGCACCGGGCGGATGATGGCCGAGGACGGCCTGGCGGTCCTGAAGGACTTCGACGCCATCTACTTCGGCGCGGTCGGCTGGCCCGGCGTACCCGACCACGTCAGCCTCTGGGGTCTGCGCCTGGCCATCTGCCAGAACTTCGACCAGTGGGCCAACGTCCGGCCGGTGCGCTTCCTGCCGGGCGTGCGGAGCCCGCTGCGCAAGGCCGACGACACCGATCTCGACTGGGTCGTCGTGCGGGAGAACAGCGAGGGCGAATACGCCGGTCTTGGCGGCCGCAACCTGTCCGCGCGCGGCCCCGGCAGCGAGGTCGCCGTCCAGTCGGCGCTGTTCACCGAGGTCGGCTGCGAACGCATCATGCGCTTCGCCTTCGACCTGGCACGCACCCGTACCCGGCCGAAGGTCTCCAGCGTCACCAAGAGCAATGCCCAGCAGTACGGCATGGTGCTGTGGGATGACGTCTTCAGGCGCGTCGCTGTGGATTATCCCGAGGTGGAGACCGAGAGCGTGCTGGTCGACGCGATGTCCGCGAAGTTCGTCCTGCGTCCCGAGGACCTCTCCGTCGTGGTCGCGTCCAACCTGCACGCGGACATCCTGTCAGACCTCGGCAGCGCCCTAGCCGGCAGCCTCGGCCTGGCCGCCAGCGCCAACCTCAACCCGGAGCGGCGTTTCCCCAGCATGTTCGAGCCCGTGCACGGCTCGGCCCCGGACATCGCCGGGCAGGGACTGGCCAACCCCATCGGCGCCGTCGGCAGCGCCGCCCTGATGCTGGACCACCTTGGCCTGCCCGAACCGGCCGCCCGGCTGCACACCGCGATCGAGGCGACCACCGCGGCCGGCATCCTCACCCGCGACCTAGGCGGTACCGCCTCCACCGCGGACGTCACCAAGGCCCTGATCGACGCGCTGAACCCCTTCCCGTGATCACCGCTGCATCCGCAGATGTCACGGCAAGCGCAACCACCTGCGCAGCCGCATTATCCGCCGTCCTCTTAATAACCGCCGTCCTCGTCGTCGTCATCGCTGCGGGGCAGCAGAACGCGACCCACGCCCGGAATCGTCCGGGCTCTGGCCAGCAGGGCTGCGGCCGCTTCCTGGGCGCTCTCGCCGCGGCGGGCCATCCGGGCCGCGATCAGCCCGGTCACGATGGGGGCCGAGAACGAAGTCCCGCTCCACTGCGCCAGGCCGGAGAACGTCCTTTCCTGTCCGACGTGAGGCGCGAGCTGGCAGGTGTAGGTACCGCTGCCCATGGCGTTGATGAGGTTCTCGCCCGGCGCGAACACGTCGACCCAGCCCCCATAGTTGCTGAAGTCCGCACGGTGACGCCAGTCGGTCGCGAGCGCCCCGACCGAGAGAACGTCGGGGAATGCGCCTGGCCAGGCCGGCCGCCGGGTGTAGTTGTTGCCCGCCTCGGCGACGCAGATGGCCCCCTTGTACAGCCGAAGCTGCTCGAGCCAGGCTTCCAGGGCCATTGGCGGGACATTCTTCCTGGTCAGGCAGGAGGCCGTTATGTGGACGATCTCGGCACCGAAGCCGAACGCCGCCATGAGGCTCATCGCGACGTCCGATTCCCGCGCGCTGCCCCCGGTGCCGAAGATGTTCGCGACGTGGACTTGCGCGTGCGGGGCCATGCACCGCATGACGCCCGCGACGAACGTTCCGTGTCCCCCGTAGGGCCGGATCGTGCCGCCCGACTCATGCCGGGGGTCGAGGTCGCCGTGGATGCCGGCCAGCCACGGGAAGGTCTCCGCCGCACCCTCCACCAGTCCGGTGTCGGCCTGGAAGATCCGCACTCGGTCGCCGCCGTCCCGGCAGGCCGCGGGATAGGGTCCCGACGTCGGGTAAACCTGCTGCGGCTCCGTGGCCGAGCAGGGAGTCAGGTGTTGCGCGGCGGTCAGCACGTGATCAGGCGCCGCGATTCCCTCGCCCAGCTCGTCATCGACGAGGCCGAGAAGATCGAGCACGTCGGCGTGCTCACCACCTGCTTCGTCACCGTAGTCGTGGTCACGGGTGTGCTTATGACGCCGTGGCTTCAAGCAGACGAGCCGGACGTCCCCGACCACTCGTATAACCTCGACTTCCTGGACACGATCGCCGTCCTGGAGCAGGTCCAGCACTCCTCGTCGCTTGCTGGCGTCGGCCAGAGGCTGGTGTCCCCGTATACCGCCTACCCCGCCGAGATGCTGTTCGCGGGTGAGAATGTGGTCCCTGTCGTGCATATGGGCAATGCCACCGGGGTGCAGGTCGCGATCATGCTCGGCCGGGTCGTGTTCGCCTCCGATGTCGATCCCGCGCTCGCCGAACGCGTCGACGATAATGGCGGCCTCCCTGCTGGCCACATCTACAAGGTTGCTGTACCAGGAAGTCTCTTCCGTCACTGCGCCCTCCTGAAAAATTGATCTTTTACCTGATCTAACAGCGGGCACTGGTGGCCGGTCCGCAGTTGCCTCCAGAGCTCGCGCACGGGGATCCAATTTACGGGGTAGCCACTGTGACGGTTTAATACATGTGGACCGCGTGAATCTGGACTAAAATCGGGTTGTGGCTGGGGGAGAGCGTGCGCCCGCGGCAGGTCCGCACAAGGTGGATGATCTGGTCACGCTGGCCACGTCCCGGCCTTGGGCTGCACTGACCAGAGCGCGGGCCGTGCTCGCCGGACGGCCGGGCCCTCATGACGCCTCAGTGGCCCATCAGGCCGCGGGGATCGTGCTGCGTGACTACGGCGACGTCGAGGCCGGGGTCCGTGAACTGCGCCAGGCACTGCGCCAGGCCCGCCGTACCGGCTCGGCCGAGCGTGAGGCCGAGGTGCTGGCCGGCCTGGGCGTGGCACTCGTTTTCGCGGGCCGGACGGCGGCCGGACTGGCTGCCTTCGAGGCCGCTATGCGCCAGTCCAGCGGCGTGTCGGCGGCACGGGTCCGGCACGGCCGCGCGGTCGTGTTCTTCCGCCTGGGCCGGTATCCGGAGGCTCTGGAAGACGCGCGGCACGCGGTCGCCGTGCTGCGGCATGCGGGTGACCTTCTCTGGACAGCTCGCGCGCTGAACACCCGTGCCAGCGCTTACCTGAGGCTGGGGTCGACCAGCCGGGCCGATGCCGATTACGTTTCCGCGGCACAGCTGTACTCCACCATCGGGCAAGAGATGGAAGCGCTCTACCCGGTGGTCAATCGCGCGTTGACCGCCTTCGCGTCAGGAGACCTCCCGGCCGCGCTGGCCCGTCTCGATGCGGCGGCCCCCAGCTTCCAGCGGCTGAACGCGCCGATCACCAGGCTGCGCTCCGAACGGTGTGCCGTGCTACTGGCGGCCGGGCTGGCCAGCGATGCCCTGGCTGAGGCCGAGGCCGCGTTGCGGGAAATCGAGGCAATCCACGGCCGGCTCACGCAGAAGGCGGACCTGCTGCTGATGGCGGCCAATTGCGCGCTGGCCGCGACGCAGCCCCAGGCTGCCCTGGGCTGGGCGCAGGCCGCGCACCGCATGTTCCGGTCACAGCGAAGCGCCTGGCGGCAGGCCCATGCGGCGGGCGTTCTCGTCCAGGCCCGATACGAGGTCGGCCCGGTAGCGGCCCCGTTGCTGCGGGAGGCGAACCGGTCCGCCGCCCGGCTGGATGCCCTTGGCTCGAGTGACGCGGCTCAGGCGCACCTGCTGGCCGGGCGCATTGCCCTGGCTCTCGGCCGCCGCGACGACGCCGAACACCATCTGGCCGCGCTGGCCCGGACCCGGCGGCGCGGCCCGGCGCTGTCGCGGGTCAGCGGGTGGCTCGGCGAGGCCCTGCGGGCCGAAGCGGCGGGCCGTCCGAGCCAGATGCTGAACGCCTGCCGACGAGGGCTCGACGTTCTTGACGAGCACCGGCTGGCCCTGGGCGCCTCGGAACTCCGGGCCCAGGCCACCGTGCACGGCGCCGAACTGGCCGCCCTCGCCCAGCGACATGCCGCGCAGGCCCGCCGGCCGCGGCTCCTTCTGACCTGGAGCGAACGCTGGCGGGCCACCGCCTGGGCGGTTCCCCCGGTGCGGCCGTCAGCCGACCCGGAGCTGAACGCCGGCCTGGCCGCGCTGCGCACTGTGACCAGGGGCCTGGACGAGGCACGGAGCCAAGGCATGCCGAGCGCGTCGCTGCAGAAAGAACAACAGCGGCTGGAAACCGAGGTGCGCGCCAGCGCGCTGCGAGCCCGGGGTAACGGGCAGTGGACTCGCGCCCCGTTCAGCCCGGCCGACCTGCTCGACGAACTCGGCCAGGCCCAGCTGATCGAGATCGTCGACGTCGACGGCCGCCTGCACGCCCTGATCTGCGGATCGGGCCGCATCAGGCAGTTCGCGGCGGGCCAGGCCAGCGACGCCCTGAAGGCCGCGGATTTCGCTCGTTTCGCCCTGCGCCGCCTAGCCCGCAGTCGGCCCGGCGCCGACCCGGCCGGCGCGCTGGCCGTGCTGGACCAGGCGGGACCGGCACTCCAGCAGGCGCTGCTCGGACCGGCCGTACGGCAGCTGGGCGACGGGCCGGTCATCATCGTCCCGACCGGCAAGCTGCACCCCATCCCATGGGCAATACTGCCTGCGCTTAAGGACCGGGTAATAAGCGTCGCCCCGTCCGCGGCCGCCTGGATGCGCGCTCACCAGGCGCCGGAGCCCCGGCACCGCCACGTCGTCCTGGCCCGCGGGCCTGGTCTGGTCTCGGACGGGGCCGAGGTACCCGAACTAGCCAAGCTGTACGACGACGTCACGGTGCTGGACGACACCGCGGCCACGGCCGACAAGGTGCTGTCCACGCTGGATGGGGCCTGGCTAGCGCACATCGCCGCGCACGGGATCTTCCGGGCCGACAGCCCGCTGTTCTCCTCGCTGCGGATGCACGACGGGCCGCTGACCGTCTACGACTTCGAGCGCCTGAACCGCGCGCCGTACCGGCTGGTCCTGTCCAGCTGCGAGGGCGCCGTGCTGGCGCCTGCCGGGGCTAACGAGCTGCTCGGCCTGGCCAGTAGCTTGCTGCCACTGGGGACGGCCGGGATCATCGCGGGCCTGGTGCCGCTGAATGACCAGGCCCTGGTCCCGCTGATGGTGGATTTGCACGGTCACCTGCGCACAGGCCAGACACTGGCCGAGTCGCTCTACCGCGTGCGCCGCGCGCTCAAAGACGACCCGGTCCAGCACGCCACCGCGACCTCCCTGGTCGCCTTGGGCGCCGGCTGAGCCACGAAGCCGCGGGGTAAGAGGGCGGGCGTGGCCGAAGAGGCGCGGGAGCGCATGGAACACTGGGCGGATGGGCGTTGAGGGGGTGCCAGCGTCCGGTTCCGTCTGGCGGGCGCCCGGCATGCCCTGGTTGCTCGGTTCCGCGATGCTGTGGTTCGCGGGCTTCGCGCTGCTCGTGTCCGTCGCGCCGCTGTGGGTGACCCGGGGCGGCAGTGACGACCTGGGGGCTGGGCTGGTCACCGGGGTCATGATGGCCTGCACCGTCCTGGCCCAGCTGTCGATGCACCACGTGCTGGCCGGCCTGGGGTGGCGCTGGACGCTCGTGCTCGGCGCCGGGTTGCTCGGGCTGCCCGCGCTCGGTCACCTGGCCACGGATAGGCTCGGGCCGGTCGTCGCGCTCGCCGCGCTGCGCGGGCTCGGGTTCGGCATCGTCACGGTGAGCGGAGCGACCGCGGTGGCCTCCTTCGTGGAACCAGCCCGGCGCGGCCGGGGCCTCGGTGCGCTCGGGCTGGCGATCGCCGCGCCTCAGTTCATCCTCGTGCCGGTCGCGCCCTGGCTGGCCGAACGGGCCGGGTTCGGGCTGGTCTTCGTGCTCGCCGTCGTCCCGGCGTTCGCCATACCGCTGGCCTGGCCGATCGCGCGAGCCGTCGACGAGCGTGAGCGCGCGCCAGACGCCGCCCCCGAAGCCGCCGGCTCCGGCCCCGGGGCGGCGGCGCTGTGGCGGATGCTGGCCTGGCCGATCGCGGCACTGGTCGTGATCACCGCGTCGGGCGGGGCCATCCTCACGTTTACACCGCGCATACTTCTCAGCCCGGTCCTGGGGTTCGCGGGGCTGCTCGCGTTCACCGGAGCGGGAGCGGTCAGCAGATGGGGGGCCGGCGGGATCGCCGACCGTTTCGGCGCCACTACGGCGATAGCCCCGCTGCTCTTCATCGCCGCGCTGGGGCTGGCCGCGATCGGGCTCAGGGCGGACAGCGTTCACGACACCGCGGGCCGAACCCTGGTCGTCTCTGGTTTGCTCCTCGTCGGTCTCGCTTACGGGGGCCTGCAGAACCTGACGCTGACGCATGCGTTCGCCATCGCGGGCGAACCCGCGCGGCAGTCCGTCAGCATCGCGTGGAACCTGAGCTTCGATGCCGGGACCGGGCTCGGCGCGTTCGTCGTGGGTGCCATCGCGACCGCGACCTCGTATTCGGTCGCGTTCGGCGTTCTGGCGCTGGCCGCCGTACTCACGGGCGGTGGCTGGGCGTGGCCGGGGCTGGCCAGACGCGGGTTACCGGGCCGGGAGTGCGCAGGTCACTGCGATGTCGGTCATCGCGCTTGGCGCGGCCTGAGTCAGAGCGTTATCCAGCCGGTCATCACGTACGCGCCGTCGGTGGTACGGAACCGCAGCAGGAACGGGCCGGGCGGTATGGGTTCCAAGGCGAAGAACCCGGCTTCGTCCACCGGCGAGGTGGTCATGTCGGCCCTGGTATGCGTCTCCAGCGTCCCGGGCTGCGGCGGGACGACCTGGCCGAGCAGGGAGCCGTCGGCGACCTCGAGCTCGATGGACAGATGGGCTGAGGTGAAGGTCAGGGCCCGGATAGTGGCGGTCTCCGATCTGGCGGCCGCCATCGCGTCCGCGTCGGTCCGCGAGTCGTAGGTCAGCTGCGCGAGCTCGGCGTCGATGTTGTGCCAGGCGTAGGCGTTCTTGCCCATCTCGATGAACCACGCGGGCACGGCAGCCCGGGCTTTCATCGCCTCGCCCAGCGCCGCCAGGAGCTGCTCGTCGTCCCAGCCGTCAGGCACCTGGACCACCTCCCGGGCGGTTGCCGCCCGGAACCGGGTTCCGGCTGGCCTTCATCCCCATCAGCGCCCTCACCAGTGCCGGTATCCCCTTTTCCAAACGGAGGACGCCGTGCTGCGATTTGATACACCACCGAAGCCACTTTTACGCGTTCGTCTGGTCCCAGGCCACCGCGATCGCTCCGCTACGGTGACCCTGTGAGCGCGATCGAGGGTGACGTGGCGCCGGGCTTCGAGCGGGTCCGGAATGTGTTCGGGGATAACTTCGAGAGCCACGGCGACGTGGGCGCGGCGCTGTGTGTCTACCGTCATGGCCGCACGGTGGTCGACCTGTGGGGCGGCCTGGCCGACTCCGGGACGGGCAGGCCGTGGGCGCGTGACACGCTGCAGCTGGTGTACTCGGCCACCAAGGCGGCCACGGCGACGTGCGCGCACCTGCTCGCCCAGCGCGGCGAGCTGGACCTCGACACGCCGGCGGCTCACTACTGGCCGGAGTTCGCCGCCCAGGGGAAGGCGGACATCCCGGTCCGCTGGCTGCTGTCGCACCGGGCCGGGCTGCCGGTCATCGACCATCCCCTGCCGCTGGCCGACCTGCTGGCCTGGGACCCGATGGTAGCCACGCTGGCCGCCCAGCGGCCGGTGTGGGAGCCGGGCACCGCGCACGGGTACCACGGCCGGACGTTCGGCTGGCTGGTGGGCGAGGTGATCGGGCGGGTGTCCGGCCGCAGCGTGGGGACGTTCTTCGCCGAGGAGATCGCCGGGCCGGCCGGGCTCGACTTCTATATCGGGCTGCCGGCGGCGGAACGCGGACGGGTCAGCCAGATGGTCATCGACGACCCGCCGGGGGCCGAGGTCGCCGCTATCCCGCTGGACCAGATTCCCGAGCAGTTCCGCCCGCTGGTAGCCGCCTTCACCGATCCCGATTCGCTGATGAACCGGGCCTTCGCGCTCAGCACGCCGGACATCGACTTCAACGCCCCCGAGGCGCAGGCCGCGGAGATCCCGTCGAGCAACGGAATCTGCACCGCGGGCGGACTGGCCCGGCTCTACGCCGGCCTGATCGGCGAGGTCGATGGCGTCCGCATCCTGGACGCCGCCACCCTGGCCGGCGCGATCGCCGAGCAGGCCTTCGGCCCCGACCGGGTCCTGCTGGTCCCGAGCCGTTTCGCGTCGGGGTTCATGCTCCCGACGCAGGAGTCCCCGCTCGGCGGCCCGGCCTCGTTCGGCCATCCGGGGCGAGGCGGGTCGCTCGGCTTCGGCGACCCGGAGAGCGGGGTCGCGTTCGGCTACGTGGTCAGCCACATCCGGCAGGACCTGGCCGATAACCGCGCGGGACTGCTCGTCCAGGCCGTCCGGGCCTGCCTGGAATAGGGGCCCGCGCCCCGGCCCAGGGCTGACGTCCTGGGCCGGGGCGGCCCCCGGTCTGCGGCGTGGCCTCCTTGCCTCTTACTCCCAGCGGAAGAAACGGCGCGCGAGGAAGGCGAAGACGACCGCGTAGGCGACGAGAACCAGCAGCGGCCTGGCCGGCGGGAAGCCGGTCTGCATGGAGTCCTGGATCGCCTCCACGGCCGCGCCGAGCGGGGTGTAGTTGCTGATGTCCTGGAGCACCGCCGGCATCAGCGCGCGGGGCAGCCACAGGCCGGCGAAGAACAGCAGCGGGATGATCGCCAGCCGGCCGATGGCGTTCACGCTGCCCGAGGTCGGCGCGACCGCAGCGACCAGCAGGCCGAGGGCGAACAGCCCGGCTATGGCCAGCAGGCTGGACAGCGCTAGGCCGGCCGGGCTCTTCGGGTCGGCGGCACCAAACGCGATGATGCTCGTCACGTTGACGATCAGCAGGCCGGCCAGCGCGACGCAGAACTGGACCACGACCTGCGCGGCGAGCAGCCAGGACGGCGGTACCGGGGTGGTGGACAGGCGGCGCAGGACGCCGAGCTCGCGGTAGGAGACGAGCGGTCCCGGCAGCCCGAGCATGGTCAGCATGGTCAGCCCGAGCACCATGATGATGGGCAGGTAGACGTCGAACAGGGTGAGCCCGCCCAGGGTCGAGACGACCTGACCAGACGACGGGATCTCGCCGAAGATGATCATCAGGACCACCGGGAGGCCGATGCTGCCGATGAGCGGCAGCGGCTGCCTGCGGGCCAGCCTGGCTTCGTTGAGAACGATCGTGCCGAACGCGGCGCCGCGCGGTGCCCCGGGCAGCGGAAGCTGCCGCGGGCGCGGCCATGCGAGCGAGTTCATGCCGCTACTCCTTCGGAGTGCAGGTTCTTTCCGGTGAGCTTGACGAAGGCGTCCTCGAGGTTCGACGAATCGAGCTGCACGTCACGGGCGGTGACCCCGGCCGCGTGCAAGGCGAGGATCACCGCGTTGACGAGCTCGCCGGTCCCGGTGACCACGACGTGCTGGCCCTCACGGTCGACCCTGGTGACCTCGGCCAGGCTGGTCAGCAGCTGGTCGCCGAACGGGCCGGAGGGCAGGAACCGGACGGTCTTGCCGCCCCGGGCCTGAGCGGCCAGGCGGGCGGGGGTGTCCAGCGCGACCACGCGGCCGCGGTCGATCAGGGCGACGCGGTCGCAGAGCCGTTCGGCTTCCTCCATGAAGTGGGTGACCAGGACGATCGTCACGCCGCGGCCGCGGATCTGCTCGATCAGCTCCCAGGTGTCCCGGCGGGCCTGCGGGTCCAGTCCGGTGGTCATCTCGTCCAGGAAGGCGAGCCGCGGCCGGCCGATCAGGGCCAGCGCGACCGACAGCCGCTGCCGCTGCCCGCCGGACAGCGACCGGTAGTAGTCGCCGCGCTTGGCGGACAGGCCGAGAACGTCAAGAAGCTCGTCAATGTCCGCCGGGTCACGGTAGAACGAGCGGTACTCCTCGAGGATCTCGCCGACGCGCAACTTGGCCGGCAGGGCGCCCGACTGGAGCTGCACGCCGACGATCTCGTGGACCTGCTCCTGGTCGGCGTGAGGGTCCAGGCCGAGCAGCCGGATCGTGCCGGCGTCCGGCCGCCGGAGCCCGATGGCGCATTCGATGGCGGTGGTTTTCCCCGCCCCGTTCGGCCCCAAGATGCCGAAGATCTCACCCTCGGTCACCGTGAATGAGACGTCGTCCACCGCGACCAGGGACCCGTAAGCCTTGCGGAGGTGCGCGACCTCGACGGCCGGCCGGCGGCCGGCGGGCGCGAGGGCCTCCACCAGGGTCTTAGCCGCTGTGCTTTCCAGTGTGGTCATGACTGCCTTCCTGTCTGCGCGCCGCTAACCTGGGCGCACCGAACAGCCGACACGACGTCGGTCCTTGCTAAGAAAAATTGATATCACTATGATAGGTACATGGTATCTTCCCGTCAACCTGAGGTGGCGGCGATGAGCGTGGAGGTTCTGGCCGGAGCGGGCCGGCACGCCGACGAGATCACGCAGCGCCCGTCGGACGAGATCGCGGCCCGGGTCCGGCCGGCCGGAGTGACGGTCGTCGAGTCGCGGCTCACCCGGCTGTCCTACGCTCCGGAGATAGCCCAGGCCATGCTGCAGATGGCGCTGCAGCGACTGCAGGAGGAGGACGTGGTGGAACTGGACGAGGAGCCGAAGGCGGCGATGGTGTCCAACCTGCTCGTGGTGCTGTGCAGCGAGCAGGCCACCCAGCAGGTCGTCAACACCGGTTCTCTCTACCAGTGACGGCTCTGGCACTGACGGCGGAACCGGTACCAACGCGAGCGAGCGCAAGGGCATACTGCTGCGGCTGGACCCAGCCGTTCACGACGCCCTGGCCAGGTGGGCCGCTGACGAGTTGCGCAGCACAAACGCTCAGATCGAGTTCCTGCTGCGTCGTGCGCTGGCCGACGCGGGGCGGCTGCCGACCAAGGCGGGAGAGATGCGCAGGCCCGGCCGGCCGCGCAGCAAGCCGGCGGAGTGACGGCATCGGGGTGAAGCCGGGGACCGCCGGGATTTAAAGTCAGGCGATGAGCACTGAGGAGCCGCCGTCGGAAGCATCGCCGGAGCCCGAGCCGCAGCCGCGGCGCCGGGGGTTCCGGACCGGGCGGCTGGAGGCCTTCAGCGACGGCGTCTTCGCCATCGCCGTCACCCTGCTGATCCTGGACATCGGGGTCTCCGGCACGGCCAGCCACGACCTGGGGGCCGCGATCCGCGGCCTGTGGCCCTCCTACCTGGCCTATATAGCCAGCTTCTCCACCATCGGCGCGGCCTGGCTCGCGCACAACGCGATCACCGAGTACCTCGACCGAGCCGACGCCGCGTTCGTGCGGCTGAACCTGCTGCTGCTGCTCTTCGTCTCGTTCCTGCCGTTCCCCACCCGGCTGGTTGCCGAATACATCCACCAGGACAAGGCCGAACGCGTCGCGGTGACCTTCTACGGCATCATCCTGCTGCTGTCCTCGACGATGCTGCTGGTGCTGTGGCGTTACGCGGTCCGGGCGCGCCTAGTGCGGCCGGACACCGCGGACGAGGAGATCGAACTGCTGACCCAGCGGCTGACCCCCGGGCTCAGCGCCTACGTGGTCCTGATCGTGTCCGGGCTGTTCCTCCCAGTCATCGCCGTCATCGGGTTCCTGGGCATCGCGCTGTACTACATCATCCCGTTCCGGCGGCTGTCGGCCAGCATCCTTCCCCGGGGCTGGCGCAGGAAGCGTCACCGGCCCTAACCGGCTTCGGGCCTCCAGTAGACGGCCTTCACCCAGATCGTGCACAGGGCGTCCAGCGCCAGGTCGTCGTCGAACGGAACGTCCTTCTCGCCGCCCTGCCCGAGCCAGATGTAGCAGAAGTGCTCCAGCATGGCGGACAGGGCCGAGGCCGTCATGACCGGATCGACGCCCGGGCAGTAGCCGTCCGCCTGCGCCTTCCTGACGGCGGTGGCGATCCGGGTGATGGCCTCGCCGCGCAGCTCCAGCCAGCGGTCCCGGAAGCGGCCCTCGACCATCGCCGCCTGGAAGATCCCGATCAGCTCGCCGCGCCGTTTGGCGTAGGTGCGCCAGAAGCCGGCCACGGCCTCGCGCAGCGCCTCTTCACCGGACAGGCCAGCCCGGTACGGCAGCGCGGCAAGCTGGGAGGCTTCGGCGTGGAACTCCTCGGCCAGCGCGATGAGCAGGTCCGCCTTGGTGTCGTAGTAGTTGTAGAAGGACGCGACCGACCGGCCGGCCGCCGCGGCGATGTCGCTGATCTTGGCGTTGAGGTAGCCGTCGCGGGCGAAGACGAGCCGGGCCGCCTCGCGGAAGGCCTCGTCGGTTTGGCGGCCCTTGCGGGTGGCCTTTTCGGGGCGGGCGGTACTGGCCGCGCGGACCGCCGTCATGAGACGAGGCGGTCGCGGCCGGCCCAGAACGGCTGGCGCAGCGCGGCCCGCAGCACCTTGCCGGTCGCGTTGCGCGGCAGTTCGGAGACGACCGTGACGCCGGTCGGGCACTTGAACCCGGCCAGCCGCTCGCGCGCCCAGCTGACCAGCGCCGCCGCGTCCGGTGCTGACGCGCTGTTGTCCGCGGCCAGGACCACGACCGCGTGCACGGTCTCGCCCCACCGCTCGTCGGGGACGCCGATGACCGCGACATCGGCGACCGCGGGGTGCGCGGCCAGCACCGCCTCCACCTCGGCCGGGTAGACGTTCTCGCCACCGGTGATGACCAGGTCGCTGAGCCGGTCGACGATCGTCAGGTAGCCGTCGGCGCCGATCGTGCCGACGTCGCCGGTGCGGTAGAAGCCGTCGGCGGTCAGCGACCTGGCGGTGGCGTCCGGGTCGTTCCAGTAACCGGGCAGCGGCGCGGCGCCGCGCACCTGGATCTCGCCGCGCTCCCCCAGCCGGACCTCCCAGCCCAGCGACGGGCGTCCCGCGGTACCCAGGCGCCCGCGCGCCGGATCGTGGTCCTCCGGCGGCAGCGAGGTGATCGGCAGCGGGCCGGTCTCGCTGCTCGCGTAGTTCTGCCGGAACCGGCAGCCGAGCACGGCGACCGCCCGCTCCAGCAGGTCGGGGCGGATCGGCGAGGCCCCGTAGACGATCTCGGTCAGCTGGGACAGGTCCGGCGGCTCGGCGCGCGAGCTCACCTCCTGCGTCACTGCGTGGATCAGGGTGGGTACCAGCTGGGTGAGCTGGATCCGCCGGCGTACCAGTTCGTCGACGAAGCCGGCCGGGTCGAAGCCGGCCAGCAGGTGCAGGTGCCCGCCGGTGAACAGGGTGTAGCAGAGGTTGGCCAGGCCCGCGACGTGGAACAGCGGCAGCGCGGACAGGTGCCGGGCGCCGGGAACCGCCTCGGGCACCTCCAGCTTCATGAACACCACGGCCGTGATCAGCTGCTGGTGGGTCAGCGGCACCAGCTTGGGCCGGCCGGTGGTGCCGCTGGTGTGC
>Ga0210409_10004122_pt1 | contig 15826 bp, 18 predicted proteins | sample IncBWH17MmetaG_FD_161649 | JGI IMG/M metagenome (GOLD analysis project Ga0210409, IMG submission 161649) | Forest soil microbial communities from Barre Woods Harvard Forest LTER site, Petersham, Massachusetts, United States - Inc-BW-H-17-M | ecosystem: Environmental > Terrestrial > Soil >...
CCGAAGCCCTCTGCACCATCTCCTCCTCCCCCATCTGGGTCGACGACGCCGGCTCCATCTCCGTCCTCGAAATCGGCGCAAAAGCCCGCCGCCTGAAGCGCGACAAAGGTCTTTCCCTCCTGATAGTGGATTACCTGCAGCTCATCACCGCCCGCGGCCGCTTCGGCAATCGCCAGGAAGAAGTAGCCAGCATCTCCCGCTCCCTGAAAGGCCTGGCCAAAGAACTCCAAATCCCTGTCCTCGTCCTAAGCCAGCTAACCCGCGCCCCTGAACGCGACGAGCGCGGCCCCCAGCTCTCCGACCTCCGCGAGTCTGGCGCCATCGAGCAGGACGCCGATGTCGTAATGTTCATTTACCGCCCCCACTTCTTCAAAGCCGGCGCCACCCCCGAAGAACGCGAAGAAACCGAGCTCCGCATAGCCAAGCAGCGCAACGGCCCCACCGACACCGTCCGCTTCGTCTTCCGCAGCCGTCTAACCCGCTTCGAGGAAGCCGCCCCCGACGCCTTCAGCCAATTCTCCCCCGAGGATTTGTAGCGCTGCGGCGGAGGGTATATGACAACGCTAGAGGCACAATTTGAGCGCGAGCTAGAAATATTTAGGACAGAGGCCGAGGGTTGCACTCAGTTCTTCTACGCATACCTCGCGGTGCATGCGGCGGCAGCTCGTCGCAAGGCGGTCCATAGGCTACTAAATGAAGCGCCCCTGTTTTGGAACACGTGCCTGGCAGCCCTCCAGGCCGCGTCATTCATGACTCTTGGTCGAATCTTTGACAACGATTCCGATCACAATTTGAGTAAGCTTCTTCGGACCACTCGGGATCACCCAGAGATTTTTTCAAAAGCGGCACTGGGTCGGCGCAAGCAGGGCAACAGTCCCGAGCCGCCCACCTGGTTAGCGGAGTACCTCCGGGATTCTTACGAGCCAACGGCTCGCGACTTCCGCCGCATCCGCGCTCACGTTCAAAAGCGGCGAAAGATTTATGAGAGTAATTATCGGGACATCCGCCATAAGTGGTTCGCGCATAAGGTGGTGTCAGACCAAACAGAAACCGCAGCGCTGTTCAGTAAAACGAACATCCGTGAGCTGCAGCAATTGCTTGCCTTTCTTCGCTCACTATACGAAGGACTCTGGCAACTATTTTTCAACGGCCGAAAACCTATACTTCGGCCACAAAGTTACTCGATTAAGCGAATTAGAAATTTACGCAGGTCAGCTACGGGGCAGAGTGGAGTCCAGGAAAAGATCACGCTCGAAGCCGAGCAGGTGCTCACGTCTGCTGCGGCGCGGCTCATATAGCCCTACCACGGCTTCTCAGACAGCAACCCGTATACTACCGTAAGGAACTTTTGGATATAAGCGTGGCAGAGATCAAACTCAACGAGCTACATTCAGACAACTTGCTGGCCATCTACGATGTGCTCTTAGATATTGAGCAGGAGCGTCAGCTTAATCCCGACCTCATCGCGATTCCGATAATGCGACAAATTATTAGATTTAAACAATTGATGCCGGCTGACTCGATTGGCCTTCGTGACAAGTACTGCGAGTCCCGGTGGAAGGCTGTCAAATTCCTAGAAAGGGTAGGCGTTGTTCATGACGTGAATCCCCTAGAGGGAAATCATCGCTGGGAGACTCACATCGAGTTGCAGCCGAACTCGACTGAATTCCCGAAATTTTATGAGGCGGTCCAGACGGAATACTCCCGGCGAGCCGGGGCGAAGCCCGCTGGCCGAGTCGAGGAAGTCATGGCAGATGCGGCAACCAAAGTATTTGTCATCCACGGGAGAGATCTTAGGTTGCGAGATGGAATGTTCACCTTCTTGCGGTCCATCTCCCTAGAGCCTATCGAGTGGATTGAGGCTGTGAATCTTACCGGCAAGTCAGCTCCTTATGTCGGAGAAGTTTTAGATGCGGCGTTCTCTAAAGCGCAGGCCGTCGTGGTCATGCTAACCGGTGACGATGAAGCGAGGCTTCGAGCGCAGTTCCGGAAGGTGGGAGAACCCGCCCACGAAACGGAATTGACACCACAAGCAAGGCCTAATGTCCTATTCGAGGCCGGCATGGCAATGGCTCGCAACCCAGAGCGTACTGTCCTCGTCGAATTTGGTCACCTGAGACCGTTCAGTGACATTGGAGGAAGACACACAGTGCGAATGGACAACTCTACGGAGAAGCGACAGGAATTAGCATTGCGCCTTCAAAAGGCCGGCTGCACCGTGAGCCTTGCCGGGACGGATTGGCACACTGCCGGCGATCTGAAACCCACTCCGTAATTTTTGTGGCGTGAGCAAGTTTCAAACGCCCCACGCCACGTCACCAGATGTTGATAATAGGATTCAAAGCCGGGTGCCGTACTCTTTGCGTCGTTTGCAAAGGGTGCGGTTTTTGAATTTTCTCGATTCTCTTACTACGTCCCTTGACTCAAAACGGCGGCGTCATCCCTGTGTAGTCCCCAATGACGTACGCACTGTAAGGTGCATTCAATCTGCTCGCGGTGGTCAGGCTAAAACCGGGATCGTTGATCTTTCCGTAGCTGGCCACGATCTCGCCCTCGGCGTCAACTTCGATGACCTGATCGTTGAACTGATCACTGATCAAAGTATTCCCATTCGCCAGGCGCACCGCGCGCGTAGGCAACGGCGCGGAGTTGCTGCCCGCTCGCTTGTTCGTGAAGTACTGCCAGAAAACCTTGCCCGCCACATCGGTTTCCACAATGCGGTTGTTGTTGGAGTCGGTGACCAGCGTGTGGCCGTTGGGGAGTCGGCTGGCGAAAGCAACTCCGCCGAAAGCCATGCCGCCGGCCTGCGTGAACGTGGCCACAATGCTGCTCGGCATCGTATGTGTGACCTCCAGTGCCTGGTTGTTATTCTCGTCAGAAATCAGAATGTCGCCGTTGACAAGAAGTTCCGCGGCGTTGGGATTATTCAGACCATCGTATTCCCAAACAATCACCTTGTCCGAGCGGCGCACTTCGATAATCCGCCCGTTCCCTTGGTCCGTGATCAGCACATGGTCGTCGCCATCCGCCTGCGATAAATAGGTGTTCTGCACCGGCGTGTTAAGCTGGTTGAATCCGGACCCCGTGACGCCGAACGTTCCATACTGCCAAACGATTTTGCCATGACGGTTCACCAGCAGGACGCGATTATCAGTGCAGCCGGACGGGCAAGCCGGACTGGCTCCCGCCGGGGTTCCGGTTCCGGCCATCAAAGTAAGGTCGCCGACGCGCTCGGCGTCATTCGTGCCGACAATCGCGGTGGGACCCACGTTCGCTGGGCCGCCGCCGAACTGCCACACAATTCTGCCGGCGCGGTCGATTTCGATAACCCGGTTGTTGAACTGGTCCGTGATCAGAATGTTCCCGGTTTGATTGAATCCACTCTCGCGGTCCTCCTTCTCGCGTTCACTCGACATGGCCGCCGACAGGATTACGGCGGTCCCAATAAGCACAGCTATCGTGATCCGTCCAAACCAAGTGATGTGCAGGGACTTCATTTGTGACTCCTCTCCGAAAAGTGATCTTCAATACAGGTCAGTTTTGGCTTGAACCCATTACTAGGGAACTTGCTGGGAATACATTGCGGGGACAGCTGCAAAGAGTTTCACGGCGGCCCAGCCGCCTACCCTTTACCGCTCCGGATTGTGAATCGTCAGAAGTCCTGGGATTGTCATCGAATTGTCAAAATGGCGTAAGTTCAATGTCGCGACCCGCCGGTGCACGCCGCACGTCCCGCCCACGTCAGCCATAAATATGGTACAATGAGTTTATGCGCACCACCGTCGATATTCCCGATGCGCTCTACCGCGAGCTGAAGTCTAAGGCCGCCCGCGAAAAGCGCTCGGTAAAGGAACTCATTTTGAGAGGCGTCGAAGTCGAACTGCGTCCGCGCTCCAAAAAGCGTTCACGCCGCGTCACCTTTCCTCTTGTTCCTTCCAAAAAGCCCGGCACCCTGGTGATCGACAATGCCAAAATCTACGAGCTCATTTCTTTTCCCTGATATTAACGTTTGGCTCGCTCTCTCCTATCAGCGCCATATTCACTATCCCTCCGCACGGGATTGGTTTGAACAGCTTGACGACCATTCACGCGCCTGTTTTTGCCGCTTCACTCAGCTTGGACTTTTGCGCCTGCTAACCACCAGTGCCGTCATGGGCGAGGACGAGGTTTTGAGCCAGAACGAGGCGTGGCTAGTCTACGACCGATGGATGGAAGATGACCGCGTACTCTATGTCGAGGAATCCCCCGCGCTCGAATCGCGTTTCCGGGTTCTTACCCGAAATGAACGTTCTGCACCCAAGGATTGGGGCGACTCTTTTCTCTACGCCTTCGCCGAAACAGGTGACCTCCGCCTTGTCACCTTCGATCAGGCTTTACGTCAGAAAGGCACGAACGTTTTGTTGCTGCAATAATCAGGCAAGGCCGGTGCCCCGGCGTCGCCGCCATGCCTGGGTCTTCGCTTTAGACCGCAGTGGCTCTAGAATTTCGGCGACGTTCGCGATCCATGCCGGAAGTGCAGAACCTCGACCACATGCTTATCTTCGCGGACTTGGTAGTAGACCAGAATTGGGCTGTGAGCCAGTTTGCGCACGCGCGATCGCTTCCGGATTGTTCCGCCCATGCGCGGGAAATCGGTCAAAAGCTCTACGTGGTCAAGTAGAGACTTGCCAAAACGCGAAGCGGCCTCACCATCGTCTTCAGCTATGTGCCCGATGATTTCAGCCAGATCGCTTAGCGCGCTTTGCGTGTAGAGGAGCCGGTAATCCACTTTGGCAACAACTTGCGCACTTCATCGGCAGCAACCGTACGGCCGGCCTTGGCATCACGGATGCCTTCGTCAATGGCGGCCAGGGTCGCCTCGTCTTCGTCATCAGTGACCGGAACCGGTTTTTCGATCTCGGATTCCTTTACCTTCGCCATGACTTGATGCTAGCCCGTATTCGCGCTGGATTCAATCAGAATGCTCTGTAAGTCTCGCGTTATTAGTTCTCTTTTCCATCCTCGGTGTAATCCTGTTTCTTCCGCGTCCACTCCCCCGCCGCCGACTTCACCCAAACTTCCCCGCGCGCGTCCAGCCATTCCCCCATTGGCACGCCGTCCTTCGGCTCCGCCCCCATCCGCAGCACATTTCCATCGACATCCTCGATCTGCATCTCATACGCCCACGAATAGTTCGTCGGCGCATGCCGCACCTTCGCACCCGCGGCCTGATACTCCGCAAACAGCGGCTCAATCGCATCAACGCCGATCCACACCCAACCGCCCGCATGCCCCTGATCGCCTTCGCACAGCATAATGTGGCAGCGCCCCCGCGAAACCGACGCCATGATCCCCGGATCCTGCCAATCCACCTTGAACCCCAGCACTTTCACATAATATTCAATGCTCGCCGGCAAACTCCCCACCCGCAGGATCGGCGTAACTCCTTCAAACTCAATCGCGCCACTCATCCGCGCCTCTCCAACCCCCGATTTCGTCATGGCCGTTCTCCTCCACGCGGCAATAAAATAGTACAGAAGCCCCTTTTCTGTCCCTTCGTACAGTTGTAGTGAGTTTACCAACGCAGTAACCTAAGCCATGAAAGGCATGATCGCTGCACTCCAAACGCGCCGCCCCGGTCAAGACTCCACCGCGCCGATCGCTCACACCCAAGCACCATACCAGTCAGTTCGTTGCGTCCGCTGGCCAGAAGCACTAAGCAAGCACTTGAGCGATTCAAGTCGTTCCCCTGCAATAGCTTGCAGCCTCTTGACGTTCTTCTTTGCGCCGCCATCCTTTGTTTTCAGTAACTTGCAGCCTCTTTTTCAAAAACACCCGGGTGGGGGTAGGGTGCATGCCAGCCGGAACCGAGCACATCCCTGACAAAACTGGCCGGAGCATAATCGGACCCTGTGAAACACTGCCACGCTCGTGTACAAAGGAGCCGGCTCCTCCATTCTCTATGGACCATGCAAGAGCGGCTCTTCCTTTGCTGCACTTTATGAAAGCGATTGTACAAACACGCTACGGCTCACCAGATGTCCTCCAGCTCGCCGAGCTACCAAAACCCACACCGGCGGACAACGAAGTCTTGATAAAGCTCTACGCGGCATCGGTAAATCCAGCCGACATGCACCTTATGCGAGGTAAGCCGTTCTTCCTTCGCATTATGGGCGGTGGCCTGCGCGCGCCAAAACGCAAGGTCCCCGGCCTCGATATTGCCGGGCGAGTGGAAGCGGGGGGCAAAAGCGTAACCCAGTTCAAACCAGGCGACGCCGTCTTCGGCGCATGCCGAGGAGCCTTCGCCGAGTATGCGTGTGCCAAGGAAGATAATTTGGCACTGAAACCAGCCAACAGTTCGTTCGAGGACGCAGCAGCCCTTCCAGTGGCCGCCCTCACTGCCCTTCAGGGTCTTCGTGATAAGGGGCGCATCCGGCCAGGCCAAAAGGTTCTGGTGGATGGCGCCTCCGGTGGTGTGGGCACCTTTGCGATTCAGATTGCCAAATCGTTTGGCGCCGAAGTCACGGCCGTGTGCAGCACCGGGAAGATAGACACGGCGCGATCGTTGGGCGCGGACCATATCATTGATTACACACGGGAAGATTTCACGAAAAGCGGTCAGCGTTACGATCTGATTCTGGCCGCCAACGCACATCATTCGATTTTCGATTACAAGCGCGCGCTCACTCGGGACGGAATCTACGTCATGGCCGGCGGCGGTGGAGTGCAAGCTCTCCAAACTTTGTTCCTGGGGCCATTACTGTCACGCATTGGCCGCAAGAAGATCCGTTTCTTCCTAGCGAAAATAAACCAGAAGGACTTGGTTTTCCTGAAGGACCTGATGGCGTCCGGAAAGGTCGTGCCCGTCATAGACAGGCGTTACCCGTTAAGCGCCGCGGCGGAAGCTATCCGTTATCTTGCCCAAGGACATGCGCAAGGGAAAATCATACTAACCATCGAACATGGCACCGACTGTTAGCGTGGAGAGCCCGTTCGAGTCGGTGAATTGTTCTTTCAGTCGCTACTGGCCAGTCGATCCTGAAACGAGAACTTCGATTCCAGCGCAAGCGGCTTCCCATCCACCTCGGCGTAGGGGTAGATAAAGTAGTTCAACGGCTCGCCTCGCTGCGCCGGGTCCAGCCGGATGTCGCGCCCGACAGTAAATTGCACACGATTGTCATCATGCGTTCCGAAAAAGTAATTCCTCTTCTCCGGATGCTTCCACGCCTCGGAAGCATCCACCGGAATCCATCCGTATCGCGGCAGATAAAACTCGGCCCAGCAGTGATATCCCGCTATCGCTGCGGAATGCTGCTCTTCGGGCAGCGAAAACCCAATCTCAAATCGCGCGGGAATTCCGGCGGCCCTCATCATCCCGATAAACAGCGAATGGAAATCCGTGCAGTTGCCACGTTTCGCCGTGCATGCCCAGATGGCATCGCCATTGCCCCAGCCGGTTCCAGACTTGTCGTAGCGCATGGTTGCGAGCACGTAGTCGTAGATCGCGCGCGCCTTGGCCATCGGATCTTGAATCCCATGTGTCTCTTGCGCGGAAAGCTCCGCAATCGTTCCCGCGAGCGGCACCCGTCGGTCCGGCTCAAGGAAACGCTTCAGATCTCCCGCATGCGCCTCGCGGTCTTCAGAATTCGTTACGTTCGGAGCTCCTTCGACCGCGACGTGATGCTCCTGCCGCGCCGCCTGAAAATGGACGCGCACCTCCGCAGCCCCGGCAAGCTTCGTTGTGGGGATCTCCAAGTACACGTACTCGTTGCCGTATTCCGAATCGCGATGCGTCGCATAAGGGAACGAAGAGTCGATTTTCAAGTCGCTGATCGCTTGGTATGCGTCCGACTGGGGCAACGGAATCCAAATCCTCGAACTCTTTGCGTCCCCCGGCAAAGGCGGAATTTTCGTCACGTAGGTAAATTCAAAATTGCGCACCGGCGCGCTTACCCGCGAAAAAACGGAAATGCCGCCTCCGGAAATGGCGATCACTACGACACAAAGCAATGCCGCAACAAAAGTTCCACGCGATTTCATGGGAAAACTTTCTCCAAACCAATCCGGTCTGGTGACTAACTAGGGTTGATCGACTCGAACTTCAAAAAAGAATATGTGCCGGCGGGACCCGCGGTTAGCGGGCTGTTCAAGTGAAGCCACTAGAAGATAGCAACATACGAAACTTTAATACCATCAACGTCACTGACTTTGCAAGGCTTTCCGTTCCACTGCGGCGCAACGTCGCAGTTTTGTCACGAAACGTTGGCCTTCTCCATTCGCTCGCGGAAATACTCCTTCCAGCTCTCGGGCAGCGCCGCAACGCGCAGCGCCCGCCGCAGCGATCGCACGTCCTCATCGTCATATCTTTTCGCGATATACAGCCGGGTGATCTCCGAGACGGGCACCGCATTCGCGTCTCGCGCAATCACTTTGATCGCGTCGCCGGCGCCGACTTCCCCCTCGCGCGTAACCGCGAGATAAAACCCTGTCCGCCCACTCGCGAGAAATCGCCGAACCATGTCGTCGGACTGAAATCTCACGCCAAGTTTGTAACAGGGCAGGCGAGGCTGCGTCACCACGACTTCCGCGGAACCCACAGAAAATTTGTCACCAAGATGGACCGAGTCTTCCCGCAAGCCATCGGTGGTGAAATTTTCTCCAAACATGCCCATCGGCAGCTCCCGGCCCGGCAGCTCCTTTTTCCAGTAGTCATAGTGCGCGACCGGGTAGCAGTAAACGGCTTTGTACTCTCCTCCATGCACACTGAGATCTGCCTGCCGGTCGCCGTCCAAATTCAGCTTGCGCAGAGCAACTCTGCCCTCGACGGGTTCCTTGTAGATCCCCGTGGTGACAGTTCTCCCGTGCCAGAGCACCTCTCGCGGCAGCCCTACGTTCAAAGACACCATTTTCATATTTCGGAAATGCTCACCATCTGCGTTCGCGTCAACGCCTGCTTCGAATTAACAATGCGCGCGCTCGGATCGCAGACAACCCTCACCCGCCCTCCGAGCGCGGCAATCTGGTCCGTCCTCTTAAAACCTCGTTTACGCGCCAGCGCTTCGGCGCTGCTCCTTGAAGAATGTCAGCAGGTCAGCGTTGATCTGGTCCGCGTTCGTCGCGGGCATACCATGAGGAAAGCCCGGATAGACCTTCAGCGTTGCGTTCTTCAGCAGCTTCGCGGACAAGGGACCCGCAGCGACGATGGGCACGATCTGGTCATCGTCACCGTGCATCACCAGCACCGGGATGTCGATCTTCTTCAGGTCTTCTGTGAAGTCAGTTTCCGAGAATGCCTTGATGCAGTCATAGTGAGCCTTGACGCCTCCGAGCATTCCCTGCAACCACCAGTGCTCCCGGATACCCTCGGAGATCTTCGCGCCCGGCCGGTTGTACCCGTAAAACGGCAGCGTGATGTCCCTGTAGAATTGAGGCCGGTTGGCTGTGAGTGCAGCCCGAAGGCCGTCGAAGACCTCTATAGGCTGTCCAGTCGGATTCTTTTCTGTTTTCAGCATGAGCGGCGGCACGGCGCTAATCAGCGCCGCTTTGGCAACGCGCTTTGCGCCGTGGCGACCCAGGTAGCGCGCGACTTCGCCACCGCCGGTGGAATGCCCAACCATGATGGCGTCCTTAAGATCGAGTTTTTCAAACAATCCCGCGAGATCGTCCGCGTACGTGTCCATCTCGTTGCCGTCCCAGGTCTGGCCGGAGCGCCCATGCCCGCGCCGGTCATGCGCGATGACGCGATAGCCCCGCTGCCCGAAGAAGAGCATCTGCCCGTCCCAATCGTCCGCGCTCAGCGGCCAGCCATGCGAAAACACGATCGGCTGTCCTTTGCCCCAATCTTTGTAATAAATCTGCGTGCCGTCTTTTGTTGTGATGGTTGCCATAAAATTTCCTCAACTTTCTCTGCGGTTCGGATTTTTGCCGGATGTCCTGTGGAGACCGGATGAAGAGATGCGACCGAGACCAATAGGGATACACCTTTGCGAGGATGTTTACAACGTCTTGCGAAAGCGCACGCAGCGGTCCACCTCGGCGTAACCGAGCGCCCTATGCGCCAGCTGCGACCCTTCATTCTCCAGCAGCGCGTCCGAGGCCATCTCCACGCATCCCTGCTTACCCGCCCACTCTTCTGCCGCAAGCAGAAGTTTCCGGCCGATTCCCCGTTTCCGTCGATTCTCAGCCACATACCAGCCTTCGAGATACCCGACAGCACGTGACGTATCGCAGCCGTCCGCGTGCGATCGCTGTCCTACCTCCGCGAAGCCAACGAGCGTTCCACCCCGTTCCTCCGCGACCAACTCAATCAACGGCATTGTTCCAAGCGCCTTGCCGTCGAGGATGGATACAAGTTCGCGCGCATGCTCTTCCGCGGAAGACTCCGGCCAGAGCGCTGCCCGTAATCGCGCCAGCGGCTCGCAATCTCCCGGGCGGGCAATGCGAACGCAAATATCCATCGAACCATCCATCGCGTTCGAAGTTCCTCTCACCTGAACCCCCTAGTTTTTAGTTCTTGGATTCTCCGCTCTAGGTTATCTTCTTTGCCGACTCCAAACGAACCGGCAACCTAAAAAACAATGTCCCCGCACTTAATTTCGCGCGTCACGATCCTGGGCACCGGCCTGATCGGCGGCTCGTTCGCGCTGGCGCTGCGCAAGTATGCCACCGACCTGCACATCTCCGGCTGGGACCGCCGCGAGATCGTGAACCAGGCGCGCTCGCGTAATGCGATCTACGAAGCCTTCACCGGCGACCTCGCTCCGGCGCTTCGCGCCACGGACCTGGTCTATATCGCGCTGCCCATCGGCGTGACACTCGACCTGCTTCCGGAAATCGCGCGCGCCGCCCCTAAACATGCCCTGGTCACCGACGCCTGCAGCACCAAGCTGCGCATCGCGCAATCCGGGGCCGAAAATTTTTCTTCCCCTTCCACCGCACTCTTTCTTGGCGGTCACCCCATGGCCGGCCGCGAAGTTGCCGGAATCGCGCAAGCCGACGCCGACCTCTTTCGCAACGCGCCCTACGCGCTTATCGCCGATTCCTCCGTCACCGCGGACTCCGCGCTCGCGGAACGGGACCCGCGCATTTCTGCTTTCCTCAAGCTCCTCGAAAAAATCGGCGCACGCCCCCTCTGGCTTGGCGCGCAACAACACGATTACGCCGTCGGCATGGTCTCGCATCTCCCGCAACTTGCCGCCGTCGCTCTGGGCTCGTTTCTCTACGATCATCTCGACGAAAACGGCCTGCCCATCACGGTAGCCGGCCCCGGCCTGCGCGATTCTCTCCGCCTAGCAGGCAGCCCGTACTCCACTTGGCGCGACATCGTCCTCACCAATCGCGAAGTCCTGTCGGCGGCTCTTGACCTCTTCGCCCGCCGCCTCGACGACTTGCGCGAGCGCCTGAACTCCCGCGAACTCGAAGCCGACTTCGACGCCGCCAACGAACTCTATAAACTCCTCCGATCGCTCTAATCGCGCAGCACGCTCCTTCTCGGCGCCGCTCATGCTTCGCGATCGACGCTTGTTTTTCAAGACCGGTTTCATTCTGCTCGGAAAGATTCTAAAAAAAGAACGTATCGGCACACTAAGACGGAGCATCCATTTTAAGTGGGCGCGGCAATCTCTTTGACGTCTGCTTCCAAGAGCGACGGACGGCGCTGAGATGACGTGCCCTCCATCCAATGGCGACTATCGCACTAGCAGCGGTCGGATTACTCGGTGGCGGGTTCATGCTTTACGTCCTATTTCAGTGGACGGGTGAAACGGCGCGCCACCGTAGCCGATCGGCCGCAGAAACGATGATCGTCGCTACCCGTGAGCAGTATCCAGAGAGGCCCCATCTCATGCTCGAACCCTTAGATATATTCGTCAAAATGGAGGATGGCACTTACGTGTGGAAGGCCGCGGCGGACACTTTTGAGCTTGCGAAGTCAACGGTTCAGCGATTGGCGACTACTTCCCCCGGTGAGTACATGATTTTCAGCCAAACCACGGGCAATAAAATTGTTGTCAGTCGGGATGGTTTACCTGAACCAGGTGCCGCGTCTTAGCCGCCCTAAAGCTGCGTTAATAATCTTCATCTGCCTAGAGAATTTCGCTTCTCCGCGTTACCCTCTTCGGTGCTCTTACGTCCAACCACTCAATGCCCGCGGACGTCACCATCTTAGACCTGTCGTATGTCGGCTTAACCGCCGTGGGAGCGGTCACGCTTAACATGCTGCTTGGCACGTTGATGGCCTTCCGTTACAGCCCCGTGCGGCAATGGCCGCATCGCCGCTTCAATTATTTCCGCCTGCACAATGTTTCCGGCTATCTGGCGTTGTCGCTCGCGGTTCTTCATCCCATCGTGCTGCTCTTCGACAGATCGGCGAAATTCCGCGTGCTTGATCTCGTCTATCCGGTGCACTCTCCGAGTCAGCCCCTGGAGAACACGATCGGCGCCATCGCGCTCTATGTGGTCGCGCTGGTTGTCGTCACGTCGTACCTGCGTATCCGTCTCGGCCGGCGAGCGTGGAAATCCTTCCACTTCACGATCTACGTCGCAGCCGCCGCTCTCTTCTGGCATAGCCTGTACACCGACCCTGCCCTGAAAAATTCTCCAGTGGACTGGTTCGACGGCGGCAAACTCTTCGTCGAAGCCTGCCTCGTGATAATTGTAGTCGCCGGGATGCTGCGCTGGCGTCACGCTGTCAAACGGGCAGACGACAAGACGCACGCGCGTGAAGTCGCGGAGATGAACTAGAACTCAGCCGCGAGGCTATTTGGGCCCGCGAAACCTATTTGGCGCAAAGGCCGGGGGTGACGACTCCCTTATCGGGTTTCTATTGGTACGATCACAGCGCGCCGGCGTGGTGAACCAGCAAATGAAGTAATCGCTGAAGTCTCTCCCGTCTCCGTTTGGGAAAGTTGGTTAGCAGACCGCATCAGCGCAACACCGGATTCCGCGTCATTGCCGAGTGTATGTGAACTCGCCGGAAGGGTCGCGCTCCTTCAACGCTTTCACCTGACCGTTTTCAAGAACGAATTCGTAGACGACGTCGGCGAAGCGCTGCGTGCGGAACTGGAGACCCTTGATGGGGACGAGCTGCTGCGGGGGCGCGCCTGGAAATTCGAGCGCGAGGCCGGCGCCGGGTTGGTAGCTAACCTGGAATTTCACTTTGCTAGGCGTGAGGTAGGTTCCCGCGAGACTTTGCAGGAGTTTGGCGTCGAGAGTTTCGGGCTTGCGGTTGAAGACGACTTCGGCTTCGTCGAGGGACATTACGGCAGTGTCGACGTCGCCCTGGGGATTGGTGCGGAAGTTGACCGAGAACTTGCCGTACTGCTCCTCATCGGGAGTGTCGAAGCGATCGTAATGGAAATGCGACATAGGAAACTGAAATGCGTGGAAGGCGAATTGTAGCTGGTCGCCGGTGAGGCCGATTTTGAGGATGCCGTAGGCGGGATTCTCATATTCGGCGGCGTAGCTGGCCAGGGGATGGGAAGGCTTGGTGTTGGGCACGCGGTCGGCGCCGGCTTTGGCGCGAGCTTCGGTGGCGGCTTTTTTGTTGGCGAGCCGCTCCTGGAGGCGGCGCTGGCTCCACGGGGTCTGGTCCATTCCTAGGAGGCGCTCGTAGACGTTGTAGCTGACGACGTTGTACAGCGGAGCGCTGTGATTGCTGATGACCAGGACGATGACGCCGATCTTGTCGTTGGGCATGAAGGAAATCTGGGAGTGAAATCCGGGAAGGTCGCCGCCGTGAAAGGCGAGCAGGTGGCCGCGATAGGAGACGGTCTGGCGGCCCATCCCGTATGCGGGATTTAGGAGCTCCCAATAGCCCAGGGCTTCGCCTTGCGTGTTGGGAAGGCCGATGGCAGGCTGCAAAGTTTCCTTCAGGACTCTGGCGGGGAGGACTTGCTTGCCGTTGTATTTGCCGTCGTTCATCAAGGCGATGAGCCAGTGGGAGAGCTCGTCGATATTAGAGATGATGGCGCCGGCGGGGGCCACGCCTTCGGTATCTTCGTAGTAGGGGATTTTGTAAAGCTCGAAGGAATCGCGCTTTTCGCGGAAGGGCACCCCGTGGTCAGGATGCTGGGTCATGTCGGAGATGGAGTAGCTGGTGGAAGTCATATCGAGGGGCGTGAGAATTCTTTCGCGGACGAATTGTTCCCACCGCTGGCCGGATTTCAGTTCGATGATTTCGCCGACGGCCGAGAACATGAGGTTGTTGTAGAGGAAGGTCTGGCGCATGGGCTCTTGCGGCTCGAGGTACTTCAACTTTTCGAACAATTCCTTTCGGGTGAAGGGCGACCTGAACCAGATGGAATCATGGCGAGTGACGCCGGTGCGGTGGGAGAGCATGTCGCGCAGGGTGATGTTGTTGTTGAGCTGATCGTTGTAGAACTGAATGGTGGGGACGGAGTCGCGCACGGGCTTGTCCCAGGTAAGTTTTCCTTGTTCGACCAACATGCCGGCGGCGATGGCGGTGAACAATTTGGAATTGGAGGCGATTTGTTGGAGAGTCGCCGGCGTGAAGGGAAGTTTTTTCTCGTAGTCGCGGTAGCCGTATCCCTTGGCGAAGACGAGTTTGTCGTTGACGACGATGCCGACGCCGATGCCGGGGGTGTTCCAGTCCTTCAGAGTCTGCGCCATGTAGGCATCGAAGCCGTCGAGCCTTTTCGTTATGTCCGGCTCTTGGGCGCGACTGGGACGCGCGCAAATCGTGAGAGCGAGTGCGACGGCGAGCGCGGAAAAATAATTGGCGGTGCGAACGGACTGAAATTTATCAGCGGAAACCATGCGGCTAGAACCTCCTCGTTGGGACAACGTCGGCAGGCATTCTACTGCCTTACTCGGCAATGGCAAGGGCGTCCGTAAGTCCGAAGGACGGCCAGTTTCGCCGTTGTGAGCCGACTCCCATCGGGTCTTTACCCTCGGGTATGTCCTGTATTGTTTTGAGTAGACATGCTCGATGACCATACGTAAATGGCGGAAACCATCCGGATACAAAGTGACGCGGCCGCCAGGACTCAACAGGGCGGCCGCAGCAAGACAATTCTCTTGGTCGACGACAGCGATTTTGAGCGTTTCACAATACGCGCGGCTGTCGAAGGCCTTACGGATTTCCGCGTGTGCGGCGAGGCGAGCAACGGCGCCGATGCAATTAAAATGGCCGCGGAGTTGAAACCAGACTTGGTGGTCATGGATTTAGCCATGCCACGGATGGACGGATTGGAAGCGGCGAGGGTACTGAAGACCGCAATGCCGGAAGTGCCGATCATGATGCTGACGCTGTACGCGGACGAGGTGCGGGGAGCCGGAGCCTCGGCATCGGGCATTGCGACGGTTTTATCCAAAGTGGATGGGCTGGCACCGTTCCTCACATGCGTGAAAAAATTCCTCGGCCCGGCGAGTTCCGTATGAGCCGGATCCTCAAACTCAAAATACACCTACTTGCATAAAGAAAAGACCGCGCCGGGCAGTTGTGGTGGCGCCCGGCGCGGCCTGAGATTTGCGGAGATGCAGCGCTAGTCTTTGTCGAAGCGCAAGCACTCTTCGAGTTGATGAATGGCCGCGTCGGTGGCGCGAATAGCCTCCACGCGATGGCCGCCGAAATCGTGCGCGGCGTGTTCCATATGTTCCTTAGCGTGGCGCAGCGAGGCGATGGCTTCGCGGATCTCCGGATGGGGCTCGCGAGCGGCGGCCGCGGGCACGCCAGAGTCGGCGCGATTTGCGGCTGCAGGGGCAGGCTTTCCGCTTGGAGTCGCAGTGCTGCCCGTTGTAAAGACGAGCGCCAATACGAAAATCCCCAGAATGAATAAGCTGCCAGCTCTTGCTTTCATAGACCACTCTCCTCGATAGAAGTTTTTGG
>Ga0210409_10004125_pt1 | contig 15822 bp, 13 predicted proteins | sample IncBWH17MmetaG_FD_161649 | JGI IMG/M metagenome (GOLD analysis project Ga0210409, IMG submission 161649) | Forest soil microbial communities from Barre Woods Harvard Forest LTER site, Petersham, Massachusetts, United States - Inc-BW-H-17-M | ecosystem: Environmental > Terrestrial > Soil >...
AACCAAAACGGACTTGCCCGATCAAGAGAAGATGGGATAGAAGAACCATGTCCCGGGCCACATCCGTTGGCCGGTTTTGACCTGACCACCGTTGGCCGCTTTTGACCCGACCACTGAGGGTGCTCTATCGCTGGCAGCGCTTGCTGAGGCGGAGTTGCGCCTACGGACAAGGTCGGGCGATCCAACAGACCAAGAATGTAATTTTACAAAACGAACTCAACTAACCCATGCGAAATCTGGAGGTTGCCATTGTACGTATCCAAAGCACGATTCAATCACTTTAAGTCTGATTCTGTGTGTCTGCGTAGCAATGGTTCCCTCGACGGCGGGCGAACTTCGCAGACAAATACCTGAATTTCTGAAACGTCTTCAGTACGGCTCTCACCTCTCCAGCACGACGATAGAGCCCAGTTCTTATAGAAATCGCCAACGGAATCGACCCAGTCTTACTGGGTCGCATTTGCGCCGATTTGACGATCGAGCAGGACGGATTCCGTTGAATCAGATTATGAGTATTGAGGAATTAGAAAAGGATCCACTGATAAAAGCCTTCCAGAGGCAGTTGTTGGGCTACCAAATGACTTTAAGGGCGAACTGAACCTCCCGTGGATCTGTCGCGAGCAATGAGATCGTCCCGACGCCTGCAATAGAGCCGTCTGGATTGTAAATTCCCGAGTTGCCGTCCCCGCTATTGGGCTGCGGCGGAACGAAATTGACATGATTGGTGATATTGAACATCTCCGCTCGGAACTGGACATTGAACTGTTCAGAGATGCGCTTGACCGGGAAATTCTTTAGGACCGAGAAATCCATAGTGAAAAGGTGCGGCCCATTGATGCTATTCCTGAGAACGTTGCCCGGGGCGAGATTAGCGCAGTAGATCCTTCCTGCAGGCGGAGGTGTTGGAGCATTCGGGAAATCAGCGCACTGGCCTTGGAAGGAGGCCGGAGCAGTCGGGTTGGTGTAGCAATTTGCGTTGATCCAAAGGGGCGCTCCGGCCAAACTATTCGCGAAGCCGTGGTTAATTGGGTCACATCCGGGAACTTGGACCAAAGGACCAAATTGGTCCGCCCCGGTATTGCCTAGACCGAGGGGATCGCCGTTATTGATCGGAGTGGTCGGAACCCCGCTGTTGAACGACATGATGCCGCCCAATTCCCATCCGCCCAGCAGCGTGTTGGCAATTCCTGTGAACGACTTCGGGGTGGGAATGTCATATAAGGCATTGATGGACACATCGTGGGCCACGTTAAAGTCCGATGGGCCATAGAACAATTTCGGCAGAAACCACCATGGCGAGTTGATACCGTTGCCGAAGGTATCTCCGGCAATCGTCTGCGAATCATCATCCAGCGACTTTGCAAACGTATAGGCAACCTGGAACTGCAAGCCATGGGCGAATCTCTTTTCAAGATTTACGTTCAGGGCGTGATACCTGGAGTCAGAATTCCAATACATGTAGCGGATGGCTCCGAGATTCGGATTGATTTGTGCGGATGTGCCGCTTGGAGAATTTCCCGCCGTGCAAGAACCGTCAGGCAGAATCGGTGGCCCGCACGGAAAGAGATACCCAGCCGACGTAAGAGTAGGAAGCGTCATGTTGCCGTCATCGCCGCGTAGTAGCATATGAACGCCGCGAGAGCCCACGTATCCGACACTGAGCGACAGACTCGAGGTGAGTTGGCGCTGGATGTTGAGGTTCCACTCCATCACGTAATTCCGGTGCGGATGGGCCTCAACCGTCGAGACGCTGAGGTTGCTGGACGTTGAGTTGACTAACTGTACCCCGCCCTCGCCGGCTTCAAATGGGGTGGCAAAGCCTGATTGGGGCGTGAAGTTCGATTCGCCGTGAATGCTCTTGAAGATAAGGAACGGCGAGGCTTGGTTTTGCTGCAGCAAGAAATACCCGGGCAAAGGCAAAACGTCATAGATTCCAAAACTGCCGCGTACAGAGGTCTTTCCATCTTTGAGGGGATCCCAGGCAAATCCAATCCGGGGCTCAAAGTTGCGAAGCGTGGGGTTCGAATAGTAGGGACCCACGCTGTTGCAACTGGAACCCGCTTGTGTCGGCACCGGGGCAGTGAATTGCTGGGCGCAAACAATGGATGAACCCGTGATGTCGGCCAAATTTGTGAGCCTGTTCTGCGCATCCTTTAGTACGGTAACCATTTCATAGCGCAGACCAATGTTGACGGTCAGATTGGATCTCATTTTCCAGTCATCCTGGACATACGCACCGACGAGGGTCTGCCGAAATTCCCTGGGCTGGTCGACAATTGGAAGTTCGGCCTCAAAGGAGTTGGGGATGCCCTCCAGAAAGTGAGTGTAATCGGCGAACTTATAAAGTCCGCCGGGCTCCTGGTACGTATGTTCGTTGAACTGCATTCGCTCGACGCCGACGCCAAATTTAATGGTGTGAGTGCCGTGAGTCCAGAAAGCGTCATCATAAGCCTGGTATGAATTCCATGTGAAAAGGTTGTGAGAGCTTGAGTTTGTACCGCCAAAAAACGGACTGATTCCTCCCTGCGGCGCGAACCGGGGCGCGGCCTGGCCCGCAACGGCCCCCAGCGCCAATGACCCAGCGGCCGGGTTGATGGCGGTAGGGGTAAATATGTTGCGAACGTGATCCCGGTTATAGCCAATGCGTGCTGCATTGACAAAACTGGAGCTAAATGTGTGGTTCTCTTCAATCGCAACGGTCGTCCTGGTGGTATGTGAATTCGTGAGCACATCACCCATGGCGTCGGGCTGCTTGTAGTCTGTATCGTCGTACAAGTATGTCCCGAATAAGCTGTCATTGGCACCCAGTTTGTGATCTACACGGACCGTGTAAAAATTCTCGGGGACGTTTTGTACACCTGCAGAGACAAAGCGCCCTTGATCTCCATTGATTGCGCTATTGGCGTGCGGATACAGCGCAAGCAATGCAGCGGAATAATCAGCCACGCAGATAGTCGAAAGAGGAGACAAGTAATGTCCTGCAGCCCCCGCTGGATCAGTGGAGGTAGCCGGTTGCGTGCAAGACGTCCCTGCGGGCTGGTTCAGCGCAGGCATACCCGCGATTTCGCCCAGACGTGCGGGGTCAGAAAATACAGTCGTCGAAGTCGGAATTCCCTTTGATTGCCGCAGGCCTTCGTAATCTCCAAAAATGAAGGTTCTATCCTTATTGATAGGTCCTCCCGCTGAAACGCCAAACTGATTGCGCCTGAAGGGTGGACGAGGATTACCGGCAGACTTAGTGAAGTAGTTGTTGGCATCCAGCGCGCTGTTCCTCAGGAATTCGTATACGTCGCCATGGAAATTGTTGGTGCCAGATTTGCTGATCGCATTAACGACCCCGCCGGTCGCGCGTCCATATTCGGCCGGGAAGCCGCCGGTCAGCACGGAAAACTCCTGAATCGCGTCGACGCCCAGCACAACGCCAATCACGTTTCCGGGCGCTGAGTTAGCATAATCGACGACGGTGACTCCATCAATTCGGTAATTGTTGAAGGTTGACCTCTGGCCGGATACGGTGAGTTCCGATCCGAAGCCGCGGGCCCCGCGGCCCGCATCACTATAGCTTACCTGGGTTTCGATTTTCTTTACGCCAGGCTGGAGGGTAGCGAGCGATGTCCAGTCGCGTCCGTTCAGGGGCAATTCGCGTACAGTCTCCGATTCCACTTGACCGGTGAGCGCCGAGGAAGTGAGCTCAATTTGGGGCGCAGCGCCCGTCACTTCGACGGTCTGAGATGTTTCCCCGACCTTCAGGGTGAAATTGAGCTGTTGTTGCTGACCAACGGCAAGGGACACGTTCGTCTGCTGGGCTGTAGAAAATCCTTTTGCGGAAACTCTTACTTCGTAGTCTCCAGGAATGATGTTCGGGACGGAGTATAAACCGCTAGAGTCGGAAGTTACTTCTCGCATCACTCCGGTCGCGTTATTCTTGACGGAGATTTGCGCTCCCGGGATGGTCGCACCAGATGGGTCGGTGACAGTCCCCGTAAGGGTTGCCCCGGTGACCTGCGAATAAGCCGCCACGGCCGCAAACAAGCAGGAAAAAAGCATCATCGATACAGCGACAATTCTGGTGATCTTCATCACGTCTCTCGGCCTCATAGCACGCCTCCCCCGATGATGCTGATCATCGCGCTCTTTTTTGAATTTCACTCCCGACTTCGGAACTGATCCCTTAAATACTTGCCGGTCGTCATGGCTGCGTTCGCGAGTCTTGCCGACATCTCATTAGGTATTTCCATTAGGCTATGGTTTCACTTCGTAAACGCGAACTCCCGCCATCTTATCTAAGTGTCGCGGAGCGGCCACAAAGTACTGGTTGAATTCAGGAACTAGAATTGCTGTCTTTGCGCGAAAACTGCCCGGAGCGTGCCCGATCAGATCGTAGTGATCTGCATCGCGCTGTTGAAAAACATCAATAAAGTCAGTGCCGGCAATATATAGGCGCTTGGACGCTGGATCGTAGGTAACATCATCGGACATGTCGACGCAAGGTAGACTCGCTACGATCTCCCCTGAATCCGAATTTAAGACAAGAAGTTTTGCAGGTTTTCGCGCTACGACAAAAAGACGGTGACGCGCGCTGTCAAAAGCCATAGCGAGATTTAGATGAGCCTGGTCACCAACCTGCCATATTGAAATAACGGTGCGTTTGGCAATATCGATCACCGCTACGGCATTTTGGTCGGCAAAGTTAGCGAACAACCTGCCAGTAGACTTGTCCAGTGAAATGGCATCTACGAAGCCAGAGCCGAGCTTAATATCATAAAGTTTCAAACCAGTCGTCAAATCTACCGCGCTGATGAAAGAGTACGGCTCGTGAGTACTTCTACCGCCGTTCACAACGAAAACAATATTTGCCACCGGATCAATCGCAATGGAGTCGCACTCCAGGTCCAGTTGTATCGCACCGATAGGCTTGAGAGAGTCGCCTTGATACATCTTGATCTGACCGGTGCCGCCATCAACTACATACAATTTGTTTGCGTCCGCTCGATAGAGTAGGGAGTGCGGGGCTTTAACACCGTCAATGCTTTGAATCAGTTTGTCGGTCCGTAAATCAATCACTTCAACCGCTGAATTCTCCTCGGCGGCGACGAACAGTCGACGTCCCGGAATGTCCACTGCTAAGTGGTCAAAATCGCCGTCGTGAAGCTCTGGGAGAGGAATCGTGCGGACAAAAACTAAAGGTTCTCGCTCTTTGGCGTGCATTTTCAACCCGGGCAGCAAAACAACCGACGCAAATAGGATGACAATGATTCTGTTCAACATTGAGCTCCTTGATCGCTCTTTAGATGTGTTCGACTCGATTGCCTGTCGGCACCGTGAGACGCTACGCCTTAGATTCCGTTTCAGTATTCTATGTTTCCTAACTTTTGGTCTTATCCTAGCCTGCGCGCTTTGGCCGCAACCATACGCCTCGCACAATTTCGTGTCAAGCGCAGCGCACATTCAATGCAGAATTAATATCAAAAATCGCAACACACTTGGCGGACAACCAACCATAAATAACAGCTGTCGAGCACCTAATGGTTATTGCCCATTGTCCTGCCCAGTACCTCTGCAGTGCATATGCTCAATTTTGTGACGTACTTTGTGCCGTAGCCCTATGATGTTAGTCCTTGCAAGCGCCTCCTACTCGGTCCAATCGCTTGCAATGAGACAGCTCGTAATTTCGCGCTAACGGATTTTTTCCATACAACTTGTACTCACTCCACCTCATCCGTTCCCAAACCGCCCGGCAAATTGACACGGTAGAGGTCTACGATTCGAGTCCGCACGGGCCTGCCATTGTGGCCCGCAACCTATTAATACTGGGATATGGCGCACGAGGCTCTCCCCTGCCCTTTCGCGAAGGAGATTGACGCGCGCCAGTTGCCACCACGCAAAGTGCCCTCTGTGCTCTACCGCCGGCGGCGCTCGCTGAGGCAGACTTGCGCACACAGAGAAGGGCGAGCGAATCGCAAGGCCAAGAATGCACATTTGCAAGACGAACTCACCCAAATCATCTGAAATCTATCCTTTGTGCTTCTTGGTGCCAGTGCAAACAGAACGCTTACCGTGAGGTTCGGTTCAAAAGACATGGCGGTTACCCGCCTCCAAGTTCACTCCCGCCAGAAAATCCGCACAGATCATCTCCAAGCAGTAGCCTCGCGACTTGTCGCTCCCGAGCATCAGACCCGCTGTTTCAAGCGCCTGCTCGATGACAGGCAACTGGCTCTTGTAGGCCTTGAAATAGAGGATCTCCCACGGCTCAGTTTCCTTCCCGGTCATGTGCTTCGAGACTTCCCGTCTGAACTCCTCCTTGGGGAGTTCGCGAGCTTTGTGCAACCAGGTTGCACTATCGAACCTCTGACCGTCCCGAAGGACTAGTTCGCATTTTCCGAGACCGGCTTACTTGTGTAACTTTAAATTAGGCGTGGGGCCTCTCTTGCAAAGAACTGCTTCACCTCTTCCCAGGAGAGAGACATCAGCATGTGAGGCAGGGGGTCCTGTTCGGCTTCTTCGAAATAGCATAACGATTTTAAGATATGGGGCATACTGTAATTTGTTTTAGAAAATTTCTTCGTGAACCATCCGAGCATTTGTTTCAGTCCGTACTCTTGCGCTAAACAGTAAAGATCGACGAAATCACGCTTGGTTCCTCGGCTGGCAATCGCGCTAATCTTCATGCAGCCGATATCGCGGGAATCGGCCACGTTCACGCCGAGGAATGCTTGAAATGGAAAAAGAATCGGGTAGGCATAGGTGATCAAGCTCACTTTGGTTTTCCGAATACTTGCATAGATCGTTCCGGGTTCCTTGGCTGCCAGAGCGAAGCCTTCGAGGTGTTGCAGGTTCTGGAGGACAGAGTCCTCGTTGAAGTTTTCGCCATGGAAGAAATCAAGATCAACCGACCTGCGGTGACCGAGTCGGAGTGCCAAACCTGTTCCTCCCGCGAGGTAGAAGGACATCAGGATCGGAACTTTGTGCAGATCGCGAAGCGTCCGCTCAGCTCCCGCATCCACCGTCTCCCGATGCCACACGAGTTCCTTTTCGTCCATACTTGTTACTCCTGGGTGCAGGATAAACGAGCGAGGGTTAGGATGCGAGCTTTAGCGCAGCCACTTGATCGGGAGACAGGCCGTACACCAAGGCCCAGAAATTTGCCGATCGGCGCGAAAGCCTCCGTTCTGTCCGGACCACGTCCATGATCTGCGTATCGGAAAAAGTATCCTTCAACCAAGCAATTGCGTCTTGGTTGCCGTATTCGAGAATACGACCAATAGTATAGGTAGGGAAGGCGAGGGGATCAAAATTCTCAAGATTCGTATCCCAAAATAATGTCTGTAAGTATTGTGGAATCATCGAGTTGAGTATAGAGCAGGCGTCCGATTCAGTCAAGGTAGATCGTTCCTGGCCGAAAACTCGAAACGCAGCCTTTTCGCGAAGTTCGACATGTCGATGCCAAATCAGAGCCAACAACAGCGTTGGCCCAACGCTATCAGACATCAGTGCGGGGACAACCAACTAGATCTAGAACTTCAGTTTCAAGAGCGTCTTTCTCGGATTCGATTCCAGAGCAGATGCCGCGAAGTTTCAGACGGTAACCTCGTGGCCGAAAAGCGGAGATGTCACGGCCGAATCGATCCTCGATAACGTCGCTTACGGAGCCGCTATTCTCAAGCGTTCGCATGATGACTTTCACTTCCACCCTATACCGATCGGACGTTTTTCGATCTGTGGGCCAGGGCGCGGACCGAACATTCGGCTTGGAACAACAGGATCTTGCGGAATCCGTGCGGGATATACCGGTGGCCGCAGCGTTGACATTTCCGTGGAGAATGCCGCCGATTCGCGCTGGCGGCAGGCAAGGCGCGCCCGGCGCCGTTCATGTTAAGGTGTTGCCATGAAGCTGGACGCGCCAAGTGGAATGCCTCGGAGTGGTGTGAACCCGAATCACATTGTACCAGTGACGAACTTTTCGGCGGATACCCTGCGGAGCATCATCGCTCATATGGAGGTTTCCACTGATTTTGAGCATCTGGTCTACCGCGAGGCTGAACTGGATGCCATTTGGTCCATCACCGGATTCTTTCTAGTGAGCGAACCGGGTTCGACCCAGCTCGAAGCAGTAAGACGACTGCACGCAGGCGCTCATAAGGCGCATGATCTCGTGGCGGATCGCCGCCCTGCGGAGGCGGCCGTGGTTCTGCGAGGCTTTCTCTAATTGCGATCTGGATGGTGAGTGCATGCTTTCAAGAGAAGAGAATGAGCTGCTGACTCAGACCGATGCGGGAACTCCCGGGGGCCAGTACTTCCGCCGATTTTGGCTCCCTGCGTTGCTGCCGTCAGAGGTGCCGACTCCCGACTGCCCCCCGGTTCGGATCCGACTACTAGGGGAAGACCTGATAGCATTCCGCGACACAAACGGCCAGGTAGGGCTGCTTGAAGAGGCCTGTCCGCACCGGCGGGCCAGCCTCTTCTGGGGACGTAACGAAGAGTGTGGCTTGAGGTGCGTGTATCACGGCTGGAAATTCGACGTGAACGGCATCTGCATGGACATACCGAATGAACCGCAGGAGTACCGATTCGAAAGCAAAGTGCGCACCGTGGCGTACCCTACTCGAGAGTATGGGGGCCTTGTCTGGGTTTATATGGGTCCTCCGGAACTCCAGCCCGAATTGCCTAAGCTGGAGTGGGCGCGCGTTCCCGAGAGTCACCGCTACATTTCCAAACGTTTGCAAGAAACAAATTATCTGCAGGCCATTGAGGGCGGGATTGACTCCAGCCATTCCAATTTTCTTCACGCCAGCTTGGACGCATTCCGCCTGACGGATTCTTACGTCGAGAAAGTGAAAAACAGTGACAATCTCCGAGCGAAATATCATCTACTGGATAAGGCCCCTTGGTTCACTGTAAAGAAAACGGACTACGGTCTGGTCATTGCCGTGCGCCGAAAAGCTGAAGAAGACCGCTATTATTGGCGATTGACTCAGTTCCTTGTCCCGAGCCACACCATGATCCCGCATCAATCGGGTCACTCAATTCACGGACACTGCTGGGTACCTCGTGATGACCAGACTTGCTGGGTCTGGACGATGAGCTGGAATCCCAACGCGCCGCTTTCCGAAAACGACTGGGGGATGATCCGGGATGAAACCTTCGTGCATGCGCAAGTGGATCCCGTCACTTTTAGGCCCGTCCGCAATAAAGATAATAATTACCTGGTGGACCGCGAGCAGCAGCGGACTTCGACGATGACCGGCATCCACGGCTTCGCTTCCCAGGATCAGGCCATTCAGGAAAGCATGTCGCCCATCGTGGACCGGACGCGAGAACGCCTGGGCACGAGCGACACGGCAATCATCGCCATGCGCCGCCTGCTTCTCGAGGAGATCCGGGGGCTCGCACAAGCGCATGAACCGTTCGCCGCTCACCATGGCGACATCTACTGGGTTCGCTCCGCCTCTCTGCTCTTGAAGCGGGATGTTGAATTCGAGGAAGGCGCACGGGATCTGATGAAGGCCGAGGTGTAGATGAATGCGGCAGCTTGGACCAGGGGCGCTTGCAAATCCTGGAGGACAATCAACTCGGTGCCAGAAGCCGAAGCCCGAACCTAGAAGGGCTCGCTCCTCTCCGGGCTAAAATTTCTCAGTATGCCTTTACCAATAGGCTTCTCGCGGATTACCGCCCGCGATCCAACGCCGCAGATCACCGAATCCCTATCAGCGGCCAATAGAAAGGAACAATCAGGAGGAGCACCAGCGATTCGACCACGGTTAGACAGATTCCCACTCGCAGCAGATCCATTGCTTTGAAGTAACCATAGGAGTAGCCAGTCACCATCACACCCGATTGATAAACAAATATCTTGCCGCCAGAGGCAAATGCCCAAACCATTGCTATCGGCAGGGGATGAAGCCCGCTGGATTCGGCAAAATTCAACAATGGAGGCATCGATGTGGCGAGCATGGAGATTTCATTGCCCAAAAAAATGTGGTAGCAAAATGCAGTCCAGTACGGTACCAAAGCGATCGAATATACGTTGGCAACCCACGGCCGCATCCAATCGAACATGATTGCCGTCATGGCGTTGAGGGCCTTCGTCTGAACCAAGACGTTGCCCATTCCGATCGCGGCGGCGGTGAAGAACACCGGGAGATAGTTCAGGCGCCTCAAATCCTCCTGGTTCAGGACTCCCAATCCCGGCACAGTTGCCAGCAGACCGATTCCAATCCCAATGGTGGCCGGAGAAATGTGGTGGATCAAATCCGTGGACCACAACGCAATGGCGATCAGCATCAGGACCATCGATTTTTTTTCATCCCGGCTCCAGGGACCCATCTTCGCGAGAGACTCCCGCAGAAACTTTGTCCCGCCCTCAAGCGCCTCCTTTTCGGGTGGGTACATCCATACAACCAAGCGCCAGGTAAAGAAAATCGTGACTACAGCACAGGGTAAGAAAGCCAGGAGCCACTGGCTCCAGTACACTTGAATACCCGTAATTTTCTCGATTATGCCGCGCCCGAGAATGGAGGTCGCACCGGCAATCACCATCTTGTCAAAAGTGCCGGCCGTGTAGGTCAGCGTGACAAAGATGCCGCGTCCAACATTGCTGCCTCGGCCGAGGCCAAAGACGTCCATCACACCGACGGCCACCGCCGCCATGATGATGACGCACGCGATCCCCGAAGGGACGAGGAAGGTCAAGAGGAAGGACGACAGAATAAATCCAAGCAGCAGGCGTGAATAGCCGGCACCCACAGTCGACGTGACCATGTACGCCAGACGGCGCGCCAGACCTGACTTCGTGGCCATCATTCCGATGAGGCCTGCGCCAAAAAGAAACCACGGCGTTTGGTCCGCAAAACCGCTGAACGCGGACTCAAATCCGACGACCTTCAGCACCCAAAACAAATAGCATCCGATGATCCCCGTCACAGCGTGCGGAAGCACTCCCGTGATCCAGGCGACGATCATGAAGCTGGCGATGGCAAGCGCATGTTTTTCCGTCAGGTCCATGGGGAGCGGCGCAAACCACAAAGCGCAGGGCAAGCCAACGGAGAGAGTGCCTCCAATCAGCATTCGAGATGAGGGCATTGCCGGTGCCGAGTGATTGAATTGTTTCGCCGCGTCCAAGAAATCCCCGCTTCTAACACTCGCGTCTGGTGCTCGCCGAACCCATGGACTGGACTCTTTGACGGTCGGCCAATCATTCCTCCGGGCTCGTCATCCGTAAGTAGGTCTTCGCCGAAATAAGATCAGAGATGATGAATACATGCCGTTCGTCAAGCGACGTATTGAGTCGACCTCGCGATGCTTAGCTCAAAACGCCTCGCTCTTGGGCCAGGTTGGCCCCCGCTCACGGGCGGCTGGATACTACCACGGGGAGAACACCTCCAATATCCTGGATGTTCCAAACATCGATAAATTCCGGATGGAAGCCCCGCAGCGCTTTGCATTTTCTAGGGCGGTGTCTGCGCGATCAAGAGTAGCAGGCGCGATTAACTCGGGCGAAATTCGCCGGATCTGACCGGACATCAAGATTCTCCTTCTCACGTTGCATAGTCCCCTTCAACTTGACTTGACTGCCACGATCCCGATAGATTCGAACACGAAATAACAAAATGGGAAATTACAATCGGCTGAGGCACGCCCTGATGAGGATGGAAGCAAATTTCTAAAGGGTGCGATAGGCTGGCGGTCAGATGAAGAAAAAAATAATTGGACACATGCTTGGCACCGTTATCCTGGCATCTGCGATGGCATCTCACGGAACGCGCGCCGGACAACAGGTGCAGGACAACGACAGCAAACCTGATCGTGCCGATATCCAGCCCGTGCGGGTGATTGCGGATCCCTATCCTGCCTTCAACGGAATCGCGGTCGATCCACCAAACAATCTCGTTGCGATGACCGATCCCAATCGTAAAAGTTTGTTGTCCTATGATAGCCGGCAAGGTTCAAACCATGGTGCGGCCAACATTCCGATCCATCAAGTAACCGGGCCAAAGACCTTCCTCGGAATGATCGCCGGAATGGTCCTGGATGGGCAGCATCACGAAATCTATGCGGCAAATAACGACATCGAGGACACGGTTGTGGTGATGCCCTACGAAGCAATGGGAGACGCCGAGCCGGCTCGAGTATTCTCGGTTCCTCACCAATCCTGGGGTTTAGCCCTGGGCCACAAGAGCGATGAGCTCGCCGTGACGGTTGAAGTTCAGAACACCATTGTCTTTTACCGCCGTGAGGTGAAGGGGGTCGAAGCTCCCATGCGGCTGATTCGCGGCGTGAATACAGGTTTGGCCGATCCCCACGGAATTTATTGGGACGAAGCACATGATGAAATTGGCATAGCCAACCACGGCAACTTCAGGGGAGTGGTCAAGAACACAGGTGGCGGGTGTTACCCCTCGCTGGACGCGGATATTCCCGCGGAAGCGGGAGAGTTTCGACCGCCCTCGGTTACGCTTTACTCCGCAAGTGCGAAAGGCGATGTGAAGCCGCTGCGCACACTGCAAGGATCTCAGACGGGACTGGATTGGCCTATGGGCATGGCCTACGATCCCGTTCACGATGCCATCATCGTCGCGAACAACGGCGATAGTTCGATCCGCATTTTTGACCGCCAAGCGAATGGTAACGTCGCACCCGTCAGAGTCATTCACGGCGACAAAACGGGCATCAATCATCCCATGGGTGTGGCAGTGGACCCGCAGAAGGGCGAGATTTGGGTCTCGAATTGGGGGGACCATTCGGCGCTGGCCTTCGACAGCGGAGCCAGTGGCAATGCGGTTCCGAAGCGCGAGATTCGAAGCGCTCCGGCTGGCAGTCCCACGCCAGGATTCGGCAATCCCATGGCGCTGGCCTACGACTCGAAACGAGACGAGATTCTTGTCCCGAATTGCGTAACCCAACCGCGTGTCGCGGCCTTTGCCAGGTTGGCAAATGGACAAGTGGCCCCGAAACGAGTGCTTACCGGACAAGGGTCGATGCTCGGACGCACCGTCCATGGCCTCGTGTATGACGCCGTTCATGACGAGATCGTAGTTCCGAATGCGCTGGCCGACGCGGTCCTCGTGTTTCGAGGAAGTGCCGAGGGAGCGGAACATCCAATCCGTGTGATTCAAGGGCCGCACACCCATCTGGTGACTCCTCATTCCGTAAGCCTGGACCTTGCACATGGGGAGATGTATGTTGCCAGCCTCACAGGAAAGCGGGTCAATGTGTTTGCCTGGAACGCCAACGGTGACGCCACTCCGCTCCGGGTGATTGAAGGACCACGCACTAATCTTGGACACACGGTTGGCATCGCCGTCGACAGCGCCACGAATTTGGTCGCGGTGGCCAACTCGAGAGACATTCTCGTCTTTAACCGGACCGATTGCGGAAATGTCGCGCCTCGCGGCCGGATTATGGGACTGAAGACCGGAATCGGGGATGAACCCTGGCAGATGGAACTTTACCAAGGAAAAATCTTTGTTGCTGCGTCGAACCACCTGCACCAGAATCTGTACACAGATGTGACGCTGAAGAGCGACGCAATGCAAGTGCCGGAAGACCCCTGGCTCAATCCGAACCTGGGCTTTGTGGGAGTGTGGAATATCACTGACAATGGCGATGTACCTCCTCTCGCCAAAATCAAAGGCCCGTTCAGCGGGCTTCTCCACCCCGTCGGGCTGGCGCTTAATCCCAAGGATGGGGAAATCTACGTCTCCGATAGTGTTCGAAACGGAGTATTCAGTTTCTTATTGCCACAATTCTTTCTAGAGGGCGGCTCAGGTTCAGTCCGTCCGCAAAAATAAAGAGCAGTCGATCAATTAGACGAGGATGGCAATACGATGAATTCGCCAAAATGGACCGCTGGCACGAAAGCCGCCTTCGCATGTGTGAGCCTTAGTTGCGCATTGTTGGTTTGGTCGCCTCCCTTATCGTTCCGGACGAACGCATCGCCCTGGCCTGCGCAGACAGCTTCCGCTCAGAAAGAACTCTCCGAAGCCGAGATGTCGCACATGAGTTCCACCGAGCTGGCAACGTACGTCTTCGAACATCACGGCTGCAACTCTTGCCACACCATGGGCTCAAATGGAAAACTCGGCTATACGGAGCGCGGCAAACAGGTCGGCAAAGGCTTTATAGGATGTGTATCTCTATTGACTTCCATGAACCTAATTGCTCAGGTGGATCCGGCAAACAGGACACGCGAAGAGAAACAAAAGGCCGTTAAGTTCCAAGAGTTCGGTTGCACGACATGCCACCAAATCGTGCCGGGGAAATTGGGGCTTACTCGCTACGGGACCAAACTCAAGTCTTTCCACATGGCATGCACCGACGTCGAGAAAATTCTGAGCCAGGAAAGCAAGAAATAAAGAGAGCGAGGTGGCCGACGCTGTGACGGCGGCCAGCAACATTGTGGGGACGTGTCCGGTTATCCTGGCTGGCCCGCCAGCCTACTTCCACGGCATGAGGGAAGCATGAATCACGTCTGGCACGCCCTTGCCACCCACAGATCGGATGGCAAGATCCACGTCCCGCAACCCAAAGGTGTGGGTCGTGACTTTTTCAAGCGGGAAACGATGTGAGGCCAGCTGTTGCAGGGCGAGTTCACACGCTTTGTAGCTGTGCCCGCGTGCGCTCTTGATGGTTATGTACTTCACCGTGATCTTGCCGAGCGGGAAGTTCGGAAATTCCGCCATTTCTCCTTGAATGACCATTATTCCGCCCTTGCGCTTGAGCGCGTCGACTCCGAGCAGCACTGGAAGAGTTCCCGCGCCTGCCGTGCAGTCGAGCACTACGTCTATGCCCTGGCCATCCGTGACCTCCATGATGCGTGCGAGAGAATCCTCCTTCTGCACGTCGATCAAATGGTCCGCTCCGAGAGTTTTGGCGACTTGCATTCGCGCACCGTCTTTGGTCGTGCCGGTGACGATAATGAGCGAGGCGCCCGCCTGCTTGCAGATCACTACCTGAGACAATCCCTGCTGGCCCGGGCCTTGAATGAGAACGGTGGAGTTAAAGCCGACGCCACCGTCGAACAGGGACCATTCGACGCCATTCGCCATGGGAGTTACAAGTCCCGCCAATTCCGGTGTAACGCCCTTGGGGACATGGTGCAAAACGGAGTTCCATGGAAGGTATATGTATTGGGCAAAGCCGCCCCACAAATGGGGTGGCTTCTCGGCCGAGGTGTAGCCATAACGGATGGCGTCAGGGTTGAAGCGCCAATCGGTATACTTACAGTGACGGTACTGCCCCAGATGGCACCACTCGCATTGGCCGCACATGACGTAGTGCTCCACGAACACCAAGTCCCCTTCCTTGAAACCCTTGCGCCTGGTGAACTCTCGGCCGGCCTTGGCGATGTAGCCAATATTCTCGTGACCCATAATCACGGGGGCGTCATTCGACGGTGGTGTTTGGTACAACTTAACATCCGTCCCGCAAATGCCGGCGATCTCCATCTTCATCAGGGCGCTGTCCTCCCGGATCTCCGGCATTGGGAATTCGCGGATCTCGGTTTTGCCCGGAGCCACTCTGACCGCCGCTAGTACTTTTCCCGCCATTGCATTTCCTCCGCTAGAAACTTTCATTTGTATGGAGTGGCATCTTTTCCCACGGTGTCTTCTCGCCAGAAATTTTTCTAGAATTGGGACAACAGGAGTATATGTTCCCGATCAAACCTTCCGCACATCGCCTTCTTCCTGTCATATGCGAACGGTAAAGCGTAGGTCCCCACACAAACCTTGTCAATCCGCATGCTCAAAAACAGGATTGCGCCGTTATTTTGCAGGAGCTAGCATTGCTAGGTTCTTACACACCCATGCTTGCCACGGACTGCGG
>Ga0210409_10004126_pt1 | contig 15821 bp, 7 predicted proteins | sample IncBWH17MmetaG_FD_161649 | JGI IMG/M metagenome (GOLD analysis project Ga0210409, IMG submission 161649) | Forest soil microbial communities from Barre Woods Harvard Forest LTER site, Petersham, Massachusetts, United States - Inc-BW-H-17-M | ecosystem: Environmental > Terrestrial > Soil >...
ACATCTCTACCTCATCCGAATTTTAGCCCCTCATGGTACCACTGCTCTTCCCTCACAGGCCATTTCTGGAGAGTTTGTCCTGATATGGAGTGCGGCAGCTAGCTGCCGCTTTACCCAAGCCGCCCATCCCTCCCAATTGGTGATTCCGCCGCAACAACCGGTTAACTAGTGCGCTTTTTGTGGGCATTCGCGCTTGACTTGGCGGATTCGTGCGTCAAACTAGAATCCCTTCCATATTTCTCCCTGGTACAGGTCTATTTTTCGGCTTTGGCCTGTCCGCGGAGATATCTAGTCCGTTCGCGGAACTCAAATCGAGTCGCCGCGCCCCGCTGTCAAAGAAAGGCGCAGGAATGATTTCATCTGATCACTTGTTAGTGGGCTCCTACGACATCCGGCTAGTGGTGTTGTCCGTTCTGATTGCGGTGGCGGCATCCTATGCCGCGCTGGATCTCGCGGGCAGGGTCACTTCCGCGAGAGGCAGCGTTCGTGTCGTGTGGTTGGGCGGCGGCGCGATGGCAATGGGCATCGGCATTTGGTCCATGCACTACGTGGGAATGCTGGCGTTCCGCTTGCCAGTGCCGGTCGAATACGACTGGCCGACGGTGCTGCTTTCTCTGTTAGCGGCAATTCTCGCCTCGGCCATTGCGCTATTTGTAGCCAGCCGCGAGGAGATGGGTCTTTTTCGAGCGGCGATAGGCAGCATCTTCATGGGCAGCGCCATCGCGGGTATGCACTACATCGGCATGGCTGCGATGCGACTGCCGGCGATGTGCCACTACTCCCGCAGCGTGGTGTGGGCTTCCGTGGTATTGGCAATGGTCATCTCTTTCGTCGCGCTACTGTTAACGTTTCACTTTCGTGGAGAAACAAAATCGGGAGGCTGGCAAAAGGCTCTAAGCGCGGTGGTGATGGGAGCCGCTGTTCCGGTAATGCATTACACCGGAATGGCGGCGGCCGCGTTTACTTCATCCAGCTCGATGGATGGCAGCATATCGCACGCCCTAAACATATCTTCGGTGGGCACGCTGGGCATCATTGTGGTTACGTTCATGGTTCTTGGACTCACGGTCCTTACCTCACTGATTGACCGGCGCTTTTCCGCCAAAGCATTGGAATTGGAGTCCAGCGAGAGCAGACACCGGGAGATTCTGGAAACATCGTTTGATTCTTTCGTAGGGATGGATTCGATGGGACGCATCAGAGATTGGAACGCGCAAGCGCATAACACTTTCGGATGGCCCGCCAGCGAAGTCGCCGGGAAAACACTTTCCGAAACCATCATTCCCAAGCAGCACCGTGCATTCTACGAACAAAACACCCAGCAGCTAGTTACCTCTAACGCGCGCGAGGTCCAGACACGCCGTTTTGAAACCACAACCTTGACTCGAGATGGACGTGAAATTCCGGCGGAGATAACCATGTCCGCGCTGCGGAGCGACGGCACCTATCATTTCGCGGCATTTGTACGTGACCTTACCCAGCGGAAGCAATTCGAGCGAGAACTACACCAATCGAAAGAAGCCGCCGAAGCAGCAAATCAAGCAAAGAGCACATTTCTCGCCAACATGAGTCACGAAATCCGCACGCCCATGAACGGAATTCTGGGCATGACCGAGCTGGTTATGGACACCGAGCTTACCGCCGAACAGCGGGAAAACCTGGGGCTGGTAAAGCTATCGGCAGACTCCCTGCTGGCCATCATCAACGACATTCTGGACTTTTCGAAGATAGAAGCGGGGAAATTGGAGATGGAATCGATCCCTTTCGATTTGCGGGAAAATCTGGGCGAAACAATGAAGGCCTTGAGTATTCGCGCAAATCAGAAGGAACTGGAACTGATCCACGAAGTGGAACCGGACGTCCCGGAGGGGCTTCTTGGCGACCCGGGCAGGATCCGGCAGATCCTCATCAATTTGACGGGGAACGCCATCAAATTCACCGCAACAGGAGAGGTTTTTATCCAAGTTAAGGAAGACTCCAATGAAAATGGAAAAACGTGCTTGCATTTTTCCGTGAGGGACACCGGGATCGGCATTCCTCCAGAAAAACAGGAAAGAATTTTTGAAGCCTTCTCACAAGCAGACGGCTCCATGGCGCGTAAGTACGGTGGCACCGGCTTGGGACTGGCGATTTGCACCAAGCTTGTGGCGATGATGGGCGGACGAATTTGGGTGGAAAGTACACCGGGCCAAGGAAGTACGTTTCACTTTACTGCGCAAATGTCGATACAGGAGAAACCTTCGCATGGGCCGGCGCCTCTTGCGGTGGAACAACTCCGCGAATTGCGGGTCCTTGTCGTGGACGACAACGCCACGAACAGGCGAGTTGTGGGAGGAATGCTCGCTCGCTGGGGCATGAAAACCTCGGCAGTGGACGGCGGAATGGCTGCATTGGACGAGCTTCGAGCAGCCATAAGTGCAGGGCATCCCTTTCCGTTGATCTTGCTGGATGGACAGATGCCGGAGATGGATGGATTTACGTTTGCGGAGTTGGTGCGGAAAGACGCCGCACTGGCGGGCGTCACAATCATCATGCTCACCTCGGCGGGCCGCCTGGGGGACGGAGCGCGTTGCCGGGACTTGGGAATTTCGGCCTATCTCATCAAACCGGTGCGTCAGCGGGAATTGTTGGAGGTCATTTGCAAGGTCTTGACCGTCGAACCCAGCGCGAAAATTCCTTTGGTGACAAAATACACGGTTCGCGAGGAGAGAAATCGCGCGCGAATTTTACTCGCGGAGGACAACGCCGTAAATCAAATGCTGGCGGTACGTCTACTCGAAAAGCGCGGCTACAAGGTTTCGGTTACAGGCAACGGCCGGGAAGCGTTGGAAAAGTTGGAAAAGGAAAGCTTCGATGTGGTGCTGATGGATATCCAAATGCCGGAGATGGATGGTTTTGAAGCCACTGCCGCGATTCGGGAAAAGGAAAAGTTGACCGGCGTGCACATTCCGATTGTTGCGATGACCGCCAACGCCTTAAAGGGCGACGAACAGAAATGCCTGCAAGCCGGAATGGACGGCTACATTTCTAAACCGATACAGACCAAGGAATTGATCGCTACCATTGAGAGGCTGGTGGCGTCCGCTGACGTGTCGGGTGTACCGGAGCCTGAAAAACAGGCGCACTTGGGTTGAGAGCCCTGCTTACAGGCGATTGGGAATCGCCGCATTGCGGCCGGTTTGTTGGTTGGGGTTTGTTGGAGTCAACGCACTTGCAAGAGCCACCAGTTGGGAGTAGCGGGTGGTTTGCGTAAAGCGGTAGCGGGACTGCCGCACTCCAAATTAGTTGACGGGACGAGAAATTGGTGGACCTGGCGCCATTTCCGGGGTGGCGGGGCGGCCGCGCCATGTGGCGAATCCTTCGCGGACCAGGCTATAGATGGTGCGGCGATTCTCGGAAATCAGTTTCAGCCATGCCAGCATGCCCATTTGCGGGAAGTAAATTCCACGGAAGCAGATGCGCGACAGAAAGATATTGATGCGATAGGGGAGCGGCTTTTGTTCCAGCGCATCGACAGCTTTTCCTATGGCTTCGGCGCTATACGCAGCGGCCCAGCCGTATTTCACCTCCGCGTGAGCTTCGGCGATGGTCATTCTGAGCGGCGTGTGAGCCATCTCGAACGGAATAAATTCCTGCCAATGCTTGGGGCGAGTGAGACGCCCGGCGGCTTCCAGCCGTTTGTACAGCGGCGTTGCCGGTAAAGGGGTGAGCAAGCCGAAAATAGGCAGACCTGGAGGCCAAGTGCGAATTTCTTTGAGGGTGCGTTCGGCGACACCCGGCGTGTCGTTGTCCATGCCGAAGATGAAGGAAGTAATGGCGTAAACGTTGCGCTGAGCCAGCCTCTCAAGTACCGCGGCGTATTCGCCCGGCTTGTTGAAGCCCTTCTTTACATCGGCCAGGTTTAGCGGGTCGATGGACTCCATGCCGATGAACACCCATTTGCCGCCTGAGGCGGCGATCAGATCGACGAGTTCCTCGTCGCGCAAAAGATTGGCGCTGATCTGCGCAACCCAATGCACCTGCGCGCCTGCGGCGATAATGTCGCGCAGCAGGGATTTCGTGCGTTTCGGATTGATGGCAAAGTTGTCGTCAATAAAGAAAACGGCAATCTGGCCGCCTTCGCTTTTCGCGCGCGCTTTGAGGAGCAGCAATTCGTCCACAACACTTTTATTGGAACGGAAACGTATGGAGTCGCCAAAAAACCCGGTTACGGTGCAGAATTCGCAGCCATACGGGCATCCCCGGCCAGATTCCACCGGAACAATGCGAAAGCTTCCCCATCCTTCGCCAATGCGCCCAAGGGTTTTCTTGAAAAGCTTGGGAATGAGATTGAATTGCGAAAGGTTAATGGTGTCCCAAGGAATGGTCGGATAAGGCTGAAGAGTGGGTTTGCGTTCCTGGCCAAAATCGTCTAGCGGGGCGTACAGATCTTTGAGCTTGCCGGCGGCGGCATCATTCACAATCCTTGGCCAGGTCTCGTCGGCTTCACCGAGAGCCACGGCATCCGCGTGACGCGGTCCGCCGTCGCGTCCCAGCGCTTCGTCCGCCATTTCCGTTACGTGGGGCCCGCCCATCACCACCGGTACACCGGTGGCGCGCACCGCATCCGCGACGCGGTAAGCCTTGGCGATCATGCGAGTCATCGCCCCGATTCCCACCAGCCCAATGTTGTTTTCCTGGACGTACCGTGCCACACCCGCTTCGTCCATCGGTTGCGCGTTGCCATCAACCAGGAATACTTCGTGGCCGGCTGGAGTTAGTGATTGCAGCAGAAACATCCAAAGATGCGGCATGAAATTTCGGGTAACCCCGTTATCCGGGTTGTAAAGCAGTATCCGCATCAATTCTCCCCTTTAGACGAAATGCTCCTTATTGCCGAACCAAACCATTCGCACTCCCGTTCTGTTTGTACGAAAATCCCCGACAAAGAGTGGTTGCAAAATCCAGACCACAGAGGAGCGGACGAGAAAGCGTCCCCAGTCCCCTCAACCGCTGCATACCAACGACGGTGGACATGAAGCGCTGTTTTTAACGGCGGGTCGCTTCATTCCCTTTAGCGCAGAATGTAATAAGACGCACCTGCGAATCTGTTCACTATTGAACACTTTGTTGATTGATGCGATAAGCGCGTTTGCGGCGAAACGCGGCTACCCGGGCAGATCCCTGGTCTTCGGTCACGCCAGATACTCAATCGTGAAGGATGACGCGTAGAAGCGAATCGTTTACCTGTATTCCACCATTGTACCGGATAAATCCCAGCTTGCGAAATTTGTTCATGAAGAAGCTGACCCGGCCGCGGGTGGTTCCGATCATTTCCGCCAATGTTTCCTGGGAAACCCTGACGACAATTTTCTCTTCTTCTTTTTCTTTCCCGTACCTGGCAACCAGGAGCAGAGCGCGCGCTAAACGCTTCTCGCTGGAATTGAAGAGCTGATCCACCAGATCCTCTTCCACTCGAACGTTGCGTTTGAGCATGTGAGCGACGAAGCGGTCGGAGAATTCGTGCTCTTCATGAATCACCCGGATCATTTCGCGCTTCTCAATCTCCAATGCCGATGTGGGTTGAATGGCGATCGCGGTCGAAACGCGCAGGGGTTGGCCGGCTATGGAACCCTCGCCGAAGAAATCGCCGGGCTGCAGGAAAGCGATCACCGCTTCCTTACCCGCGGAAGAATTGACGGTAATCTTCACCGACCCGGATTTCAGATAGAAAACGGAACGAGACTCGTCGCCCTGGGTGAAAATGACCTGGCCCTTGCGAAACTCTACAATTTTTCTTTTCACCCCGGCCGTTTCCAGGTAGGTGCGAACGTCAAACGGACGCTTCGCCTGGTTTTTCTGCTTTACCATGCGCCTCTCTCCCGAGATTTTGCAGAGATTTTATCAGACCGTTAAGACTTCGACACTCCAAATGAGCACTCCTGTGAATGTTTCAAAAATTGAAGGAGTGCTAGCGCCGTTTACTTCGAATTTGGCAGCGTTAACGCATGCACAAACGGCAAAATCGGCGCGATTTCCGCACCACAAACCAACCAGTTTCCGGCTCATTCCCTTCGCCAAACGGTTTGACCCGCCATTGCCAGAATGATATAAACCTGTGTTCCCATTGCTCTAGCGCGGACACAGGGGTTTTGCCGGGGTGGCTGACCTGCCCAGGGTCTGAGGGGTGCCGTACGTGAGCGATGGGCTTCCTGACCTGTTCAATTGCGGGATACCTTTCGCACGCGGTTTTCATCGAAGGGTGGGCTCGCTAATGCCGGTGAATGTCATTGCTTTGGTGCGTCACCTTATCTTGCTGCGGGTCGGACGTGTGTGTGATTTCTGCGCCCTGGGTTAAAAACGCGGGCCTTCGGCCTGCGACTAGTTTGGCTTCACTCTTGGAGGATTTCTAAATGCGCATCTCGCTCGACGCGGCCTGTAGTCTTGGTGGCCACTTCACCAGAAAAATTACGGCCTTCGCCTCGCTGCTGTTCCTTGGCGCACCAGCTCTCTTCGCCAAAGCTGCGGAAGAAGCTGTCGGCGGCGAAGCCAATCTGAAGCTCCCGGACCTGTCACAAGTGTCCTTTCTCGGTATCGACGGCCACAAACTACTGCTCTACGGGATCTTCATCTGTGTCCTCGGTCTGCTCTTTGGGCTATGGATATTTACGCGCCTGAAGAATATGGAAGTGCATCGCTCGATGCGCGAAATTTCCGAGCTGATCTACGAAACCTGCAAAACCTACCTGCTGACCCAGGGCAAATTCCTGTTACTGCTGGAGATTTTTATCGCAGTCGTCATCGTTCTGTACTTCGGCGTGCTCCTGAAAATGGAGTTCATGCGCGTCGCGATTATTATTCTATTTTCGCTGGTGGGTATTGCGGGAAGTTACGGCGTGGCGTGGTTCGGCATTCGGGTGAATACTTTCGCCAACTCCCGCACGGCGTTTGCGGGGCTTCGCGGCAAGCCCTATCCGATCTACAAGATTCCGCTAGAAGCCGGAATGAGCATCGGCATGATGCTGATCAGCGTGGAACTGCTTTTGATGCTGTTCATTCTTTTGTTCATTCCCGGCGATTATGCAGGTCCGTGCTTCATCGGCTTCGCGATTGGTGAATCGCTTGGCGCCGCTGCGCTGCGTATCGCCGGCGGCATTTTCACCAAGATCGCGGACATTGGCTCTGACCTGATGAAGATTGTCTTCAAGATCAAGGAAGACGACGCGCGCAATCCTGGCGTGATTGCCGATTGCACCGGCGACAACGCGGGCGATTCGGTTGGGCCCAGCGCGGACGGATTTGAAACCTATGGCGTAACCGGCGTGGCGTTGATCACCTTTATCCTGCTGGCGGTCAAAAGCCCGACGATCCAGGTTCAGTTGCTGGTGTGGATCTTCGTGATGCGCCTGGTAATGCTCATTGCCAGCGCGCTGGCTTATTTCATCAACGGACTGTTTGCGAAAGCCAAGTACGGCAACGTGGACAAGATGAATTTCGAGGCGCCGCTTACTTCGCTGGTGTGGCTCACATCCTTTGTCTCGATTGCGTTCACTTACGGCATTTCCAAGGTGATCATTCCGGCCATCGGCACCGATACCTCGCAGTGGTGGAAGCTCGGGACGATTATTTCCTGCGGCACGCTGGCCGGCGCGGTCATTCCGGAGTTGGTGAAGGCGTTCACTTCCACGGAATCGCGGCACGTAAAAGAAGTCGTCACTTCGGCGGAAGAAGGCGGGGCATCGCTCGGCATTCTTTCCGGCTTCGTGGCGGGAAACTTCTCGGCTTACTACATCGGGCTGGCCATGGTGTTGTTGATGTCCGCCGGCTATCTGATTAGCAATCTTGGACTCGGCACGGTAATGCTCGCGCCTGCGGTCTTTGCCTTCGGTCTTGTGGCCTTCGGTTTTCTCGGCATGGGTCCGGTGACCATCGCGGTCGACTCCTACGGGCCGGTGACGGACAACGCGCAGTCCGTCTACGAACTTTCTTTGATTGAGCAAGTTCCGGGGATCGAGCAGGAGTTAAAGAAGGACTACAACATCACTGTAAATTTCGAACGCGCCAAGGAGATGCTGGAAGCCAACGACGGCGCGGGAAACACTTTCAAAGCTACCGCCAAGCCGGTGCTGATTGGCACCGCGGTCGTCGGCGCTACCACGATGATTTTCTCCATCATCATGGCGCTTACCAACGGCCTTACCGAAAACGTGAACAAACTCTCGCTGCTTCACGCACCCTTCGTGCTTGGCCTCATCACCGGCGGCGCGATGATCTACTGGTTCACCGGAGCTTCCACGCAGGCGGTGACGACCGGCGCCTACCGCGCGGTCGAATTCATCAAGGCCAACATCAAGCTGGACGGCGTGGTGAAGGCCAGTGTTGCGGACAGCAAGAAGGTAGTGGAGATTTGCACCAAGTATGCGCAAAAAGGCATGCTCAACATTTTCATCGCGGTGTTCTTCGCCACGCTGGCGTTCGCGTTCCTGGAGCCGTTCTTCTTTATCGGCTATCTCTTTTCCATCGCCATCTTCGGTCTGTACCAGGCTATCTTCATGGCCAATGCCGGCGGCGCGTGGGACAACGCCAAGAAAATCGTGGAAGTGGAGATGAAGCAAAAGGGCACGCCGCTGCACGACGCGACAGTGATTGGCGATACGGTCGGCGATCCTTTCAAGGACACTTCTTCCGTCGCGCTCAACCCAGTTATCAAGTTCACCACGCTCTTCGGGCTGCTCGCCGTCGAACTCGCGGTGCAACTCACGGCTACGCAAGGCAGCAACCTGACGCATGTCCTCTCTGCTGTCTTCTTCCTGGTGTCTTTTACCTTCGTTTACCGCTCGTTCTACAGCATGCGCATCCGGGGCGCCGCAAGTCACTAATTAGCTTCAACTATCTCCGTCGCGGAGTGGCAAAAACGCCCGCCTCGAAAGGCGGCCGCTACACAAACCAGAGAACAAAAAGCGGGGAGCAATGCTCCCCGCTTTTTGTTCTCGATTCGTATCAATCTAGGCGCGCACCAGGCCTGGAAACTTCCTTGCATCGCCGGCAAATCCGGGAAAGACCGGGGCAAGATCTTTTACACCCAGGTGCTTGGCGAGAATTTCGCCGACTACCGAGCGGAAATCCGTGGTCAGCGCAAGATCCCTGCCGTCGTTCAACTGATGTTCCTCAAGGCCGGGCCACTTTCCATAGACGTGACCGCCCTTTACGTCGCCGCCCATTACGAACATGCAGTTTGCGTGGCCATGGTCCGTGCCACGGTTGCCGTTTTCCTTCGCGGTCCGCCCGAACTCGCTCATCGTTACTACGACCACGTTAGCCATGCGGTCGCCCATGTCCTGGTGAAACGCCGCGAGCGACTGGCCCAGGTCGCGCAGCAAATTTGCGAGTTGCCCTTGCGCTCCGCCTTCATTCACGTGATTGTCCCAGCCGTCGCAATCCACGAACAGAACCTCCGCGCCGATGTCCGCTTTGAGCATCACTCCAATCTGTTGCAGCCTCTGCCCCAGCGCGCTCTTCGGATAGTCCGCGCCGTTCTCCGGCGGAAATTTCGCCATGTCAATCTTCTTCAACATATCGATGGCTTCGAAGGTCTCCGCACCGGTGCCGTGCAGCGCATGATCGACGCTCTGCGCGTACATGGCTTCAAATCCGCCCTGCGCCATGCTGGCCATCGCCGCCGATTGCGGCTGCACCTTAAATTGCCGCAAATCCGGTAGCGCAATTGCGCCGGTGCCGCCCTGCAGCATTCGGGGCAGGTTAGGCCCCATGGCCACCGCACGGAACGGCGATGCATTTTCTTCAGGAATCGAGCCGATCGCGCGGTCCAGCCAGCCATCTTGCGTGGCCTTCACGCCTGGTGTGCCGGACTCCATATAATCCTGCGCGTCGAAATGCGAACGCGTCGGGTCTGGTGAACCCGCTGCATGGACGATCGCTAGTTGGTTTTGTCGAAAAAGAGGTCCGAGCGACGTCAACGCTGGGTGCAAACCAAAATATCCATCCAGGTCAATCGCGGTTGTCGCGTCGCCCGCATTTCCGCGCCTTGGCTGCGGAATCGCAATGGTCGGCCGCAGGCGGTAATAATTCGGTTCCGCAAACGGAACCACAATGTTCAGGCCGTCCGCAGCGCCACGCTGGAACAGCACTACCAATTGCTTTTTTCCCGCCGCAGGCGTGGCCGCAATGGCGCGCTGCAAAAACGCGGGGACCGTGCTCATACCCACCAGCGCGATTCCGCCTTGCTTCATGAAATAGCGCCGCGAGAAACTCGCTGGCCTTACGCCTTCGCAGCATTTGTTGTTAGACATAGTGGCCTCGATTTGAAGCGATCAGTGACCAGCGATCAGGAAACGTGAATCGGTGAATAACTCAACCTTCCTTGCCAACGAACCGCCGAATTTCAATTCCCGTCTCGATTCATTTCGGGTCCCGGATCCCTGATCGCTGGTCGCTGATTTCTGATATCTAGTACTTATCGCCGTTGAAATTCCGGCGCGCCCAAAACCAATCCCGTGACTACGCCCAAATCTACTTGCTTCACGGGGTCGTCCAATTTCGCCTGCAATACCTGAGGGTTTTCCAATTGCTTCTGCAAGATGTCTACTGTGCCCGCCGCTGCTTGGCCGCCTAGAAAGACCTGCACTGCTCGATCCAGCGCTGCCTTCGCGTCGCCGCCCGAATCGCCTCCCAGCAGCGCGGTCACGTCACTTCGCGACCCACGGACTTTATTTCCCGCCAGCGCCAGAGAAAAATTCAGGCGGTTCAGCAGCGCGCCGGCATTCACCCAGGTGTCCGCCTTGTCCGAATATCCCGTCGGCGGCTGGCATTGATACAGCGGTTCGCCGATCCTGTTGACCCATTGCACCAGCGGCATCGGCGTATCCACGTCCGTGCCCAGGGCGCGCACCGAACTGGCCACCAGTTCGAAGGGCGTCTTCACCTTTGCCCGGTACGCATCGCGCGACCAGAACTCCGGCGAATAAATCATGGTACGCATCACTTCGCGAATGTCTCCGTCGCTCTTCTGAAAGGACTTGGCCATGCGCTGTACCAGCGCGTCTGGCGGATTGTCCGAGACGAATCGTCGCGCCAGTTTCGTGGAAATAAACTTCGCGGTGTTTGGGTTTTTCACCAGCAGTTCAATCACTTCTTCGCCGTCCTTCATTCCACCGGCGTGAATCTTCTTTCCCAGCACAACCTTGGGATTGGGGTCATGCAATTTCTCGTCGAATTTGAACTGTGGATTTTCCCGCGGCTTCTCGATGGTCCATCCGGTGAAGCAACGCGCCACTTCGGTCACATCCTTCTGCGTATAGCCGCCGTCCACCCCAAGCGTGTGCAATTCCATCAGTTCGCGCCCGTAATTCTCGTTCAGGCCACGGTCCTGTTTTTTCTTGTTCTGCGCTTGCTGCGGCCGCGGGGGATATCCGTAAGGACCGCGCCGCATCTGCTGGCGTTGCGCGCGTTGCGCAGCCAGCCGCGCCGCCGCATTCGGATCGGCGCTTAGAAAATTATCCAGGTAAAAAAGCATCGCCGGGCTTTTGGCCGTGTCGGTAACCAGGTCCTTGAATTTTCCCAGTGCGTGCGGCTGAATGACGTCGCGCTCGTAGGAGGTCAAGTACCACTTCACTTCGCCCTTGCCCGCGAACACGTTGAAATGGTTGAACCAGAAATCGTCCATCACCTGCTGCAATTGCTGTTGGCTGTAAATGGCGCGCGTCATCTTGGCCATGGCCAGTTCTTCCACGACGCGCTGCGGCCGCTTGCTATCATCCGAAATCGCCTTAGGCACCGCGTTGGGATCCATGCCCAATACATCTTTCTTTCCACCGCCGCGCGTCGCCGGATTCAATTTCATTGGTGACGGGGTATCCATCAACGTCGACGCGGCCGTCACTTTCGGACTGGCATTGGAATTCTGTGTTTCGCCGGTGCCGCCGTCCATCTCCTGCGCCATCGCGGTGACGCCGGCGTCCGCGTCTTTCTGGGCCGCCTGCTGAGGATCCATTGTCTGTGGCGTCTGCGATTGGCCCTGACTCTGGCCCTTTTGCATATCGCGGCGAATTACGGACGCGGCGGCGTCACCCGGCGCGCCGCCCTGATTAGCGGCCGCCGCTTTGGCATCTTGCTTGGCCACTTGCTTTGGATTCGGATATTCCGCAATCAACTGCGTGGTCGACATGTTCAGTGTCGGATACTCGCTGAGCCTCGCTTGCATCGCGCCATCATCAATGGACTTCGGATTCAGCTGTTGATCGATCCATTTCGCCAAGCCCATCTGCTTGATCTTGTCGGCATCTCCCGGGCGCGCCCCGTACGCCAGGCGGTTCAAGGCATGCTCGATCGCTTCGTCGACGCTCAGGTCGGTGATTGGAAGGTTCTTTAAGACGGGATCTTGTTTCGGCTTTTTGTCAGTGGTCGCGGCTCGAGTGGCCGCAAGGGAGGGCAGGTCCACGACAAAGGTAGAAAGAAAAGGGACCGACAGGAATATGGAGAGCAGTGATTTGGGAGCGAGGGAAACCCATCCAAGTCTCCCCTTCTGGGAGTAGGGAAGGGCATTCTGGGGCGCGTTTGACACGGATAGATAGGCGCGGCACATGCCTTCAGCTTAACCCTAGTTTCAGGCAAAAGTTGCCCGATGAAGCGTCGCATTACCTGAGGATTAGCCCCGGGGAAACGCCCATTTTGGGGCCATTTTCCTACAATTCTTGGCACGGTCTAAAGCCAGTCGCCGTCGGTGTCAATTGTTCACGGCAAACTCGATGGTCCTCGGCGGAGCCTGGTTGTTGGCACCGTCGACAGCCAGCAACGCTAGACGATAGCTCCCCGGGGGTAGATCCTTCACCGGCACCTTCAGTCCAAACGGGACCACCGGGTTCCCCTTCTGCACGAACTCGGCCAGCGGGATGGCTTTGCTGAAAAACACTTCCTTATTCGATGCGGTATCGAACAACCGGAAACCGGCCGCCACTACCGGCGGGTTTTCCGCCTTCAGAAGTGGCTCATACAATTCGGAGTACAGAATAACGGTGTCTGATTTCTTGAACTTGTAAGTCGCCGATGGGGTCACTTTCATGCCCTTCACGATCAGCGGTGTGCGGTCTTCCATCAGCACCGAATCCACCTCGTTGGGAATTTCCTCTACCGGCTGCAAATTATTGGAAAGCACCACGCCACCGAGGGCCATTTTTTTGCCGTCGTAGCTATCAATCCTCAACGGTGTTTCGAACTTTCCAAAATTCTCGCCGCCAGCGCTGAAAACCACCGTTAATTTATAGTTTCCCGGTCCGGCGTCAAACTGGTTTTGATAAACGTACGGCTGCTTGTTGAAGTCCTTCCACTCGTCTTTCTCCATATCCAGATTCAGGGTGTCGTTGAATCGCGCGCCCACGGTTCCATCGTCACGATATGCAATCCCAAGTACATTTACGTTTGCGTGGTACTTCCCTTTGTCCTTATTAAAGGTCAGCGAATCACTGGGAACTTCCATGCTGAGATTCACCCGGGCGATGTTGGGGCCGGAATAGAAGTACGGAGCTTGCATCGTGCCGTGAATCGAACCGGTCTGACTTCCCGCGGCCTGCATCTCCATTTGCTTCTCAATCGGCTTGCCGTCCAGCGGATTTACCTGCCGCACATTGCAATAACCGCTGCGCGACCTGACGTCGGTGCCGCCACGAAGTACTTTCACCTTTAACGTGTGGCAACTGCCCTCGGGGGTCGATTGCGGCACGTAACCGAGCACGTAAAATTCGTTGCGTTCCTGGGCAATTTTCTGCAAGCCACCCAGCAAGTCATTGGTGTTGTAGATCGCGAAACCGCCGGTGCCTTCCGCCAGGGATTGCAAAATCTGCTGATTGGTCGCCATGGAGTCGGGCAGCTTTGGCAAAATGCTTCGCGGTTGGCTGTTTGGATTGTTGTAGTAATTTCCATATCCGCTTGTGGTTCCTGTGGAAGTCCCTCCAGGACGTCCGCCAGTCGTGCCAGTTCCTGTTCCGCCCTTTGCCCCACCCGCGCCGGTTCCGCCAGTTCCCCCCTTGCCGCCACCGGCCCCGGTTCCACCAGTTCCGCCCGTTCCACCGCTCCCGCCCCTGCTACCTCCCGCACCACCTCCCGCACCACTTCCGGCACCGCCTCCGGCTCCGCCACCAGCGCCACCGCCTCCTCCCCCTGGCTTCTGAGGGTCAGCTACGCTGTAGCTCGCCAGGATTTGCCGAGGTTTCGCCTCGCCGGACCGCATGGGTCGCATGGCTCCAGCAGCACTCTTGTCGGCCACGGTTTTCGAAATCACAGGATTTCCTTCCGGCCGCGGCTTCGGAGCCGCCATCGCCAGAGGCGCCTTCAAGCCACGAACGTCCAGCGCATAAATTGCTACGTTGGCCTTGTTACATGCATCGATGGTGGCCTCCAGCTCAGAGGTTCGCTCGGTGGTTAGCGGGAATCCCGCCGAAAACAGAATGAGCATCTTACGCCCCGGGACGGCTCTCAGGTTCTTTGCCAGGCTTCGCACCGCAAGTAGCATTGTGCGGGCCCCGTAATCGGCCTCGGCATTGGAAATGGACGACAGATTACCCGACGCGACCATCACCGGCTGCGAACTTGCCGACGGATTCGATTCGATGTTTGGAGTGTGCAGCCCGGCCACTGCCGCCTTCAATAGATCCGCGCTCGCGGTGAAATTCTGTCTGATCACCAGGCTACCGCCAAAATCCACCACAGCCATCAAACTGTCCGCGCCTTGGCTATTCTCGATGAATTTCGTGGCCGCGCTCCGCGCCTGAATTTGATCCGGGGCTTCCATGGAGGAATTGTCGAAAAACAAAATCAGGTAGTGCTTCTGCGCATTCGCCTGGATGGCCGCGTCGCTGCTGCCGAATGCGAAACTGGTGATGACCTGCTCCTTGCCATCCTCCAGCACCCGGAAGTCTTCCTGCTTCATGTCGCGTAGATACTTGCCCTTCTTGTCGGTGACCACCGCATCCACCAGCACCAGCCGTGATTCCGTCTTGATCGGCGGGGCAGTGGCCATGGGCTGCTCGGGTTTTTCGGCAGGTTTCGCCGGTTCCTGCGTTTGCGCACTCGTGACAGCGGCGCATAGCCACAGGCTCAAAAAACCCGCAGCCATTTTCATCTTCCCAACATTTGTGTTCCGCATGATCCCCCCATTACGGTATTTCTACCGCACCATTGCGCGCCGCCATCTGCGCGCCTTCCGAATCCCGCACTACTTGCCGCACCAGGTAGCGTCCTGGCTTCACTTCGAAACTCGATTTCACGGTTAGACCTAGCCGGCTCATTTTTTCATAGGTCGGATTCAGCAGGTTCAGCGAGACGATCTTTTCCCCGCCAGTCACGTAATTCCCATTCTCGTCGAAGATGACCGTCGCCAGCGTCACGTTGTCCACTTTTCGGCCGTCAGCGTTGCGAAAATGAATGTTACTCATTCCCAGGTGCGATACCACGCTAAGCATGGCCGCCTGCTCGGTCTTGAAATATTGTGTGTGCAGTTCGAGCGGCAGATCTCCGATCTCCTCCTGCGAGAGAGCCGCTTCCTCGATCTCCTGATTCGCGAGATCCTCGGGATCTTTCGCTTTCCTGGGGGCGTAATAGCCATTGCGCGCCTGGATGGAATAGTTGTTCTTGCTCACCAGTGTCACTTTAATGGCGTGGTAGTGGCCGTCCGTTTTCTGATTCTGCGGAGAAAAGGAGAGCACGTAAGACGTTTCCGGCGCGGCTCCGAGCAATTTCATTCCGCCTGCCAGATCATTGGAATTCCCAAAGTACGTTCCGCCGGTGCCGTATGCGAAGTCCCGCAGCACGCCAGCCGCCGCCGACTGTGC
>Ga0210409_10004127_pt1 | contig 15820 bp, 14 predicted proteins | sample IncBWH17MmetaG_FD_161649 | JGI IMG/M metagenome (GOLD analysis project Ga0210409, IMG submission 161649) | Forest soil microbial communities from Barre Woods Harvard Forest LTER site, Petersham, Massachusetts, United States - Inc-BW-H-17-M | ecosystem: Environmental > Terrestrial > Soil >...
GCAGATTTTCCTGCAGGTAGGCCAGGAACTGCTCGGTGGTAATGCTTTTGAACGCAAAATGATCGAAGTAGCCGCGCAAGAACTGATCGAAGCGCTCACGGCCAAATTTGGCGTCGAGATAATTCAGGAACAGAAGTCCTTTCTCATAGGGAATCTCGCTGAACCCTTCTCCGGGATCGCGATCGCGCAGATCGACCGCCAGCATCTGATCGGCGGACTTGAGTTTTGCCATATCGGCCCGCAAGGATTGTAAACCGACCGCCGCTTCCATGGACGACCGTGATTCCCCGTACAACGCCGACATGATGCGGCTCTGCAGATAGTCGCCAACGCCTTCGTTGAGCCAGAGATCGCGCCAGGTGGCGTTGCCGACCAGATTCCCGGACCAGGAGTGCGCAAGTTCGTGCGCGATCGCCGCAACCAAGCTCTTGTCGCCGGCGATGACGGTGGGCGAGATGAATGCCAGCCGCGGATTCGCGGTACCGCCGACGGGAAAACCCGGCGGCATCACCAGGATGTCGAAGCGGTTCCAGCGATACGGCCCGGCAGTCTTCTCGCCGGCCTGAATCATCGATTCGGCATCCGCAAACTCCTTGGCGGCTTGCTTGATCAAGGATCGGTCGGCATACACACCGGTGCGCGGGCCGGTCTCCTTGAATTCCAGATCGCCGACCGCCAGCGCAATCCGATAGGAGGGGACGGCCTGCGTCATGACAAAGAAATCCTCACCGCTGCGCTTCGCCTTGGGATCATTCTCGGCGCTCATCAGCGCCCGCAGGTGCGAGTCGGTATAAACGTGCGCCTTGTACGTGACGCGCACCTGCGGCGTGTCCTGCAGAGGAATCCAGGTGCGCGCACCGATGGGTCCCGGCTCGGTATACAGGAACGGCTTGTGCCATGCGGTCTGTTTCGGGGTCAGCCATTGCAGCGCCGAGGAAGCCGGGGTGGTTTCATAATCCACTCTGATGACTTCGGTGCTCTGCTTCGACGGCGGCAGTTCGATCACCAGTGCGCTGCCGAGAATGCGATCCGGTTTCTCGAGGTGAAAAGGCCGGCTGACCCAGATCGTTTGGTTTTTGGCCGTTGCTCCCAGCACATCGGTGGCTTTTTGTCGCACATCGTTGATCATCAGCCCCTTGGTATCGAGCACCAGCTGAGTGGCGCGCGGATCCAGGCGCTTGAATTCAAATCCGGCGACGCCGGTGATGGTCTTGGCCTCGAGATCGACGCGCATTTCGAGTTCCAGGTGAGTGGCCCGAAACTGATCGACATTGGCATAGGAGTGATAATCGAATCCAGGATCGATGGGTCCGTTATCCGCATTGTGCTGTGCGCCGAAGGAATGGCCGCCGGAACCCAACAGCGCGAGAACCGCAACAGTCCGACCCTTCATGGATTTTCGCACGCTTAGTGAACGGCAGCTTGAGTCTGCGGCTGCGATTGCGACTGCGGCGCGGGCGCAACCAGCGGCGCCGGCTTGTCGCGACCATTCAGCAATTCGTTGAATGTCTTCTCGTCCACCAGCAGGCCGGACTGTCCGTCCCAATTGGACCCGGCGGGCAGTATGTTCTGCACCAGCAACGATTGCGCAACGACGGCATCGATGCCGTCGTGGCCGCCGGTGATCGGCACCGGCACGGCGCGCGGCGCATGCGCCAACTCGCCTACGCGCTGCCAGTCGATCTCCTCATCGTGTTCGGCAATCTTCGCGCGCAGTTTCGGACTCAGCAAATTGGCCAGCAGCCGCTTGCGGTCGTTGGACCAATTTCGCGAATCGTCTTCCATGACGGTATAGGCTTGAAAGTACAGCGTCCCGTCGCGCCAGCCGAAGAGATACGGCTGATTGACCACGGTGACCTTGGTGCCGATCGGGATCAGATCGAAAAATACGGCAATGTCCTCCGGATACAGGCGCATGCAACCGTGGCTGGAGCGCATACCGACGCCGTAAGGCTTGTTCGTGCCGTGAATGAGATAACTCGGCCAACCCAAGCGAAACTCGTATTGTCCCAGCGGATTGTCCGGTCCCGGAGGCACCTGGGCGGGAAGCTTGTCGCCATTCTCGGCATGCTCGTCGCGAACTGATTTCGGCACCACCCAAATCGGGTCCTTCTGGCGGCCCACGATCTTCGTCGTGCCTTCCGGAGTCTTCCAGCCCACTTTGCCGATGCCGAGTGGATGCGTATACACGGTCTCCGGCTCGCCCTTTTTGTGGGGCGGATAGTAAAAGATGCGCATGGCGGCCACGTTCACCACAACGCCTTCATGGGGCGCTGCCGGCAAAACGAATTGGGTGGGCACAACCACCTCACGACCGGCTCCCGGCAACCAAGCATCCACGCCTGGGTTGGCGGTGAGCATCTCCTCGTAGCCCACATCGAACCGACGGGCGACATCCGGCAGCGTATCGTCCTTGCCGATGATGGTTCTTTGAGCATAGCCGACGACCCCGCTACCCTGATCCACTTGGAAATAGTGCGTTTGGGTTGGCTTGGGTAATTCCGGTTTGGGCGGCGGCAGCTCCTTGACCGCCGGCGGAGCCTCCTTGGGGATGGGGCGAAACAACGAGCACCCGGCGCTGGCAACGGCACCGATGCAGAGGGCGAGCCAGACGGTCCTGCGAACAAGCGCGATGAATTGAATGGACATCGACCCTCTCTACAGCAATGCCGGGCGATCGGGCAACTGATTTTGGGAATGCGCCGCGGGGTTGGGCTGCGCCGGAAAGTGGCGCGCCAGCAGGTTGCCGATGGCCTCGACGCCGGCGATCGAACCGATCTGAAACCGCCCGGCGCGAAAATGCTCTTCCATCAACCGGCACACCGCCTGCCACTCGGCGTCGCTGACTTTGCCTCGGAAACCTCGATCCGCCACGATTTCAACGTGGCGATCCGCGAGTTGCACATAAATTAATACGCCGTTGTTGGCCTCCGTATCCCATACCCGCAGCAGCCCAAAAACCTCGAGCGCGCGATCGTGCGGGGCGACCTCATGCCAAATGTGCAGCGGCGTCAACGCTGTTTCAATGGCAAATCGCAGCTCACCGTCGTGGAGCTGCTCCACCCTTGCAATGGCCTGCTGTATCGCATCAAGCGCGGCGCTCGGGAACAGCATCCGGGTGCGCCAGTGCGTCGCCGTGATGTGCCGGATCATTCTCCCTATCCGCATCACCAACTGCCCGAGGCGCCGCCGCCTGCAAATCCGCCGCCGCCGCCGCTAAAGCCGCCGCCGCCTCCGCCGCCAAAGCCGCCCATACCGCCGAGTCCACCGCCCAATCCCCCACCCCAACCGCTGCCGCCCGACCACCCGCCGCGCGTGCCCCCCGACAGCATCGCGAACAGGAAGGCGACCACGCCGGCGCCCACGCCGATGGGCAGCAGATGGCTGACGAGCCAGGCGATGAGGCCGGCAAGACCGCCGGTAGCCACCGATCCGAACACCCGCCCGAATATGCGACGCAGCACACCTCCTGCAACGACAACGATGATCAGCAGAATGGGCAAGAGATGTGTGACGCGGGGGGTATGCTCCCATTTCGTGTCGGGCTGCGGCAGCGGCTCGCCGTTGACCACGGAGATGATTTGATTGACCCCGGCTTCCACACCGCCGTCGAAGTCGCCGGTTTTGAAGTGCGGCGCCACAGTCTCGGCAATGATTCGGCTGGCAATGGCATCCGGCAGCGCGCCTTCCAGGCCACGCCCCACTTCAATGCGCATACGCCGATCATTCTTGGCAACGATGAGTATTACCCCATCCTCGACACTCTTGCGCCCGAGCTTCCATGCATCCGCAACGCGAATGCCATACTGTTCGATATCCTCCGGCTGCGTGCTGGGAACGATCAGCACCGCGATTTGACTGCCTTTCTTCGCCTCCAGAGCCGCAAGCTTGGCTTCAATGCGCGCGACGGCACCGCCCGACAAGGTGCCCGTAAGATCGGTGACTCGTGCGCCGAGCGGCGGCACGGCGACTTCCGCGCCGGCAACTGCGAAGCTGAGCAGCAGGAGCAGGCCTGTCGCCAGACGGGCAGCGCGCACGGTTCAGGAGCCTGCCCTTAGTGCGCGGGTGGCGCGGCGGGCGCGGGTGCAGGCGCGAAATCCACCGATGGCGGCTTGGAAATCGCCGCCTCGTTCTCCACGGCAAAGTTGGCTTTGGTTTTGTAGCCGAACATCATCGCCGTCAAGTTGACCGGGAAGGATCGTATGAACGAATTGTATGTCTGCACCGACTGGATGTAGCGGTTGCGCGCCACCGTAATGCGATTTTCCGTGCCTTCGAGCTGCGCCTGCAGGTCGCGAAAATTTTGATCGGATTTCAACTGCGGATAGTTTTCAGTCACCACCAGGAGGCGCGACAAGGCGCCCGACAGTTCACCCTGGGCATCCTGGAACTTCTTCAACGCGGCCGGATCGTTGGCCAGCTCCGGCGTCATCTGTATCGAACCCACCTTTGCCCGGGCCTGCGTGACACCCAACAACACCGTCTGTTCCTGGGCAGCGTAACCTTTGACGGTGTTGACCAGGTTGGGGATGAGATCGGCGCGCCGCTGATACTGATTGAGCACTTCCGACCAGGCGGACTTGACCTGCTCGTCCTGCGTTTGAATGGTGTTATAGCCGCAACCCGAGAGCAACATCACGCCGAGCACGGCAACGGCGAAAGCTAATTTACCCATCTTCCCCTCCTGCCCCTGTTTGGTTGGGGCCGTAGGCGAAGTCTACCACCTAGCAAAAAAAAGCCCCGAGTGTTGAGCTCAGGGCTGAGATGCGGACTTCAATGAAGGGAAGTAAAGCCCGCTAGGGGATCATCAATGGCCTTGAATCAGTGCAGTTGGTGCCATTGCAAAACTTGAATGTCGGTCTCGTCGAGATCGAAACTACGCGCGAGCATGCGTGCGATGTCGCGGTCACCTTCGACGCTGCCGGATCGGCCCAGCAATTCGACGACGCCGCGATACTCGTTGTACTCGATGGCATCTTCCGAATGCGCGATAAAGTGGGTGTAGTATTTAGCGCTCATAGGTACAAAGCTTATGTTTCGCCGCCCTTCCAATCTGTGAACAACCGCTCAGTCGGTTGGCGTGCCCCAAGAACCAATTCACGTCCTGGAACCTCTCTTAGAATATTGTGCACCGTGTCAAGATACCGCCCCCCCACGCCGCCCGGTTCCAAATACATCACCCCGGAAGGGGCGAGGCGGCTGCAGGATGAGCTGAACCAGTTGTGGCACGAAGAGCGCCCGCGCGTCACCCAGGCCGTTGCGGAAGCGGCCGCACAAGGGGATCGATCAGAGAACGCTGAATACACTTACGGCAAAAAACGCCTGCATGAGATCGATCGGCGCGTGCGTTTTTTGCGCAAGCGGCTCGAAGGGATGGCGATCATCGACCCTGCCGCGGATTTGGGCCGGCGCGACCTCAAGCGGGTGTACTTCGGCGCTTGGGTGCACCTTGAGAGCGCCGGCGGAGAAATGCGCTGGTATCGCATTGTCGGACCGGACGAATTCGACATGGCCGAGGACTACATCAGCATGGACTCGCCTCTCGGGCGGAGCCTCCTCGGCAAGCACCTTGACGATGAAATCACCGTGGATCTGCCGGGTGGAGCCGCTACCCTGACGGTGGTCGCCATCAGTTACGCCAGGATTGCCCCGGGCTAAGCGCCCCGCCTCAAACAACTCGGATGTTCTTGAACTGCCAGGGATCCGAAGTGTCCAGGTCCTCCGCGAACAATTCGCTGCGCTGGTACAGGGGTGTCCAATCCGTGTACTTGCCCACCACGGTCCCGAGGTAGGGACCGCAAATCTCGAGCGGCCGGCGATAATCCATATCGTCCGGCTCCACGATGCCGCGCTGCGGGTTCTCCATCGCCCATATCATGCCGGCAAGAGCGGCCGCCGTGACCTGCAAGCTGGTGGCGCTGTTATATGGCGCGAGCCGGCGCGCCTCGGCGATGGACAACTGCGATCCGTACCAGTAGGCATTCTTCGCGTGCCCGGCGAGCAGCACGCCGAGCTCATCGATCCCCTGGGTGATTTCGCTCATCATGATGCGTTTGCGATCCTGCAAATGCCAATTGCGGCCCGCGAATTCGTGCACCGACAGTACCGCGCTGTCGCTGGGGTGGTAGGCGTAATGGCTCGTGGGCCGGTATGCGACGCGGTCACCGTCCATCACCGTGTAGTAGTCCGCCAGCGATATCGCTTCGGAATGAGTGATTAGAAATCCATGGAAATGTCCGGCCTGCGGCGTCCAGGTGCGCACCCGGGTGCTCGCCCCCGGCCGGTTCAAATAGATGGCGCAGCAGGATCCGTCCTTGTGCCGGCCGCCGTCCGCCGGAAAATGCTTCTCATGCGTGCCCCAGCCGAGTTCCGCGGGCTGCGCTCCCTCGCTGACGAAACCATCGACGGACCAGGTATTGACGAATTCGTTGGGCATCTTCGGCACATTGGCGACCTGCGTGTCGCGTTCCGCAACGTGCATGACCTTGATACCGAGCGTCTGCGCGAGCTTGGCCCATCCGGCGCGCTTCGCGGGGATCTCGGTTTGCACGCCGGTATCCTTGGCGATATTGAGCAGGGCTTGCTTGACCAGGTGCGACACCAGCCCGGGATTCGCGCCATGCGTCAGCACTGCGGTGGGCGACTTGCCGGCATCGCCGCGCAGCCGCAGCGCCTCCAAGCGCATGGTGTAGTTGCTGCGCGCCGCCACCGGCATCGCAGGGTCGGTATATCCCCCAGCCCAGGGCTCTATGCAGGTGTCGAGATACAGCGCGCCGCGTTCGCGCGCCAGCTGAACGAGCGCGACGCTCGACACGTCGACCGACAAATTCAGCAAGAAATCGCCCGCATCGAGCAGGCCCCCGAGGATTTGGCGGTAGTTCGCGCGCGTCAGCGCCGAATTGATGAATTTCACGCCGAATTCCTTGGCTTCCGAACTGCCTTTGTCTTCGGCCGTAACGATGCTGATGCGATCCGAAGAAGTGCCGATGTGACGCAAGATCAGCGGCAAGATCCCCTGGCCGATACTGCCGAAACCAACCATGACGATCTTGCCGGGAAATTTCACGTGCACTTCGTGCTTGCTCATGATTTTTCCGCCCATTTGGTTTTTGCTGCCATCATGCGTTCCTTTGAAATAATTATTGGCTGACGTCGCCGGCTTCCGCCTCGCGCCTCCGACGCGGCGCCAAACCCTAGCCTAACTGTTGGCGCCTGTTTCGCGCCAGTGAGGTGGGTAGGTGCGTTCATACCCGGGAAGTGATTCGATGCGTTGCAGCCAGCGCGCCAGTGCCGGGTAATTGCGCTCCATGGGCAGAAAGCGCGCGCCCAGCTCCGCAGCGGCGCTTCGATCCAACGCACGCCGCAGCAGCTGCAGCCACGGGAAGATCACCATGTCGATGGCGGAGTACTTATCCCCGACGATCCATTGCTCTTTGCTCAAGCGGCCTTCGATGGTGCGTGCTTCGCGCCCGACCACGTGCATGGCATCGGTCAGACCATCGGCATCGGCGGCGACATCATCGGCAAAAATCGCGCTGACGATCTTCTGCACCAGAGGTTCAGTATATGACTGAAACTCGCAAATCACGCGCATGATGACGCCGGCCTCCTCGGGACTGGAGCCAAAAATGGGCGGTTGCGGGTATTTCAGGTCCAGGTAGTACAGGATGGCGACCGACTCGAACACGACGTAGTCCCCGTCCTTCAATACCGGAACGCGGCCGCGCGGATTCATTTTCAGCATCTGCGGCGACTGATGCTCTTGTTTATCGAAGTGCAGGAGGTGCGACTCGTATTGCAGCCGCTTGTGCTCCAGCGCCAAGTGGACGCGCCATGCGAACGGGCTGCCGCTGCCCCAGTAAAAGCTAATTGCCATAAGCGCGATTGTAGCGGTTGACATCCTCCCCGTCCTATATGACGGCGATTCCCTCCGCAGGCGTTCGATGTCCCGAACGGAAGAGGATATTTAAAGCGGAGTTGATATCTCGATCATGGGAAATACCACACTCGGAACATATCCAACTTCTTATTCCGAGTTCTGCGAGACCTTTCGGCCCCGTCTCGCATCCGCAAGACGAGCAGACTCGGGTGGAAAGAAACTCATTCACCTCCTCATACCTGGCCCCGTGCGCAATCGCTTTGTAGCGGAGCATGTTTCGGAAGGAAGACCAGCCTACGTCTAGAACGGACTTGGCCAGGCGGGTTTTGGCCAGTCCGATGGCGCTCACATTGCCGACCGCAATGTAGTCGAACTCTCGAATTATCCGGGTCGAGAGTTTATGGTGAAAGTCGCGGCGCGAATTTGCGATTCGGGCATGGATTTTGGCAGCCTGATACGTTTTGCAGGCGCGTTGAGCGCTCGCGAGTTTGCCCGCCAATTGACTCAGGTACCGGGGGTTTTCGATCTTTTCGCCGTTGGAAAGGGTGGCGAAGTCCTTAATGCCCAGATCGATGCCAATACCGCTTCGCTCGGGCCGGGCTTCCGCCTGAGGAACTTCAACGACGATGTTTAAGTACCAACGCCCGCGCGCATCGCACGAGAAGTTAGTGCCGTCCCTGATTTTACCGTCCGGCAGCGGTCGCGATTGAAATACCCTAAACGTGCTTCCCGCGAATCGGAAGGCGTCACCCTTCCGCTTGAGGTCGCGGCCCTTTAATGGCACCCAGCCCAAGGATCTCCTGCCCCGCCAACGTAGTAAGGGGCGATGTTTTTGATTGCGGGACTTAGCGTATTGCTCGCACACGGCGTTGATCGAGCCATTGTGGAGGGCAAGCTCCTTGCTGCTTCCAGCCGTCAAGCGATTAAGATCAAATCCTGTCGGCCAGGGCTTATTCCAATTAAGCGCCTGTAGTTGAGTTTCATTGCAGAAATTCCAAACATAGTTGCAGGCGCGCGCCCGCTTATTTAGGAGGCCATGAAGCGATTTGACGCGGTATTTATAGACCAGAAACATTTGTCAAAAGCTAAATCGATTGGGAGGTTCAAGCGAGGCTATAAAACTGGCCAGAACGTCGAATTTCGCATACCTGACAACATCATTTATGCAGTTCGCTCATCATCGCGCTAAGCTCCAATTCGTGAGTTTTCAGACTTTGATCGATGCAGCAACGCTGCGGGGATTACTGGGCGACGCCAGCCTCGCGGTGCTCGACTGCCGCTTTGATCTCCAGAACCCGGAGGCCGGGCGCCGAGCGTACTTACGGGGCCACATACCCGGAGCGCGGTATGCAGATCTGAACACCGACTTGTCGGCTCCGGTGAGGTCAACATCCGGCCGCCACCCGCTTCCCACCGCGAGGGATTTCGCCGCCACGCTGGACAAACTGGGGGTAGGCAACCACAGCCAGGTGGTTGCCTACGACGAGAGCAACGGTTCCTTTGCCGCCAGGGCTTGGTGGATGTTGCGTTGGGTGGGGCTTAAGTCCGTGGCTGTCCTCGACGGCGGGTTGAAGGCCTGGGTCGCCCAGGGTGGCGACATGGTAGCGGGCGAGGAAACCGCGGCCACAAACCGCAGCGGCAGCCGCTTCTCCCCCCGCGTCGACACCGCGGCCGTGGTGGACGGCGCGGAGGTGGCATCGCTGCTACGCGACCCGCGGCGGCTGTTGGTGGACGCGCGCGCAGCCGAGCGCTTCGCGGGCGACATCGAACCGATCGACGCGGTGGCCGGTCACATTGCCGGCGCCGTGAATCATCCGTTTACTTTGAATCTCGGGCCCGAAGGCCGGTTTCTGCCGGCATCCGAACTGCGCCGCCGCTGGGAGGAGCGTCTTGGCGGCAGGGAACCGCGCGAGGTGACGGCGATGTGCGGGTCCGGCGTCACCGCCTGCCACAATCTACTCAGCCTGGAAGTCGCGGGATTGAGTGGCGCCAAACTGTACGCCGGATCTTGGAGCGAGTGGATTCGGGATCCGAGCCGACCGGTCGCCCGCGGCGCCTGAGGGGCGGCGCCCCCTGGACAGACTCCAGCAGCCAAGCATTTCCTGGATAGAGATTTGCGCGTTACGTCATTTACTTGCAGCGCCAATTTGTTATCGTGCGCGCCTTGAACACGCCCGCAAAATTGGTGCCGCTCAACCATGCCTGGAAGATCGGCGAGTCGTTGGACTTGTACCAGGTCGAAGCCTGGGGCAAGGGATACTTCTCGATCAACTCCGCAGGCCATGTGGTCATACGCCCCAACCAGGACCCGGGCCGCGAAATCGACCTGTACGACGTGGTGCAGGGACTGAAGGCGCGCGATCTGCATACCCCCGTGGTCATCCGCTTCTCCGATATTCTGGCGCATCGCCTGCGCCATCTAGCGGACGCATTCGCCACCACGATTGCCGAAAACGACTACAAAAACCGCTATGCCGCCGTGTTTCCCATCAAGGTCAATCAGCAGCGCCTCGTGGTGGAAGAGGTCTACCGCTACGGCAAGGAATTTGGATTCGGCCTCGAGGTCGGATCCAAACCGGAATTGCTCGCGGTCATGTCGATTACCGAGAATGCGCCCGATCGTCTGGTGGTGTGCAACGGCTTCAAGGACGACAGCTACATCGAAGCGGTCATCATCGCCACCAAGCTGGGCCGCAACATCATTCCGGTGGTCGAGAACTACGAAGAAATCCACCTGATTCTCAAACACGCGGAAAAGTACGGCGTGCGCCCCAAGATCGGCGTGCGCGTGAAGCTCGCCAGCGAGGGCGCCGGAAAATGGCGCGAATCAGTCGGCGAGAAGTCCAAGTTCGGCCTGTTCATCAGCGAGATTCTCGATCTGTACGCGCTTTTGAAGGAGCGCAACATGCTCGACTGCCTGCAGCTGGTGCACTGTCATCCGGGCAGCCAGCTGCAGGACATCCGGCGAGTGAAGGATGCCATCAACGAGCTGGCGCACGTCTACGCAGAACTCAAGATCATGGGCGCCGGTCTGCAGTACATCGACATCGGCGGCGGCCTGGGCGTCGACTATGACGGCAGCGGCACCAACTACGAGTCGTCGATGAACTACACGCTCAACGAATATGCCAGCGACGTGGTGTATCGCATCAAGAGCGTATGCGATGCACGTGACGTGCCGCATCCGATGATTGTGAGCGAATCGGGCCGCGCGATCGCCGCGCATCACAGCCTGTTGGTATTCGACACCTTGGGCTCGTCCAAGCTGGACCAGTTCAAAGTATCGGGCCGCCCCGACGAGGACTATCACGGGTCGGAAGAGCTGCCGCAGCCGGTGCTTGATTTGTTCGACAGCTACCGCTCGGTTAACGAGCGCCGGTTGGTCGAGTGTTATCACGACTCTCTGCAGGCGCGCGAGCAGGCGCTGCAAATGTTCAATCTCGGATATCTCAGTCTCGAGTTCCGCGGTCTTGCGGAGAAGCTCTACTGGGCGACTTGCGCCAAGATCCGCGACTATTGCCGCAAACTGGATCGCGTTCCCGAGGAGCTTGAAAATCTCGAAGACATGTTGAGCGACATTTATTTCTGCAATTTTTCGGTGTTTCAATCGTTGCCGGACAGCTGGGCCATCGGGCAGGTATTCCCCATAATGCCCATTCAAAGGCTCATGGAACGACCGACCCGCAACGCTGTTCTCGCCGACATCACCTGCGACTCGGATGGCAAAATCGATCGTTTCGTGCACCCTCGAATCACGAAGCGCACCCTGGAAGTGCACGAACTGACGCCCGGCGAGCCCTACTACCTGGCGGCCTTTCTGGTGGGCGCCTACCAGGAAACCCTGGGCGATCTGCACAATCTGTTCGGCGATACCCACGTCGTGCACATTCGGCTGCAGGAGGACGGCGGCTGGTGGATCGAGGAGATCGTCAAGGGCGACACCGCCAACAAAGTTCTCGAGTACATGGAGTACGACACCGACGAGCTGTATCCGGCCATCGCGCGGGACTGTGAACGGGCGATTCAGGAAGGACGAATGTCGCTGACGGATGCGCAGGCGGTGAAGCGCTTCTACGAAAACGAACTCAATGGCTACGCCTATCTCGAGGTCGAATAGGGCATTTAGTCCTGGTATATCTGGCGTTTGCCAACATTATTATCAAAGGGTAGCATCGCCAATCAGGCTCGTTCACCAAGCTTTCGCGGCGCGTTTTGCGGCCTTAAGCTTCGAAATCATCGGCGCACGGACCTAAGGTACAGGCCTCGACGCTGCGACGTGCGCGGCGGTGTCTGCGTGTTGAAACCGCGTGTCAGCTGGGGTGGTGTACGGGCTACCCGCGACTACGCAAGTGAAGTGAGATTAGTTGAATGACGACGATCTACGTGGGCAACTTGCCATTCACAGCGACAGAAGAAGAAGTGCGTGGGCTTTTCGAGCGACACGGCAAAGTCGAATCCGTCAAACTCATCAACGATCGCGAAACCGGGCGTCCGCGCGGCTTTGCATTCGTCGATATGCCGGCTGCCGAAGCACAAACCGCAATCCAAGAGACGAATGGCTTTCAGATGGGCGGTCGTCCGCTGCGGGTCAACGAGGCCCAAGAACGGGCACCGCGATCAAAGCCGGGTGGCGGTGGCGGCGGCGGGGGTGGTGGAGGCGGTGGCGGCGGCGGTTCACGCCGCTGGTAAACTGGCTCGCGCGAGCAGTGCGCGAGTCGACTCGGCTCACCACATTTCCTTGAGTTGCGCGACCACGTCGACCGTCGTCGTGTCGCCGGCCTTTAGGTTTTCAACACCGACGGTGGTGCGGACGGATATTTTTTCCAATGTGTCCATTACCTTGTCGGTCATGAAGCGGCTCTTAGCGCCGTACACATGAGCGTCGCCGTTCTTCGGCTGCTGGGTCACCGCAAATTTGAGCGGCGCGCATAGATGCAATTCATTTCGGGCGCGGGTCATGGCGACGTACAGCAAGCGGCGCTCTTCCTCGATCATCTGCTGATTGCCGGTCGCGAACTCCGAGGGAAAATTACCGTCCGAAACATTCAATACATAGACGATGTCCCACTCTTGGCCCTTGGCCGAGTGAATCGTCGACAGGATGACGTAGTCCTCGTCCTTGGCGGAGCCGCCGGATTGGTTGCTGGTTGCGGCCGGCGGGTCCAGGGTGAGTTCCGTTAGGAATCGTTCTCGGGTGGCATGTTGAACCGACAGCTGATCCAGTTGCTCGAGGTCGCCCATGCGGGTCCAGCCAGCATCATAGATTCTTTCCAGCTGGGGTTTGTACCAATCCTTGACCAAGCCAACCTGGCCGGGCCAGGGGGTGGCGGGGTCGGCGAGCTTTTCGAGCAGCGCGCAGAACCTCTTCCAATCCATTTTCACCGGCTGCGGCGCGTCAAACGCCGCCAAACTCTTCACCTCGAAGCCCTGCGCCTCCAGGAGTTCCAAACCCTGTTTGGCTTGTGCAGGGCCGATACCGGGAAGCAGCTTCAGCACGCGAAATCCCGCCACCGCGTTGCGCGGATTGTCGGCCCAGCGCAGCACCGACAGCATGTCCTTGACATGCGCGGCTTCCAAAAACTTGAGCCCGCCGTATTTGACGAACGGAATGTTCTTCTTGGTGAGCTCGACTTCCAGCACGTCGCTGTGATGCGAGCTGCGGAACAAGATCGCATGGCGTTTAAGCGAACCGCCGATTTCGCGGGTCTGTAAAATCTTGCCGGTGATGTAATCGGCTTGCGCCTGCACATCATCCAGCGCCACGTAGTAGGGCTTCTGTCCCGACTGGCGCGTGCCCAGCAGGGTTTTTCTATGTTGGCGGGGGCCGTCGGACATCAGCGCATTCGCCGTATCCAAGACCGGCTGGGCCGAACGATAATTCTGTGCGAGCACCACCATGTCGGCCTTGGGCTTGTAGCGATCGGCGAAACCCAATATGTTTTCCACCGCCGCGGCGCGGAACGAATAGATGGCCTGTGCGTCATCGCCGACCACCGTAACGCCCTGGCCGTCGGGTTTCAGCGAGTGGATGATTTCACCCTGTAGGGTGCTGGTATCCTGATACTCGTCGACCAGCAGGTGATCGAAGTTCTTCGCCAGACTCTGCGCCAGCGCGGGGGTTTGCATCATGACGTGCCAGAAGAGCAGCAGGTCATCGAAATCCAGTGCGCGATTCTTTTGTTTGCGGGCCACGTATTCGCGGTACAACCGCGTGAGGTCCGCTTCCCACTCACGGCACCACGGATATTGTTCTTCGAGGGTTTGTTTCAGAGACAGCCGTGTGTTGACGCGGTAAGAGTAGATGGCGAGGCAGGCGTCCTTGCGAGGAAAGCGCTTTTCCTTGCCCGAAAAACCCAGCTCATGGCGCACCACGTCCATCAGGTCCGCGGCATCGCTGCGATCCAGCACCGAGTAATTGGGGTCGAGCCCCAGATGTTTGGCGTACAGCCGCAGTATGCGGTTGCCCACGGAATGGAATGTGCCTGCCCATTGCAATCGCGATATCACGCTGCGATCGCCCGCTTTGCCGCGATCTGACAGCACCTCGGCGACGATGCCTTGCGTCCGTTTGATCATTTCCTGAGCGGCGCGGCGCGTAAAGGTCAGCATCATGATGCGCGAGGGATCCACGCCGTTCAGCACCAAATGAGCGGTTCGATGCGCCAGGGTATTGGTCTTACCGGTCCCGGCGCCGGCCAGGATGAGCAGGGGCCCCGCGGTGACTCCCTTGTCGGGAACCGGCGTGCCGAAAGTCGCGGCGCGACGCTGCTGGGGATTCAGCGAGTCGAACGCAGTTGTCTTAGGCTTCATCATGGCGATGATACTGTACGTATATCCAGATTGCGGCGCAATACTACGCAAACATATAGAAGCATCGCGCATTGCGCCGCTGCCGCGCGAGGGTGCAGATCACACACTCCAAGACTTTCGTGCGTATCCTCATGAATGCAAAGCTGAACGCCAAGGTCCATCCATGTTGAAACCCACAACCGTCGAATCCAGACTCGAGCATCGCGGCCGCGTTGTTCAAGTCTCCACCGAACGTCTGCTGTATGCGAACGGCCGCGAGTACGATATCGACCTGATCCGCCATCCTGGGGCGGCGGCGGTCGTCGCCGTTGACAATCGTGACCGCGTTTGCGTGGTGCGCCAGTACCGCCACGGGGTCGAGGACTTCTTGTGGGAAATTCCGGCTGGAAAGCTCGATGCCGGAGAGCCCCCGCAGGTCTGTGCCAGGCGCGAATTGGCCGAGGAAACCGGAGTGCAGGCCAAACACTGGACCTCAATGGGGCTGTTCATTCCAGCACCAGGAATATTTACCGAACTGATCCACCTGTACCTGGCGCGCGATCTTGAGATCGGCCCGCCCAAGCCCGACGCGGACGAGGATCTGGAGCTCAACTGGCTGCCCCTTGGGGAAGCCATCAATTTCACCTTGAGCGGAGCATGGAATGACGGCAAAACCGCTGTCGGCCTCTGCCGCGCCCAATACCACCTGCAAATGTGACACTGCGCGGGTTTTCAACGCCTCCGGCTTGACTTAACCCGTGTAATGCCTAAAAAGGTAGGGTGAGTACTGATAAGCCAAAACCATCGCACAACTCCGGCTCCAAGGGGTCGGCAGAACCGTCCTCGAAGGATGGCAAGTCCGGTGACAAAACCACCGGCCGGGTCAAGTTTGACGAGCGCGGCAACGCGGTTTGGGAATGGCAGATCGCCACCGGCGCATTTGGCCGGGAAGTCAGCACGCAGCGGCTGCAAAAGCTCGAACACCCGGCACTGTCGATCGCCGAAGAAGAAACCCGGCCCAACGCCGTCAGGGTCAATCCGTTGGGCGCAAAAAAGGGCTATGACCCCTACGACAGCGGCAAGCTGGGCAAAAAGCCTGAGAAGCAAAAGACCGATCTGCGCAAGCTCGGCGAGTGGCTGAAACTGAAGAAG
>Ga0210409_10004128_pt1 | contig 15811 bp, 19 predicted proteins | sample IncBWH17MmetaG_FD_161649 | JGI IMG/M metagenome (GOLD analysis project Ga0210409, IMG submission 161649) | Forest soil microbial communities from Barre Woods Harvard Forest LTER site, Petersham, Massachusetts, United States - Inc-BW-H-17-M | ecosystem: Environmental > Terrestrial > Soil >...
TCGGGATTGGTTGAGCTACTTTCCGCACGAGGAATGGTTGCAAGTTCGGCTCAGAACCGGCCCACTCCAGACTGACAATGGAGTGTCCGGGCTGGCACGTAACGAAATAGCGCTCTCCGGTGGGGCTGGTGACTTCAAACTTGCCGGTCTCGCCCTGCAGAGCCTCGGCAACATCGTACGTGGATATGCTGTCATTCAGTTTCATGGGGACTTCCTCCAGTTCTTGTCTTACGGTTATTGGTTGGGTTGTCCCCTACCCTAGGGAGGAGCGTTCCTTCGATGATAGTACGCTAGCGAACAGAGTCAAGGCCGGAAGCGACTTTTTCTCATCCGATTCATACTAGGTGTTTCACCTGAGCCCGTCTCGTGCGGCCTGTGCAAGAAAGTGGAGGGTATACGCTACGGCTTTGCCCAATCCTGCCAAGCCAGCCCCTTCACCCGAGAAAACTCCTTCACGTTAGCTGTCACCAGGGTCAGCTGATGACGCAGCGCCTGCCCGGCCATTAACAGGTCATACGCGCCAATCGGTTTGCCGACGGCTTCGAGGGCGGCGCGCACTGAGCCTGCGGCGCGGGCATCTGCGTCTTCGAAGGAGAGCACCAGAAGCGGGCCCGCCAGAAACTTCTCCAGCCGCTTGCGATTGAATTCCTGCCGCGCACTCTTCTCTACGCCATACCACAGTTCAAACACAGCAATGGACGACACCAGTACCCGCCCGCCCGCTGCCGTGGCCTTGTCCATCCGCGCCCGCACCGCAGCTGGCTGGCCGTTGATCAGGGCGATGCAGGCGTTCGTATCCAGCAGGTAGTCCATTTAGAAGCTATCTCCGAACGTTCAAGTAACGTCTTGGGGAGGGCACGGCTTCAGCCGTGCCGCTAGACGCAGCAATTACATGGGCTTTAGCCCCTGAGGTCCTCTGTGCCCTCCGCATAAACCGCACCCATATATCTAGAAAATCTTTCGCTTAGGAGCGACGGGCTGCCGCCGTGCACGCGCGGGAAAGGGCTCGGAGTTGAACTGGTCCAGCGCCTCAAACCACCGTTTGGTATCCGGGATGAGCGGCTCGAGCAACACTCCTTGCGCCACGCGGCGGATGCGGACGCTGTCTCCCTCGAAACGGAATTCCTTGGGCAGACGGACTGCCTGGCTACGGCCGTTCTGGAAGAGTTTGGCGATGTCAGGCTTGGGCATGGATAGGGCTCCGGTTGGTATATATTTCGAGTATATATCACGTATGGGGCTACGCCAAGGTCAAAGTCCCCTCCTCGAAAGCTGGGAACCCGCTTATTTCTTTTTTTCCGTTTCGTCTAGGGCCTTGTCTGCACCGGATAGAGGCGTAAGACTCATTTCGGAGCTCAGGCCCGACGGAGAAGCTGGACCCGTCAGAGTCGAGGTAGATTCACTGGGGGGCTTTGTATCTAGATTTGCACTTACGTTTGGCCTGTTGAGTTCCGCGAGTTGCGGGGACGCTACCGTATTGGGCCGGGTAAGTGCGTGAAGATAGGATGCTACCGTCGCGTTAGCTATCGCACTGGACTTGTTTATCTCTTCGAGTCGGGCGAGCAACGTTGGACTTGGTGTAATGAGGTCAGCGAGCCGTGCGGACGCCATAAGCGTCGCGGCGCTGGGCGTGGCCAATTCTGCTAGGTAAGCGGCGACACTGGAACTTGGTTTATTCAGGTCGGCCATACTAGCGAACGCAGCTGCTATCGACGTATCAGGCTTGACAGCGTGAAAAATGTCGAAGACGCTTGAGCCTATCGAGCTTGGTTGCGCAGCCTTCAGCAGTTCCGAGAGCGTGCTCCTAGTGCTTTGCCGCTGGGATTCAATCTCCTTTAGCTCAGTTGCCGCCTTCTCAACCGACTTCGCTTCTTTTTTTAGGTCCAGGAACTTACTGGCGAGAGTGACGAACTGCGCCGGTTTGTATATATGGAACGGTACCTTCGCATCCAGGAACATTTCGTGGATCAGTTCCGGCCTGGGTCTTCCCTCCTTGGTCCACCAGTCCTCCTTCGCGTCAGCGGTAATGAATATCAGCGCTTTCTTTTGCTCCTTAGCCATGTCCAACAATTGGAACCACAGCACCACATCACCGAAACGTCGATTCCCGTCCTTTTGATGCTCGTCTTTGTAGCCGGGAGGGACTCGTTCGGCGAACCTCTGCGCTGCTTTTTGAAAGACGATCTGCAAAGCCTCTGGTGCGTACGGGGGACCAACCTTGCCATCGAAAAGCTTCACTAGTTTCTCTTCGATTTCATCTCTCTTAGAGTAGTTCGGATGTTTGCTCTTGAGTTCTTGAAGCAGCTTTTCAACGTCCGAGGAGGCCTTCTTAACGATTGCGGTGATCTTTTCCACCTCGATCGCGGTGTGTTTTTGATACTGCTTTAGCCCGTTCTCTATATTTTTCGCTGCTTCTTTCACTAAGGTAGAGACGCGGTCGTATGAGTCCGAGCTCTCGCCTATTACCGTCTCCCGATTCCGGTAGTACTCCAGGGCGGCTTGATGAGTTAGCCAACTGCGATCGCCAATGGTTCCAAGGATTGAGAAGAGTGTCGCCTGAAGTTGCGGGGTAGAACGGTAGAAGTCTAGGAGGAAATTCGCATCGAAACTAAAAATGCATTCTTTCCAAACTGCGCCCGCGGGCTCGCGATGGAAGTAGCCTGGAAATAATTCGCGCATGTCGGTTGACTCTACAATCCTTACTTAGTCCACCCTATTCTACGATTGGAGTCGTTGCAAGGCGTTGGCGGATCTTAGCCTACCTCGCCCCAGCGGCTAGCTCGGGTCCCTTCGGCTGGGTACCCCACGACTGGAAGTCGTACCCTTCCCCGTGGGGTCTCGCTGCGGGCGTGGGGGCGAGGGTCTGGAACAACTTCAAGGACAACACCAAGAGCAACGGCAGCGGGCGGGGGCGCCCGCTCCACATGAGTCTGCCCCTCACCTGATTTGCCGTTACGTGATCGGGGGAAAAGCAGGTTCCTCCCGTTGGTCGGAATGACAAACCTTTGTGAGTTTGGGTCTCGAGCATTTTCGTTAGCTGAGTTTTGCACAGACGGTTCGCGGCACTGATGTGACGTTCATCACCGACAACCTTCACACTCTGTAGTTACTCTTTGTCATTCCGACCAACAGGAGGAACCTGCTTTTCCCCGCTCGTGCCGATCTCTATGCGCTATCACGTCTACATCATGGCAAGCTGCTCGCGCATTCTCTACGTTGGAGTGACCGGATGCCTTATGGTGCGCGTGCTACGCCACAAAGCTGGTCAGGGTAGCGCCTTCACCCGCAAATACCGCGTCCACCGATTGGTGTATACACAAGCGTTCCAAAACATTGGGGATGCCATCGCTCGGGAGACGCAAATCAAAGGCTGGGCACGCGACAAGAAGCTGACGCTCATTCGCCTGCACAATCCCACATGGGAAGATCTGGCCGAAGGTTGGGGTGAACCAGTGCCCATGCAGTTCAAGGGAAAAGCAGGTTCCTCCCGTTGGTCGGAATGACAAGGTTTTTTTCTCTTCGTGAATCTCTCCACACTTGATTTAGTTCCTGCGTGATCCGTCCACATGTGATCTGAGCTTGCCGATTTCGGGCGGGCCTCCGTCTGGCTTTGGGGTGGGGAGGGTTTAGGGGCCTTTTCTGGTGGTGAGGATTTTTGGGGGTGGGGGGGTGGGGGCGGGTCGGTTTGGGGAAAATTTGGGAGGCGTTCCCGGAATGGGAATGGGTCTGGGGAGAGTGAAGGCAGGGCGACAAGAAAAAAATCGAAGAAAAAGCTTGCTTATTCTTTAGTGTTATAGTTAACTACAACACTATGCACCGAGGATGATCCCGAGCGAAACCGGATCGCGAGGAGGTCATCCCGGAAACTGAGATTGGAGTGGTTAAGGAGAATTCTATGAAATCGATGCGATTGGTGCTGGCTGCTGGTTTGGTGATGCTGTCGACTTTGGCTTTGGCGCAGGCGGATTTGGCGAAGTCGGAGGCGGCGAAGGAGTTTGAACAGATTAAAACGTTGGCGGGGACTTGGGAGGGGCATGTGACCACCGTCCCGCCAATTTCGGATATGGGGAATGGGGCGTTTGCGCAGGTGTCGATGCGGATAACGTCGCGGGGGAATTCGCTGGTGCATGAGATGAGGGATCCGAAGACGGCGGATGATCCGACGAAGTTTGACCATCCGGTGACCATGTTTTATGTGGATAGCGACCGGCTGATCCTGACGCATTATTGCGATGCGGGAAATCGGCCGCGGATGGCAGCGCATGCGTCGGCCGACGGGAAGACGCTGGACTTTGATTTTCTCGACGTGGCCGGCGGCACGCAGTATGGACACATGCAGCATGCGGCGTTCACCATCATCGATGCGGACCATCACATCGAGGAATGGACCTACTTGATGCCGGGGGATAAGCCGGTGCGGGCGCGGATGGAAATGCAGCGGATCAAGGACCGCAGTGCGTTCTGAAAATCTGTGCACGGTGTTTGGGCAATGGTGGTTAGTTGAAGCAAAGCTCGTAAGGCAAAATGGGGACTCCGATGGACCGTGAGTGGAACGATAGTCAGCCGATTTACCGCCAGCTTCGCGACCGGGTGGTCGCGATGATCCTGGACGGCGTGCTCAAGGAGGGCGATCCGCTGCCTTCTGTGCGCACGGTGGCGGCGGAGTATCGGGTGAATCCGCTCACGGTTCTGAAGGGGTATCAGCAACTGGTGGATGAGCAACTGGTGGAGAGTCGGAGAGGACGCGGGATGTTTGTGAACGAGGGAGCGCGCGGGCTGCTGCTGCGGGGCGAGCGGGAGAAGTTTTTGGCGGAGGAGTGGCCGCGAGTGTCGGCTACGATTCAGCGGCTCGGGTTGAAGGCGGAGGAACTGCTGAATGGGAACGGAACGCGAGCGGCGTCGGGTGACGACAAGGAAGAGGAGCCGAAATCATGACAGTCGAATCGGTTCGGGGCCAGGCTATGCCGGTGATTGAAGCGCGTGGACTGCGCAAAACATTTGGCTCGACCGTGGCGCTGGACGGCGCGGATTTGCGGGTGGACGAAGGGCGGATTCTGGGGCTGATCGGGCCTAACGGCGCGGGCAAGAGTACGGCGCTCAACGCGATCCTTGGGCTCATTCCTTATCAGGGGCAGTTGCGGGTGTTGGGGCGGGATCCGTGGGCGGAGCGCGATGTACTCATGAACGATGTGTGTTTCATCTCGGATGTGGCTGTGCTGCCGCGATGGATTCGGGTTTCGCAGGCGATGGACTATGTGGCGGGCGTGCATCCGCGATTCGATCGCGCGAAGGCGGAAGGATTTCTGGCCAGGACGACGATCAAGAGGGCGAGCAAGGTGCGGGAATTGTCGAAGGGGATGGTGGCGCAATTGCATCTGGCGCTGGTGATGGCCATTGACGCGCGGCTGCTGGTGCTGGACGAGCCGACGCTGGGGCTCGACATTCTCTATCGCAAGCAGTTTTACGATTCGCTGCTGAACGATTATTTCGATGGCAGGCGGACCGTAGTCGTGACCACGCACCAGGTGGAAGAGCTGCAGCACGTGCTCACTGATCTGATGTTTATTGACCGGGGGCGCATCGTTTTCGGATGCAGCATGGACGAGATTGAAGCGCGGTATGTGGAAGTGACGGTGAATCCGGAGCGGGTTGCAGCGGCGCGGGCGCTCAAGCCGATGCACGAGCGGCAGGCGCTGGGGCGCAGCATTTTCCTGTTCGACCGCGTAGATCGCCAGCAACTCGAGGCGCTGGGAGATGTACGTACGCCGGGCATTTCGGACTTGTTCGTGGCCGTCTTGGAAAATGCCGCGGGGCATCCGGCTGCCGCGACGCGAGCGAACTATCAAGGAGCAACTCGATGAACAGTCAGTCCAACGTTGTGCCGGACTCGTTCGACGCACAGAAAGTCGTGCCCACCGTTATGGCCGAAACCCGGCCGCTGTACTGGTCAGTGCGGCGGGAATTGTGGGAGAACCGCTCGATCTATATCGCGCCGCTGGCAGCGGCCGGGGTCTATCTGCTGGCGTGGATGGTCGCGGTCATGCGACTGCCGCACAAGTGGCGGGCACTTTCCGGAGCCGAGATGATACGGCGGCACACGATCGCCGAACCTTACGACTTCGCGGCGGGGCTGCTGATGGTGACGGCCATGATCGTGGGAGTGTTCTATTGTCTCGACGCATTGCACGGGGAACGGCGCGACCGCAGCATCCTGTTCTGGAAGTCGCTTCCGGTTTCCGATGTCACGACCGTGCTGGCGAAGGCAAGCATTCCGTTGGCGGTGCTGCCGGCTCTGACCATCATGATCACTTTGGCGACACAGGTCCTCGTGCTGATGATGAGTTCGATGGCGCTCGCGGCGAGCGGCCAGAGCGTCAGCGCGTATTGGGAACAGTTGTCCTGGTTTCAGATGTGGGCCATGCTCGTGTATCACCTGCTGACCGTGCATTTGCTGGGACATGCGCCTTTCTATGCATGGTTTCTGCTGGTCTCTGCCTGGGCGCGGCGCGCGGCGTTTCTGTGGGCGGTGCTGCCGTTGATCGCGATTGGCTTCATCGAGAGGATCGTGTTCAACACTTCGTATTTCGGGAGGATGCTCGAAAGCCAACTGTCGGGCGGCTCCGAGGCAGTTCCCTTTCCAGGTCGGTGGCCGCTCGACCCCATGACGCACGTGACGCCCGGACACTTTCTGTTCAGTCCTGGATTGTGGCTGGGGCTCGCAGTCACTGCGGCATTTCTTTTTGCGGCAGTGAAAGTGCGGCGCAATCGTGAGCCGATCTGACCGAATCAAGAACCTTTAACCGCAAAGGACGCGAAGAGAATCGGGGGACGAACGATGACTCGAGAACGGGTGCTGAAGGTTGCGTTGGGGATCGTGGGGTTGCTGTTTGTGGCCGGGCTTTACCCGCTGATCGCGATGCAAGCGAATCCGGGGGAACAAATGCTCGGGGCTGTTTATGTGACGCTGGGAGTTTTTCTTCTACTGGCGCTGCGGAGCCCTGCGGCGCATCGCAGCTTGATCGCATTCACTGCGTGGTCGAGTCTGGTGCACGCCGGCACGATGGCTGTGCAGGCATGGCGCAATGACATCCCGCGCGCGGATCTGGTGCGGGCTGTAGTTCCGCTGGCCGTCATCGGTCTGCTGTTGATTGCGTTGAGGCCGAAGAAGATCGAAGCCGCAGTTTCGTGACCACGGGGGCTGAAGCCCGAATCACTCTTGGCGCGTTGACGCGGCGCTGAAGCGCCGCTCTTCCACGATTGTACATACATTTGTGGCTCAGGATGCCGTCCGTCGAAGGGAGTTCTGATTCATGCGATCACCAATCTTGCTGCTTCACATTGTTGCCGGCACTTTGGGAATGCTCTCCGGCTATGTGGCGGTGTTTCTGCTGAAAGGTTCCCGTAGGCATGGACTTGCTGGAAACGTGTTTGTCATAACGATGCTCTGCCTGTCGGCTAGCGGAGTGTTTCTGGCGGTGATGAAATCTCAACCAGGAAATATTCTGGGAGGCACGCTGACGTTTTATCTAGTGGCGACCGCGTGGCTGGCGGCTCGGCGGCGAGACGGAAAGCCTGGGCTGGTCGATTGGGTGGCGCTTCTGGTTGTGCTGGGAGTCGGCTCCACGCAGGTGACCTTGGGGATCGAAGCGTTGACGAGTCCCACAGGCATAAGGTTTGGATATCCGGCGTGGCCCTACTTTTTCATGGGCTCAGTGGCCGTGCTGGCTGCGGTGGGCGACGTTCGCGTGCTGGTGCGGGGTGGGATTTCCGGATCGTCACGCGTTGCGCGCCATCTTTGGCGGATGTGCTTTGCGCTGTTCATCGCGGCATCGTCGATATTCCTGGCGCGGCAACATTTGTTTCCCGCCTTCATGCGTAAGACGGGCGCGCTCTTTCTGTTGAGTTTCTTGCCACTGGCGCTGATGGTTTTCTGGCTGGTGCGAGTGCGGTTCGCGAGAAGGTTCCAGAAACCGGTGACGGCGTTTCGAGCGCAAGCGGTCCGCGCGGAGTTGCGCGAGCAGCCGTTGGCGGGATGAGTTGAGGTTGCTGTTCCCGGCAGCCCGCAACCAGAAAGTCAAAATCCCCACCCTCTTTCGCAAAGGACGCGAAAGACGGGTGTGGCACCCGATGTGTTCCCATCTTTAGAAGTTCAGCCCGACTCCGCCGGTGATGTTGTTGCTGCGCCAGTTGTAGATGTCGGCGGGGTTGTTTTCGTTAGACTGGAATTTGAAGTAGCGGGTTTCGTAGGTGCCTTTGACATACCACTTGCCGAGGTTGTAGCCCAAGGTGCCCCGGATGGTGTAGCCGTGGTCGAAGTTGGGATGGGGCACTCCACTCAGCGACTTCAACGACGACTTGAAGTGGGGAGTGTATTCGGGCGCGCCCTGGGCTTCGATGAAGGCTCGTTTGTCGGGGCCGAATTTGTATTTGAGCACGATGGGCGTTTCGAGCAGTTCCAGGTTGTAGCGGTCGAGGATGAGTCCAGGCAACTGGGCATGGGGCTGGATAATCTTGCGGATGCCGACGTTGAATCCGATCGACAAGTTGCCCCAGGGGAAGATGGGTCCGCCGAAGATGGCGTACTCGTGGGGGTGGGCCGAGGTGTCGGAGGGAACGCGGAGTTCGGCGCCGACCATGATGTTGGGGCCGCCGTCTTTGGCCTTGAGCAGATTGAATTGACCGTCTACGCCGAAGTCGGGGGCGCTGGCTTTCGGTTGGGCGCCGTATTGGTCAGAGGTGACTCCGGCATCAAGGCCGATGGTACCTCGTTGACTGAAGGCCGGGATGGTGGCCAGAAGGAATAATAGAAATAGACTGGTATGGACAAGAATCGACTTGCAGGGCTGCATCAGGTACGTTTCCTCCCCTAGTGGGTCAGTGTACACTCCCGTGAATCCGGCGGGACAGGACGCGCCAGATTTGCAGGAGTGAAGGCTAATTGTCTGATGCTGGTTGTGGCGGGTCTACTGTCTGCTGCGGAGGTTCAAGGCGGCGTTTTCTTCGGTCGCGGGCGGACGGGTTCCTCGCTACCAAGCAAGGAACCCATGCGGCGCAGGAAACTTTACGAGCCTGTTTTTGCGGAGCCTTGTTTTTCGAAGACGATTTCTGCCTTCTTGGCGGCGAGCTTGTCCTTGCGGACGGCGCGGGCCACGTCGCCGAGAGGCGTGGGCGGCGGGAGCAAGGGACCAAACTCCCACAGCGGGCGTTCGCCTTGGGCATAGGTGTAGGTTTCGGAGCCGCCTCCGACCAGAGGGCGCTCTTGCGCCAAGTCATGACGGTCAGCGTGTTGGACGTGTTCGGGAATGTTAATAGACTGGACCTGGCTGGAAATGGACCCGGCGGTCTGTCCGAAGGCTGCGGCGGTAGTGAGAATTAGTAAGGCTAAGAGTGTGATTTTCATGGCATTTTATCCGTGTTCCACAGGGAATGATGCATCCGCCATACCAACTTAAAGAGCTTACGTTCTAAGCACTTACGGCGACGAGATGAAGTATGGCGCAAGAGTTTGCACATTTAGGGTAGGGGCTGAATCAGGCGCAGGGGTGGATGTTCAATATTCGGCGCGCCGGGCTGAACCACAGAGGACACGGAGCGTACTCTTTCCCGCGAAGGACGCGATTCTCATATTCGTTACCCAGCGTTGAACCACAGAGGACTCAGAGGACACGGAGGAGCACTCTTTCCTAGGAATTCGCTCTAAGGGGGGTAGAAAGGGTTTGCGAAAAGAGGGGATGCCGTTTATGTTTTCGGCCAGCCAATTTCGCCATTGGAACGGAGTGGACCATGAGTCGCAAGAGCTGCTGTGATCCGGCTACGAGAGCTGGCAGATCCGGGTGGGCCGTTTTGATTGCGACTGTGTGCTTGATCTCTTCGATCGCGATGGCGCAGACCGATTGTGCCGATAGCAACGGGCTGCTGGATGGTGCGGTGCCGAAAGGCGTCACAGCGACCGAATTGATCCAGAAACTCGGGGTGGAGGAGGCCAAGGTCAAGGAAGCGCGGACGCACTACGCCTACACGCAGGATGTGCTGGTGCAGACGCTGGACGGCAAAGTGGTGAGTGGACAGATGCACGAGGTGAGCACCGTCACCTACGACAAGGGCAAGCGCGCGGAGAATGTGACCTTCGCCGAGCAGTCGACCCTGAGAGGTGTGCAGCTGAGCCAGGAGGACATGGACGACATACGCATCTTCATGCCTCTGATTCTGACCACGGAAGACCTGCGCGACTACAACCTGACCTACGCGGGGCAACAGCATGTCGACGATCTGGATACCTATGTTTTTCATGTGGAGCCAAAGAAGGAAGAGAAGAGCAAACGGTATTTTCAGGGGCGGGTGTGGGTGGACAGTAAGGATTTGCAGATCGTGAAGGCTTGTGGCAAGAGCGTGCCGGAAACGATCCATGTGAAGAAGAATCAAGCGCAGGACATTCGGCCGACGTTTGTGAGCTATCGCCAACCGGTGGACGGGCATTGGTTTCCGGCCTATGCGACTGTGGATGACACGCTGCATTTTAAGGCGGAGACGGTGCATGTGCATGAGGTGCTGAAGCTGACGGGGTATAAGGTGGCGGGCGCGGGGAAGCAGTAGGATTGCGGGAGAACGCCGCGGGCGCTAAAGCGCAATCAACTCTGGGTGCTTTCGCGGCGCTGAAGCGCCGCCCTTCCACAGGGAAATTAAAGCGACACTTGAAGAGTGAATTCGAGTATGCTGTACTTCCGCTATGGCAGAAGAAAAGAATAAGAGCAAAGATATCGTCCTGTGGATCATCACGGTGGTCCTGACAGCGGTCGCGATCTTCTGGTACCTGAAGAAATAGTTTTTTCGCCCCGGACGAACGTGTAAGCGCCTTCCCTTCCCCTTCAACTCTGGCCGGGCTGCGAGTGGCTGCGCGGAAAACGCCCGGCTCATATGAAGTGATTTCTTCTGCTTCCCGAGGATTGAACCACAGAGGACTGCGTTCCGCTCCCAGCGGATTTACGAAAGACGGAATTGCCGGTTCCGTTTACAAAAACAGAACAAAACATAACGGCAAGACATTTGCACAAACAGCAGGAGTCAACTCTTAGGTTAAGAAATCCATCCTGAATACGGACTGAGCCTCGGGTTTTGCGGGGACCAGTTCGAACTCAGGTTAGAGAAGAAAAATCCTAAGGAGACCGGAAGTTTATGAGAAGAGTTGTTTGCCTGAGTTTGTTGCTCGTACTATCGCTGCCGGCATGGTTGAACCTGACCGGCACCGCGTTTGCCCAGGACGCGCCAGTCGTGGACGCGCATGCCCGCTACGCCGTCATGCCGGCGCATTTGCGCAATGACCTTGCGCTCGTGCCGGCGGGTTCACTGCAAAGCTGGAACGGTTCGTTCACTTTTAGTGGAACGAACTATTTCTACAACATGGTAGGCGCGGCGCCATCGACCAACGCAACGGCTACGATTACGACGTTTATTATCCCGATCAAGATCGTGATCACGAATCGCAACGGGAGCAAGAGCACGTATGACCCTGCGCATGTGCTTTCCAACGGAAATTCGGTTACCACTAATACGCTGGATTCGCCCATCTTCGACTCGACGACGACTTACACCCAGGGCGGCGTGGATGTGGGGACAACCCAATACATTGACGCGTTTCAGCGCGCCAACTTCTGGGGCACGGTGAAAAACAATCCGAACTCGCACTTGCTGCTGAGCACCAGCGTGCTGGCGGAGCAGACGCTGAGTCCGTCACGGAGTTTCGGGAAAACGGGATCGGTGTTTGGGTTCACGGCGGCGCTGGTGGACATCAACTGGTTCGACTCGCAGGTTCCGGGACTGATCAGCAAGTTCGGCATTGCGCCGAACCAGTTTCCGATCTTCCTGCTCTACGACACATATCTGACGCAGGGCGGACAGTGCTGCATTGGCGGGTACCACAGCTCGGAGGGCAGCACGAGCAATCCGCAGTCGTATGCGGAGGCGACGTATGTAGATCATCCGGGCGCGTTCTCGCAGGACGTATCGGCGCTGTCGCACGAAGTGGGAGAGTGGGCCGACGATCCGCTTACCGTCAACTTCAATGGCAACAACACGCCATGCGGAATTCTGGAAGTCGGAGATCCGGAGGAAGGCGATGCCAACTTCGGTGGCTTCCCCTATTCACTCCACGGGTTTACCTACAACCTGCAGGATTTGGTGATGCTGCCTTATTTCGGAGCGCCGACCAGCACATCGGTGAATGGTTGGTTGAGCTTCCAGCACAATACATCGTTGTCGGTTTGCTCGAACGGATCGTAGATCGAAAACATCATCCCCCGTTGCCGGCCCGCTCCGCAGGGAGCGGGCTTTTTCTTGGGAACCATTGTGCGGAGGTCGGTGTCTACGCTCTTAAATTCCCGGTCAGTCGCAAAATGAATTTGAAAGGAGTTGCTATGAGGACATGGCTCGCAGGATTCGGTCTGGTGATCTGCATTTCTTTGTTGGCATTCGGACGCCCGAGCGCCCGTGCGACAGCGTCCAGTATGGGTGAGGACGATTTTCGGAAGCTGGAACAGGCGTGGCTGGACGCGGCTTCGGTGCCGGATCTGCCGGCGTTGCGGAAGATGTTTTCGGATGATTTTATGGGGACGTCGTTCGGCGGAGGCGTGCTCAGCAAGAGCGACGTTGTTCCGGCGGATGGAATTACTGCGACCCACATGCCGAAATGTCTGTTGAAAAACTCGACGGTGAAGATTTTCGGCGATACGGCGGTGCTGATGGGGGATGTTGAAATGCAGGTTCCGCAGAAGGCGGAGGATATCCGCATAACGACGGTATTCCAAAAGCATCTGGACGGCTGGCAGATTATCGCGGTGCATATGTCGAAGACGGACGGAAAGTAGTGGCGGAACGGAAGTGGAATGTGTCGGATTGTCCCCGCGAAGGTGACCACGGGGGCTGAAGCCCGAATCATTTAGGCATGCTGACGCGGCGCTGAAGCGCCGCTCGTCCACGATTGTGCAGGCGGTCTCTCGGTGCCCCACCGGGCTGTCTTGCTCACTCTGAAGCCCTCCGTGTATAGCTTGTTCGTTTCGACTCCCACTCTAGGGTTTTGCGCCTTCCATCGGGTAAGATACTTCGGCTGCGGAAAGAGACGTTGCGAGCAACGTCTCTACGACGGCTTTTCCTCGACATGAATCGCGAATATCACAAGGCTTACAGCCAGGAACTGAATCGGGACATGGAGGCGCTGGTGTTTGGGCATGCGGGGACGCCGCTGCTCGTCTTCCCGACTTCCATGGGGAAGTTTTTTGAGTATGAAGATCGCGGGATGATTGGGGTTTTGGCGCCGAAGATTGAGCGCGGCGAACTGCAGGTGTTTTGTCCGGACGGCGTGGATACGGAGAGTTGGTACAACAAGGGCGTGCATCCGCGGGTACGGGTGCTGCGGCATTTGCAGTATGAGCGCTATATTCTGCATGAGTTCTTGCCGTTCATCCGGTGGAAGAATCAGACGCCGCAGCTGGCGGTGACGGGATGCAGCTTTGGCGGGTATCACACCGTGAATTTTTCGCTGAAGCATCCAGATGTGGTGACGCATTGCGTGAGCATGAGCGGGGCGTTCGATATTCATCAGTTTCTGGATGGGTATTACGACAACGATTGTTATTTCAATAATCCTCCCGATTTTTTGCCGAGTATGTCGGATGACTGGTTCCTGAGCCGGTACCGGCAGATGAAGATTGTGCTGGGGTCGGCGGATTGGGATATTTGCCTGGACGCCAACATCAAGTTCTCGGCGATCTTGAATGGGAAGGCGATTCCCCATTGGCTGGACGTTTGGGGGGATAACTCGAAGCATGACTGGCCGCTGTGGGTGAGGATGGCGGGGAAGTATTTTTAGACCGCGAGGGCGACGAAGGGTGGTGGCGGCTTTGGGAAGGGCACGGCTTCAGCCGTGCCGACAGGTGCCCCGTGGACCGGGCTTCAGCCCCGCGGCGGGAATGCCTTTCGACAGTGGAATGTGGTAAGCAGTGCAGAGGTCCTTCGACTGCGTAAGTGCTCCGCTTCGCGGATCACTTACTTCGCTCAGGATGACAAACTAAGGAGATGAGCGTGAAGAAGATTGGGATTTTGTTTGGGATGGAGAATACGTTTCCGCCGGCGCTGGTCGAGAAGATTAACGCGATGAAGATTGACGGCGTCGAGGCGGAGTTTGTGAAGATTGGCGGGATTCGGATGGATGAGTCGAAGAAGTATGACGTCATCATCGATCGGATTTCGCAGGATATTGAGTTTTATCGGGCTTACTTGAAGAATGCGGCGCTGCATGGGACGATCGTCGTCAACAATCCATTCTGGTGGACGGCGGATGACAAGTTCTTTAATTATGCACTGGCGCACAAGATGGGCGTGGCAATTCCGCCTACTGTGATTCTCCCGCACAACAAGCATCCCGAGGGGACGACGGATCAGTCGATGCGGAATTTGATGTTTCCGCTCAACTGGCAGGAGTTGTTTGATTACGTTGGCTTCCCTGCGTTCTTGAAGCCTTATTCCGGGGGCGGGTGGAAGCATGTGTATCATGTGCATAGTCCGGAGGAATTTTTTCATCACTACAACCAGACGGGGCGGTTGTGCATGACGCTGCAGCATGGCGTCGAGTTTGAGGAATATTACCGGTGCTATGTGGTGGGGCAGGAGAAGGTGCACATCATGAAGTACGATCCGCGGGCGCCGCATCACGAGCGGTATGTGAAGGGGAATCCGGCGCCGTCGACTGTGGCGTTGCGGGATCGCATGGTGAAGGATGCTTTGTCGTTGTGCCGGGCTTTGGGGTACGACTTGAATACCGTTGAGTTTGCGGTGGAGGGTGGCGTGCCGTATGCGATCGACTTTCTGAATCCGGCGCCGGATGCGGAGATTACTTCCGTTGGGCAGGAGAACTTTGACTGGATCGTGAATGCCGTGGCGGAGATGGCGGCGAAGATGGCTTTGAGCGGCGAGAGTCCGGTGAAGGAGTTGCGGTGGGCGGGGTTCCTGGTGGGGGATGTGAAAGCGGAACGTAAGGGGGAACCGGAGTGGGTGGCGACGCGGAAGAGGAAGCCGGGGAAGTAGGGGTTGGTGCAGGTTTCGATCATGTTTGATCCAGCGAGAAACGCCGTGCGTTGGTACTTTCGAGAGTTAGCTCACGAGGATTTGCCGGCGATTTGTATCGAAGCACTCGAACATGGTTACGACGGCCCGATGCTTCGGCGTCTTGCTGGCCTGGTGAAGCCAACGTCGCGCGATGTGACCGACGCACAAGTCGAACGCGTATTTCACGAAATGGGTATTGCAGCACCTATCTCGGAAAGGGACTGTCAGCTTTTCCTGGCGACTGAAACGGCTCAGGCGGCGGTCGCGGGTCTGCAAAATCCGTTCGATGCTGCGACAAACATCGAATTCGGTATCTGCAAATTCAGGTCAGAGTCTGCCGAGTTGGCGGAGATCGTTCGGCTCTCGAAAGAATCCGACAATGCTCCGCGCTCGGACTGGGGGCGGCTTGAGAAGAAAATAAGGCGGGAACTCGAAACGCTTGCCAGAGGTGAGCTAAAGCCCAATCTGGCTTTCCAAAGCGGAGCGGGAGTGGGTGGGCGCGCGGAAGAGGAAGCTGGGAACCACATTCGTGAGAGAACTCCCTGACACGTTTTCGGCGGTTACCTTGCTGATAGGGGTCCTTCGACTGCGTCAGTGCTTCACTTCGTGAAGCACTGACTTCGCTCAGGATGACATTGCTTGGGGGCATCGTGCGAAAAGGGAAAACGGCGAAGACTGTCGATGAATATCTGGCGGGAGTGCCCGAGCCGGCGCG
>Ga0210409_10004132_pt1 | contig 15801 bp, 14 predicted proteins | sample IncBWH17MmetaG_FD_161649 | JGI IMG/M metagenome (GOLD analysis project Ga0210409, IMG submission 161649) | Forest soil microbial communities from Barre Woods Harvard Forest LTER site, Petersham, Massachusetts, United States - Inc-BW-H-17-M | ecosystem: Environmental > Terrestrial > Soil >...
TGAAGGCGACGATGTTGGATTTGAGCTTGGTCAAGTCTTCGTCGCGGAGATACATCATGTGGCCGGCGTCGTAATACTTGAGGCGAATGTTCTTCTGTAGCTGCTCCGGCAAGCCAAGATGCTCCATGGTGTATTCGGTGGCAAAGAACGGCGTGGCCATGTCGTAATAACCGTTTTCGACCTCGACTTGCAGGTGAGGGTTGGCGAGCAACGCTTCGACCAAATCACCCTCCACGTTGGGCGAGCCGGGGAAGAAGCCGCGGCGACCGGTCTGGTGCTTCCAGTCCCAGTCCCTGCCAACGCCTTCGCTTATGGCGTGGTAGGTCTTGTCCTGGCCAAATTTCAGATCGTCGCGGACATAGCTGTTGAAGGCGGCGGTAAACGCGCCAGTGACCGCGGCGCTTTGCGGGTCGGACTCGGCGAATTCGCTCAGGAGATCGTAGGTCAAGCCGGAATAGCGGGAATCCAGGCGCCCGGTGGTGAGGCCGCGATTCCGCTGCAATTCCTCCATGAATTGGCCAAGAGTGACGCGCAGGTTGGCTTTGATCAAGTAGTCTTCGCTCAATCCGGTGTAACGGGACAGCTTCTTCGCCATGTCCGCTTTTTCCGCCGCGGTCAGGTTCGAGCCTTTCATCAAAGCAGAAGCGTATTCGGATGCGGCGAACTTGCGTGCGTCGTCGATGAAGGCGTTCACGTTCTCAGGGCGGTCTTTCAGAACTTTGTGATACCAGGCGGTTGCCGCATAGCTGGGCAAATAGAAGATGTAGGGCATGTCCGAGCCCGGATGGAACGAAATCGTACCGAGGTCGAGGACATTGGAGATCAGGACGATGCCGTTGAAGTCCATACCGTCGTGTTCTTGCAGATAGTTGCCGAGAGCGGCGGAGCGGAAAGTGCCGTAGCTCTCGCCGATGAGGAATTTGGGCGAGTTCCAGCGGCCATTACGGCTGACGTACATAGTGATGAACTGCGCGAGCGATTTTACGTCCTGGTCGACGCCCCAGAAATCCTTGTCCTGCGCTTTGCCGACGGCGTGGCTGAAGCCGGTCCCCACGGGATCGAGGAACACCATGTCGGTCTTGTCGAGCAGCGTGCCGGCATTGTCGGCGAACTTGTACGGCGCGGGCGGAGTGGATTCCGCGTTCGCGGTGAGGACGCGGCGCGGTCCGAACGCGCCCATATGCAGCCAAACGGAAGCGGAGCCAGGGCCGCCGTTATAGATGAAGGAGATGGGACGCTGCGAGACGTCCTTGGTATCGGTCCGGATGTAGGACGTGGAATAGATCAGGGCTTGCGGCTCGTCTTTCTCATTCTTTAGCAGGATCGTTCCGGCGATGGCCTTGTAGGGGATGGCCTGGCCGCCGATTTTGATGGAGTGCTCGGTGACGGAGGATTCCTCTTTTGGCGGCGGCGGGGTGGGCTCGGCGGATTTTTCTTTCTCGCTGGTTTTGCTTTCGCGTTCTTGCGCGCGCTCCTGGGCGCAGAGCGGCAGGGCGATTAGGGAAGAGAGAGCGAACGCGCAGAGGTGCAGGCGATTCATCATCGTTGTTGCTCCAGAAAAGCGAGATTGGCATTCGGGCGGATGATTCTATACATCGGGGGAGAGGCAAGTCAAAGCGCAGCCGGGGTCAAGGCGAACTCGAGAGAACGGCCGTGATCGGAGGACAGCAAGCGGAGGGAAGAGAGATCGTTGGCGATCCAGTCGGCGCCGGACTCGACGAGTTCCCTGTCGGGCGCGGTGGTGCGCAGGGCGAAGACACGTGCGCCCGAGCCCTTGCCGGAGCGGATGCCGGCGGGGGCGTCTTCGACGACCATGCAGTCCGCGGGAGCCAGACCGAGAATTTTGGCGGCCTTGAGGTAAGGTTCGGGGTCGGGCTTGCCGTGCTGCACGTCCGTGGACGTGATCAAGTGTTTCGGCAGCGGCAGGCCCGCGGCACGGATGCGCACTTCGGCGAGCCGGCGCGTGCAGGACGTGGCGATGGCCCAGCGATCTTGGGGGAGCGTTTGCAGGAGTTCGAGAGCCCCGGGGAGGGGAATTACGCCTTCGACGTCTTCGATTTCGCCGCGCTCGACTTCGCGATTTTCCGCGTCGTGATCGGCGTGCGGAAGCAGATCGCGAATGGTTGCGATGCTGGGGCGGCCGTGAGCCTGGCGGACGACATCCTCGGCAACGAAACCGTGTTTCGCGGCCCATTTCGCCCACACGCGAGTGACGGCGGGGGTGGAGTCGACCAGGACGCCGTCAAGATCGAAGAGCACGCCGCGGCACTGAATTTTCATGGGTCGATGATACCCAGTTTTGCTGTGAGCGGTCGCTTTCAATTGACTTAGTCCACAGACTTAGTCTATATATAAAACATGAGCAAAGTGAACACGCATGAGGCGAAAACGCGCTTCTCCCAGTTGTTGCGCCGGGTGGCGGCAGGGGAGGAGATTACGATCGCGAATCGCGGCGTGCCGGTGGCCCGCCTGGTGCCGATCCCCCAGGATCAGGTCGTGCGCAAGCTCGGAATATTTCGCGATCAGATGACCATTCCCGACGATTTTGACGCGCCTCTTTCCGAGGATGTGCTGAAATTGTTTGAGGGAAAGCAGCGCCGCCCGAAAAAGAAACCGTGAAGTATCTGCTGGATACCAGCGTTTTTCTGTGGAGCGCCGGCGCTCCGCAAAAATTAAACAAGCAAGCTACGAGTGTGTTGTCGTCGAAAGCGTCGGAATTGTACCTTTCCGCGGCGAGCTCTTGGGAGATTGCCATCAAGTTTGCTCTGGGGTCGCTGACTTTATTAAAGCCGCCTTTGGAATTCATCCCTCATGCCATGCGAGCGTTGGCGCTTCGCTCTTTGGACATCACACACTTCCATTCCCTGGCAGCGGGCGAGCTGCCCCGGCACCATCGGGACCCTTTTGACCGCATGCTCATTGCGCAGGCTCGCTCCGAAACGATGGTTTTGCTTACTGCCGATTCTACTTTCACGAGATACGACGTCGAGACAGTGTTCTGCGGAAAGTAACCGCGATGCAGGACTGGAATCGCGGCGCGCTCCTAACGTCAACAATAATTGGTATTCTGCGGTGCAGGTGATGGCCAGGATGAAAAGGAAAGTGCAGGTAATGAAGTTTGGCGGCACGTCGGTGGGCGATGCGTCTTGCATCGCGCGCGCGGTGCAGATCGTGGCGCAGGCGGCGCGCGAGAACGCGGTCGCGGCGGTGGTTTCCGCGATGAGCGGCGTTACCAACCGGTTGGTGGAGGCGGCGAATCGCGCGGCGAGCGGCGATCGCGAAGCAGGTTCGGCGCTGATTGCGGAGCTGCGTCAACAGCATGCTACGTCGCTGGGCGTGCTCGTCCCGGACAAAACGCGGCGCGCGGGCGTTACCGGCACGCTGGATGAGATTTTCGCCGAGGGTCAGCGGCTCCTGGACGGCACGGCGCTGCTTCGCGAGCTTACACCCCGCGCGCTGGATGCCATTTCGAGCCTCGGGGAGCGCTTGTGCGCGCCAGTTTTCGCCGGCGCGCTTGCGGAGTTGGGCGTGAAGAGCCGCGCCATCGCCGCCACGGAACTGATCGTCACCGACACGTTTCACGGCGGCGCCGAACCGCGCATGGACCTTACGCGGACGCGCTGCGAGGCTGCGCTGCGGCCGCTGCTCAACGATTCTTGCGTTCCCGTTGTGACCGGCTTCATCGGCGCGACGCCCGACGGCGTGCTGACCACGCTCGGTCGCGGCGGCTCGGACTACTCGGCGACGATCCTCGGCGCGGCGCTGGGCGTCGGCGAAGTCATCATCTGGACCGATGTAGATGGCGTGCTGACCGCGGATCCGCGCCTGGTACCGGACGCGCGCACCATTCCCGAAATTTCCTATCGCGAAGCCGCGGAGCTGGCCTACTTCGGAGCCAAGGTGCTGCATCCAAAGACGCTGCGCGCGGTGATGCCCGCGGGCATTCCCGTCTGGATTCGCAACAGCTTCGCTCCCGAACGGCCGGGCACGAAGATTTCGCAGCAGGGTCGCAGCATCGGCGGAGGCGTGAAGGCGCTTACCGCCATCCGCGACGTCGCGCTGATCAGCGTGGGCGGTCCGGGAATTGTCGGCGTGCCGGACGTGGTCGGCCGCACCTTCTCCACCACGGCGGAGTTGCGCGCCAACGTGCTGCTGATTTCTCAATCCTCATCGCAAAACGACATCTGCTTCATCGTAGCCGCCGCCGATGCGCAGCGCACGGTGGAAGCGCTGCGACGCGAGTTTGCGAGCGACCTTTCGCACGAGGTCGTGGACCACATCACCGTAGACCCGAAAATCGCCATCGTGGCGGTCGTGGGGGAAAATATGCGGGGTACGCGCGGCGTTGCCGGGCGCACCTTCGCCGCGATGGGCCGCGACAACGTCAACATCATCGCCATTGCCCAGGGCTCCTCGGAGACCAACATTTCGTTCGTGGTGGAAGACAGCGCCATGAAGCAAGCGTTGCTCACCGCGCACCGCGAGTTCGCACTCGGCGTCTGAAATACAAGGAGGCGCGACACACGCCGCGCCTCCTTGAAGTCACTTCATGCTGTTAAGGCTAAGGATGGAACTGGATGTTCCCACTGCTGATTAGGCGCTGTGATCGAACCTCGCTCACTGTACCCGTGATCGTGACACCAAACTGGTCGTTGATGCCAGGCTCGCCGTTGTCTTCCACCGTTACGGTGAAGGCGCAACCCGCGCCGCAGGTGCCGGAGAACAAGACGGTGTTCGGTGAGCCGTCTGCGTTGAAAGCGATCACCACGATATCGTTGACCGTGCCATCGACGTGCAGGCCGTTTACATGATTGACATAGTTGAAGTGGCCGCTGGTGCCGCCTTGGCCCGTTCCAGCGTTGAAGCCGAAGCTCGCAGTGCCGGGGGAGCTGACATCAGGCACCGGGATTTGACCGCCTCCGGTTACCTTGATGGTTCCAGTCCCGGGCGCGGGGGTGCTGCCGCAACCGCCGAGGATGGTGTTAGTCAACGTCACGGCGCCTGCCGGCGACAAGGTCGTGCCAGACCCGCCCGCCAAGGCTCGCCCGATGAACGTTCCTCGCGTAACGGTGATGTCCGCACCCGCGAGAATCGTTCCCACGAAGTTCGAGTCCGTCATCGTCGCGGCTTGGGCGACCCACCAATACACGTTACACGGCACCCCGCCGCCGGCCATGACCACCGAGAAGCTGGTGCCCGTGAGCGCGCCGGTCCCGCCCGTCCCGATCCTGAAAATCCAGATCCCGTTCGAAGGCCCGTTGAGTGTCAACACGCTGCTCGTCGACGTCGCTGCCGCGGCGACACAGTAGACACCGGGCGAAAGCACCTGGCCATCGAGGGACGTCAAGACCTGGGTGCACTCGTCGGAGCCGAGCGCACCATACGCGGTGAGGAAGTCAGAGTAAGGCCCCGTGGCGTTCGGGTTGACCGCCCCCGTAATCGTGCAACCGGTGTTAGTGAATTTGCCGGGCGACACGACTCCCACGTCTCCGGTGAGAGTGGAAGTGGTACATGTGACCGCACCGTCGGCCGGACCGCCAGCCAGGGCCGAGAAGCTTGCCGCCGAGCCCAGTGATGGCGGCGCCTGTGCCCGGCACAGGCTAGCCGCACTTAACACACAAATAACCAGCATCATTTTTTTCATTATCAAAGCTCCTCGCTTTGGATTTCTCTGCGTCGTCGCTGACAGTGCGGGGACAAACATTGTCGAGTCGACGTTTAGGGCTGGCAGAACGGATGCTAACAACCGATGCAAACTGGCATCTGTCCCCTTTTGGACAGGGTCGAAAAGAACTGGCCGTAGGCGGTCTCAGTACCCACAGTACGTTATTGACTCACATCCACTTGGGTATGTGCCTGCCTGCTCGTTTATTTCGATGCGGCGCGAATTTGATTGTCGCTCAGCGTCACGGCGCCCGTCAGCGCAAAGACTCGACCGGTAACACTGGCGCCGGTGGTGACGGTATCGCTGATATTCGCGAGAATGCTTCCAACAAACACGGTGTTGGTGCCTAGAGTGGCGGAGCTGCCAACCTGCCAGAAGACATCTCCAGCCGTCGCTCCTTTGGCCAGGACGACGGAGGACTTGCTCGCCGTCGTTAGCGTGGTCCCCATCTTGAAAATGTAGACACCGCTGCCGTTGAGCGTGAGGGCTCCGGTGAGCTGCGCCGAAGAATTAAAACAATAGACGCCCGGAGGGAGAGTGACCGCGCCAGGACTAGTGCCTAGAGTCTTTCCAGTCAAGTTCGTGCCGCAGGGTTGCGCCACTAGATTAGCGTATGCGGTGTGCGCAGCGGCGTGAGCCCCGGTAGCCGTGGCGTCGCCCGCGTGGACCGTCCCTCCGGTCACTTTCCCCGGAGGTAAGCCGGTGACAGCCGTTCCCGGGCTCACACCAAAATCTCCGGTGATGACCGTCGGGCCTGCATTCGTAACTGTCGAGGCGCCCAGGACTGCAAAGCTCTCCGCCGAACCCAGCGGTGGCGCCGATTGTGCCCAGCTCAGGCTGCCCATGCCCAACGAGCAAATAACTAACATAAGTTTTTTCATGTCAATTCTCCTTGGCTGGATTTCTCTTCATCGTTATTTTGGAATTTTGGAGTCGACCTAGGACCCTAAAACCAGACGTATGCTAACCGTTGGCGCAACGAACATCTGTCCACTCTTGGACACCCGCCCAACAGGCTGGCCGCAGGTGGTCTGCCCGTACCTGCCGTGCGTCGATCTGCTCTTAATTTCCAAGCCGCAAGCTGCGGTAAATTCCTCGAGGGGTTTCGTCCGGGTCGGACCTGGGATGGTTGGGGTGGGAGACGGGATTTGAACCCGCGACTTTCGGAGCCACAGTCCGACGCTCTACCAGCTGAGCTACTCCCACCGCCGGTGTAAGCCAGTTTACGCTAGTTTGCGCGGTCGGAAAAGCGGCTGCGGCCAAGCACCCTCCGCCTTTCTACGACTTGGCGCGAGCCAGGCATCTGTGGCCTGCCCGAAACCATAGGTGACAGCACATCCAAAGACCATTCGCTCACGTAAGTCCAGTGGAAGGCAGAGTCTGGAGCTAGGTCCTGGAAGAAGAGGCCGGCCCTGTGACGAAAATTTTACATGGATCGCAGAAAAGTTTTTGTGGCGGCTGGCGCGACTTGGGGGTATGGTGGACTTCCGTTATGCCTCTAGGCCCAGGTCCTGGCCAGCCCACGAGCTCTGTAATGGTTACGTCCCGACCATTGCGTCTAGTGGTTTAACGGTCTTTGGGCAACGATGCCCGAAGTGCAAAGCAGTAAAATTCACCAGGAGGTCGTTGGGGAAAATGACAAAGTCGAATCGCTATTTACTAACGGGTGCGGCGGTCGCGGGCTTGCTCGCGGGCACTAGCGCCAGCATCCAGGCTTCCAATCTGTTCCCCGGGGGGAAGACTTCCGCTTCCGCTCAGGACACGGAGAAGAAGGCTGATAAGGCAACGAAGGAAAAGCACGCTTGTAAGGGCCAAAACTCCTGCAAGGGCAAGGGCGGCTGCAAGGCGAGCGACAATGGTTGCAAGGGCAAGAACTCTTGCAAGGGCAAGGGCGGCTGTGCAACCGATGGCAGCAAGATGCCGGCCGAAGAGAAGAAACCCTCTTAACAACCGCAAACGTACGTTTCTCACCTGTTGGGGGGCTGGTGAGCATCGCTGGCCCTCCTTTTTACTTACTTCGGTCGGAGTCCACGGGAAATGCCTGCAAATCGATTTAATGGGTTTACGGAGTATGGGATTGGGATTGGCCTGCGCGCGCCGCATTACAACCACATTCTGACGCGCAAGCCGGTGTGCGACTGGTTCGAGATTATTTCCGAGAATTTCATGATCGATGGCGGCCGTCCGCTGCACATCCTCGATGAGATCCTGGAACAGTACAAAGTGGTGCAGCACGGCGTGTCCATGTATTTCGGATCGGCGGAGAAACCCAACCGCGAGCATTTGCGGCGGTTGAAGGAGTTGGTAAGGAAAACGAAGACGCCATGGCTCTCCGACCATTTGTGCTGGGGCAGCGTAGGCGGGCGCTACACGCACGATTTGCTGCCCATGCCGTACACGTTTGAGGCCGCGAAGTTGACCGCCCAGAAGGTGCGCGAGGTGCGCGATTTTCTGGAAGTTCCCGTGGCTGTTGAAAACGTCAGCAGCTATGCGGAGTTTCACGTTTCGGAGATGACCGAGTGGGAGTTCCTGAACGAAGTGGTGGAGCGGGCAGACTGCGGAATCCTGCTGGACGTGAATAACATTTACGTTTCCTCGCAGAATCACACCTTCAATCCGTTCGATTATGTGAACAGCGTTCCCGCCGAGCGCGTCGCGCAGATTCACATTGCCGGACACTCGAAATACCGGCGCTACATTCTCGATACCCACGATCATCCGGTGATCGACCCGGTCTGGAAGCTGTACGAGCGGGCCATACAGCGCGTGGGGCACACCGCCACGCTTCTGGAATGGGACGACAGCATTCCTTCCTTTGACGAAGTGCATGGCGAAGCCCTGAAAGCCAACAAGTTCTTGTCTTCCACCCTGCTGGCGACCGCGGTATGAGACTCGCCGCGCTGCAGCGGACCATGGCGCGGGCGGTGATGCAGCCGCTAACCGCGTCGGAGCGCATGCAAAAGACAGCGCCAGACGGCAAGTCCATGCGCGCGTATGCTTCGCGCTTCATCAAGCCCAATGATCGGCTGACCTCGTTCGAACGCCTGGAAATCTACAACCGGCAATACTGGTTTCGCGTGCTCTCCAGCATGATCGAGGATTTTCCCGGTTTGCGCGCCGTGCTGGGCGACAAACGATTTGAGGCGATGAGCAAGGCCTACCTGGTGGACTGCCCCTCGCAATCCTTTACCCTGCGCAACCTCGGAGGGCGCCTGGAAGCTTGGCTGCGCAAGCACCCGAAATGGGCGGGGCCGAAGCAGTCCCTCGCGCTCGACATCGCGCGGCTGGAATGGGCGGACATCGAGGCCTTCGATGGCAAGGCGGAGCCGGCGCTGCGGCCCGAGGGTCTTCCTGCGGAGGCCGGCGCCATGCTGAGGCTGAAATTGCAGCCCTACGTGCGCCTGCTGGATTTGCAATATCCCGTCGACGATTTGCTGCTGGAAGTGCGGAAAGAGTACGAGGACACGGATTTTGCCAGCAACGCCTTTCAGGAGCGGCACAAGCGCAAGCGCGTGCAAGCGGTGGCCAGTCTCAAGCCAGCGGAAATTTTTCTAGCCGTGCACCGCGTCGATGATTCGGTGTATTTCCGCCGCATCGAGCGCGAAGAGTTCGCCATCCTAAGCGCGCTGCGTGATGGAAAGGCGCTGGGAAGGGCGATTGAGAGCGCATTTCGCAAGAGCCGGGTTCCAGCGGAGGAACGCGCGAGGCTGGTGCAGCAGTGGTTTCAGAATTGGGCGACCCTCGGTTGGTTTTGTTCGCGCTGATTGCGGCCAGTCCTTGCGGAGTGCCGCGGTCTTGACATCTGGGGCTTCCGAGCGACGATCTGGGCGTTGAAACTCTTTTGAAAGGCGCGAATCTACTGCTCCTATGAAAGCTTTTGTTCTTCGCTTAAGGCGGCTCTATGAGAGTTTTTTTGGCGCCGTCGACTACCTGCGTTCCCCGTTCCTCTTCGCCGTACGCCTGTATTGGGGCTGGCAGCTGGTTCAAAGCGGCTGGGGCAAGCTGCATAATCTGGAGAAAGTGACGGAATTCTTCACCAGCCTGAATATGCCGATGCCCGCGCAAATGGCAGTGATCATCTCCAGCGTCGAACTGTTTGGCGGAATTTTCCTGGCCGTTGGACTGCTATCCAGGCTCACTGCCCTGGTTCTCACCGTGAACATGATCATGGCTTACGTCATCGCCGACCGCGAGGCGCTGCATTCCTTCTTCTCCGACCCCGACAAATTCTCTGCCGCCGCTCCCTACGTCTTTCTCATTGCCTCCCTCATCATCCTGATCTTCGGCCCCGGCAAGGCTTCGCTGGATACCTTGCTAGATAAAGTGGTAGGAAAAGCGCACGCGAGCGAAACTCATTCGCCGCCTGAGCCTTCTGCCCCAGCCCGCTAAGCAACTCTCGCCGGGGAAAATCGATCATAATCATCGGATGTTCCCCAAGACACGACTTTACGCAATCATCGCGTTCCTCTCGCTGTGCATTCTTTCTTTAATCGCACGGACCGTCATATCGAAAGCGGGGCAAATGACTTCGACTCTTCTCGTCGGCGGCTCCAAGATCGATGTGAACATCGAAGCAGGAGAGATGAAGCTGACGCACCCGGAATTGCTGGACTGGGTACAAACCGCGGCAAAAGCAGTCGCTACGTATTACGGCCGTTATCCCGTCCCGCGCGTCCAGGTCCGCATTATTCCCGTCGACGGCGGCGGCGTGCGGCACGGGCAGACCTTCGGGTACGACGGCGGATTGATCAAGATTCGCGTAGGGGAACAGATGCAAGCGGCCGACCTGCCGGACGATTGGATGCTCACCCACGAGATGGTGCACCTCTCGTTTCCCTCCATGGCCGACGAGCATCACTGGATAGAAGAGGGCATCGCGGTCTACGTCGAGCCCATCGCGCGCATCCAGGCCCAGGAAATGAGCGCAGAGCGGATGTGGGCCGACCTGGTGCGCGACATGCCCAAGGGCGAGCCGCAGGACGGCGATCGCGGGCTGGATCACACCCACAGTTGGGGACGCACCTACTGGGGAGGCGCGCTCTTCTGCTTCGTGGCGGACGTCGAGATTCGCAAGCAGACGCACAACCAAAAGGGACTGCAGGATGCGCTGCGGGGAATTCTGGAGGCCGGTGGCGACATCACCCATGACTGGGAGCTCGCAAAAGCTTTGAAAATCGGTGATCAGGCCACGAGCACCGCGGTACTCAGCGATTTGTACGCCAAATGGAAAGACCAGCCGGTACAGGTTGACCTGCCCTCCATGTGGAAGGAGCTGGGTATCGCTCCGGACGGGAAAAGTGTACGCCTCGTCGAAGACGCGCCGCTGGCCGCGGTGCGCCGCGCGATTACTGCTCCCCACGTCTCGAAGCAAACCAATTCAGAAACAGTCTCCCCGTCCGCGGTGTTTGCAGGGCGTTCCATCGCTGCCTCCCGCTCCCGATCCTAGCTCGCGGATTGCCACCTTCCCGTTGCAATCTGGAAAACTCGCCTGCTGAGCCATGCTTCGCCGGTCCCGCGCGCTGCTAGACTAGCCGCATAGGATTGCGTCCCCGCGCATGAGCCCCCACGAATCGGATCGCCGGCATATCGAGCGCCAGATTGCTTACGCTCGCCCGATCATCGTCCTTTTGGCGCTCATCGCGTTGTTTCAACAAACCTCCGGCAACTACGCGCGCCGCCCCTTCTACTTCCTGATCGCCTACTTCTTTCTGTCTGTGTTTGCGCTGCTCTTCGAGCAAATGCTAAGCGGCTTGACGTGGCATCTGCCCTTGGCCTGCGATCTCCTGGCCCTCGGCTTTTTTATGTACCTGAGCCCCACAACCGTGCCGGCGTGGTTTCCGTATCTATTTATCTGTTATGCGGCGGGAATTCGCTGGGGATTGCGCGTGGCGTTTCCGCTAGCCAGCGGCCTGGCCCTTCTGCTCGTCATGATGACGGCGGTGAAGGGCGAAATTCACTGGATGCGCGTCATCGCCTGGCTGGGGCTGGTGGGCGCGACACTGGCCGCGGGCGGCGGCAGCGCCTTCTTGGGGGACCTCAGCCGCAGCTTCGCCGCGCAAAATGAGCTGCTCGCACGCCTCAGCTCCACCATGCAGGTGGACCAGGGTCTCTCGGAATCGTTGCGTTTGCTCTTGGAGGAACTGACCCAGGCATTTCACACCGATGGCGCCATGCTGGTCTATCGCGACTCCGACCTCGAGCGCATTTTCGTCTGGCAGTTGAAATCCGGCGAGAGCGAGCGGCTCATTCCGGAAAATCTGCCGTTGGCGCGCGCCGACGGCTTCCTGCTGGACGACCTGGACGCCACGATTTGTTGGAACAGCTTAGTGGGTGCCGGCGCGGGATTCGGTTGGGATCGTCGTGACGGCCGCACCGTGAAGACGCTGCCGCGTCTTCCGACCGTCACACAGCAGGTGCTGGCGTTGCGTTCCTTCATGTCCGTCGCTTTCGATCAGCTGGGCCGCCCGGCCGGCCGGCTCTTCCTGTTGAACGGCCGGCGACCTTTCTCGCGCGAGGACCTGATGTGGTTTGAGCGCGTTGCGCGGCACGTGGGTCCCTCCGTGGAAAACATCTTTTTGTTGCGGCACCTGCGCGCGCGTGCCATTGAGGGCGAGCGCAGCCGCATCTCGCGCGACCTCCACGACGGCATTCTGCAGACCTTGCTGAGCATCGAAATCCAGCTCGACGTGCTGCGCCGACGCGCGGCGGCGGCCCCGGACCACGCCGTGGCTGGCTTGTCCAACCTGCAGCAAACGGTGAAGAACGAGTCCGCCGAGCTCCGCCACATGGTCACCGACCTGCGCCCCTTGCGCGTGCAAAGCGCTGATTTAATCGATTTAATGCGCGGGTTTGCCGAGCGCTACCGCAACGAATCCGCCCTTGCTCTCGACGTCCTCATCGATTCGGTCGAGTTGCACGCCCCCGATCGTGTCTGCCGCGAGATTTTCCAGATTTACCGTGAAGCACTCAACAACATAAAAAAACATGCGAAGGCTTCCCATGTCGTGGTAAAACTGTCGCAGGACGATAGCCGTCTCGTTCTGGTCGTTGACGACAACGGCGAAGGTTTTAGCTTTGCAGGCCGGTTCACCGGGGATGAACTGGATCGCCTGCGGCTGGGTCCCATCTCCATCAAGGAGCGTACGCGTACTGTGGGGGGCGTGTTGACCGTGGAGTCCAACCCAGGCCATGGAGCGCGTCTGACCATCGAGATTCCGCTCGGTTGACATGGCCAAAACTAAACAACAGATTCGTGTGCTTCTGGCAGACGACCACGCCATTTTTCGCGACGGCCTCCGCAAACTTCTCGATGCCGACGAAGATATCACCATTGTCGGCGAAGCCCAGAACGGCGCTGAATGCATCAGGATGCTCACGAAACTCAAGCCGGATATCCTGTTGCTCGACTTGCGCATGCCCGATAAAGACGGCTTGGCGGTCCTCGAGGAAGTCAATTTCGATACGCTGCCGACCCGCGTCGTCGTGCTTACCGCCGCCGAAGACGACCGCGACGTGGTTCGCGCCATGCGTTTGGGCGCTCGCGGCGTGGTGCTCAAACAGTCCGCCACCGACCTGCTCGTAAAAAGCATCCACCGCGTCCACGCCGGCGAAATCTGGCTCGACAACCGCATGACTGCCGAGGTCATGAAAGCTTTCTCGAAGTCTTCCGAATCCGGCCCGCGTCGCGAAAAGCCGCTGCTCAGCGACCGCGAGAAGGAAATCGTTCAGCTCGTCGCGCAAGGCTTCCGCAACAAGGAAATCGGCGAAAAACTCTTCATCAGCGAGCAAACCGTGAAGAATCACCTGCACAACATCTTCGACAAGTTGGGCGTGTCCGACCGTCTCGAACTCGCGCTCTACGCCATCCACCACCGCCTGATCGACCAATCCGCCTGATCTCCTCACAACCTCACGCTGGCGGGTGGCAGGCCCTTTCGTAGCGCCCGCTTTCCGAAGCGGGCTCCGCTGCCCCTCCGCGCCCCCAGATGGAACCAAGAAGGCGGGCGGCGCAGCCCTTATTTCCTTTTTCTTAGGCAGCGAACGTTCTCTGTAGCGGCGAGTTCACCTCGCCATCCGGGCGTTGTAGGGGCGCCGCTTTAGCACGTCCAGGCCCGGAGGACCGCATCTTGGACCGGTGGCCCGGACGTGAGTCCGGAACACGAATTTGGGTGCCCCACGTGTTGGGGTTACACGTGGGTCTTCGCTTTTCCCTGCGCTTCCGCTCTAGTCGACGGGATCGATCGTGATCAGCCCGGCCTGCCCTTTCTCGTAAGAAAGAAAACTACTCCACATCCACGCGCCAGGATTCTTCACCAAGCCGCGCTTCACGGGATTGTCATGCATGTACTGCAGTTTTTCTCGTACCTTGTAACTGCTGTAAACGTTGAAGTCATAAAAACGAGGTTGCCAGAAACGCGGCAATCCCAAACCATCGTTCATGAAGGGTAGCGGTAACTGCCCGTTGGCGGCTTTGCGTTTTTTCCTGCGCAAATCTCGGGAAACCCGCTGCTTGAGCGCCTTCAGCATCACGGAAGGCGTCGATTTCGGCGGCTCGCTGATCAGCAGGTGCACGTGATCGGGCATGACCACATAACCCACCAGCAAAAACTTGTACCGTTCACGAATCGCTCCCAGCGCGCGCACAAACAAGTTTCGCGCGCGCATCGTTCTCAGCAGCGGCAACCGACGGTAACAACTGAAGGTGATAAAGTGCAGATCGCCGCGGCCGTAATAGCGTTTCAGATTCTTGGGCATGAGTCGCCACCCCAAGAGCCCACGTGTAACCCCGACACGTGGGGCACCCAGAGTTGCCGTATGCTAACTCCGTTGCCAGCGCAGTGGTATCCTCCCGTCATGGATTCAACGGCACAAGGAACTAAGAATCCGCCTGGGCCACCCGCCGGCGGTTCTCCCGCACTTCCAAAATGTAGCAGCTTAGGGGCAGCAGGAGTACTCGCTGCGGGAATCAGTAAAGCATCTCAACTGACGGGAACTGGATATATATTAGGATTTACCGGAAATACTCTCAAGGCTAAGGGTCTGGTCGGCGCAGATTTCGCGGGGTCCGTAGCCCTAGTATCAGATCCCATTGGAAATGTTGGTATCGCAGTGAGCGGGTCAATGACGCCATCAGTCGGTAAGCGCTCATATGCTGGCGGCGTAATAATCGGTGCCTCCACATTTTCTTCTCTTTCGGGATACAGCTCATACAGTAAGGTTAATTTCACGGCTACAGGTGGAGCAGGCCTAGCAACTGGTTTTACGATGACTTCAAATTCGTCCGGTATCAGCACAACAGCTTTGGTAGGTCTTAGTGGTCCTGGTGTCAGCGCTGGGGCAGGAGGATTGAGTGTTACCAACAGTGTGCAACCATACTGCAAACAATGAGCTCATGATAGGGTCGCGGTCTCTATGGTTTGCAATGAGAATGATGGAAGCGGTCCTGTTTTTGTTTTTAATCGTATTTATACCGCCTATGTTACTTCATTCGAGTCACTTCCAAACTGAAGGCATGGATTTCCTTTTCCTAAGCTTCTTCGGCGCATTGATGTTGGGTGTGTTTGGAGATGCTCACCAATATGTGTATGGCTTTGCTGATGATGGAGGGATACGCTACAAAAGATATTTCAAGTGGAAATCCCTCAACTGGGGTGAGATCGAGAGTATAAGTAGGCGGCCGATGGGAACGATTCGTGTAGATGTGGGGCGATACAGGTTTTTCAACCGGCGTCTCCTATTCATGCGAGATATCGTCCTGTTTGGCGAGCAACGTAAATTCGTCAGTTTCGACAATCTTAGAAGTGCATGGATTCGAGCCCAGCAGCTTCGAGCAGGACCTTCTGAGCAGGGCCTAATTCCAGGGTAGGCGGGTGGCAGGCCCTTTCTGACGATTCTGGGTGGCGCATCCTTGCGGGGTTGGCTCTGGCAAGGGTGTGGATGTTTTTCTCCGCCTAGTCTCCTATGCGAACGAGCGTCACGCGCGAGCTCTTCTCTGCGGCTCGTCGCCGTTCGCTGCTCCTAATAGCCGTTCGACCCCGAAATTCGCCATTCGCTGCTTTTTACTTTACTTCCAAGAAACCCCCGCGCTACCCTTCCCCATGGTCGCCCCCGTCCCCGCCCAAATCTCCAAGCTCCCT
>Ga0210409_10004134_pt1 | contig 15790 bp, 9 predicted proteins | sample IncBWH17MmetaG_FD_161649 | JGI IMG/M metagenome (GOLD analysis project Ga0210409, IMG submission 161649) | Forest soil microbial communities from Barre Woods Harvard Forest LTER site, Petersham, Massachusetts, United States - Inc-BW-H-17-M | ecosystem: Environmental > Terrestrial > Soil >...
GCACATGGACTGCCCGGGTCATGCCGACTACATCAAGAACATGATCACCGGCGCGGCGCAGATGGACGGCGCGATTCTGGTGGTGGCGGCCACGGACGGCCCGATGCCGCAAACGCGCGAGCACATTTTGCTGGCGCGTCAGGTCGGCGTTCCGGCCATCGTCGTGTTTTTGAACAAGTGCGACATGGTGGAAGACGCGGAGTTGCTCGAGCTCGTTGAACTCGAGGTCCGCGAACTGCTGAAGAGCTACCAGTTTCCGGGCGACACCATTCCGGTGATCAAGGGCTCGGCGCTGCAAGCTTTGAACGGCGACGCCAAGTGGGAAAAGACAATTGATGAATTGATGGAAGCGGTGGACAAGAACGTGCCGCTGCCGGTGCGCGACATCGACAAGCCGTTCGCCATGCCCATTGAAGATATTTTCTCGATTTCGGGGCGCGGCACAGTGGTTACCGGCCGCATCGAGCGCGGCAAGGTGAAGGTCAGCGAAGAGATCGAGATTGTGGGCTTCAGGCCGACGCAGAAGAAGGTAGTGACTGGCGTGGAAATGTTCAAGAAGTTGCTGGACGAAGGTCTGGCGGGCGACAACGTGGGGCTCCTGCTGCGCGGCACGGAAAAAGAAGACGTGGAGCGCGGGCAAGTGGTTTGCAAGCCAGGTTCGATCACGCCGCACACGAAGTTCAAGGCCGAAGCGTACGTGCTGACCAAGGAAGAAGGCGGGCGGCACACGCCGTTTTTCTCCGGCTACCGGCCGCAGTTTTACTTCCGCACCACGGATGTGACCGGGGACATGAAGTTGCCGGCGGGCGTGGAGATGGTGATGCCCGGAGACAACGTAAGCTGCGAAGTGACGCTGATTACGCCGGTGGCGCTGGAGAAGGGCCTGCGCTTCGCGATCCGCGAAGGCGGCCACACGGTTGGAGCGGGCGCGGTAACCGACATCATCGAGTAGAACGGGAAGAGAGACAAAGTCATGCGGGAAACCATTACGTTGCAGTGCGGGGATTGCAAAAACCGCAACTACACGACGACGAAAAATAAGAAGAAGCACTCCGACCGTTTGGAGACGAAGAAGTTTTGCAATTCGTGCCGCAAGCACACGGCGCACAAGGAAGTGAAATAGGCTTCGACGGGGATCGGGTTTACCCTTCGGCCGCAAAAGCCGCGGCCTCAGGGTGAATCGCCAAAGGCAGGCGATTCAGGGGAGTCGTCCAACGGCTAGGACTCCGGTCTCCAAAACCGGGTATGGGGGTTCGAATCCCTCCTCCCCTGCCAGAGTTTTGGCCCCTGGTGAGGGCGCAGGTTGGAAAGACGCCTGACGAACAGGCGAGCGGAATCGAGAAGGACGGAGCGGGGAAGTACGCTGTTCCGGGAAGTGAAGAGGCTTTCATGGCCACGCAGTCGGTAAAAGTGAAGAACGACGAGTCAGGCAGCAACGCCATCACGGGAGCGGCCGCGGGCATCGGCCAGCGAGTTTCCGGAACGGTGGCGGATACGCGCGAATTCATGCACGACGTGCGCGTGGAAATGAAGCAGGTGACCTGGCCGAGCAAGGACGACGTGGTGTCGACCACGACGGTGGTCATCGCGACGGTGTTCTTTTTCGGAGTGTTTTTGGCGATTGTCGACTGGCTGGTGCAGCGAGGGGTGGCTTACGTCTTCAAAATCTTTGGTGTCTGAAGGGAATCCGACGGCGATGGCGATGCAGTGGTACATCATCCATACCTACTCGGGCTTTGAGAAGAAGGTCAAAGAAAGCCTGGAGAGCCGCGTGGCCGCGTTCAATTTGCAGGACAAGATCGGGCGCGTGCTGATTCCGATGGAAGACACCGTTGAAGTGCGCGGCGGCAAGAAAGTGGTTGCGTCGCGCATGTCGTATCCGGGGTACGTGCTGGTGGAAATGGATTTGGACGAGAACACCTGGCACATCGTGCGTTCGACGCCGCGCGTAACCGGGTTTGTGGGCTCGGCGACATCGCCTTCGCCGCTGTCCGATGCGGAAGTGGACGCGATCATCAACCGCGTGCACGTGCCGACGGATCGCCCGAAGCCGAAAGTCGTTTTCGAGCGCAACGAACAGGTGCGCATCGTGGACGGACCGTTTGCGAATTTTAACGGCACGGTCGAGGAGATCGATGGCGACCACAGCCGCTTGAAGGTTTCGGTGACGATTTTCGGGCGTTCGACGCCGGTGGAGCTGGATTTTGCGAGTGTCGAGAAACTCGGCTGAGGCGTGGCTTCTCGAAACATAAAGATTATTTGAGGCAGGGACATGGCTAAGAAAGTACAAACGACTATCAAGTTGCAGTTGCCGGCGGGCAAGGCCACTCCGGCGCCGCCAGTCGGCACCGCGCTCGGCCCACACGGCTTGAACATCATGGATTTCTGCAAGCAGTTCAACGCCAAGACGGCCAAAGAGCCGGACGGCATGATTTTCCCGGTGCTGGTGACGGTCTACACGGATCGCACGTTCACCTTTATTTTGAAGACGCCGCCGGCATCGATTTTGCTGTTGCGCGCGGCGGGTATCGTCAAGGGCTCCGCGGAGCCCAACCGCAATAAAGTCGGCAAAGTGACGAAAAAGCAGGTCGAAGAGATCGCCAAGATCAAGCTGGTGGATCTGAATACCACGAAAATCGAATCGGCGGTACGCACGGTGATGGGCACGGCGCGAAACATGGGTCTGGAAGTCGTTTGAGCGCGGGGATGAAGAGCTTTATTGGTCGCAGGTTTTAACGTTGGCGAGTAGAGGATAGCGATGAAGAAATCGGGTAAGAACGTCGAGAACGCGCGCAAGAAGGTGGAAGCGCGGCCGTACAAGCTTGCGGATGCCGCGGAGCTGATCAAGAAGACGCATCACACCAAGTTCAACGAAACGGTGGAACTGGCCATCAACCTGGGCGTCGACCCCAAGCACTCTGACCAAGTGGTGCGCGGCACGGTGGTTCTGCCGCACGGACTCGGCAAGGCGGTGCGCGTGCTGGTGATTGCGAGCGGCGAAAAAGTTCGCGAAGCGCAGGATTCCGGAGCCGATTTTGTGGGCGGCGAAGACATGGTCACGAAAATCATGGGCGGCTGGACCGATTACGACGCGGTGATTGCCACGCCGGACATGATGAAGTCTGCCGGAAAACTCGGCAAGGTGCTGGGCCCGCGCGGACTGATGCCCAACCCGAAGACCGGCACGGTGACCTTCGACGTGGCCAAGGCGATCAAGGAAACGAAGGCCGGCAAAGTGGAATTTCGCGTGGACAAAGCGGGCATCGTTCATTGCCCGATCGGGAAGATCCAGTTTGACGGCCAGAAGCTGGCCGAAAACGCTCATGCGGTGATCAACGCGGTGGTGAAGGCCAAGCCCGCGGCAGCCAAGGGCAAATACGTGAAACGCATCACGCTCACCTCCACGATGGGCCCGGGCATTACGGTGGATTTGGCCGAAGCGGAAACTCTGGCAGCAGCGGCGTAACAGGGAAGAAAGATACTCATGAAAAAGCGCAGCGAAAAACAGCAAGACCTCGACAATCTGAAGACCGAGCTCGCGAGAGTTTCGACCGTGATTCTTACGACCTTTCAGGGCATCACGGTCCACGACGACACCAAGCTCCGCCGCTCAGTGCAAGCTGCTGGCGGCAACTACCAGGTGGTGAAAAACACCATTGCGGAGCGCGCGGCCAACGGTACGCCCGCGGAAAAATTGCTCTCGAATCTTAAAGGCACCAATTCAATCGCCTACACGAGTACCGATCCGGTGGCACTGGCCAAGGCGCTCACAAAAATAGCCAAGGATGTACCGGCGTTTCAGTTTCGCGCCGGAATCGTGGAAGGCCGGGTCATCTCCGTCGCCGAAATTCAGCAGCTGGCGAACCTGCCGTCGAAGGACGAGCTAATCAGCAAGATCATGTTCCTGCTGAACGCGCCTGCGCAGCGCATTGCTTTGACGCTGAACGCGCTGCCGCGCAACGTCGCGGTGGTGGTCAGCGAAGCCGTGAAGTCCGAAAAGTTTGGGTCCGGCGGGGCTCCTGCAGCAAGCCCCGAAGCGGCCCCAGTGGAATCTTAAATCTTGAGAGGAGAAGAACGAATCATGTCGAAAGTGGATACGATCCTGGATGAAATCAAAGGGCTGACGTTGCTGGAAGCGTCAGAACTGGTAAAGAAGATGGAAGAAGCGTTTGGCGTTTCCGCGGCTGCGGCCACCGTGGTGGCGGGTGGCGGCGGAGCGGCGGCTGGCGCGGCTCCTGCGGAAGAGAAGACGGAGTTCACCGTCGTGCTCACCGACGTGGGCGGCAACAAGATCAACGTCATCAAGGCGGTTCGCGAAGTTACCAGCCTGGGCTTGAAGGAAGCCAAGGACCTGGTGGACGGCGCGCCCAAGACCGTCAAAGAGGGCGTCAACAAAGACGAAGCGGCGGCGATCAAGAAGAAGTTCGAAGATGCCGGCGCCAAAGTCGAAATCAAGTAGCACGTCAGCCGCAATCCGGCTCGGCTGACGGCAATTTTATACGGGCTTCTGGGAGGGGCGCGGCTAAGTAAGCGGACCACCGCGCCAAAGGAATTCACCACGCAAGTTGAGGCTGGTTTTTTTCACAATTCTGCGGGCCCTAAAGGGGCCCTCCGCTGCCGTGTGCGCGCTATCTTCGGGCGAAATGCGCAGCAGCACGGCTCGGTGTCTTTGTTTTTGTTCGCGCGCTGCCCGAAGGGGATGAGGATCATTCATGTCTAACAATCAGCATGTCCGGGAACGTCAGCGTCTGGATTTCGCGAAAATCCAGGGCTCGATTCAGATTCCCAACCTGATTGAAGTCCAGATGAAGTCGTATCAGCGCTTTCTGCAGATGGATTTGCTGCCGAGCGAGCGCGACGACGCCGGACTGCAATCAGTGTTTACGTCGGTGTTTCCGATAAAGGATTTCCGCGAGATGTCGCAGTTGGAATTCGTGGATTACGCGATCGGCAACTGGGAGTGCAAGTGCGGAAATTTGAAGGGGCTGCATCACTTGCGCGCGACTTGCCGCAATTGCGGCGCGTCCGTGGTCACCAATCCGTATCAGACCGGCGACGTCATTTGCCACAAGTGCGGCACGTTCAACAAGAACACGCCGACGTTCTGCAACAAGTGCGGCGATCCGGTGGCAATGCAGCTCAAGTACGACGTGAACGAATGCCAGGAGCGCGGGATGACGTATTCCGCGCCTCTCAAAGTCACGATTCGTCTGACCATTTACGACAAGGATCCGGACAGCGGCGCGAAAACCATTCGTGACATCAAGGAGCAGGAAGTTTTCTACGGCGATATTCCGCTGATGACGGAGAACGGCACGTTCATCATCAACGGCACCGAGCGCGTGATTGTCAGCCAGCTGCACCGCTCGCCGGGTGTGTTTTTCGAGAGCGCCAATAATCGCAGCTACTTCCTGGGGAAAATTATCCCGTACCGGGGATCTTGGGTTGAGTTCGAGTACGACACTAAGAACATTCTGTACGTGCGTATCGACCGTAAGCGCAAATTCCTGGGCTCGATTTTCTTGCGCGCATTGGGCATGAAGTCCAACGAAGACATTCTGCGCACCTTCTATCAGGTGGAACGCATTTCGCTGCGGGACAAAGACCTGTTCTGGAACGTTTCGCCGGGCATCGTGGACCGCAAGCTGACGCACGAAATCAAGAATGCGCGAACCGACGATGTGATTGTCGGCGCGCACAAGCGCATCACCGAAAATCTTTTCAAGGAGCTAATCAAAGCCAAGATTTCGCAGGTGCGCGCGGCGTTGGCCGACCTTGAGGGCGCGTATAGCGTCGCGGACGTGGTTAACCGGCAGACCGGCGAAGTTTTGCTGGAAGCCAACAAACCGATCACCGCCGATGTGTGGCAAGCATTTGCGGAGTCCGGCATCACCGAAGTGGACGTGTTCTTTCCGGAGCGCGACGACATCGGGCTGGTGCTCTCGCGGACGCTGGACAAGGACGGCATTCGCTCTTCGAAAGAAGCGCTGATCGAAATCTACCGCAAGCTGCGTCCGGGCGATCCTCCGACGCTGGAAACGGCGACAAATCTTTTCCGCGGAATGTTTTTTGATCCGCGCAAATACGATTTCAGCCGCGTTGGCCGCCTGAAGTTCAACATTAAGATGGGGCTGGACACGCCGCTGGACAATCGCACGCTGGATACACCGGATTTTGTCTCGGCGATCAAGTACCTGTTCAAGCTGCGCAAGAACATCGGCGTGGTGGACGACATCGACCATCTCGGCAACCGCCGCGTTCGCGCGGTCGGTGAATTGCTGGAAAACCAATTCCGCATCGGCTTGGTCCGCATGGAACGCGCCATCAAGGAAAAGATGAGCGTGTACCAGGAAATGTCGACGGCCATGCCGCACGACCTGGTGAATGCCAAACCGGTTATGGCCGCGATCCGAGAATTTTTCGGGAGCTCGCAGCTCAGCCAGTTCATGGACCAGACCAATCCGCTCAGCGAAATCACGCACAAGCGGCGTCTCTCCGCGCTCGGACCGGGCGGCCTCTCACGCGAGCGCGCTGGATTCGAAGTGCGCGACGTGCATCCGACACACTACGGCCGCATCTGCCCGATTGAAACGCCGGAAGGCCCGAACATCGGCTTGATCAGCTCGCTCTCCTGCTTTGCGCGCATCAATGACTACGGTTTTATCGAATCGCCGTACCGCAAGGTAAAGGGCGGGCGGATCATCGATTACGTGCACATCGTCAACGCCGGCGACAGCGAATTCAAAGCCGGGGAAATCGTGGAGCGCGACCGCGTCGAAGAGCTGAATGAGGAGCTGAAGCGCCGCAAGGTGGTGTACGAACCGTACTGCTTCTACCTGTCCGCGTGGGAAGAGGATAAATACGTTGTCGCGCAGGCCAACGTGCAGCTCGACGAGCGTTTGAAAATTGTCTCTGAACTGGTGAACTGCCGGCAGGCCGGCAACTTCGTGTTGAAGAGCCGTGAGGAAGTGGACTACGTGGACGTTTCACCGAAACAGCTCGTTTCGGTGGCTGCCAGCCTCATCCCGTTCCTCGAGAACGACGACGCCAACCGCGCGCTGATGGGTTCGAACATGCAGCGCCAGGCGGTGCCCCTGATTCGCGGCGAGGCTCCGCTGGTGGGAACCGGCATGGAGCGCGTGACCGCACGCGATTCCGGAGCCGTCGTGCTGTGCAAGCGCGAAGGCATCGTGGACCAAGTGGACTCCGAACGCATCATCGTGCGCGTGGAGTCCGACCACTCCGGCGTGCTGAGCCGCGAAGTTGGCGCGGACATCTATCAGCTCATCAAGTTCAAACGTTCAAACCAGAACACTTGCATCAGCCAAAAGCCGTTGGTGCGGGTAGGCGACCGCGTGAAGAAGGCGCAAGTTCTCGCGGACGGTCCTTGCACCGATCGAGGCGAACTGGCTCTCGGCCGCAACGTCCTGGTGGCGTTCCTGCCATGGCGCGGTTACAACTTCGAAGACGCCATCCTGGTCAGCGAAAAGCTGGTCAAGGACGATTACTACACCTCGATTCACATCGAGGAGTACGAAATCGAAGCGCGCGACACCAAGCTGGGTCCGGAAGAAGTCACTCGCGACATTCCCAACATCAGCGAGTCGTTCCTGCGCAACCTGGACGAGAGCGGGGTCATCCGCATCGGTGCGGTGGTGAAGCCCGGCGACATCCTGGTCGGCAAGGTCACGCCGAAGGGCGAGACCACGCTGACACCGGAAGAGAAGCTGCTGCGCGCGATCTTCGGTGAAAAGGCCGGAGACGTTCGCGACGCCTCGCTGTACTGCCCGCCGGGCATCGAAGGCACCATCGTCGACGTCAAGATTTTCACCCGCAAGGGTGGAGAGAAGGACGAGCGGCACAAGGCCATCGAAGCCACGCAAGTCTTCAAGCTGGAGAAGAACCTGGCGGACGAAATCCGCATTCTGACCGATGAGCGCCTCAAGCGCCTTTCGGATTTGCTCGGCGGCAAGGTTCTGCAAGCGGACTTGCACGACGAGAAGACCAACAAGCGATTGCTGATCAAGGGTGTGGAGCTGACTCGCGAAATCATCGAGAAAATCTCCACGCGCAACCTGAAGCGCCTGAAGCTCAATGAAAAGGATCCGCTGCTCATCGAGAAAATCGAAGAGATCGAGGAGATGACCTCGCGGCAAATCGATGTGCTGCGCAAGATCACCGAAGAGCGCAAGGAGAAGCTCAAGAAAGGCGACGAGTTGCCTCCGGGCGTCATCAAGCTGGTCAAAGTCTACATCGCCATGAAGCGCAAGCTATCCATCGGCGACAAGATGGCCGGCCGCCACGGCAACAAAGGCGTGATCGCGCGCATCGTGCCGCAGGAAGACATGCCGTACCTTCCGGATGGCACTCCGGTCGAGATCGTTCTGAATCCGCTGGGCGTTCCGTCGCGTATGAACGTCGGGCAGATTCTGGAAACGCACCTCGGCTGGGCGGGCAAGGAGCTTGGCAATAGCTTGAAGCGTTTGCTGAGCAAAGACACGCGAGCCGAAGCGGTGCGCCGCTGGTTCCGCGAAGTGTTCGCGGACACGGCGATCTGGAAGACGCTCTCGAAGCTGAACGACGACGATTTGCTCGAAGTCGCGGAAGGCTTCCGCGAAGGAATTCCGTTCGCCACACCGGTATTTGACGGCGCGCGCGAAGCGGAAATCCGCCACTTGCTGGAAGTTGCGGGTCTGCCGCATGCCGGCAAGATCAATTTGTTCGACGGCATGACCGGAGATCAGTTCGACCAGCCGGTAACGGTCGGCTACATCTACATGCTCAAGCTGTCGCACTTGGTGGACGACAAGATCCACGCGCGTTCCATCGGACCGTACTCGCTGATCACCCAGCAGCCGCTGGGCGGCAAGGCCCAGTTCGGCGGACAGCGCTTCGGCGAAATGGAAGTGTGGGCACTGGAAGCTTACGGCGCTGCGCACATCCTTCAGGAGTTGCTGACGGCGAAGTCCGATGACGTGTACGGCCGCGCGAAGATTTACGAGGCCATCGTCAAGGGCGAGCCGGGCATCGAGCCGGGCGTGCCCGAATCGTTCAACGTGCTGGTTCGCGAGTTGCAGTCGCTGTGTCTGGATGTCGAATTGATGAAGCGGCAAAAGCCGCCTGCGGAGAAGGCCGCTGATTAGAACGATCTAGCCGAGTAGGGGCGCAGCATGCTGCGCCCCTACCAGGCAGCCAATCTGAGTTTTTGAAGTTTTGTAATGGGTTCTCAGCCGGTCCAATGCATCGGACCGCGGCCCCGGCGAAAGCTGGGGAGGGAGGAAACAACCTTGTATCGCAGCAGCCCTTATGATCGCGCCAGTTTGATCGCCGATTTCGATTCCATTCGCATCAGCCTGGCGAGTCCTGAAAAGATTCGTTCGTGGTCGCACGGCGAAGTTACCAAGCCGGAGACCATCAATTACCGCACCTTTAAGCCGGAGCGCGACGGACTTTTCTGCGCCAAGATTTTTGGCCCCGTCACCGACTGGGAGTGTTTGTGCGGCAAGTACAAGCGCATGAAGCACCGCGGCGTGATTTGCGACAAGTGCGGCGTGGAAGTCACGCTGAGCAAGGTTCGTCGCGAGCGCCTTGGCCACATTGAGCTGGCTTCACCCTGCTCGCATGTGTGGTTCTTCAAGGGCTTGCCGAGCCGCATCGGCTACTTGCTGGATATTTCCATGCGCGACCTCGAGCGCATTCTGTACTTCGAAGCGTTCGTAGTGGTGGATCCCAATGAAGTCGCCGTTCTGCGCGAGCGGCAGGTTCTGCCCGAAGAGGAATATCGCAAGCTTACGCAGGAATATCCCGGTCAGTTCGTCGCTAAGATGGGCGCGGAAGCCATCAAGGAATTGCTACGCCGCGTTGAAGTCGACAAGCTGTCCGAAGAACTGCGCGAAAAAATGAAGGCGGACCCGTCGCTGCAGAAACGCATCAAGTTTGCCAAGCGCCTCAAGGTGCTGGAAGCCTTCCGCAAGAGCGGCAACAAGCCGGAATGGATGATTCTGGATGTTATCCCGGTGCTTCCGCCGGAGTTGCGTCCGCTGGTGCCTCTGGACGGCGGACGTTTCGCTACTTCGGACCTCAACGATCTTTATCGCCGCGTCATTAACCGCAACAATCGCTTGAAGAAGCTCATGGAGCTTCGTGCGCCCGACGTTATCGTGCGCAACGAAAAGCGCATGTTGCAGGAAGCTGTCGACGCGCTGTTCGACAACGGCCGCCGCGGCCGCGTGCTGCGTGGCACCAACAATCGCCCGCTCAAGTCGCTGTCCGATACGCTCAAGGGCAAGCAGGGGCGCTTCCGCCAGAACTTGCTCGGCAAGCGCGTGGACTACTCGGGCCGTTCAGTTATAGTGGTCGGCCCAGAGCTGAAGCTTAACCAGTGCGGGCTGCCGAAGAAGATGGCGCTCGAGTTGTTCAAACCGTTCATCTATCACAAGCTGGAAGCGCAAGGGCACTGCACAACCATCAAGCAAGCCAAGGAAATGGTGGAGCAGCAAGAGCCGGTGGTTTGGGACATTCTTGAAGATGTCATTCGCGAACATCCTGTGCTGCTGAATCGCGCCCCAACGCTGCACCGCCTGGGCATTCAGGCGTTCGAGCCGGTGCTGGTCGAAGGCAAAGCCATTCGCATTCACCCGCTGGTCTGCACGGCGTTCAACGCGGACTTTGACGGCGACCAGATGGCTGTGCACATCCCACTTTCTCCGGAATCGCAGGTGGAAGCGTCGGTGCTGATGCTCAGCTCGCGCAATATTCTGTCTCCGGCGCACGGTCTGCCGCTGGCCGTGCCGTCGCAGGACATGGTGCTCGGCATCTACTACTTGACCAAGGCCAAGCCTGGAGCGAAAGGCGAAGGCCGGGTCTTTGGCGCGCCGGAAGAAGTCATCCTGGCGCTCGAAGCCGGCGAAGTCGAGCTGCTCACTCCGATTCGTCTGCGCTACACCGGTGAAGTCATCGACCTCACCACGGCGTATGACGATCAGGACATAACGCACACGGTTCCAGTCAGAATGGAACGCCAGTTCATCCAGACAACCGTGGGACGCGTCATTTTCAATACGCACCTGGCGGAAAATTTTCCGTACGTTAACGGCTTGCTCAAGAAGAAGGGTGTCCAGCAGCTCGTCTATTACGCTTACTTACGTTACGGGCTCGAGAGCACGGTCGTGCTGCTCGATAACATGAAGGAGCTCGGTTTCGCATACGCAACGAAATCGGGCATCTCCATCGGCATCGACGACATGGTTATCCCAGGCGACAAGCCCAAACTGGTGGACGCCGCCGAGCGCGAAGTCGTCAAGGTGCAGCAACAATACCTGGACGGCGCGATCACTCACGGTGAGCGCTACAACAAAATCATCTCCCTGTGGGGAGATGTCACTGAGCGAGTCGCCGACGAAATGTTCAAGGCACTCGAAAATCAGGATAAAGAGGGGACCATCAACCCGGTCTACGTCATGGCCGACTCCGGGGCTCGCGGTTCGAAGCAACAGATTCGCCAGCTTTCGGGCATGCGCGGACTGATGGCCAAGCCTTCCGGCGAGGTTATGGAAACTCCTATTACCTCGAACTTCCGCGAAGGACTTAACGTGTTGGAGTACTTCATCTCCACGCACGGCGCGCGTAAGGGCCTGGCGGATACGGCGCTAAAGACCGCTGATTCCGGCTACCTAACCCGACGCCTGGTTGACGTGGCGCAAGACGTGATCATCAACGAGCGCGATTGCGGCACGAGCGACGGCATTTACGTGGAACCCATCATCGAAGCTGGCGTCGAAGTCGAGCCGCTGCGCGACCGCATCGTCGGCCGCGTTTCGCTCGACAAGATCAAGGACTTCGAGGGGCACGTGATTGTGGACGTGAACCAGGAAATCACCGAGGAGCTGGCCAATTCCGTGCAGGCCGCGGGCATCGAGCGCGTACGCATTCGCTCCGTGCTCACTTGCGAATCGCGACGCGGGGTTTGCGCGCTGTGCTACGGGCGCAACCTGGCCTCCGGTCGCATGGTGGAACTCGGCGAGGCTGTCGGCGTCATTGCCGCGCAGTCCATCGGCGAACCCGGCACGCAGTTGACCATGCGTACGTTTCACATCGGTGGAACCGCTACGCGCGTTTCGGAGCGTTCCACTCTCGAAGCGCGCAACAACGGCGTCATCAAGTTCGTGGACCTCAAGTACGTACAGGGTCGCGGCGGAACTGCCATTGCGATGAACCGCGCGGGGCTGATTGCGATCGTTGATGAGAAAGGCCGCGAAAAGGAACGCTACCACGTCGTTTACGGAGCGCGCCTCCGCGTCATTGAAGGCGAAAGCGTCACGCACGGTCAGATCCTGGCCGAGTGGGATCCGTTCACCTTCTCGATTCTCACCGAGACCGCTGGTTCCGTGAAGTTCGACGACCTGCGGCCTGGCTTGACGATTGAAGAGCAGGTGGACGAAGTCACTGGCCTGTCACAGGACGTCGTCACGCTACCGCCTGGCGACGAGAAGCATCAGCCTGCGATTCTGGTCCGCGATTCCGCGGGCAAGGTCCGCAAGAAGTACCTGATGCCTTCCCGCGCTCACTTGATGGTCCGGGACGGCGACGAGGTGCAAGCCGGCGACGTGCTCGCGAAAATCCCACGCGAAACGACCAAGACCAAGGACATCACCGGAGGTCTCCCGCGCGTCGTGGAACTCTTCGAGACGCGCAAGCCGAAAGATCCCGCGGTCATCAGCGAAGTGGATGGCGTGGTGCGCTACGGCGAAATCGCCAAGGGCATGCGCAAGATCTACGTCGAAAGTGAAGATCGCAAGACCACCAAGGAATACTCGATTCCGCGCGGCGTGCACATCAACGTCCAGGAAGGCGACCACGTGAAGGCCGGCGAGGCTTTGATCGACGGCCCGCTCAACCTGCACGACCTGCTAGCCGTGCTTGGGGAGAAGTTCACGCAATCGTACCTGGTGAACGCTATTCAAGAGGTTTACCGGTTGCAGGGCGTGAACATCAACGACAAGCACATTGAAACGATCTCCCGGCAGATGATGCGCTGGGTCAAGGTCGAAGATGTCGGCGATACGACGTTCCTCCTCGAGGAGCAAGTGGACAAGTTCCGCTTCCGCGAAGAGAACGACAACGTGATCAAAAACGGCGGACGTCCCGCAACTGGCCGCCCGCTACTCCTCGGCATCACCAAGGCGTCGCTCTCGACCGACTCGTTCATCTCCGCCGCCAGCTTCCAGGAGACCACGCGCGTCCTCACGGAAGCAGCGGTGGCCGGCAAGGTGGACTACCTCCGTGGGCTCAAGGAAAATGTCATCATGGGCCGACTCATTCCCGCTGGAACGGGTCTCGAGCACTACCGCAGCATTCAGTTGCTGACGGAAATGCCAGCTCCCGCTCCCGTCGAGGAGATACCCGAAGCCGCCGAGCTTACCGCCGAAGAAGCTGCTGCGCTGGACTTCCTGCAGAAGGATACGGAAGCCGACGCAGCTGCCGAAGGCTAAAACGGGTCAACATCCGGCGCATGGCCGCCAAAACGAAAGTTCCGGCGTCCCCGAGAAGGCCTTGGGGGCGCCGGTTTTGTTTTGCACACTATTTGTGGGTACTTGTAAGGAACTCGACGGATTGCTTTTATTGCTGCGGATGCCAATCGTTCCTACAATGTTAGCTATCGCGCGGCCGTCGGGCGCGCGCCGGTCAATAAATCATGAGCCAAATCCAGAAGAAAGCTGCGGACGCGCCGAAGAACTCACGGACGAGCGTTCCAGGACGTGGGGCCGTTTCCGAGCGTCTCGAGCAATTCGAGCGGCGGCAAAGCGAGCTCTGGCGGCTCACATTCTTCTTACTACTGGTTCTATCCATTGTGTTCGCCGTGATTTCGTGGGACACGATCCGTTCTCTGGCCGTTCGTTTTGAGGCCCTGCCTATCGGCTTGGTTATCCTGGTCATACTTTTCGGCCTGTACGCGTGGAAACGAACACAGGAAATCTCTGAACTACGTGGCTTGGTTCGCGGAATCGAACAGCGCGATGCGGTGGCTCCCAATGAGAAGCAACTAGACCAACTCTTCGAGGTCATCTCGCGCTCCCAACAGGGGTATCGCGACCTGATCGATTCGTTCGACGACATTTTGTTGGCCATCTCGCTGGACGGACAGATTCGGGCCGCCAATCGCAGTTTTGCCGACTTGGTCGGCGCCACATTTCCTCAAATCGTCGGACACTCTTTGAGTGAATTTGTGGAAGAAGGAACCGGTGACGGCGCAGAGGTTGCTAAGCAAGCGATGCCGCGCTTTCTCGAGCGCCGTGTATGGACTGGCATCATTCAGGCGCGTCTGAAGGGTCGCAACTCCACCTACTATTTCGATTGCGTGGCGCACGCCATGCTTCGCGGTGATGAAGTACATGGCATCACAATTCTCGCGCGGGACATTACCGCGCTACGCAAGAACGAAGCCCGCTTTACCGAGCTATTTGAATCGCTGCAGGAAGGTATATATATCGCTGCGCCAGATGACCGGCTCATCGACGTCAATCCGGCGCTGGCGCGCATGCTTGGATATGACTCCAAGGAAGAATTACTTGGGCGTACGTTCGTCGATTTGCTTCCGGATGAAGAACAACGACGAGCTCTGCGTCAGGAAGTGGATAGTCAACTAGTGGTGCAGGGAAGGGAAATCACGCTGACGCGTAAAGATGGCAAGCCGCTGGTTTGCCTGAATACCGCGGGCGCCGTGCGGGACACCAGCGGACGGGTGGTTCGCTATCACGGGGCCTTGATGGACATTACCGAGCGCCGGGAGATGGAGCGCCGCCTATACCAGCAACAGGAATTTGCGCGCCGCTTGATCGACAGCTTCCCAGACCTGATTTTTGTGGTGGACGCCGGTGGCCACTACACCTTTGTCAGCCCGCGCGTGAAAGACATCCTTGGGCTTGAGCAGGAGGAAATGCAAAGTCTGGAGTTTGGGGGCCGCACGCACCTGGAGGATCGTCCCGCTTTGCTGGCTCTCTTCGCCGAAATTGTGGGCGGCCGACAGACGTTTGCTTCGCTGGAAGTGCGAGTCCGCAACAAGCAAGGAGAGTGGCGCCGGTTGCGCTGCCATTTCAGCCCTCTATTCAATGAAACGGGCCAGATCGAGGGTGTTGTGATTTCGGGTCGCGATGTGACGGAGCTCAAACGATTGGAAGAGCAGTTGATTCAGGCTGAAAAGCTTGCTGCCATGGGGCAGATGCTCGCCGGTGTTGCGCATGAACTGAACAATCCGCTGACCGCGATTCTCGGGGTCACGGAGCTTTTGCGCGATGGCGAAGGGATCCAGGAGAACACCAAGCGCCAGCTGGAACTCACGCATCGCCAAGCGCGTCGGGCCGCGCGCATCGTGCAGAACCTCCTGGAGTTCTCTCGGCCGGCCGCACCGCAGAAAAAAGCGCTGGACGTTAATACGCTGATCGAGCGCACGCTGCAGCTGCAGGATCATTCGCTGCGACGCAACAACGTTCACGTGGATTTTCAACCGCAAGCTGATTTGCCAGCGGTCATCGGTGATGCGAACCAGTTGATTCAAGTCTTCCTGAACCTGATTAGCAATGCCGAGCATGCCATTCGGGAAGTTCGCGAGACAGGCCGAATTCAGATTCGCATCGGCCGCATCGGTGGGCACATTTCGATTACGGTGCAAGATGACGGTGTAGGCGTGGCCCAGGAAGCACTCCCTAAACTTTTCGATCCGTTCTACACCACCAAGCGGCCGGGCGGCGGTACCGGTCTTGGCCTGAGTATTTGCATGTCCATCGTGCGAGAG
>Ga0210409_10004135_pt1 | contig 15789 bp, 9 predicted proteins | sample IncBWH17MmetaG_FD_161649 | JGI IMG/M metagenome (GOLD analysis project Ga0210409, IMG submission 161649) | Forest soil microbial communities from Barre Woods Harvard Forest LTER site, Petersham, Massachusetts, United States - Inc-BW-H-17-M | ecosystem: Environmental > Terrestrial > Soil >...
CGTGGAAGAAAGTCAAAACCCCAACCCTTCCAATGGCTGGAAGAGTCGGGCACCCGGCAACGAGAACCGTTCTTCCGAAACGATCTCGTTCGAACAGTTTTCAAACGTGACATCGAACAGTTCTTGACGTTCCAAGCCCCAGGCCTTATTAAGTCTGCATGAGTCCTTACCCAAGAGCTGGCGAGAACAGATCCAAAAGGATGCCCAACTATCCTTTGCGCTTGCAGCCTTCATTGTTGGCGGAGGCGCGCAAGCTGGCGAAGTCCGAACGTGTATCCCGGAACCAGTTGATTAACGTCTGCGTAGCCGAAAAGCTTTCTGCACTTCGCGCCGAAGAATCTTTCCAGGAACGATTTCTCCGTGTGGCCCCCGCCGGAATCCTGCAGATTCTGAAGCAAGCGAGAAAACTAAAATCCCCGGCGGCAGACGGCTGATTACAAGCGTGGCAGGCTAGGTTCAAGTGGCACAGGCTTCAGAGCCCGCGGAAAAAGGGCTTCTTTGTCATCCCGAGCGAAGCGAGGGATCCGCTTTTCTTCGCCAAACCCGGGAAAAAGCAGATTCCTCGGGCAAACCCAGCCCTTCGGAATGACTCGTTGCGAGTTTTTCCGCAGCCACTTCAGCCTGTGGGGCTTGGTTTGGACAACGAGCGATGATGCCGCAACCAACCCACGTAGGCTGACGAGGCTGCGGGAAAAAGGGGGTTTTGTCATCCCGAGCGAAGCGAGGGATCTGCTTTTCTTCGCCAAACCCGAGAAAAAGCAGATTCCTCGGGCAAACCCAGCCCTTCGGAATGACTCGTTGCGAGTTTCTCCGCAGCCACTGACGCCTGCGTCACCCGTCCGTTAAGGGATTTGGCGTCCATCATCCGATCGCGAGACCTCATCGGCCGAAAACATGCGGAAAGGTTAGCCACTCGCCAAACATGGTTCAATGAGGATAAGATGGATTGCAAAAGTTTGAGGTAAGCACGATGAACGACGCAAACAACAATCTGAAAAACTACGAAGAGCGCATCATTCGCGACAAGGGCATCTGCGGCGGGGAACCGGACTTCAAAGGTACTCGTGTTACTCTGCGAACCGTGCTCGCCAGTCTGGCTGACGGAGACTCCGCCGAAGACATTCTTTCCGATTTCCCTAATCTCAAAGCCGAGGACATTCAAGCCGCTATCGCGTTTGCTGCCGCTTCCGCCGAAGTGGACTTGCCCGTACCAGCAGTCCCGCACATTCGATGAAGATCAAGCTGGACGAGAATCTTCCGCTTCAGCTTACAACACGTCTGAATCTATCTAGATAATGCGTGACATTTAATGCGCTTCATTATATCCTATGGATGTGATTAAGTCCTTCAAAGACTCCGATACGAGGAGACTTTTCAACGACGAGGATGTCCCAAGGTTCGTGAATATTCGACAGCCCGCTCGGCGAAAATTATTGATGCTCCACGCGGCCAAACGTTTAATGGATTTGAGTGTCCCTCGCGGCAACCGCCTTCATCCGCTGGAGGGAGACCGCGAAGGGCAACACAGCATCAGCATTAATGATCAGTGGCGTATTTGTTTCGTGTGGAAAGAAGAGGATGCTCACGACGTAGAGATTGTGGACTATCACTGAGAAGAGGAAAACATATGGCTAGACTGAAACCAATTCATCCGGGGGAAATTCTTCGGGAAGAGTTCATGGCGCCGCTTCGCCTGAATCCGAACAAGCTGGCTCTGGCTCTGCACGTCCCTGCTCCGACTATCTACGATATCGTCCACGAAGAGCGGGGTATCTCCCCTGAAATGGCTCTTCGGCTTGGACGCTTCTTCCGGAACACGCCCGATTTTTGGCTCAATCTTCAATCGGAGTTTGATTTGCGGATCGTGCGCAGCCAAAAAGAAGCAACCGTGAAGAGTCAGGTTCGTCCGCTCGATGAGTCGGCTTGGGTATCCGGTTCTTCCTGAACGACGAGACCGGGCACTGAGTTCGACCGCGTCAAGAGAAAACGAAAAGATGCCCGCCCTAAAAGCGGGCAGCCTCTACAACAGCAACTGCCCTGAAACGAAGAAGGTTTTGTAGAGGCCTCTCCATCCCGTTCACGGTGAACGCTCACGGTGAACCGCGCTCTTCGGGATGGAGAGGGCAGCATTGCGGGTGGTCTTCTTATGAGCCGGTGTGAAGTTGCGGGTGCCTGATCTCTCCTGGGTTTCGAGGGCCGGAAGGTCTCCTTTTTCCGGGAAGCAAGTCAAAACCCCGACCCTTCCAAAAGCGGGGAGAGTTGGGTACCCGCCCAACGAGAACCGTTCTTCCGAAACGATATCGTTCGAACAATTTTCATGCTAGACATCGAACAGGTCTTGACGTTTCAAGCTCCAGGCCTTAATAAGACTGCATGAGTCCTTACGGAAAAGGAAAAGTCGGCGGGAACAGAGCCAATAGAATACCCTGCTATTCTTTGCGCCTGCAGCCTTCGTTGCTGGCGGAGGCGCGCAGGGTGGCAAATTCCGAACGTGTAGCACTGAACCAATGGCTTAACGTCTGCGTAGCCGAAAAGCTTTCCGCTCTCCGCGCCGAAGAATCTTTTAAGGAACGATTTCTCCGCGTGGCACCCGCAGGAATCCTGCAGATTCTGGAGCAAGCGAGAAAGCTAAAATCCTCGGCGGGAGGCGGCTGATTACAAGGGCGCAGGCTGGGTTCAAGTGGCCAGGTTTCAGAGGCTGCGGAAAAAGTAGTTTACTTTGTCATTCTGAGCGAAGCGAAGAATCTCTCTTCGATTTAGCTCCACGAAAGGAAAGAGAGATTCCTCTCTTCGCTCAGAATGACATAAGGAGTAGAGCCCTTATTCCGCAGCCTCTTCAGCCTGCCCGGCCGGCAGGCGGGCCTGTGGGGCCTTGTTAGGACAACGAGCGATAATGCCGCAACCAACCCACGTAGGCTGACGAGGCTGCGGAAAAAGTAGTTTACTTTGTCATTCTGAGCGAAGCGAAGAATCTCTCTTCGATTTAGCTCCATGAAAGGAAAGAGAGATTCCTCGGGCAAACCCAGCCCTTCGGAATGACTCGTTGCGAGTTTTTCCGCAGCCACTGACGCCTGCGCCACCCGTCCGTTAAGGGATTTGGCCTCCATCATCCGATCGCCACATTTCATCAACCGAAAACACGCGGAAGGACTGGCCACCCGTTCCCGGCCATCCGAAAAACCTAAAGCAGAGACTCAGCGTTGACGCATTGCAGAGGTTTTACCCGGTCGCTAGACTTCATCAGCTGAATACAAGCGAAAGGATCGGCCACCCGCCACGCCTTTCCTCCGTGGTAAACTGTGGGGCAAGATCCAATGGCCGACACTGCTTTCTTCGCCTTTGCTCAATTTATGAAAAAATATTTAGAGAGTGCCGCCTACCATGAGGCGGGCCACATGACGGCAGCAGTGGTCCAAGGGATGCCTGTTGATGCTCGCGGCCTTCAAATTGACATGCAGGGGCACGGGATTGCGCATTATTGGATGAGGGAACCGGGAGACGCAGTCAACAATTCGTCGCAGGACCAAAGAGAACGAAAGCTTAGCGTCATATCACTCTATGCAGCTTGGATTGCGCAGCAGAAATTCTTCCCAGACTGCCCCACTGACGGTCGGCGGCTGGATGACGATAAGGCCGACCGTCTGTTAATGGAGATTAACCCGGGCGGCGGAGCCGAATTGGCTAAAACGCGGGAAGATCTGTTGCAGAGAACGGAAAGACTCGTAATCAAGTACTTTCCGGTTATAGAAGGTCTGGCAAGGACTCTGTTAGCAAGGCCCGATACCCTGTTTCCTCCTGAGGTACTGAACGTAGCTTGTGTCTGGGCCGCAGCGTCTCAAGGGAAAAGCATGAATGGGAATGAAGTTGTTGAGTTTTTCCAGCGGCAAGGGATTCCCGCCTTCTTACGGGATTCTAACTCTGGGACTTACTACCCGACGGGCGACAGACCCATTTACGACAGCCTTGCTTAGCCGTGCGGTGACGGATGATACGTCCGACGGGTGGCCGGCCCTTTGACTCGCGGGTGAAGATGCGGGTGCTCGATTCCCCTTGGTTTTCGATGGGTCGGAGAGTTTGTTTTTTTCGGGAAGAAATTCAAAAACCCGGCCCTTCCAATACCTGGAAGAGTCGGCCACCCGCGGTGTTGACGGATTGAAGTGACATTACCCGATCCCAAGATTTCATGAGCTCAATTTATGCAGAAGAGTTGGCTACCCGTCTACGGTTCAGACTAGAATCAGGCCATGGGTAAAAAAGAGAGAACAGAGATCCCGCCAGAAGTTGCGGCGCAAATTCTCTTTGAATCTGATCGAAGGTGCTGTGTTTGTCGCGGAGAACGGCCAGTCCAGATCCACCACATTGACGAGAATCCGAATAATAGTCTGCCCGACAACCTATGCGTCTTGTGTTTCGATTGTCATCTAGATACCCAATTACGTGGCGGCTTTAATCGGAAACTTGACGCAGCCCAAATTCTGCTCTACAAGCAGGACTGGCTGAAAAGAGTAGCGGTAACAAGAGATGAATTGCACGGCACAACCAAACCCGCGGGACTTAATTCTGCTGGCAATCAACCCATAAGGTACATACAGACATGTGAAGAGAGTGAGGAGTTCTCATACTCGTTCCGGGCTGATTACCCGGAAATAAATGTGGGCGATTCTGTAGTCAAGTCGAGCGTAAATCTGGGTATCAGCGCGTTCGTCGCGAGGACGCTCGAACGTTTTCGTGTCGAAGCAATGTCAACAGCGCCTCACAAGAGGGAAATCAAGCAGGGCGCACCAGGAGCAATCGCTTGGGACGACCTCTCGATTTCTTACGACATCTCATTGTTTACGTCTGATCTTCTCTCTATCGAATTTACAAAGTGGAGCTATTTCGCAATGGCGGCGCACCCTAACTCGGTTACTCGCACTCTGAACTTTCAGCTGCGTCCACCTGTTCAGTTTGAATTGCAAGACATCTTCGTGCCTGGAACCACTTACCTAGAGGTTTTGTCGAATTATTGTGTTGAGGATCTACACCGGCACGAACCTAGTCGCTTTCACGATCCCGGCGAGCGTATTGAGCAGCTGAAGGCTAGACAGGACGATTGGATTTTGACGGGTGCTGGCCCGAAGTATAGAAATTTCGAACGATTCGTTTTCGTTAAGGGTGGCGTTCGCGTCTTTTTTGATCCCTATCAAGTAGGATGTTATGCCGAGGGTCGCTACGATGTCGTCGTCCCACTTCCCGTGATCAGGTCTATTTTGAAACAATCAATTGTGGCCTCGCTAGACTAAACTTTGCTGCGGACCTCCCCGGGGATTCCGTGGACACTTTCACGGGAAACCTGTCCTCATCTACTCCGGCTATCCGTGAGCAGGATTAGCCTTCACCGCTCCCAAAGAAAAGGCGGCCCATCCATCGGGCCGCCGATATTTTTCTTCTAGTTTTGGGCTTCCAGCTAGTCCGAACCGCCCTCCGCCAGCGCGTCCGCATCCTTGCGCAGGAAGTCGAGCGCGGCGGCTTCGTCAGCCGAAAGTTCGGCGGGAGGCATGATCTCCTCGGGCGGAGGCGGAGGCGGCATCTCCGTGAGCAACTGGATGTTGCGGTAGCGCTCGAGGCCGGTGCCGGCCGGGATCAGGCGGCCCATGATGACGTTTTCCTTGAGGCCGCGCAGGTAATCCACCTTGCCGGCGACGGCGGCTTCGGTGAGGACGCGCGTGGTCTCCTGGAAGCTGGCGGCGGAGATGAACGAATCCGTCGAGAGCGAGGCCTTGGTGATGCCGAGGAGCAGCGGGCGCCCGGTGGCGGGCCGATTGCCCTCGGCGATGATGCGGTCGTTTTCCTCGCGGAAGCGGAACTTGTCCACCTGCTCGTCGAGGAGGAAGGCGGTGTCGCCGACGTCTTCCACTTTCACCCAGCGCATCATCTGGCGGACGATGGTCTCGATGTGCTTGTCGTTGATGTTGACGCCCTGGAGGCGGTAGACCTCCTGAATGGCGTTGACCAAATACGCCTGCGTGTACTTTTCGCCGAGCACGGCCAGCAAATCGTGCGGGTTGAGCGGGCCGTCGATCAAAGGTTCGCCCGCCTTGACGTGTTCGCCTTCCTGCACGTTGATGTGCACGCCGCGGATGATGGAGTATTCCTTCTGCGTTTTGCCGTCTTCCGATTCGACGTAAATCTTGCGCAGGCCCTTGCTGATTTCGCCGTATTTCACGACGCCGTCGATTTCGCTGATGACGGCAGGGTCGCGCGGCTTGCGGGTCTCGAAGAGCTCGACAACGCGCGGCAAACCTCCGGTGATGTCCTTGGTCTTGGTGGTTTCGCGCGGAATTTTCGCCAGGACGTCTCCGGGCTGCACCTCGTCGCCATCCTGCACCATCAAGTGCGCGCGAGAAGGCATGAGATATTTTTTCCTGGTGCGGCCGGCGGAATCGCGAACCTGAATCGTGGGCGCATGCTTTTCATCGCCCGGAGGCAGCGTGACGACCAGCTGCGACAGGCCAGTGACTTCGTCCACCTGTTCCTCAATGGTAATGCCGGGTTGCAGGTCCTTAAACTGGATCGTGCCTCCGGCTTCGGTGAGGATTGAGAACGTGTACGGGTCCCATTCGGCAAGAAGTTCGCCGAGCTTGACGGGCTGATTTTCCTCGACGCGCAGGCGCGCGCCGTAGACCACGTGGTAGCGCTCCTTTTCGCGGCCCTTTTCGTCGACGATGGCGATCAGGCCGTTGCGGTTCATGGCGATCAGGTGCTCGCCGCGGCCGCGCACGACGTTCATGTCAATGAAGCGCACGAAGCCGCTGTTGCGGGACTCGAGCTTGGATTGTTCGGTGATACGCGTGGCCGTTCCGCCGATGTGGAACGTGCGCATGGTGAGCTGCGTGCCCGGCTCGCCGATGGATTGCGCGGCGATCACGCCGACGGCTTCGCCCAGTTCGACAAAGCGGCCGGTGGCCAGGTTGCGTCCGTAGCAGCGGGCGCAGGCGCCGCGGCGCGATTCGCAGGTCAGCACGGAGCGGATATTGACGCGCTCGATGCCGGCGGCTTGCACGGCGTTGGCCAGCTCTTCGCTGATTTCCTGGTTCACATCGACGATGATGTTGCCTTCGTAGTCTTTAATTTTGTCGAGAGAAACGCGGCCCACGATGCGGTCGCGCAACGGCTCGACTTCCACGCCCGCTTCGGTGATCGGCTCGACGAAGATGCCGTCGGCCGTGCCGCAATCGATTTCGCTGATGATGACGTCCTGCGCCACATCGACCAGGCGCCGCGTGAGGTAGCCGGAATCGGCGGTCTTGAGCGCCGTGTCCGCCAGGCCCTTGCGCGCGCCGTGCGTGGAGATGAAATATTGCAGCACGGTGAGGCCTTCGCGGAAGTTGGACGTGATCGGCGTTTCGATGACTTCGCCCGAAGGCTTGGCCATCAAGCCGCGCATTCCGGAAAGCTGGCGGATTTGCTGCTTCGATCCGCGCGCGCCGGAATCGGCCATGACGTAAATCGGGTTGATGATGCCTTCCTTGTCCTGGTTCTCCATTGCTTTGAACATTTGTTCGGCGACTTTTTCGGTGATGTCGCTCCAGATGGCCACGACTTTGTTGTAGCGTTCGCCGTTGGTGATGGCGCCGTCCAGGTATTGCTGCTGCACCTTGACGACTTCCTTTTCGGTGTTTTCAACGAGCGAGAATTTGTCGCCGGGAATAACCATGTCGTCGATGCCGATGGAGATGCCGGACTTGGTGGCGTACTGAAAGCCCAGTTCCTTGAGTTCGTCGAGCATCTGCACGGTGCGCTTCAATCCAAAGCGCAGGTAACAGTAATAGCAAAGCTGCTGCACGCCCTTTTTCTTGATGAGGCCGTTGATGAACGGCATCTCCTCGGGCAGGTGATCGTTGAAAATCACGCGGCCTACGGTGGTGTTGATGAACTGGCGCTTCAGCGTGACCGATTCGGCGTGCGGCACGTCCTGATCGTCATAAGCGGCGGCCAGGTCGATCATTTCGCCTTCGTAGCGGAGGCGAATCGGCGTGAGCAGTTCGACTTCGCCGGACTCGAGCGCGAGGACGACCTCTTCGGTGTGGCCGAAGGCGCGGCCTTCGCCCTTGGCGCCGGGCTTGGCCTTTGTCAAGTAGTAAATACCGAGAACCATATCCTGCGTCGGAACGGCCAGCGGCAGGCCATTGGCCGGAGACAGAATGTTGTTGGCCGAAAGCATCAGGACGGAGGCTTCCACCTGCGCTTCGGGCGAAAGGGGAATGTGCACGGCCATCTGGTCGCCGTCGAAGTCCGCGTTGAACGCGGTGCAGACCAGCGGATGGATGCGAATGGCCTTGCCTTCGACGAGCGTTGGTTCAAACGCCTGAATGCCCAGGCGGTGCAGCGTGGGAGCGCGGTTCAGAAGCACCGGATGCTCGCGGATCACTTCCTCGAGAATGTCCCAGACCACGGATTCCTGCTGCTCCACCATTTCCTTGGCCTGCTTGATGGTGGTGCAGTGGCCCTGCGCTTCCAGGCGATGATAGATGAACGGCTTGAAAAGCTCGAGCGCCATTTTCTTGGGCAGGCCGCACTGGTGCAGTTTTAATTCCGGACCGACCACGATGACGGAGCGGCCCGAGTAGTCGACGCGCTTGCCGAGCAGGTTCTGCCGGAAGCGGCCCTGCTTTCCCTTGAGCGTGTCGGAAAGCGATTTGAGCGGGCGGTTGTTGGTGCCGCGCAAGACGCGGCCGCGGCGCCCGTTATCAAAGAGCGCGTCCACGGCTTCCTGGAGCATGCGCTTTTCGTTGCGCACGATGACGTCCGGAGCGTGCAGCTCCATCAGCTTTTTCAAGCGGTTGTTGCGGTTGATCACGCGGCGATAGAGATCGTTCAAATCGGACGTGGCGAAGCGGCCGCCGTCCAGAGGCACAAGAGGGCGCAACTCCGGCGGAAGAACCGGAAGCACGTCGAGAATCATCCATTCCGGACGGTTGCCGCTCTTGCGGAACGATTCGACCACCTTCAGGCGCTTGGCGTACTTGATGCGCTTCTGCAGGCTGGGGTCGACCTTCATCTTCTCGCGCAATTCTTCGGAGAGTTTCTCGACGTCCACGCGCTTCAAAAGTTCCTTGATGGCTTCCGCGCCCATCTGCGCGCGGAATTGCCCGGGAAAATCCTTTTGCAGTTCGCGGTATTTTTCCTCGGGGAGCATCTCGCGTTCCTTAATGCCGGGAACCTCGAGAGGATCGATGACCACGTAGCCCTCGAAATACAGGATGCGCTCGAGATCGCGCATGGAGATATCGAGAAGGTAGCCGATGCGCGACGGCAGGCCCTTGAAGAACCACACGTGCGAGCATGGCGAAGCGAGCTCGATATGGCCGAGGCGCTCGCGGCGGACTTTGCTGAGGGTGACTTCCACGCCGCACTTGTCGCAAATCACTCCGCGGTGCTTCATGCGCTTGTACTTGCCGCAGAGGCATTCCCAGTCCGTGACCGGACCGAAAATTTTGGCGCAGAACAGGCCGTCGCGCTCGGGTTTGAAGGTACGGTAGTTGATGGTCTCGGGCTTGGTGACTTCGCCGTGCGACCAGGACCTGATTTTTTCCGGACTCGCGAGACTGATCCGGATGGAATCGAAATCTGCAATTAAACTGGCACGATCATAAGGGCTGCTTCGATACAAGGTATGTCCCTCCTGCTCCGGTGGATTTCATCGGAGCCATCCCGGCATGCCGGGAATAAGAAAAAACCGTGAAACTCAAGAACCAGCTGCTGCGATCCTTGTGCCGCCCCTAACGGGGCTTGATCAATGTTTTCGGACCGTTCTCCCCACCGCTTCCGCGGTGGGCTAGGTTATGCCGTCCCTCCGGGACTTGCAGCAGCATGGAGGCGGACAACAAATCCGCTAATCCGCGGCCGGCTTTTCCACCGCTTTTTGGCGCTTCATCAATTCCACGTCCAGGCAGAGCGATTGCAGCTCGCGGACCAGCACGTTGAACGATTCGGGCACGCCCGGCTCGATGCCCGGCTCGCCCTTGACGATGGCTTCGTAAATTTTCGCGCGGCCGTAAACGTCGTCCGATTTCGCGGTCAAGAGTTCCTGAAGGATATGCGCCGCGCCATACGCTTCGAGCGCCCACACTTCCATTTCGCCGAAGCGCTGTCCGCCGAACTGCGCCTTGCCGCCGAGCGGCTGCTGGGTGATGAGCGAGTACGGCCCGATGGACCGCGCGTGGATTTTGTCGTCGACGAGGTGCGAAAGCTTGAGCATGTAGATGTAGCCGACGGTGACGGCCTGGCCGAACTCCTCTCCGGTCATGCCGTCCCACAGCGTGATCTTCCCCGCGTTGGGAAGGCCCGCGACTTCGAGCAGGTGGCGGATTTCGGCTTCGCGCGCGCCGTCAAATACGGGCGTGGCCATGGGAATGCCTTCGCGGAAGCTGTCGGCATATTCAAGCAGCGTGTCGTCATCGAGGTCGGTGAGCGTTTTCCAGATGGCCGTGTCGGAAAACACTTCGCGGAACCAGCGGCGCAACGCGTCGGAACGCTTGTTCTGATCGAGCAGGCGGGCAACGCTGCGGCCCAGCTCTTTCGACGCCCACCCGAGGTGCGTTTCGAGAATTTGTCCGACGTTCATGCGGGACGGAACGCCGAGGGGATTGAGAACGATTTCCACCGGCGTGCCGTCCGGCAGGTACGGCATGTCCTCTTCCGGAACGATGCGCGCGATGACGCCCTTGTTGCCGTGGCGGCCGGCCATTTTGTCGCCGACCGAAAGTTTTCGCTTCATAGCGATGTAGCACTTCACCAGCTTGATGACGCCGGGAGGCAGCTCGTCGCCCTTGCGCAGCTTTTCCTTGCGCTCCTCGGTGATCTTGCGCAGCACGTCAATCTGGCGCGAAGTCATCTCCTCGATTTCATCGATTTTTTCGATGAGCAGAGGGTCCTTGTCGGCGAGGCGCAGCCGCTTGAGGTTGCGCGTGGCGATCTTTTCGATGATGTCGCGCGTCAGCTCGGTGCCCTTGGTGATCAGGCGCTTGTTGGTCTTTTCGTCGTGCAGGTCGGCGGTGAGCTCCTTGCCTTCGAGCAGCACGGAGAGGCGCTTCAAGCGCTCGTCGGTGAGGATGCGGATTTCATCCGACAAGTTCTTTTCGAGCTTGAAGACTTGCGCGGCTTCGATGGCCTTGTGGCGTTCGTCTTTTTCGGCGCCCTTGCGGCAGAAGATTTTCACATCGACGACGGTGCCCTCGATGCCCGGAGGGCAGTAGAGGGAAGCGTCGCGCACATCGCCGGCCTTTTCGCCGAAGATCGCGCGCAGGAGTTTCTCTTCCGGGGTCAGCGTGGTTTCGCCCTTGGGAGTGACCTTGCCGACCAGGATGTCGCCCGGACGCACGGTCGCGCCAATGCGGATCACGCCGCTTTCGTCGAGGTTGCGCAGAAACATTTCGCTGATGTTGGGAATATCGCGCGTGATTTCCTCGGGGCCGAGCTTCGTATCCCGCGCCTCGATTTCGTATTCCTCGATGTGGATGGAAGTGTAGTAGTCGTCCTTGACGAGCTTCTCGCTCACCAGGATGGCGTCTTCAAAGTTATAGCCGCGCCAGGGCACGAACGCGACGAGCACGTTGCGCCCGAGCGCCAGTTCGCCGCGATCGGTGCACGGGCCGTCGGCCAGCACCTGCCCCTGGCGGACGCGGTCGCCCACGCGGACGAGCGGCTTCTGGTTGATGCAGGTGTTCTGGTTGGAACGCTTGAATTTGATGAGCTGGTAGATGTCCGCGCCCACTTCGCGCGAAAGCACGCCCGAGTGGTCGGATTCGACGCGCACGATAATGCGCTCGGAGTCCACTTGATCGACGATTCCGTCGCGGCGGCAGATGACCACCGCGCCCGAATCGCGCGCGGTGACGCGTTCCATCCCGGTGCCCACGAGAGGAGCTTCCCCGCGAATCAGCGGCACGGCCTGGCGCTGCATGTTCGAACCCATGAGGGCGCGGTTGGCGTCGTCGTTCTCCAGGAACGGGATCAGGCTGGCCGCAACGGAGACGAGCTGTTTCGGCGAGACGTCGATGTAATCGACTTCGTCGCGCGATTTCAGGACGAAGTTGCCGGCCTGGCGGCAGTTGACGAGTTCGGTGGTGATGCGCCCGCGCTCGTCGAGCGGCACGTTGGCCTGGGCCACGACGTAGCGGTCCTCTTCCCACGCCGAAAGATAGAAGCAGTACGGATCGTTCGTGACTTTGCGGCGCTTCAGTTCCTCGTTTACCGCTTCCACTTTGTCGCGCTCGATAATTTCGCCGGCCTTGAATTCGCTTTCGCCGGAGTTGACGATCATCACGTAGTCGATCACGCGCCCGGCCTTCACCTTACGGTAGGGCGATTCGATAAAGCCGAATTCGTTGATGCGCGCGTAACACGAGAGCGAGCTGATCAAACCGATGTTCGGCCCTTCCGGTGTTTCGATCGGGCAGATTCGTCCGTAGTGCGTCGGATGGACGTCGCGGACTTCGAATCCGGCGCGCTCGCGCGAAAGGCCGCCGGGGCCAAGGGCCGAGAGGCGGCGCTTGTGGGTGATTTCGGAGAGCGGATTGGTCTGATCCATGAATTGAGAGAGCTGGGAACTGCCGAAGAACTCGCGAATCGCGGCCATGACCGGCTTGGCGTTCACGAGGTCGTGCGGCATGGCGGTGGACATTTCCTGGTACACCGACATTTTTTCCTTGATGGCGCGCTCCATGCGCACCAGGCCGATGCGGAACTGGTTCTCGAGGAGCTCGCCGACCGCGCGCACGCGGCGGTTTCCCAGGTGATCGATGTCGTCGAGCGTGCCAATATTTTTGCGCAGCTTCATCAGGTAGCGGATGGCCGCGACGAAGTCCGCGGCGTCCAGCGTGCGCGTGTTGAGCGGGGTCTCCAGGCCGAACTTGATGTTGAATTTCAACCGGCCCACGCGGCTGAAATCGTACTTGCGAGGGTCAAAGAACATCCCGTTGAACAGCGCCGTGGCCGTTTCGAGCGTCGGAGGATCGCCCGGGCGCAGCTTCCTGTAGATTTCGATCAGCGCTTCGCGCGGCGACTTGATCGCGTCCTTGTCGAGTGTGCGCGAGAGCACCACGCCGACGTCGTCGCGATCCGGGAAAAAGATGTCGACGCTGGCGATGCCCGCTTCGGCGAGAGAAGTCCAGATCTCGGCAGTCAGCGGCTTGTTGGCTTCGAGGAGAACTTCTCCGGTCTGCCGGTTCACGAGGTCGGCAACGGAGTAGGCGCCCTCGAGATCGGCTACGGAAGCGTGCGCGGAGGGCACCTTGGCCTTGACGAGTTCCTTGAACAACGCTTCGGTGATGCGTTTGTGCGCGCCGACCAGCACTTCGTCGTTCTTGGGATTCTTGATTTCGTGCGACAGCTTCCGCTCGATCAGCCCTTCGGAAAGGTTCCAGCGCAGGTCGCCGTCGCGCAGGGTGATGCGCTCGACCTGGTAGAAGGTGCGCAGGATTTCCTCGTTGGACTTCATGCCCAGCGCGCGCAGGAATATGGAGCCGAGGAACTTGCGCTTGCGGTCGATGCGCACGTACAGAATATTCTTGGTGTCGTACTCGAACTCGACCCACGAGCCGCGGTAGGGGATGATTTTCCCGAGGAAATAGCTGCGGTTGTTGGCCGATTCGTAAAACACGCCCGGCGAGCGGTGCAACTGGCTGACGATCACGCGCTCGGTGCCGTTGATGACGAAGGTGCCGTTATCGGTCATCAGCGGAATGTCGCCGAAAAATACTTCCTGCTCCTTGATGTCGCGGATGTTTTTCGCGCCGGTATCGGGATCCTTGTCGTAAATGGTCAGGCGGATGGTGACCTTGAGCGGGGCGGCGTAGGTCATGCCGCGTTCCTGGCACTCGTTCACGTCGTATTTCAGTTGCATGCCGACCGGGTCGCCGCATTTTTCGCAAAACGTGGGCGTGTTCTTGTTGAAGGTGCCGCACTTGGTGCACAGCACGTCGCCCGTCTGATAGGGATTGGTGACCACCGAGGCGCCGCAATTGCGGCAGGTCGCGCGCAGGTGGTGCAGCCCCTTCAGGTTGCCGCACTTGCACTCCCAGTTCCCGATCGAGTAGTCCACGAAATCCAGCTGCGAGAGGCCGCGGAAATCCTGAATCGGAAACACCGAAGTGAATACCGATTGCAGGCCGCCGTCCTCGCGCTCGGACGGAAGCAAATCCATCTGCAGAAATCGCTGATAGGAATTCTTCTGAACCTCGATCAGGTTCGGAATTTGGATCGAGCTGCGGATCTTGGAAAAATCCAGCCGCTCGCGCTCTCGCATATGGTGATTCCCGTTTCCATTCGGCATGCTAGGACCTCATAAAATTCGCAAGGTTGGGCCGAAACGCCGATAGGCGGCATGGCAGACACCGCCGCCCCGGGTCCCGGCGGGACCGAGTTAAGGTTGACAAATCACGTTTTGAATCTTGCGTAAGCAAACCCCTCAGGGCGCGGCAGGCGCCGAATGGCGGCACCGCCTCGCGCCGGAAGTGCTGGGTCACTTCAATAGCGTTACTTCACTTCGACTTTGGCGCCGACGTCCTCGAATTTCTTCTTGATCGTGGCCGCCTCGTCCTTGTTCACGCCTTCCTTGATCGGCTTGGGCGCGCCATCGACCAGGTCCTTGGCTTCTTTGAGCCCCAGGCTGGTGACTTCGCGGACCGCCTTGATGACGTTGATCTTGTTCGCGCCCACATCCGTGAGCACGACCGAGAATTCCGTCTTCTCTTCGACCGGAGCCGCTCCCGCCGCTGTCCCGCCCCCCGCCATCATCACGGGAGCCGCAGCCGCAGCCGAAACGCCGAAGGCCTCTTCCATCTTCTTGACCAGGTCGGCCGCTTCGAGCAGGGTCAGGCCCTTGATTTCTTCCAGGATTGCTTCCACCTTATTTGCCATTTCTGTGTCCTCTCCTCGATTAGATGCGAATTAGATTCTTTATTGAGCCGTCTCGACCGGGGCTGGCGCGGAACCCGGTCCGAACTTGTTGGCCTTCACCGCTTCGCTGACCGTGACGGCCAGGTTGCGGTTGACCCCGGCCAGCGCGGAGGCGATGCGCTGCGCCGGCGCGTTGACCAGAAACATGATCTTGCTGAGCAATTCTTCCTTGGAGGGCAGCGAGGAAAGCTGCTGGATTTCCGCGATGGAAAGCACGCGCCCTTCGACGATCCCGGCGCGGAATTGAAACGCCGGAACGTCTTTTGCGATTTTGGTGAGCGCCTTGGCGAGCGATACCGGATCGGTCGCCGTGTAGGCGATGGAATTGGTTCCCGAAAGATTTTTCAGCAGGGGCTCGATGGGCGTGCCGGAAGCGGCGCGCTCGGCGAGCGTGTTTTTCACGACCTGGTAGTGCCCGCCGGCCTGCTCCACGGCACGGCGCAGCTTGTTGTCGTTTTCCACCGTGATGCCCTGGAAAGTGGACAGGATCACGGTCGAAACCGTGGCCAGTTTGTTTTTCAGTTTGTCGAGATCTTCCTGTTTTTCACTGCGCTTTTTCATGGCCTGCTCCAAATCCTCATGCAGCGTTTGCCGTGCAACGCCGCGAAACTTGCGCCCCGCTTAGGCCGCGACGGCGGCTTCGACTTCCGCTTCGTCGATCGTTACGCCCGGGCCCATGGTGGACGTCAGCGTGACTTTCTTGACAAATTTTCCCTTGGCCGCCGCGGGCTTGGCCTTGAGGATCGCTCCGATCAAGGCGTGCGCGTTTTCGGCGAGCTTGGCCGCGTCGAAGCTGACCTTGCCGATCGGCGAGTGGATGATGCCTTGCTTATCCACGCGAAACTCCAC
>Ga0210409_10004138_pt1 | contig 15783 bp, 15 predicted proteins | sample IncBWH17MmetaG_FD_161649 | JGI IMG/M metagenome (GOLD analysis project Ga0210409, IMG submission 161649) | Forest soil microbial communities from Barre Woods Harvard Forest LTER site, Petersham, Massachusetts, United States - Inc-BW-H-17-M | ecosystem: Environmental > Terrestrial > Soil >...
CCTCGACCGCGTCGACCGTCTCGCGCAAGGGCGCGCGGTGCTCGACTACAAGAGCGGCCGTCCGGGGAGTCCCGACTGGTATGGGGAGCGTCCGACGCATCCGCAGCTGCTCGCCTATCTCAGTGCGCTCGGTTCGGACGTCGTCGCGCTCGCCACGGTGAACCTGACGGCGCGTGAGGTGCGCTTCACCGGGGTGGCGGCGAGCGCAGATCTCCTGCCGCGCGTGAAAGCTGTCGTTGGTGCGGCCGGCGCGGCCGCCGACTGGAGCGCGCAGCGTTCCCGCTGGCAGGCGCTCATCGAGCGGCTCATCCGCGCGTTTCTCAGCGGCGAGGCTCAGGTCGACCCCGCACCCGGAGCATGCGACTACTGCCACATCACCGATATCTGCCGCATCGGTGCGCACCTCGCCCCGGAAGGCTCGGGGCACGCAGATGACAGCGATGAATGAGTCGCCCGAGCGCCTCGATGAGGCGGCACGCGCCGCGGCGGTCGAGCCCTCGGGGTCGGTGCTGCTCGAAGCTCCCGCGGGCTCGGGCAAGACCTCGGTGCTTACCCGGCGGTTCCTGCGGCTGCTCACCACCGTCGAGGACCCGGGGCAGATCCTCGCCATCACGTTCACGCGCAAGGCCGCCGCTGAAATGCAGTCGCGCGTGATCCGCGCGCTGCACGGTGAGTTTGCCACGACGGATCCGGAAGCCGAAGAGCTCACCTCCCTCGCCGCGAAGGCGCTCGCGCACGGAGCGGCGCGTGGCTGGAGCATCGCCACGCAGCCGCAGAGCCTGCGGATCCAGACCATCGACGCCTTCAACTACTGGCTGGCCAGCCAGCTGCCGGTCGCCTCGCAGGCCGGCGGGCTGCTGAACGTCACCGAGAGTGCAGGGGAGCTGTATCAGCGCGCCGCGCGCCGCACGCTCATCGCCGCAGAGACCGACCCTGCGCTCGCAGGCGATGCACGGCTACTCTTCGAGCGCACGGACAATCACTGGATGTATCTCGAGCGGCTCATCGCGCAGATGTTGCAAGAGCGCGGTCACTGGCTGCCCTTTGTCGCACGCGAGGAGCCGAGCGCGCTCTGCCGGCGGGTGAACGAGAGTCTCGCGAACCTGGTGCAGGCACGTCTTGCGGCCCTGTGCGCGCTCGTCCCCCAGGGACTGCGGCGCCGGGCGGAGCGACTGCCGGGCTGTGGGCCACTCGGGCCCGCGCCGGCGGACCTTCCTCGATGGAAACACCTCGCGCACCTCCTGCTCACGAGGGACGACTGGCGCCGGCAGCTCTTCGCTCACCGGCTCGGTGCCGCGTTTGCCGATCCGCAAGTCTGCCAGCAGCTGCGGGGGCTGATCGATGAGCTGCGCGGGCTCGCCGGTGCGCGCGAGGCGTTCCTCGCGTTAAAAAAAGCTCCCGCTGCAGAGCTCGCCGAGGATGAGGTCGCCGCCATCGAGGCTCTCTCGCGCATCCTCGCGCGCGCAGCGGCGGAGCTGCACGCCGAGTTCGCGCAGGTACAGCGGGTGGACTACACCTATGTCACCGGCGCCGCACGCCAGGCGCTCGCCGAAGGCGGCGAGCCCACCGATCTCGCGCTGCGTGCCGGGCTGGCACTGCGGCACATTCTCGTCGATGAGTTCCAGGACACCTCGCTCGCGCAGGTCCAGCTGCTCGAGGCGCTCACCGTCGGCTGGGAAGAAGGTGACGGGCGGACGCTCTTCGTGGTCGGCGATGCGATGCAGTCGATCTATCGATTCCGCGAAGCCGAGGTGGGCCTGTTCCTCCGGGCGCGCGCCACGGGCGTCGGCGCGGTGAAGCTACGGTCTCTGCGACTGCTGCGCAATTTCCGTGCCGTGCCCGAGCTCGTGGAGTTCACGAACGAGGCGTTCGCACAGGTCTTCCCGCACGCGGACGACCGGCGCACCGGTGCCGTGAGCTACCGTGCGAGCGTCGCCACGCGCCGCGCTGCGCCCGCGCTCATCGCACCGGTGTCGCTCAAACTCTTTCCGCAGGGCGCGGCGAGCGAAGCAGGCGCGATCGCCGAGCACGCCGCGCAGCTGCGTCGGCTCGACCCGAACGCCACGGTGGCGGTGCTGGTCGTGGCACACACCCATGCAGTGCCGATAGTCGACGCCCTGAGGGCACGCGGCGTGCCCTCGTGCGCCCTCGACCTCGTGCCGCTTCGCGAGCGGCTGGTCGTGCGCGATCTGGTGCAGCTCGCGCGGGCGCTCTTCGACCTCTCCGACCGCGCCGCATGGCTCGCGGTCCTGCGCGCCCCCTGGTGCGGGGCGAGGTTGAAAACACTTACCGCGCTCTCCGCCGTCAACGATCGCGAGCTCATCCTCGAAGCGCTCGGCAACCGCGAGCGGCTGGCGCGCTGCGAGCCTGACGACCTGTCACGCCTTGGGCGGGTGCGCGACATTCTGAGCGAGGCGCTCGCGGAACGCGGTGAGGCGCAGGTTGCGGACTGGCTCGAGCGGACCTGGCTGCGCCTCGGAGGAGGCGATGCGTACGAAACCCAGGAGCTCGCGGACGCGCGTGCCTTCTTCGCCGCTCTCGCTGCGCGCGCCGCGGTTTTCGAGTGGCAGGGTCCGGAGGACTTCGCGACGCTCCTCGAGCACCTCTACAGCGCCCCCGGCAGTGGCGAGAACCCGGTGCAGGTGATGACCATTCACCGGGCGAAGGGACTCGAGTTCGAGCACGTGATCGTGCCGGCGCTGCAGCGTGCGACGCGTGGAGCCGAGCGTCGCCTGCTCCGTTGGATCGACCTCCCGGGCGATGCGCGCGAAAGCGATCTGCTCATCTCGCCTTCGCCGCCGGTCGGCGCGCTGGAGGAGAGCGATCTGAACGTCTTCATCAAGGAGCTCATCCGGCAGCGCGACGCCCATGAGCGCTGCCGCCTCATGTACGTGGCCGCGACGCGCGCGCGCCGTACGTTATGGCTGTCCGCAGCGCCCGCGAGATCGGCCGATGGCACCGTCAAGCCCGACCGGCGCAGCATGCTGGCGATCCTCTGGCCGCCGCTCGCGCAACGCTTCGCGACCGAGGAGAGCGCGCGCCCGGCCCCAGCGCCGCCCACCGTGCTCCCGCTCACCCGCCTGAGGGCGGACTGGGAGCCGCCCGCACCGCCGGCCGCGGTGCGCGTTACTCAGCTTCCTGCGGCCTACCTCGCGAGCGAGCCGCTCGAGTTCAGCTGGGTACGGGAGACCCAGCGGGACATCGGCACCGTCGTCCACGCGTGGCTGCTGCGCCTGGCAGGAGCGCCGCAGCTGCCGGCCGCAGCCGAGTTGGAAAATGAGCGAGCCGTGGTGCTCGCGCAGCTCGAGCGCATCGGAGTGCCGCAGAGTGAGCGCGCGCGCGCGGCCGGGGTGATCCTCACGGCTCTGCGGCACACGCTCGGCGATGACCGCGGGCGCTGGATCCTGAGCAGCGCTCATCGAGGTGCGTTCAGCGAATGGGAGCTGAGCGGCGTCACTGCCGGGCGGCTACGCAACGTCAGGATCGATCGCAGCTTCATCGATGAGTCCGGCACCCGCTGGGTGATCGACTACAAGACGAGCTCTCATGAAGGCGGCGATCTCCAAGGATTCCTGGCGCAGGAGGTGGAGCGCTATCGGCCGCAGCTCGCAGGCTACGTGGAGCTCGCGCAGGCGCTCGGCGAAGAGCCGGTGCGCGCGGCGCTCTATTTCCCACTGCTCGGTGCGTTCCGCGAAGTGATCTGAGGTCAGAACGTCCCTGAGAGCGAGAACGGCCGCCGGCCGGTAGCATCCGGTGAGCCGAGGAAGCGCAGGCTGTTCACCACCTCGGGCGGCGCACCGCTGCGCGCCGCGATGAGCCCTTCGAGCTCGAAGCCGGGCGCCGGCGTGAGGCGCAGCGTTCCCTCGAGCGCGAGCGGGCCCTCGAGATCGCGCAGCGTGCCGACCGGATCGCCGGCCCCGCCGGGAAAGCTCACCGCGTAACTGCCGAGAGCGGTGTTGTTGCCGCTGCGCTCCTCGAGGTTGCGCGCCTCGATGCGGCCCTGCAGCTGCCGGATGGCGCCGTGCTGCAGCTCCACGAGCGCGAGCTCACAGTGCGCCCGCCCATGCAGGTTCGCCGGTACGGCGGGGAGGATGGCGGAGTCCAGCGGAAGGTCGGCCACCAGGTTGCGCGCCGCGACCCGTCCGCCGAAGGTGGCTTCGACGTCGGCGTGAGCCTCGGCGGGCCCATGACTCAGCGTGACACGAGCCGCCGCGCGCGCAAGCAGCAGCCGCAGGGGGTGCAGGTCCCAGCTCAGATCTCCGAGCGAGGTGCCGCTCACGGTGAGTCCGGCGCAGCCGCCACTCCAGAGCGAGCCCTCGATGCTCGCGCAGGACCACTGGGCACCGCGAGCGGGAAGGACCCACGCGGCGGGCATGCGGGCGAGCACGATGACTGCGAAGGCGATCGCAGCGAGCAGCGCGATCCAGAGCGGTCGCTTCACTTCAGCCGGTGTGCAGGACGATGTTGGCGTTCACGAGTCCGGGCGTGCCGGACTTCTCGATGATGGCCGAGTCCACGGTGACACCGTTCTGCTGCCCCAGCCGGGCGAGCCAGCCCACGAGCGCATCGAACGGAGCCTTTTCCAGCCGCACCGAAAGATTGCCGGCGCTGCCGGGCTCACTGCCCGAGAGCGCGCTGGCGAGGCCCGACTCGCGCGCCGAGCGGTCGACGATCACGAGCAACGACTCGCCGTTCGCGACGGAGGTCGGTGGCAACACGGCGATCTGCGGCGCCACGGTCTGCATCCAGCTCAGGTCCGTACGCTTTTTCGCAAGCCGCTCCTGTGCGTGGGAGACGCTGCGATCGAGCGGGATCAGCATGCCGAAAATCAGGATCGCCGCCGCCGCGATCGCGCCGGCGAGCAGCAGTCGCCGCTCGCGGGGCGAAAGCGCCGCGATGGCCTCGGGCGAGAGCGACCGCAGCGAGAGCGAGCCGAGCGAGAGAGAATTGAGCGACAGCTTCATGGCGCCCTCAGCCGCCGGAGCGCATCTGGATGCGCCCTTCGTAGGCGGACCCGGAGTTGGATCCACCGGTGAGATCGGCGTGCCAGCCGCTGCTGCGCAGGGACTGGCTGAGCCGATCGAGGCTCGAGGCATCCGGGGCCGAGAGCTTCATCTCGAGCGAGCCGCCATGGAAATTGAGCGAATGCACGCTGGTGCCCGGGGCAGTATCGCGCGCCTGTACGAGTGCCTGCAGCGCCGGCAACAGACCTTCGCCTACACCGCGGGCCCCGACGAGGCGCCTTTCCATCAGCCCTCGTGCCTCGCTCGCGCTCGCCTCGGCGTGCATGGAGCTGCGGAAGGTGTCGCGGATGGAGGCATCGAGCTGCCGCTCGTGCCGCTTCAGCAGTTGCAGCTCCGCTGCCTTGCCGACCACGTGCAGCCCGATGAGGCTTGCGAGGAGAATGGCCGCGACACGCCAGGCCTTGAAACTGGCTCCACGCGAGGACACCGGTGCATACGTGCCTTGCAGCAGGTTGATCGCTGTCGTGGAGGGCAGCTGCTGCGCAAAAAGTGCGAGCGGCCCACCCGCGAGCAGCTGCACCTTGATGCCATCGAAATGGGGCCGCGCCGCCTCGACCTGCGCCGAGTGCTGATGCCACTCGGGCGCGCCGGTGTAGAGGATGAGCCCGCGGCCTCCTGTGGCACTCGATTCTGCGCCTTTGTGGGCGATCTCGAGTGCCTCACCGAGTGCGTCCGCCGGCAAGGTGACCGGAGTGCCGCCAGGGGGGCGCACGGAGATCGTGTCCGCCTCGAGCAGCGCGACGGCCTGCCCGGGGTTTGCCGGCAGCAGCTCGCTGTCGGCATACACGGCATCGGGCTCGATGCCTGCGCCGCGCAGCTCCGCGAGCCACGCGTCGAGCAGGGCCCGTGCGACCACCGCGACCGGCACCCGCGTCGACTCGGCAGAGCGCTTGCCGAGCGCAAAGTGCAGATCTTCGATGTCTTCCGCGAGCTGCTCCTCGAGTGCGTAGGGGACGAGCTGCTGCAGTTTGGCACCCGCCTTGACCGGCACCTCGGGCTCCGCCAACAGCACCTCCGCGCCACTGACCAGCAGGCAGACGCGCCGGCCCGGCGCACGCGCTGCGGCGAGCGTCAGCGGTCCGCTCTGCGGGGGGCTGATCGGTGCCCCGCGGGCATCGACCACGAGCCACGTCGCGAGCTCTGCGTCCGCGTGCGGCAGGCGAAGCAACAGCCAGTCAGACATGGGCGGATAGTGTCATCATTCGTGGGCTCGTGCTCATCGATTGCGTCACTTTGGCAAGGGCGCGCGGCCTCAGTCGAGGGTGAAGCTGCGCTGGATCGGACGCACGGCACCGGTCGCGTCCCGGTACAGGAGACTGTACAAGTTGAATTCCGCACTGCCAATGGTGATGAAGCTCGTGAGGCGGAAGTAGGTGGAGTTCTGGCCGAACTTGCCTTGCGCGGCCGCCCAGAGCTTGGGGTCGCTGAAGGCCGCCCGGTAGTTCTCGAGCGTCGGGAAGCATCCGGGAGAGCCCGTGCGGTTCTTGTCGAGCTGGCCCTGGTTGGAGCTGAACTCGGTTTGACCCTGCGGCAGGAATGCATCGAGCACTCTGTCCTTTACGGTGCACACGTTGATCCGGGTGTCCTTCGGAAGTGCCGCGATGTAGGGCGCGAGCGTGAGGTAGCGATCCCGCCCGAAGCCCGGCAGCGCGAGCAGCTCGCTGGTGCTCGTGATGTAGCGATTCGCGGTACGGTAGGGCGGCGTCTGTCCCATGTAGACACTGTCTTCGGCGCCGTCGACGTTCTGCGGCACGATATCGGCATCGATCCAGTCGACGATCAGCGGCGCCCACTTGGTCTCGAGCCCGAGCATCTCCAGGAGCTTGGTGAATGCCGCGACGTACACCGGATCGGGCGTACCGTCCTTGTTGACGAGATTGTTGAGGTTGAGCCGCCCCTGCATGTCCTCGAGCGAAGCTTCCAGCATGACCCCCGGAACCACTTCCATCGGTCCCACGGGCTTGTCCCATCCCTGGCCCGTGTAGGTGTGGTTCGGATCGCTCTGGAAGAACTGGCGAATGCCATACGCGGCGAGTGCTTCGGCGCCCTGCGCGATCAGCAGCGATTCGTCGAAAGCATAGGTGCCGGCGCCGCGCCGCGCCGTCATGGCATTCTCATACGCTACGGCCGCCGCGAGAATGGTGCCGAGCGCCACCAGCAGGATCGCCACGATCAGTGCCACACCGCGCTGCGCAGCGCGCGAGGTGCGCACGCGCTGGCGTTGGGCGCGCGCCGGAGCGATCGCGGGCTTCATCCGGTGACCTCCACGATGCGCACCACCTTGCCCCAGTCCTCGGTATCGAGCGTGATCTCGACCGCAAGCGGCCGCTGCCGGAGCCCCAGCTCCTGCGTCGAGCCGATGAGCACGGTGTTGGTAGCGGGAGGCCACTGCTCCTGCCACTGGTGATTCACATCGAGATAGCGGATGGTCACCGCCTTCACGTGCGTGAGCAGGTCCCTGCGCGTCGTGGTGCTCGCGAGCGTTGGATCGAGCACGCTCCAGAACTCGCGCCGCAGCGTGCCGTTTTCGAGAAAGTAGGCAACGCGCTGCAGTCCGGGCCGCTGCAGCCCCGCGGGGTTCGCCCATCCGGCGCGTGTCAGGGCCACGATCGGCAGCGGACCCGACGGCGCACCCGATGACAGCGCGCCCTGAACGCTGCCAACGCCCCCGGCCAGCGCCGGCTGCGCGGGCTCGTTGCCCACTGCCTGGCGCACCGGTCGCGGGGCGAGCTGCACGAAGTCCTGCTCGAGGACCCGCACCGCGTTCTGCAGCTCGAGCAGATGCCCCTGCTGCTCCTTGAGCGACTCGTGCGTGTTGAGGGCCTGTCTGATCGCGCCGTAACCCATGGCAAACATGATCGCCGCGATGAACATGGCGACGAGCAGCTCGATCAGGGTGAAGCCGCGGAGCCTGCTCATTCGGAGGAGTCCGGTAGTTGCTGGTCGCTCGGTGGCGGCGGCGGGCTCGGCGGAGGCGGCGAGCCGAGGCCACCCTGCACGCCGATGCCACCCGAACCGAGCGTCCCGGGTGTGCCGAGCCCGCCCGAGCCGATGGTCCCAGGTGTGCCAATGCCGCCCGAGCCGATGGTTCCCGGCGCGCCGAGCCTGCCCGGGGTCTGACCCGACTGCGTACCCGGGAGCATCTGCGCGCCCCAGTCGGGCACGACCACGTTCGGGACACCGACCGCATCGCCCTGGATGCCGCTCACCGTGGTGAACCACCCGTTGTCCTCATCCGCCTTGATGTCCGCCGGCCGGACCTTGACATCGATACGCACCACCCCGGGCACCTGTGTCGCAACAACTTCGCGGCGCCAGTGCCAGCTGCGACCGGCGAAATCGGTATTGCCGTCGCTGTTGCCGGTGGCCGTCATCTGACCGGAGATACGCAGCGTTGCGATCTGGTTGAGCGCGACCCATTGCGCGAAGGTCTTGTCGCGCAGATACGAGACGGTGTTGGCCGAGGAGGTGAGCGCCCCGAGGACCGCCGCCATGCCGATCGTTACGATGGCGAGCGCGACCAGCACCTCGATCAGCGTGAAGCCGCTCCCGCGCCTCACGGCCTGCGCTCCTCGAGCGGCTGCAGCACCACCTGTCCCTTGCTGTCCTCGGTGAGAGTCACGCTGCGCATGCCGCCATCGCGCTCGAGAGTCGCCGCAAAGGTGGTGAGATCTCCGTTGGAGAAGATCATGATCTGCGGAGTCTTGTCCTTCGCGTCCTTGGGCCGGTTCAGCACCACGGGCCGCGCTTCGACGCTCAGCTTGAATCCCAACCCGTCCGGAAGATGGCGCGCAACGAGCGCGTCGTCCTCGAACACGCTACGCCAGGCAGCGCGGCGCGGATCGTAGGTGAGGAACTCGTAGCCATCGTCCTGGAACATGACCCCGAACTCACGCGTCTGCAGCTCCGCCTGCTCACGGGCGTAGCTGAAGAGCGCAAGCAGCCGGTCGCTTTCCTTCTCGAGCTCGCGATCTCGCCCGGTGATGTTGACCGACAGCAGGATCCCGGCGGTGATGACACCGATGATCACCATCACCACCAGGATCTCGATCAGGGTGAAGCCGCGGGATGCTCCGCGAGCGACCGGCACGGGCCTCCGGAAGGAGGCAAGGCTAGTCGCCGATGTTCCAGTTGCCGATGTCGGCATTGATGCCTTCACCGCCGGGGGCGTTATCGGCTCCGAGGCTGTACAGGTCGTATTCCTGGCCATGCGCGCCCGGGAAGACGTACTGGTAGTCATTCCCCCAGGGGTCCTTGTGGACGCGTTGCACGTAGCCGCCAGGCCGCCAGTGCCTGATGGAAGGATCGGTCGGCTGCGTGACCAGTGACTGCAATCCCTGCTCGGTCGTCGGGTACTTCGAGTTGTCGAGCCGAAACATGGTGAGCGCAGTCTCCAGGACCTTGATGTCCTGCTTCGCCTTGTTGATGCGCGCCTCATCCACCCGGGTCATGATCTGCGGCACGATGACTGCCGCGAGCAGGCCGATGATGATCACCACCACCATGATCTCGATGAGGGTGAAGCCGCGTGCGCGGGCGCGCTGTCTGCTAACTTGAAATGTCTGGCTCATGAACAGTATGTACGGCGCGGACCGGCGGCCGGTTCCAAAAACGGGTCGGGATGATAACAAATGGGCGTCTCCGGCTTCGTGAACCACGTGCATCTCGCGCTCAGGTCTCTCAATTGCGACGGTCGCCGCGGCCTCGCGCTGCTCGCCGCCTGCCTGCTGCTGCTGCTGCCGACCCTCACCGGCGATGACGGACGGGCCCTGCTGCGCTACGAGCGTGGCGCGCTCGCAAACGGGGAGTGGTGGCGACTCGTGAGCGCGCACCTCGTTCACCTGGACCTGCGGCATGCGCTGCTCAACACTGCGGGCCTCGCTCTGGTGTGGGCGCTGTTCGCCCGGGACTACTCGCCGAGGGCATGGATCGCCATCGTGGTCGGTGCCATGGCCGCGATCGATGCGGGACTGTGGCTGAGCGATTCGACCGTCCAGTGGTACGTGGGTTCCTCGGGAGTGCTGCACGGAACGATGGCAGCGGGCGCCATCGCGCACCTACGCGCGGGCGAGCGCGATGGCTGGCTGCTTGCCGCGCTCCTCGCCGCGAAGCTCCTGTACGAGCAGTCGATCGGGGCGCTGCCGCTCTCAGGCAACGACCCGGTGGTCGTGGACGCGCACCTCTACGGAGTGCTCGGTGGCGCGGCAGTCGCGGCCTTCCTGACTCCGCGGCGCATGCCGCTATAATTCCGCACTTTTGCGGCGGAACGCCTCATGGCTTTTGCGTTCGTATTCCCTGGTCAGGGCTCGCAGTCGGTCGGTATGCTCTCAGGGCTCGCCGCCGCGGGGTCGACGGTGCGCGACACCTTCGCGGAGGCCTCACAGGTGCTCGCCTACGACCTGTGGCAGCTCGTGAGCGCAGGGCCTGAGGAGGCGCTCAACGCCACCGAGCGTACCCAGCCGGCGATGCTCGCCGCCGGGGTGGCGGTGTGGCGGGTGTGGCGGGCACGCGGTGGCGGCCTCCCTGCGCTCGTCTCCGGCCACAGCCTCGGGGAATTCACCGCGCTCGTGTGCGCGGGCGCATTCGAGTTTGCTGCCGCCATCGAACTCGTGCGTTTCCGTGGTCAGCTGATGCAGGAGGCGGTCCCGGCAGGCACCGGCGCCATGGCGGCGATCCTCGGCCTCGAGGATGAGGCCATGACCGAGGTGTGCCGCGACGCCGCCCAGGGCGCCGTGGTCGAGGCGGTCAACTTCAACTCGCCCGGTCAGATCGTGATCGCGGGCGAGCGGGGCGCGGTGCAACGGGCGATCGAAGGGGCAAAGGCCCGCGGAGCGAAGCGCGCCGTCACCTTGCCGGTGAGCGTGCCGGCGCACAGCAGCCTCATGCGCGGGGCAGGCGAGCGCTTGCGGGCGCAGCTCGAGTCGCTCGCCGTGCGCAAACCCACGATTCCCTACGTGAGCGCGGTCGATGCGCGTCAACATTCCGAGCCAGCGGAGATCCGCGGGCTGCTGGTGCGCCAGATCTCGAGCCCCGTGCGCTGGACCGACACCGTGCGCGCGCTCGCGCGCGGGGACATTGCGCAGATCATCGAGTGTGGGCCGGGAAAGGTGCTCACCGGCCTCAATCGACGCATCGAGCGGCGTCCGGAGCTGACGTTCCTCGCGCTCGAGGATCCCGCTTCCATCGAGTCCGCGCTTGGCGCCACATCAGCGGGGTCCCCATGAAATTGCGCATCTTGTTGCGGGAGGCGAGCCCACCTGTCGCGGCAAGCACAATTTCATGGGGTGCCTCAGGGGGAGCCCATGCTTGAGAATCAGGTTGCGCTCATCACCGGCGCCTCACGCGGCATCGGTAATGCCGTCGCCCTTGCCCTGGCAGGCGCGGGTGCGCGGGTCATCGGCACATCGACGAGCACCGATGGCGCCAGGCGCATCGGGGAGCTGCTCGCGTCGCACGGATACAACGGCCGCGGCGCGGTGCTCGATGCCGCCGACGCCGCATCCATCGATGCGCTCATGGCGCAGCTCGAGGAGGCCTCCGAGCTTCCCACCATCCTCGTCAACAATGCCGCCATCACGCGCGACACGCTGCTCGTGCGAATGAAACCGGAGGATTGGGACGCGGTGATCGCCACCAATCTCACCGCGGTCTACCGGCTCTGCCGCGCGTGCGTGCGCCACATGATGAAGGAGCGGCGCGGTCGCATCGTCAACCTCACCTCGGTCGTCGGGCTGACCGGCAACCCCGGGCAGGCGAATTATGCCGCTGCGAAAGCCGGGCTCCTCGGATTCACCAAGTCGCTCGCACGCGAGCTCGGCTCGCGCGGCATCACCGTGAATGCAGTCGCGCCTGGGTTCATCAACACCGACATGACACGCGCACTGAGCGAAGAGCAGCGCGCGGCACTGCTGCGCCAGATACCGGCCGGACGGCTCGGCACACCGGCCGAGGTCGCCGCGGCGGCGCTGTTTCTGATCTCACCGCAGGCCGCCTACATCACTGGCGAGACGCTGCATGTCAATGGCGGAATGTACATGCCCTGAGCCCGCCACGCGTTGGCAGCGCGCCACACACTGTCTGCGCGCCCACGCGCAGGAACGGGCGGAGCGCAAGATTCGTGAGCAAAAACAATCACTCGCACCGGGTGCGCGCGAGTGGCACCCCCGGGGGTGTTCCCCTACAATACCGCGCTCGCTGCACGCCGCGAGGGCGAGCGCCGCGGCAGTTTTGCCTATCTCTATCTATATAAGGACCAACCGCTAATGAGCACAGTTGAGCAGCAGGTCAAAGCCATCGTTGCCGAACAGCTGGGCGTCAAACAGGAACAGGTCACGGACGATGCGTCGTTCGTGGACGATCTTGGGGCTGATTCGCTTGACACGGTCGAGCTCGTCATGGCTTTGGAAGAGGAATTCGAGATCGAGATCCCCGACGAGGACGCCGAGAAGATCACCACCGTCCACCAGGCTATCGACTACATCAACGAGCGTCGCAGCAAGTCCTGACTCCACTCAGGTCACTGCAGGAAGCGCGTGAGCAAGCGGCGGGTCGTCTTAACGGGTCTTGGAGTGGTGTCCCCGGTCGGGAGCACCGTCCAATCGGCATGGGGTGCCATCCTGCGGGGCGAGAGCGGCATCGGACCGGTGACACGCTTCGATGTCTCCGCCTTCCCGGCCCGCTTCGGCGGGTCGGTGCGCGAGTTCGACGTCGCACAGTACATCCCGCCGAAGGAAGCGCGCCGCATGGACGAGTTCATGCATTACGGCGTCGCTGCCGGCATCCAGGCAGTCACTGACAGCGGCATCGACTTCTCCAGAACTGATCCTACCCGCGCGGGTGCCGTGTGCGGCTCGGGCATCGGCGGACTATGGACGATCGAGGAGGACTTCGAGGCGTACCTGAAGGCGATGACTCCGCGCAAGATCTCCCCATTTTTCGTCCCGGCGACCATCATCAACATGATCGCCGGGCATCTCTCGATCCGCTATGGACTGAAGGGTCCGAACCTCGGCGTGGTCACCGCCTGCACAACCTCGACGCATGCCATCGGGCTCGGCATGCGCCTGATTCAGTACGGAGACGCGGATGTCATCATCGCCGGAGGCGGCGAGATGGCCACTACGCGCTGCGGCCTCGGCAGCTTTGGCCAGGCGAAGGCGCTCTCGACCCGCAACGACTCACCGCAGGAAGCGAGCCGGCCCTGGGACAAGGAGCGCGATGGCTTCGTGCTGAGTGACGGCGGCGGCGCGGTGCTGCTGGAAGACCTCGAGCACGCACGCGCCCGCGGCGCGCGCATCTACGCGGAGCTGGTCGGTTTCGGCATGAGTGGCGACGCGCATCACATCACCGCGCCGCCCGAAGACGGCGAGGGCGCGCGCACTGCCATGATCAACGCGCTGCGCGATGCCGCGCTCAACGCGGCTGATGTGCAGTACATCAACGCGCATGCGACCTCGACGCCGCTCGGCGATACGGCGGAGACGGTGGCGATCAAACGGGCCTTCGGCGAGCAGGCCTACCGGATCGCGGTGAGCTCCACCAAATCCATGACCGGACACCTCCTCGGCGCCGCCGGTGTGGTGGAGGCGATTTTCTCGGTGCTCGCGATCCGCGACAAAGTCGCGCCGCCGACCATCAACTACCGCACGCCCGATCCCGAGTGCGACCTGGACTACGTGCCGAACACCGCCCGGCAGATGACTATCGATGTGAGCCTGTCGAACTCGTTCGGCTTCGGCGGTACCAACGGCTCGCTGATCTTCCGGCGTTTCAGCGCCTGAGCGCTCTGCCCCAGGGCCCTGACACGCGCGCTCCGCTCGTTCGCGACCTCGACGTTCCGCCGACCGTGCTGCGGCGCCTGGCGGCGCGCGACCCGCGGCAGTACCCGCTGCTCCTCGACAGCGCGGCTGCGGGTCCACTCAGCCAAGCGTGCCTGCTGCTTGGAGCGCCCTCGGCGGCGCTGTGGCTCGATCGCGCGGGGCGCCTCGGCGGCGAGGGAATGACGCCCCGGGGCGAGGAGTTCCTCACCGCACTCGAGAACTGGTGGCGCAGCGAGCGCCTTCCGAGCGCGAGCGGTGAGGGAGGTACGCCGCTCTTTTCCGGCGGCTGGGCGCTGTTCCTCGGCTATGAGCTCGCGGGGGAGATCGAGCCGAACCTCGCGCTGCCGGCAACTCCGCTCCCCTGGCAGGCGTTCGCATTACGCACCCACGGTGCGATCGTGCTCGATCTGAAAACCGCGCGGGTCTCGGCGGTGGCAGAGGATGCCGCGACGCTCGGACGGCTCATCAAGGATGCGCTCGAGGCCGCACGACAGAGCGAGGCGGCAGAGAGCCTGCGCATTGAGAGTGTGCGCGAAGAGGACCCGGCCGCGTACCTCTCACGCGTGCACCGGGCGAAGGAGTACGTGCGCGCGGGTGACATCTATCAGGCGAATCTTTCGCGCCCATGGGATGTGCTGCTGCAGGCATCGCTCGAGCGCGGGGTCCACCGGGAGAGTTCGCGCCCGGGCGTGGCCGCCGCGCTCTATGAGCGTCTGTGTGCCGCCAATCCCGCACCGTTTGCCGCCCTTGCGCAATGGCAGGGAGTCTCGATCCTGAGCTCATCCCCGGAGCGGCTGGTGCGGGTCAGTGAGCGGCGTGTCGACACCCGTCCCATCGCCGGTACGCGCCCGCGAAGCCGTGACCCGGCGCGCGAGCGCTACGAGACGAGCGAGCTTGCGGCACATCCCAAGGAGCGCGCCGAGCACATCATGCTGATCGACCTGGAGCGCAACGATCTCGGACGCGTGTGCGAGGCCGGCACCGTACGGGTCGATGAGCTCATGACCATCGAGTCCTACCAGCATGTGCACCACATCGTCTCCAACGTGAGCGGCCTGCTGCGACCCGATGTCACGCCGCTCGGCGCAGTGCGCGCGGTATTCCCGGGCGGGACGATCACCGGGTGTCCAAAGTTCCGTTGCATGCAGATCATCGCCCAGCTCGAGGGGGAAGGGCGCGGCGCTTACACCGGCTCGCTCGGGTACCTGACGCGGGACGGCCGCCTCGACCTGAATATCCTGATCCGGACCATGACGCTGCGCGGGCGCGAGCTTTCGTTCCGCGCCGGAGCGGGAATCGTCGCGGACTCCGATCCGGAGCGCGAGCTCGAAGAGACCCGCGCCAAGGCCCGAGGGCTGCTTGCCGCCCTCGAGGAGCCGCGCTGATGGCAGATCTCGAGGTCGTCCTCATCGACGGCCAGCCGGCGCGAGTAACTGGCGCCAGCGTCCCGGTGCTCGAGCGCGGCCTGCACTACGGCGATGCGCTCTTCGAGACCATTGCCTGCGTGGGCGGCCAGCCGCGGCTTCTCGAGCGCCACCTGCGGCGACTCACCCATGGGTGCGGGCGGCTCGGACTCGACCCGGGAGATGCGGGAACGCTGGAGCGTGAGGTGCGTGAACTGGCGGAGGGCACATCACGGTCGATCATCAAGCTGCTCCTGACGCGTGGTGCTGCGCTCGCGCGCGGCTATGCGCTCACCGGCCACGAGCGCGGGATGCGCATCGCGCTGCGCTACGCGTGGCCGGCCGAGGATCCTGCGGGAAAAGAGGAGGGCGTGCGCGTGCGCCTGGCCACAGTGCGGCTGGGCGAGAATTCTGCGCTCGCCGGTATCAAGCACTGCAACCGCCTGGAGCAGGTGCTGGCGCGGCGCGAGTGGACCGACCCGGGCATCGCCGAGGCTCTCATGTTCAGCAGCTCCGGCGCACTCGTTTCGGGCACCA
>Ga0210409_10004139_pt1 | contig 15782 bp, 16 predicted proteins | sample IncBWH17MmetaG_FD_161649 | JGI IMG/M metagenome (GOLD analysis project Ga0210409, IMG submission 161649) | Forest soil microbial communities from Barre Woods Harvard Forest LTER site, Petersham, Massachusetts, United States - Inc-BW-H-17-M | ecosystem: Environmental > Terrestrial > Soil >...
CGTGCTGTATTCGATGGCCAACGACGGATTGCTGCCGCGAAAGTTCTTCGCGGAGATTCATCCGAAATTTCGCACGCCATACAAGAACACGATTGCGGTGGGATTGCTGGCGGCAATTGTGGGCAGCGTGACACCGATTGATGACATCGGGAAAATGGTGAATATCGGGACGTTGCTGGCGTTTATTATCGTGTGCATTGCGGTGATGGTGCTGCGGCGAACGAATCCTGAGCAGCCACGGCCGTTCCGCACGCCGCTTGTGCCGTTTGTGCCGATTTTGGGAATCGCGTTTAACGGTTACATGATGTACAAGCTAGGGTGGATCAACTGGGCGCGGCTGATCATTTGGCTGGTGATTGGTTTGGTGGTTTATTTTTCCTATGGGCGGCATCATAGCCGGGTTCGCAATCCGGAATTGCGGGAACAGTAGAGAGACGCAGCGCGATATTTGTCAATCGTGCGGACATGGGGTGCAGCAGTGCTACACCCCTACAAGGAAGGTTGGAAGGGCGGCGGAGGCCGCCTTTATTTTTTGGTTGAGGTTCGCGCGGTTGATGCGAATCGGGTAAAGTAATTTTTCACGCCATGACTACTCCTCCTCCTCAAGGGCAAAGTTCTTTCTGGAAAAGCCTTTCGGCGTTGGATTGGGCTGCGCTGGGGGTGTGCGCGGCGGGTTTGCTGGAGAGCTTGCCGGGGATCAATTTGCAGGGCGTAGCTGGCATGCGCCTTCTGCGATTTCTGGCGGTGATCGCCGTTTTTTATTTGCTGTACCGATTCTGGAGCCGCTGGCGGAGCCAGTTGTTGTGGAGTTTGCGGAACCGGCTGATTGTGGCGTACCTGTTTATCGCGGTGGTGCCGATTATTTTGTTGCTGATCTTGGCCAGCATCGCGGGGCAGATTTTGTATTCACAGTTGGGCGCATACCTTTTGTACAGCGACATTCAGCGTAGGGTGGACATTCTGCGGGATTCCGCGGCGCATGTTGCGGCGGCAGAAGCCACGCTGCCGGCTAGGATCGATGAGCGGACGCTGGAAGAAGCGCTAGCCGGGCAAGTGGGGATCGCTGAAGGGAAGCAACTGCCCGGTTTGGTGGTGAAGTTTGGCGTGGAGCCGGAACGCTTCTACGCGGTGGCCGGGGCGAATGCAAAAGCGTTTTCCGGACTTTTACAGATAGGGAACCAGTTGTGGTTGGTCGCGATGCGGGAGGCGGAGTCTCCGCGCGGGACACAGATCATCGAACTGAGCGTGCCGGTTACGCCGGATTTGCTGGAGCAGATTGCGCCGGATCTCGGGCCGATTGATCTTACTCTCGCGCAGGCGGTGGAAGGGGATTCCGCGCGAACGGCGGTGGGCATCGGAAAGAAGTTTTATCGCGCGATTCGGCGGATCATGACGCCGAGCCGGGTGTTGCCGCCAAGGCAAGCGTGGGTCGATCCGGTGATCGACGGGTTTTCGCAACTGGATGCGACGTATATATCGCCCGAAGGAGCCGTGGAAAGCAATCATCCGGTTTTTGTTTTCTTCAGAGCGCGGCGCGTGCAACTGGAACACCGGATTTTCGCGTCCGTGGGCGACTTGAGCGGGGCAAAGCTTTTCGGATTTGAGGTGGTGTCGATCTTCTTTCTACTGATTGAGATTGCGGCGCTGGTGATCGGCGTGGTGCTGACGCGAGCGATTACGCGCACGGTTTCGGAGTTGTACCGCGCGACGCAATATGTGCAGGAAGGAAATTTCACTCACCGGGTGCGGGTGGAGCGGCGCGACCAGTTGGGTGTGTTGGGGGATTCGTTCAACAGCATGACCAGTTCGATTACGCGGCTGATCAACGAGCAGAAGCAACTGCAGCGGTTGGAGAACGAGATTTTCATTGCGCGCGAAGTGCAAGACCAGTTGTTCCCGCGGAATCTGCCGCAGGTGGAAGGCATGGAGATTGCGGCGATTTGCCGGGCGGCGCGATCGGTTAGCGGAGATTACTACGATTTTATTCAGTTGACGCCGCGGCATGTGGCCATCGCGATTGCGGATATTTCCGGGAAGGGAATTTCGGCAGCGCTGCTGATGGCCAGTTTGCAGGCGGCGTTGCGCAGCCAACTGCTGGCGCCGGGCAGCGAGAATATGAGTACCGCGGAGCTGGTTTCGCGGCTGAACAAACATTTGGTGCGGAACACTGCGGACGACCGCTTTGCGACGTTCCTGATCATGATGTACGACATGGAGACGCGAAAATTGCGGTACACGAATGCCGGGCACTTGCCGGGATTTTGTCTGGCGGATGGAAAGGCGATTCATCTGGATGTTGGGGGAATGGTTTTGGGAATCGTGGAGGATTATCCGTTTCAAGAAGGATGCGCAGACGTGCCTCCAGATGCGGTGGTCATTGGGTACAGCGACGGATTGGTGGAACCTGAGAATGCTTACGGGGAGGAGTTTGGAGTTTCGCGACTAGAATCGGCGGCACAGCGGGTTCGATTGGCAGCACCGCAAAAAATTGCCGAGTCGTTGATGATCGCCGCGGAGGAGTGGTCCGGGAGTCCGGAGCAGGCGGATGATATGACGGTGATCGTGGCGAAATTGCGATAGGGGGACAAGCGATGAGAGTTTTGAATTTTGTGAGTGGAGTTGCGGTGTTGTTTACCACGCTGGCGTTTGGACATTTGATGGAGCACCATTTGCATCACGCGTCTGCGGAGGATTACCGGAGCCCGGTTTTTTGGCTGTGGGCGATTGTGGCGGTGATTGTGGGAGTGCTTTCGTTGGTTGGCGGGTTTACGTTGTTAAAAAGAGGGCGATAGGAGAAACCCAAGAGAACAGATAGTAGTGGCCGTGATACCGGCCTGTGGGGCTGGGGCACCCACGGAACCAAGAGGGCGGCGCAAGCCCCGCCGCTGAAGGGGCGCGGAGTGATGGAAAAAAGAGAGGGCACGGCTTCTGCCGTGCCCTCTCTTTTGTTGCGATGAATTTGTTGTTACCTGCGGCCGCCGCCTCCGTGCAAGCCTGCGTTGCCGTGGAAGCTGCCGCCTCCGCGATAACCTCCGCCGCCGTGATAGCCTCCGCCTGCGTAGGCGTGGACCGGGGCCCGGTAACCTGGGCGATAGCCATAGCCGGACCTATAACCCCAGCCCGGACGATACGCGTATCCCGGACGGCCGTAGTAGCCGCGGCCATACCATCCGTGGCCGTAGAATCCGTGTCCATAATATCCGTGAAACCAGGGGCCCGCGCCGATGAACACGCCACCTACGAAGTAGTCGGGCCCGTAGTAGCCATAGGGAGCGCATGCATACGGATAGTAGCCGTAGTAACCGTAAGCGCAGACCGGTGCCGGTCCGACGCCGACCGCTACGGGGCCTACACCTACCCGCACGGCAACCTGTGCGTGTGCGCTGCCTGCAACGGCAAAAAGCAAAACCCCTAACAGTGCAACGTACTTAAGATATTTCATGGCCTATGCCTCGCGCCGACCCTGAGATGCTGCTTACTTTTGGTGGGTCGGAAGTGCTCCCCGGCGTTTCGCCTGGGGAAGCGCCTTACACTTGATGAAACACGGAAATGTCAGAAGAGTTGCGGCGTGCGAAGAGGGCCGTATTTCCATGCGAAATATGGGCTTCGAATTTGCTAAACGATTTTCGTGGAAAACTATAAATCGAAGCTATGCGTTGCGTTTCGGCGCGGTCACGGGGAAGGCCGCAGGCCTGAAGGCCTGAGCTGCGACGTCGCGACACTATTTCGGGAGAACGGCGGAATTGCCCGCGCCGCCTGTTGGGAAGATGCGCGGGATGCGGTCGTTTACGGGAGGTAGAGCGGGGAAGGAAGCGTGAGGCTCAGCTTGATACCAATAGGCGACGGAGAAGAAATTATCGGAACGGTGATTGGCGTGGCCGTGTTCGATGGAGGCGCGGAGGGATTTTGTGAAGGTGATCGGCGAATCGAGATGGAAACGGTACACGGAACTGCGGCTGCCGGCGTGTTCGACGCCTTTTACGGGAGCGCCGTAGAGTCCGTATGCGAACGGGTGTGAGCCGAAATCCCAGGCGCCGAGAAAATAATCTTCGGAGCCGGTGCCATTGATAGAGGGGCGCAATTCGCCATCGATGAAAAACATGTCGTCGCCTTCGCCCCACCAGCCATCCTGATTCTGGAGGACGGACATGGTCACGCCGACGAAGTGGCCCTGACCGCGGGCGTCGAGCCAGACGTAATTGCCTTCACCGGAAAGATTTGGGCGATTGTCGACTTTGGGGTCGCCGTTGGAGGACCAGTCGTTGGTCCAGCCGCGCGCTGGAGTGGCTTGGCGATATTGCGCGTGGAAGTACAGCGTGTCGGTGGGAAGCGCTTTCGAGCAAGCGCGGTAATCGATGTTGAAGTAGAAGGAATCGACTTTGGCGGTGCCTTCGTTGGTGATGGTAATGCGTGCATGCTTCTGGTAGGGCATGACGAAGAAAGCATTGAGGGCTTTGTCGGAGCCGACGGAGAGGGGAATCGATTGGTAGAGGTAATAGTCGCCCAGGCCGAGACCGAAGAAATCGCCGACCGGGGTTTCAACGCTGGGAGTGGATTCGGCGTCCCAGTAGATGCGCAGGACGAGTTGCTTGAGATGGTGTTCGTCGGGTGAGGCGATGGTGAACCAAATGTGGGTGAGGAGACCGGGGCCGGATTCGTCGAGGAGTGTGAGCGTGGCGCCGGGGTCGATGGGGCGGGCGTCGGCGTTGCCGCCGGAACGATCGTAGCTGGAGGAGCGGCGCTGGATGTAATCGTGCGTGTGTGCGAGGGCGGTGAGTTGATCGCCAGGGGCAGAATCGAGGCAGCTTTGCGCACGCGTGGCGAGTGGAGGGACTGTCGCAGCAGTGAGGAAAACTAGCCAGAGAAATTTGCGCATGAAGCCTCCGGAACGAAGCTTGAAGTTTATATCACGCCTGGATGCGAGCGGCGCCGAAACGAATCGCTGTGGTTAGGATTTGTTGGGAGCAGAGTGGAAGGGGTCGGGCTGAGGAGTGCTGGGATTTTCCTCGGGACTTGGAATATCGAGATTGACGACGACTGGCTCCTGGCCGCTGCGCACGATTACAGCTTCGACGGGTTCGTCCTTTCTGGCGTTTAGTTCCTGATGAGGGACATAGGGCGGAACGTAGACGAAATCTCCCGGACCGGCTTCGTCGACGAATTCCAAACGGTTTCCCCAACGAAAGCGAGCGCGGCCGCGAACGATATAGATAACGGTTTCGAGTTCACCGTGATGATGTGGACCGGTCTTGGCGTCTGGATGAACGACCACGGTGCCGGCCCAGAGTTTTTGGGCACCGACACGGGCGTGGGAGATGGCTTCGGCGCGGGTCATTCCGGGAGTTTGCGGCGTGTTGGAGCCCAACTGGCCGCTGCGGATGATGCGAAGACCGTGCTGCTGCCAGTCAGGCTTTTGGTCGGGTTTAGTATCGATTCCCATGGCTCCTCAGGTGCGTGATGTGCACTGTGGGAATTATGTAATAATTCCGGCCCGCCGCGCTGGGAAGGATCCGTGGCACGGATATTTCACAACAAATTGGCGATGATTGTGTCCACGCGACTGATGAAAGCGTCGAAATCCTGTTCCTTCAGCAGAGTGCCATCCTCGAAATAGACGAGATAGTGTGTGTTGGTGGCAACTATCCCTTCCAGTTTTGCGGTTTCGAGGAATTTGACTTTATCGAGGGGAAGGAACGATGTAACTGCCGCGGGATCCGAGGCTCTTATCCAAAAATGCGCCGCGAATTCCGGATACTGGCAGGGGTCCAGAGTGATTGCTGGGTTGGACGTACCCGCTACTTGGCCCACGACATTTTCCAGGGTGTGGAGGACGGAATTTCTTCCAAGGGAGAATCGCGGCAATCCTGGAACCTTTATCTTGGCGACCTGGTACGGAATGCCAACTCCGGTAGCGTTCTGTTGGGAAGTCACATTGAGATTGAAGATGGTAACTTCTTTCGATCGTAGATTGCAGGTGAACGCCAACCAGTCGCCTGTGCCGTTATCGAGCCAGTTGATATCGGTGATATCCGAGGAGGCTCGAATGGAATTTCTCAGGGCCGGATTCTTGAACATTTCTGGAAGGGGAGTATCCAGCGCTTGAGCCAAGGAGGGGTTGACGAGGGCGTAGCCTCTCTTCTGAACGTACGCCACCAGGGCTTTCGCGTTGTTTCGAGGGCTGCGGCTGAAAAGCCGGGAAATCATCGGCAACAGGAAACTCAATGCAAAAAGGAGAATAAAAAGGAGAGCTAGGTGGCTCTTGGGATGGATGATAAGGTCGCTCAATTCGTTCTGGCTCCCAGCAAAAAGCATAGCCGGAATTTTCAGTTCGTTGCAGGGGCTTTTCTTGCAAGGGCACACAAGAATTACGTGGCGGTGGGCGGGATCTTGCAAAAACGGGAGGGCTCTGCGTTAACCACGGCCAAAAGGCCTGCAGTCTGAGACGCGGGGAAATTCCTGAGGCGTTGGGGTTAGGTTGAACTAGATCGGTGTGGTTTGGGAGGGCCTTGGGAAAGGCTGAGCGGACGTTAGGGAGACTTATTCATGAAGGAAGCGGAGACAGCGGAGCAATACGCACGAAGGTTGGCCGGGCACGTAGAGGGGAAAGATCCCATTGTCATGCAGCGAGAGGCTCCCGACGTTTTGGCACGACTTACGGGAGGCGTAGCTGAGGAGAAGCTGAGGCGGCGGCCGTCTCCAGAAAAATGGTCGGTGGTCGAAATTCTCGCGCATCTGGCGGAGGACGAGCTGGTGAGCAGCTGGCGCTATCGCCAGATGATCGAGCACCGCGGCGTGACGCTGATGGGTTTCGATCAGGACAAATGGGCAACACTGGGTGGCTATGGGTCGTGGAATGCGCGAGAGGCTTTGGAGATGTTCCGGTTGCTGCGAGAGGCCAACCTGCGATTGCTGAGTGGACTGACGCCCGAGCAATGGGAATGCGAAGGGAATCACACGGAGCGGGGCCGCGTGACGGTGCGCGATCTGGCGCGTCATATGGCTGCGCATGATATCAACCACATTTTGCAGATAGAACGGCTGCTCGGCGGCGAAGGACGGGTCTGAGCGAGGATTCGGTAACGACTTTAAACCGGCTGGATCAGCACTCGCCGCGACTGCAATCTGCGGTTCAGCGAGTACCACGAGAATCCTTGATGAAGCTTGGCGCCAGCACCGAATATGTTTCCGGTTCAGAAATTCAAGGCCATGGTTAAGATCGATTGACAGGAATCCAGGTGTTTAATAAGGTGACAAGCCGATGACGCGAAGCCAGCAGCCTGCATTGACATTGTTTGCCATTGGGATAATTGGTCTCGGCGTCCTTGCACTGGTCTACGGCGATTTTGCGATGGTATGGCAGCCCGTGCCCGCGGGTATCCCTGGGCGGACTGCGCTTGCGTATGCTTCGGGCGTCATCATGTTACTGGGCGGCGTTGGATTGCTTGTGGACGCCACGGCGAAGTGGGCGATTCGCATCTTGTTTCCTTATCTCATCGTGTGGGCGCTGCTGAAGGTACCGGCCCTGGTGGCTGCCCCGCAGATCGAGGCGGTTTGGCTGGGATTTGGTGAGCTTGCGGTACTTCTGTCCGGAGGATGGATTTTGTTCGCCAGGTTGGGGGGACTGCGAGAGGGATCGCCACTGGGATTGCTGACCGGAGAGAAGGGCATCCGCTTTGCGCGGCTACTCTTTGCGATTTCGCTGATACCGATCGGACTCTCGCACATTATGTATGTGAAGGAGACTGCGGAGCTGGTGCCGGCGTGGTTGCCTTATCGTGTTGGGTGGGCTTATTTGACCGGGGCGGGACAAATGGCTTGCGGGCTCGGCGTGCTGTTCTCAGTTCTTCCGCTTGTAGCGGCGTGGGCCGAAGCGGGCATGCTAAGCCTGTTTACGTTACTCGTTTGGGGACCGGCGATTGTGGTTGCGCCGAAGACGCGTCTGCCCTGGACGGCATTCTTTATCTCCTGGGCGATTGGATCTGCTGCGTGGGTAGTGGCGCAAAACATTGCACCGAAGCAGGCTGCCAAGGTTTAGATGGCGGTTGATCGAGCCCCTTGTTCGATAAGCGCGCGTTTACCAGACTTGACGCCGTTAGTTCAGAGTAGCTTGACGAGCCGCCCGGAAGCTTCTTGTCCCCCCATCTTTTCGACGCGCATGGGCCAAGGCGAACGTGGTTCGGCGCACGAGTCAAGCGCGCACACCACATGCTATAAGAGACCAATGCGCCTACGCGATTATGCGCCCCGGCCCGCGCACATTAAGTGGCTCCTCGATTCTGACCCGGCCATCCGTTGGCAGGTCATGAGGGACCTCACCGGTGAAGCCTCCGACGCGATTGCAGCCGAACGGTCTCGCGTGGCAACCGAAGGCTGGGGAGCGAAACTTCTCGCCCGCCAATCTCTTGCCGGCAGCTGGGGCGGACCGAAGTGGGACCTGATTACCCTCTACAGTCTCGTCGTCTTGAAGGACCTCGGTCTCGACCCGGCCAGCAAGCAGGCTCGCAAAATGATCGACCGCGTCGCCAAGCGGCTTGTGTTTAAGCCGCTCAACAACCGGCCTTACCTTCACGGCGAAACGGAGCCCTGCATCAACGGCAGAATCCTCGGCATCGGCTCGTATTTCAAGGAACCGAACGACGCACTTGCCAATCAACTCGTTGGCGAGCAGCTCGAAGATGGCGGCTGGAATTGCGAAGCACCCAAGAGCCGGCGCTCTTCATTCCATACCACCATCTGCGTGCTCGAAGGACTGCTCGACTACGAACGAGCAGGGGGCAAATCGGGGACCGTCACCACGGCCCGCAAGAGGGCAGAAAACTATCTGCTCGAGCGCCGCATGTTCCATTCGCTTCGAACTGGCGAAGTCATCGAAAAACGCTGGCTGCGCTTCTCGTTCCCGACGTTTTGGCACTACGACGTCTTGCGTGGGCTCGATTATCTGCGAAATGCAGGAATCAAGCCCGACGGCCGCGTCGGCGACGCCATCGAAGCCGTGATTGAGCGCCGCCACCAGAACGGGCGCTGGCCGTTGAACCTCCTTCATCGCGAACATATTCCATTAAAGATGGAGACCGATGTCGGCGGGGCAAGTCGCTGGAACACATTGCGCGCTCTCCGAGTCCTGCGCTGGTACAACAATTCAGCGCGTTGGTTGTGACTTGGGCGTGCTCGTGCTATGGCTTGGGTCACAAAATTGGCGCCAATTTGCGCACCGGAACTTCATATCCGACTGGCGCGTTAGTCAAGAGTTAGCCTTCCCCCCAGAGTCTACGACACGGCTCGTGAACAGGTATGCGTGGTCTGGTTCGATTCACTTTGATCCTAAGCCCAAAGCCGTGGGGTGTTTCGGTTGATAGAGGCCGACCTCTCCTCCACCGGGAAGGCGCATCTTTGTAAGAGAACCCCATCGTGCGTTCTCGACCTTGGAGAACTTCACCTGCTTCTTTGCGAGGGAAGCCATTTCGGCGTTCAGGTCCTCGCACATGAAATAGAGTTCGTGGGCGCCGTTCTCTGACGGGTGGAAGGCGCCTTCTGCGGGTGGGAGAGCGAAGATCAGCCAGCCATGACCCGCATCCACGGATTTGAATCCGAGAACGTCCCGAAAAAAGGCGCGGTCCGCGTCGGCGTCTTTAGTGTAGATAATTACGTGAGTTCCAGAAATCATTTGTCCCTCCTTAGATAACGAAGCCGGTGACTGGCGTTTTTGTGATTCCACGAATGGGCGTCTTCGCGTTGTTGAACCGCTGCACCGGCTGCGAATCGTGCCGAGAATGTTCAAGCTGACTCGCTCGGCTGCGACGCCACTCTTGCCCGCTTCAAGCCACGCACAAGCAAGCCGGTCGAGCCGAGCCTGGTTCTGACATTCGGAAATGCGCCAGCAGTTAGCCTCTTTGGGGATTCCACTTCTTGAAATTTCATGCCTTCTAGAGCGGTTGAGAGAGATTGGAGCGCAGTGTGAGCGAGCCGTCATCGTTCAGCTTCTGGTGACAAGCCCACCGCACGGGATAGCGGATTCCCTTTACCTCGATCTCAGCTCTAAGTTTCAAGCCCTTCCAATCTGTGGCGTTCGGAAGCACGAACTGTGCCTGTCGAATCTTGCCAGGCAACGGGTAACCGGCGTCCAGACAACCACTCTTGAGCAGCTTTCCGTCTTGGCTCTCCACGGTTACCCTCAATACGCCCGGCACTCCTGCGATGCCGTCATTTGCGAAGCCGACAATCAGCCCCAGGTAACCATCGTCCTTGTAACTCCAGATGAAAGATGGCCTCACCCGATAGCCAATTCGGCGATTGATGCGGTCGAATGCTGCCGGATAGGACTGGTAGTAGCTCATCAGATTCTTTGCGCTAATCTGGTGAAAGTTCCAGAGCGACCAGTAATTCGCCCCGACATCCACAACGTGAGCGATCATGTTCTCCGCCGGGGATATGCCCTCATGTGCGGCGCGTGGATCGGGAGGTTTACCAGGAAGCCCCTGCTCGAGCAATGCCGCGATCCAGGGCGGGCGATTGCTGAGCGCTTCAATCTGCTCGTTCTCAATAAAGATGGTGTCACTGCGAATCCAATTGTTGCTGCGGACCGTGCGGTCCAGCAGCTCTGAATTACCAACCCGGCTAAAATCCGGTTGGGTATTGGTGAGTAGCGGAGTCTTCGAAAAGTGCTCGAGCTGGACTTCGAGCATGCTGGTCCAAGTACGTTCTGCGGTCTGGTAATCCGGGAAAGGATTGTTGCCAAATGGCCAGGTGTGCCCTTCACCCCAAAAGCCATACATGAAGGTATCGATATACTCGATGAGCGGATTGCCATCGAATTCCGCTGCCAATTGGCCAACCAGTTCTTTGAATGCCTGCTGAAAAAAAGGGTGGTCAAAGCGGGGCTGATAGCGCGAATGCGGGTTCTGCAAGTATCTTTGCGCCGAAGCCTTGTTCTCCTGATCACTAAGCACCAGATCAACTTTCGGCACTTTGTCGAGGACAAAATCCGGGAGGGCCGCTTCGTGTGTATAGTCTGGAGCGCACATTTGAATTCGCAATCCGACGCGCTTGTTGTTCTTCTTCGCCAATTCAAAGACCAGCTTCAGATAGTCGGGCATCTCCAGGCGTCCAGGCCGCGGCTGTACCTCCCTCCAGGTCGGACGGATATAAACCTGCTGTCCCAAGGGAAATCGAACCAAGTCTTCGATGGCCTGAGGAACATTGTCTGACTTGATTTCTTCCGTGCCGCTGTCTGCCGTGATGTAGGTGACCAATCCCATGCCATAGTTCGGCACGACGTCTTCCGAAGAAGTAGTGGTCATCACCACATCGTCCGTGGGAATGACGGCATCGGGCGGGTATTGAGGAAATGGGCCCTGATTTAGGCGATCGGACACATGGGGACCGGAGCCGAAATCGTAGTTTCCCCAGTTGTGGGCGGGAACCTTCGCCTGCGCTTTACCGGTTCCAATTTCTGCCGCCGCGGCAAGGGCAACAGTACTTCTTATGAAATCTCTACGCTGCATCGGAATGATCTCCTCTGACCGCCCAGAACCCTACACTGAGCCTGACGGCCGTGACGATCAAACTACGCCTCACTGAGATGAATTTTGCGAATTTAGAAGCATGCCGTGTACTCCAATAGAATCTGCGCTCAAAATAACGCAAAAACCCTGAAAGGTTGGCTTTCAGGGTTTGCGCGTGCTTAATTTTCTGCAAAATTGAGTTGGGCGCGACAAGGTATCCGCTGCCTCCGTTACTTTGCGGGGATGATGTCGAACTTGCCGGAGCCTTCCTCGTAGAACAGCGCGCCTTCGGTCTTGTCGCCGCCGCTCCAATGCTTGTGGCCGCCTGGGACTCGAAGAAAATCTCCCGGCCCGACGCGCTTTTCGCCTGCGTCATCTTTGTAGAGATAGGCGCCTTTGATGACGGCGATCCAGACGTCGTTGGTGTGGGAGTGCATTCCCGCGTCGTAGCCTGGTTCGAACTTCGTGAACGTTGCGTGGGCGCCCGTATCTGGATCACCCCAAAGGCTCGCCATCGAGACGCCGCCTGTTGGCGATTTCTTGAACGTTGCGGTAGCTGAAGAGACGTAGATGACGCTCTTCATGTCTTTCTGTGCTTGCAGAACACCTGACATCGCAACCACAATCAGAGTCACTAGACCCAGTAAGATCAGTGATTTTTTCATTTCTCTATCCTCCGTAGATTCTTTAGCCGGGGTTGCCACTCTGCCCCGCCAAACTGGCAACCGTTATACACCACGATGCTGCGTTTCCAGAAAAAATTGGCGTGGATGGAGGCGGTGGGAGAACGCCAAAAGTTTGCGGATTCATTGGAGAGCTTAAATGCCGACTCTGTCGAGCCGAAAGGGTTGTTTCCCCCAGTAGGTGAGCGAGCGCCAGAGCCATTCAAGGGGGCCGAAACGGAAATGGCGCAGCCAGATGGGGCTGATGATGAGGATCGCCAGCCAGACCAGAAGGACGACTCCGTAAAGCTGGTAACGCTGGAGCTTGCCAAAAAGCCCGAAGCCGTAGCCCTCGAAGATAGTGGTGCAGATCAGAGAGGTGAGAATGTAATTGGAAAAAGCCATCTGTCCCACAGCCGCGAGGGTTTTTGTGGCGGAACGCGACATGCCGGACTTGACCAGTAGAAGAATTACGGCGACGTAGCCGAATGCGGTGAAGCGCCCGATTTCGTACGTAATTACACTGGCAGTCCAAGAATCCATGGTGAAATGGCCTTTGATGGCCGACCAGACGCTCCAGGTGTCGACCGACATGCCTATGGCAAAGGACAGCAAAGCCATCCAAACGTAAAATTTCGTCGAATAGCTGCCGGTGAGCACGCCAAGTTTAATCAGCGCCATGCCGATCAGCATCATGGCCAGATAGTCGTACCAATAGGGCATATAGATGGGGCGGCTGTGGGATTGGTATACGTTGTTGGCACGAAATGCGAGTAACTGGAAGAATCCTCCCAGGTGCGCGTCGGTATCTTTTTTCAAATCTTCCGGGGACGGATGGTAAAGCTTGACGACTTCTTCCCAGTCTTTCTTGGTTTCTTCCTGGCGTGCGAGGACGCGCTTTGCAGCCTTGGCGCTTCGGGAATAGTGGTGACGACAGCTTCAGGGGTATCGGAATCCGCGGAGCCTTCGGAAATGGACATGAACGCACACCCTAGACGAGCAAACGATGCGACCACGGCTGGAGTCCAAGCGCGGCGCTATTGTACGCCGATAGCTGCTGGACCAAGTATGGAAATAGTTTTCAGCGCTGGGTTGCGAGTGAGATTTTTACTTTGGAGATTTTTCGGGGTTCAGCAGCACGAATTTCTGGATACGTTTGCCGGTGTCCACTTCGCCGGTGTAGAGGTCTCCGCGAGAATCGGAGACGAGTTGGTGAAGCCAATGGAATTGGCCGGCGTTGCGGCCGTTATGTCCGGTTTGGCCGAGGACGGCGCCATCTTCCCGGCGCAGGGTCCAAATCACGTTGTTCTCGCCATCGGCTACCAATAGGAACTTTTGGTGTTCGTCGGTGGAGAAGGCGAACTGCCAGACGGAACCGATCCCCAGTGTTTCCGGACGCACCTTGAACTCTCTTACGAATTTTCCTTGCTTGGTGAAGACCTGCATACGGTCGTTGACACGATCGCAAACATAGACGAGGCCGTCCTGCGAGATGTGAACGCAGTGTACGGGATTTCGGAACTGCTGATCCGGTGGCGCGGCAGGATTGTACGGGCCGGGGTCGGCATCGTTGGGAGGATTGCTGTAGGCTCCCCAGAGCCGTTTGAATGCGCCGGTGTCGGCGTCAAACACGATGACTCGTTTGTTCATGTAGCCGTCGGCGATATACACCTCGTGAGCTTCGGAATCGACTTCGATGCCGGCAGGGCGGCCCAAGAGATCTGTGCGCGAACTGTTGGGCGGATCGGAGGAAGGGTGGCCGATCTGCCGAAGAAAATGGCCGTCACCTTTGAATTTGAGTACATGGCGGTCGGTCGGGCCACTACCGCCGATCCAGACGTTTCCGTCGCTGTCGACGTAGATACCGTGCTCGGACTTGGGCCAGTCGAATCCTTCGCCGGGTCCACCCCAGGAGTGGAGCAAATGTCCTTGCTGATCGAATTCAAGCACTGGGGGTGCCGCGATGCAGCACATAGAACGCGGTGGCGTAAGCGAGGCGCCAATTTCGTCGACGGTGTTGGAGGCGGGCCGTTGCAAGACCCAGATATGGTCCTGGCGATCGACGGCAAGACCCCCAATTTGTCCAATGATCCAGTTGTTGGGGAGTTCCTGCGGCCACAAGGGGTCGACGCGGTATTTCGGCGGGTCCTGGGCGCGGGTTGGCAGAATGAAGGCGGTGAGGAGAATCAGGGCCAGCGTAGATTTGTTTTGGAAACGCAGCATTGGGCACTCCGTGCGAAATGTTTCCGTTGGGTTGAGGCGGGCGGAGTATAGGACTGGTGGTGGTGAGTGTCAATGCAGTCGAGGATTTTCGGTAGCTGCGACTAGAAAGAGTCCTCAGGCGCTAAAGCCCATTTTGAGCCGAGTAGTCGATAGGAGCTTGAAGCGGTACCGCAGGAGCAAGTCATGGCCTTTCGTTGGTGACGAGAGGGTGTATGATGGGCGTCGATTTTGGATGAAAAAAAGATTTTGGCTGAGGTAGGGTTACACACGCGAGTCCTACCATTTTAGGAGATCCTTCATGAAGCGTACTCTCGTTGCATTTCTAGTTCTGGGCGCAGTTGTGAGTTCCGCGCGGCCGCAGACGCCGACACCTTCTTCGCCCGCTGGCGCGACGGCCAGTCCGCAAAGTTCCGCTCCGGTGAAGAATCCAGTGACGACGGTGCTGCGGACCCTGCTGCCGAGCCGGCAGAAAAACATAGTTGCTGCGGTCGACGCGATGCCTGCGGACAAGTACAGTTACAAGCCGACTCCTGATCAGATTAGTTTCGCGCATCTGGTGGTGCACATTGCGCAATCGAACAATTCCATGTGCGCGAAGCTTGCCGACGTTCCCGAGCCGAAAGGGGAAGAACTCAAGGAAACGGATTCCAAAGACAAGCTGGTTGCCGCGGTGCGTGCCTCGTTCGATTTTTGCAACGGAGCTCTGGCGAATGTGGATGACAGCAAGCTAGGCGACGTGCTCGACTTCGGGCGAACCCAGGGTCCGCGAGCCATGGGAGTATTCTTCCTGGCGGGTGGCTGGGCAGATCACTACGGAGCAGCAGCGATGTATTTGCGCTTGAACGGAATCTTGCCGCCGACGGCGCAGCCGAAGAAGTAAGGCCGGCTGTGCTTTGGAACTAATGAGCGGTGTTGTTGGCTGCAGGACTCGGAGTTTGTCCCGAGGCAGCGCCGCGGGTGTCGACGCTAATCTCCATCGCCGTATGTTTCGCGAAAACAACTTCCGTGCCGCGTGCGATGAAGTTGTTGTAGATCGAACGGCTGGCGCCGAATGCGCCCATGGCGATAGCCAAAGGTTGTGAATGCACAGCCGCTCCGATTACGATACCCACGACTTTGAAACCACCTGCACCACCTTCGGCACGGTTTAGAGTTTCATTTTCTCGAGTGGCCGCTGCCAGACCCACAGCAATCCCGCTCTTTAAGTAGCGAGTCTTGGAAGTTTTGGTCTCGGCTCCGCCTTCGGCATCCAATTGCAGATTGGCGGCTGTGCCAGACTGGACGCCCTGCAGCATCGCTTCCACTTTTGACTCGACTCCATTTGGAAGAACCACATCACGAAACACGAATCGAAGCTGGCCGTTGTGTTTGAAATGGCGCGCCGGATAGACTTGCA
>Ga0210409_10004140_pt1 | contig 15781 bp, 18 predicted proteins | sample IncBWH17MmetaG_FD_161649 | JGI IMG/M metagenome (GOLD analysis project Ga0210409, IMG submission 161649) | Forest soil microbial communities from Barre Woods Harvard Forest LTER site, Petersham, Massachusetts, United States - Inc-BW-H-17-M | ecosystem: Environmental > Terrestrial > Soil >...
CCGGCAGCGACTGGAAGATGAAAAAATCCGGATGCGAGCCCGCCGCCTCCGCGATCTTGCGGTCCAGCGTCGCGATCCCCTCCAGCAAACTGCGCAACAGTTGTGCGATCACTTGCACCACCGCCCCTTCGCCTCGATCACCGCTCGATCCTGACTGGCGGGCATGGCTTGCACAATGCCGTGGATGCGATCTTCGGTGAGTTCATGATGTCGGCCCTGGCGCTGCCGAAAATTTCTCCTCGCCCAACGCGACAGCCTTGGTATCTTCCACCATCACCTGTCGCCAGACCAAAATGAGAGTCTCTTCTAAGCTCGCGGCCATCGTCTGTCATCCCCGGCATTTGCGAACGTTCCGTCGATTCTTCTCAGGATTCGTTCGGCCCACTGCACGGCTGATGCGACCAGCGCCTCAGTCCGCGGACCCGGGCGGCTGTCATGCAGGTCTTCTGTCGTCTTTAGATGACGCGAGACCAGAATGCTGGCCATGATTCCCAGCACCCGTTTTCGCCCTTCCTCCATCTCAGTCACCATTACGCCTGAGCCTGCATAGCCAGGCCATCCAAGAACGGTCTTTTGCCCTTTCGTTCAAGCCGCTCCATCCGATGATCAAATCTTGCCTTGAACTCGTGATAGGCCCCAGGCGTGATATCGCCTACCTGAAAGGCGCGGCAAAGTTCGTTGATTGCCTCTCGGACTATTTGTTGAGCTTGTTCTGGATCACGCGCCTTGTGTTCGTAGTAAATCGCCAACTGCTCGTACGCCTCATAGCCGTTTCGCGAATTTCCTACGGCATCTCTCCAAAGCTCGCATGCCAGATCGAAGTCACCTTCCCGCTTGGCCAACCGTGCCAGCGACCGCCGCGCTGCCCGATCTGTTTCGACGGGCAGAACGGACGCAATCGACTTTTCGTAGAGGCTGCGGGCTCTGATGTGTTCCCCTCGCTTTTCGCAAATCCGTGACACGCCGAATAGTTCCAGTCCGTCTTGCCCCAGGTTCTCAGCATCACTGAGCAGCGAGAGAATCCGACCTGACAGTGCCGCCAGTCCGCGCAGGTCCATTTGGTTGTGGTTCAGTACCGGAATGAGCCGTTCGGGTGGACCGCCGCGCAAATAGTCGAAGTAGATCTGCGGGATTAAACCTGAGAGCAGGTCCGTTCCCCGGTCCCAGCCCAATACATGACGTTCAAGCTCTGAAAGCCGCACCGAACCAAGTCGCACCCGCCAGAGGTTCCGTGCCGGATGAAGAAAATCGAGGTGCGCTCGCAGAGCCGGTACAGAAACCTTTCGGCTCATGCGATAGCGGGTTTCGAGCAGTGGCCAATCGAATGATTTGCCATTGAAGGTTACAAGCACGGGACGCTCGGTAATCCGTTCTCGCAGCGCGCGCAACAACGCTCGTTCCTCGCTGTACTCGCGCAGGAAGAACTGTTCGATCTCAAGCCCGCCGCCATCCCACCACGCAACGCCAACGAGAAATGCATAGGTGCCGCTGCCGCCGGCGAGACCCGTAGTTTCTGTGTCGAGAAAAAGCCACTGCTCCGCATCGGCAATCTCATCCGGCGCTTCCGGTAGGAGCAATCTCAAGGTCCGAAGATCCGGCGAGTATTCGGGCGGCTGAGCACACCAGCAGCGCATGGAAAGATATTCTCCGTATTGATTCGTCTTCGGAGTGGCTCCCAGAGCCTCGGACAACCGGTCCGGATCATAAGAGATCGTTTTCGGGCAGGCATCGTTCAGCCAAGAACCTTGCAAGCTGGGCGCCGAAGCGTCCGCCGCGGGGGAGCGCCGAAGGGCTTTTAACCCGCGGACTCGGTCAACTCTCTCGTATCGCATGCTCATGCGGTCTCTGCCGTCCTCGTGGCCACAAACTGAGCGTCGCGGCACAGCCGCCCAAGAATCTCAAGCGCGACTTCTTTCGTTCGCTCACTGCGATCAGCAGTGGGCCCGACACATGAGGGACATCCACTTTCACACGTACACGCGCTGATCAGTTCCAGAGTGCGGTGCAAGAGCGCGTCACAAGCGCGATACAGCGGCTCACTGATTCCGATGCCGCCGGGGTAGGCGTCGTAGATGCAGAGATTGGGCTCGAAGAATTCTTTGGCCTCGGATGAGTTCGCTCCAACTGCGAAATCTTCCCAGTTGATCTCAGTCGCCGCACTGGGAGGCCGTTCGCCGACAGCGGTGCCCAGGTCCCGGCGGTCGCACATCATCAGCAGGGTTGCCATTGATCCCAGTGCGTAAAGTAGGCCAAAGATCCCACTCTGCCGCTCAGAAAGACTGAATGGCAATTCGCCAAGCAGGCTGTGCCCGAGTGTCAGCCAGAACGAAGTCGTGTGCATCTCGTTCTCCGGTAACTCGAGCTTTCCCGAGCCGACGTTCTCGTTGGTAAAGAATTTGATCTTCTTGAAGCCGACGACCTGAGAACGCACGAGCACGTCGCCATGGACGCGAGCTGCCGGTCCAGCAATCCATTCCTCTTCGGCGACTTGGAGCACGCGAACCTGGGTGTAACGGATCGCGTCGGTGAAGTAGTCCACATTAACGGGTTTCACATAGGCTTTGCGTTTGTCGAAGTCCAAATGCTCAACGTGGTACTGCTGCCCCTGGTGGATGTAAATCGCCTTCGGATGGACAGTGGTGAGCGCCGAAGAAAAATCGACTTCGCCGATTACCTCCGGCTTGCCTCTGTCTTCCCCGGTTGTATCGATGACGACGAAGTTGTCGGAGGTGACTGAACGCAAGCTGATCGTGTCCGCAGGATAGGCTTCGTCAATCCAGTGCCAATCTCCGCCACTTTGATGCAGGAATCCCGCTTCTCCCAACCCTTCACAGAGTTCCGGGAGATCAACCTTACCGAATCGTTCGTCCGGTGAGATGGGCAGTTCGAATGCGGCGCACTTCAAGTGGTTGACGAGAATCTCAAGATTGTCCGGTTGGATGTGGGCGTGTTCTGGTGAGCTTTCGAAGAAGTAATCGGGATGCTGCACGATGAATTGATCTAGCGGTGCCGATGAAGCAACGAATACAGCACACGAACTTCCAGTGCGTCGCCCTGCACGGCCGGCCCTCTGCCAAGTGGAGGCAATCGATCCCGGATAGCCAGCCATGACGCACGCGTCAAGGGAGCCAACGTCGATCCCAAGTTCGAGTGCATTGGTGGCGACGACTCCCAGGATGCGGCCATCGCGCAGGCCGCGTTCAATCTCCCGCCGTTCTCCCGGCAGATAACCTCCACGGTACCCGCGGATCGGTTCTGGTTTGCCGGCTTTGGCAGGATTCGCCTGGTGCAAATAAGTGAGTATCACTTCCGTATGCAGCCTGGAATTAGCGAAGATGATGGTCTGGAGCTTCCGGGCAAGAATTTCTTTCGCGACTCGAGTCGCTTCGTTGATGTAACTGCGCCGAATCCCGAGATTTCGATTCACCATCGGCGGGTTGTAGAACACGAAGAGTTTCTCGCCCGCCGGCGCTCCATTCTCTTCGACGACCTCGACTTCCTTCTCGATCAATTGGGAAGCCAGTTCGCCAGGATTTGCAATCGTGGCGGAACAACAGATGAACTGCGGATCCGATCCGTAAAACTTTGCGATCCGTTGCAGTCGCCTGAGCACATTGGCCAGATGGCTACCGAACACCCCACGATAGGTATGGAGTTCGTCGAGCACGATGTAGCGCAGATTTTCGAACAGCCGCATCCATTTTGTGTGGTGCGGCAGGATTCCGGTGTGCAGCATGTCAGGATTTGTCAGGACAATGTGCCCGCGTTCCCGAATCGCCTTTCGAGCGTCATTCGGCGTGTCGCCATCGTAGGTAAACACTCCAAAGCGGTCGTCCAGCCGCTTCGAAAGATCATGCAATTCGGCGAGTTGATCCTGGGCCAGGGCTTTGGTCGGAAACAGGTGAAGGGCGCGGGTATCGGGGTTCTCCAGCACCGCGTTCAACACGGGCAGGTTGTAGCAGAGGGTCTTGCCCGATGCTGTCGGAGTCACGACGACGACGTTTTTTCCCTCGTGCACCAGGTCGGCTGTAATAGCCTGGTGTGAGTAAAGTGCTTGGATTCCTTTTGCCCGGTAGGCCTCAGATAAGGGACTTGCCACCCAGGCTGGCACGGGACGAAACTTAGCTTCTCGAGCGGGAATCTGCCGCACCGCAGTGAGGACTTTGTCCCGGCGATAGCGCGCGACTAAATTCCCAAGAATGTCGCGAACGGTTTCGAGACTCGCCGCGGATCTTGATGTCAGGGATTGGGAAGGGGACATGCGGCAACTCCCGAATATATTCGCCTTTTGTTCGCCTACAGGCTAACATCCTACCTGCGGTTGTGCAATAGCTGACGCGTTATCCCTTTCCGATGAATACAAGAGATCTCCTCAGAGTAGTGTCACTCTTGACCGCCGAAGCGACGTGATCTACAACGCTTTTACGCTGAAAGAATTTTGGCCACCAGAGACCCGATTGAAAAATCCGCTCGTTCAACTCACCTCACTCCAGGCCCGCCGAATCTGGCTGCATGCCCAACGCCTGGACACCACCGAACCTTTCGGCTCCGGCCCGCAGGCCACGCCGGCGGCGGTGGCGCAGCTGGGCTACTTGCAGATCGACACCATCTACGTCATCGAGCGCAGCCATCACCACATCCTCTACACGCGCATTCCCACCTATCGGCGCGAGCATCTGCACCAGGCACAGGCCATCGACAAAACCGTTTTTGAGTATTGGACGCACGCCCTGTCGTATGTGCCGACGGAGAACCTGCGTTTCTTTGTCCGCGACATGCGCGGGGATTGGGAGCGTCGCGTCTACTGGCTCGGCAGGGTTTCCAGTGGTGAGCTGCGCCGAGTGCTGTCGCGTATCCGCAGAGATGGCGCGCTCACCATCCGCGACATCGAAGACGAGCCGGTGGAAAAAGACTACGCGTGGGCCAGCCGCAAGCCTTCCAAGCGCATTCTGGAAGTAGCCTTCTATAAGGGCCTGGTGACGATTAGTCAGCGGGTCGGAATGTTGAAGACCTATGAGCTCATGACCCGCCATTTCGGTTGGGACCGTCTGCCACGCGCAGCCACCGAAAGGGAAACATTGAACTACCTGCTGGATCGTGCCCTGCAATCGCAGGGGATCGTGAGTGTGGAATCGATCTGTCATCTGGACGCTGCACGCAAACCAGCCATGAGGCGTCTGGTGGAGTCGCGAGTCCGTCGAAAGGAGCTGATCCCTGTGCAGTTGGAAGGAGCGGGCCAATCGCTGCACTGGGTCGGTCTGGAGACTCTCGATGCCATTCCCGATCCGGCGCAGGAACAGATTCATATCCTGTCTCCCTTCGACCCGCTGATCATCCAGCGCAAGCGACTCCGGCTCTTCTTCGACTACGAGTATCGCTTCGAAGCTTACGTTCCTAAGCACAAGCGGGTATTTGGCTATTTCGTGTGCCCAGTTCTGATCGGGGATCGGGTCGTTGCCGCCCTCGACCTCAAAACCGACCGGTCACAGCGAAAACTTCTGGTGCAGCGCTGGAACTGGATCGGCGGGGGCGCGTCCCGCGCCGATAAGCAGGAACTGGAAGCCGCGCTGCACAAGTTCGAGCAATTTCAGTTGTGTCGGAGTTAGATCGGGCGCTGGCCATTCGGCGATTAGCGCGTCAGTCGCCCAAGACTTCGGGCGTGGTCACGGACTCCTGATCCGCTTCACGAATTCCGTGCGTATCCTAAAGGGCATTGGCTGCGTATAAGTAGGTATGGCGACCGATAAGCAAGCAAAAATGGACCGCTCCGGTCCGTTTGAGGCCCGCTATCTGGCCTTCCTCGAGACGATTACCAATCTTCGTCCCAGCCTGCACCGTTATTGCTCTCGCATGACAGGTTCTGTCATGGACGGGGAGGACGTTGTTCAAGATGCATTATTCGAAGCTTATCGGAAGCTCGACCAGTACGATGACAGCCGCCCTCTTGGCCCGTGGCTGTTCCGGATCGCGCACAATCGATCGATCGACTTCCTGCGCAGGCGGGGCGTCCGGATTGAGGCTGAAACCACGGCTATAGGCCCAGACTCCGTAACGCCTGCCAACCCTCCTGTCCTTGGTGTTGGCCGAGCGATCGAACAGCTCGTGATGACCCTGCCTCCCAAGGAGCGCGCCTGTGTGCTCCTGAAGGATGTTTTTGAATATTCCCTCGAAGAGATTTCAGAGTTGGTCGGCTCGACATCGGGCGGCGTCAAAGCCGCGCTCAATAGGGGTCGATCGAAGTTGGCGGCGTTGCCGGCGCCCATGACATCACGCCACAAAGTGAGTCCAGAGTTGTCGCGGCTTCTACACCTCTACGTGGACCGATTCAATCAGCGTGATTGGGATGGACTCCGCGAACTCGTTCGCTCGGATGCTCAACTCCGCGTCGCAGACCGTTTTGCCGGCCCGATCGACGAATCACCATATTTTGGGAACTACGACCGGCAGAGAGTGCCATGGCGACTTAGAGTTGGAGAAGTGGACGGCGAACTGGCAGTCGTCGTGCTGCGCCAACATGGGGATGAGTGGAGGCCTGATTCTGTTGCTCGACTTGAAGTGATCGATCAGCACATCGCGCGCATCGTGGACTACGCGCATTGTCCGTGGGTTCTCCGGGCAGCGATCTCTGTCATCGTGGTCGACCCGTCCTAAGGAATGCTGCAGGGGCACGTATCCTGGATCGCTCCGGAATCGTAATAGAGAGTGAGCAGGCAATTCCAGGAGGAAATAAAATGCAGACGAAAGACGCTATTAAGTTCGCGCTGACCGTTTCGAATGGAGCGGTGCTAAATGTAATCGACGAGATGAGCGACGCGGCAACGACCTTTCCGACACCGAACGGCGGCTGCCACCCGCTTTGGGTCCTCGGTCACCTCACTCTGGTTGAGGGCATGATCCCGGAGATACTTTTCGGAGAAAAGAACGCCGTGGCAGAGTGGCAACCGCATTTTGGCGAAAACTCGGAAGCTGTCGCCAATGCTGGCGCATATCCGCCCTTCGCCGAGGTTCGAGAGAAGTATCGTCAATTGCGCGAACGGAACCTGAAGCTTCTGGGCTCGCTGAGCGAGGCGGATCTCGACAGGCCGACGAAGGCGCCGCCCAAAGGACGGGAAAAAGAGTTCGCTACCTACGGGCAAAGCTTTCTCGTGTTGGCCCTGCACCAGACGATGCATCGCGGCAACGTCACCGACGCGCGGCGCGCGGCAAGGCGTGCAGCGCTCGCAACACAGGCCTCTGTCTGAAGCTCTGCTAATTCCGGGCGTCGACGAGATTAGGGCGCGCCTAACCTCGTCCTCGCCGGATCCTCCCGAGTGACGACTCTGAGTGCGTATCTTCGCGTCGTCGCAAAGCGTAATCGTGAATGCGAGCAATTTAATAAGGAGACGACCCTGAAATGAAAAACCGTAGACTAGCCCTAGCGTTTCTACTTGCGTCAGGCGCGGCGACCGTGCTGGCGCAGAATCCCAAGTATCCGCCACTCAGCGAATATATGATGACGCCCGAGGCCGAGATTGCCCTGGCGAAAAGCGCAGCGCCGGAGAGCGTTTCGGCGCATGCAACCGTCAAGATACTTACAGCCTCCGGTTACAAGGTCGCTGCCCAGGGCGACAACGGATTCATCTGCCTGGTGATGCGCGGATGGTCTGCGCCCACCTATACTCCCGCGCAGTTCCGTGACCTGGTCTACGACGCTGCTGTGCGTGCCCCGATCTGTTTCAATCCGCCGGCGGCTCGGGAGGTACTGCCTTACTACGAGCTAAGTCGCGAACTTCGTCTGGGTGTTATCGCTCTGGATCAGGTTGAAAGTTGTCTGTGTGCCCAGCAAGAACATCGCCGCAATAATCGATGGCAACGGGTGTTCACCAGACGCCGTATCGAGGATTGCGCGTAGCACGAAGAATGCGGCCAGGGTCGGCACGATCCGCCCTACAACAAAATTGCTGATAAACGACGCGACGTCGGACTGAATGCTGGCTAGCCATGGCGTGTTAATTCCGCCGCCTGGCAGAGGCATATTGATTCCGAATGAAGAAAACCAGGTCAGCAGCGGCTGCAGCGTAAGAAACACTACCGCCCAGAACATCCACTTCGTGAAGCCGCCACCGATGGCAAATACCGTCCCTCCCTCGCGTCGCAGAGTGACCCCGGCGAGCACCAGTGAAACCAGGGCCGCGGACGGCGCTAGCAAGAGCAAGAGCGAAATGACGTCGTTCAGCAGTTGCGGTGTCGGCATATGATTACGCCTTGAATGGGCGATGTCGGTTAAATTCTGCAGGCAGCCGTCGCCCACCCTGATTCGGTGCGTCGGGCTGCCTGCGCATTACGACTTGCGAGTTGGTCCTGTCTGGTTATGTCACGCCACCTGTTCCGTTCGTGATCCAGAACTCGATGAGTCGCGTGACACCGGAGATTGCCAGCAGAGCTGCGGCCGCGAATAGCCACCGGCCAAAGCCACGCCCGGTGAGCCAGGAAACGACGGCTCCCAAGACGGCGCCTCCGGCTCCGACTGGAGCGATTACGTTACCCACCCAATTGATGAAGTTCAGGAACGCTCCTTCCGGTTGCGCGCCCGTTTGCCCTTGAACCGCTACGTTTGAGGCCGGAGCGGAACCGAGGTTCTGCGCCCACATGAACTGCCCGATTGTGATGAGCGCAAGCGCGAGCAACGCAAAGAACGTCTTTCCCCGCGCATTGGCTTGGAGTTTCATCGACAATGCCCTCCTTTCTGCTCGCCGTTCCTGATCGTTCGAAAACTGATTTGAGGAACGATCGATGCGCGGGAAAGTAGGGCCAAAAGAAATTTCTGTCAAACGATTGCGAACAGATTTTCGGAGAAATTGAATTTCGGTAGGAGAGAAACGAAACGGCGCGACTAATTCATCGCCGCCTCAAGGAGCTGACCGCTTCGGTGAAGTTGACTTTCCGCAGGCTGGGACCTGCGCGGCAAGTGCGAACGTAGGAGTGGTCAGCTCGCCTTTGCGCCAGATGATCCGGTATATATGGGCTTGCGCAATGGCCGGGCAGCAGCAGAGTTTTTCTTCGGTTTTGATTTTGAGAAGCAGATCCAGACTAGGGAAATCACCCACGAGGCGCTTACAAACAAAAGAACCGCCGCTAGGATCCGATCTCCGCCTGCACCAGCGGCGAGCCATACCGCTTTCAGGGTGACTATTCGCCAGACCAGCAGTGTCAGTAGCGTCGCGATGGTGGTCTTGCCGAGTTTTCCGAGGGACCAGGACTCCGCGGTCAAATCTCGCTTGGGAGCCTCGATATCATTGCCATTGGATATAAAGGCTACAAGATCTCGCGGTGCCCGGCGCAGAAACTCAAACAACTTTCTAACGAGAGAGACGCAGATCTTAAACCAGAGACCGATGATTCTGCCGACGATCCCGGCTCCTACGCAGTCCCACTTCAACCAATCTAGCCAATCCAGCAAGGGCGGCATAGACGTAGCCATCCTTATAATGGCCTACTTTAGCCCATTTTCCTGATGGATGCCAGATCCGCGTAGCAACTGATCCTGCACAGCGAGTGAGTGAGGGGTTCAATGGATCGTCATTTCGTCTGGTTCGACTTGAATGGTCAGCAAGGAAATCCCGTGTTGGCGCAGCGCTCTTCGCTTCTGAACGATGAAATTCTCGTCGTAAGGCGTCTCGAGGGTCGCTCCCAACTCTGTCAATAGCTTCTCTAATTTCGAGAGTTCCTGTTCGAAGTCCGTTGGGAGGTAGCATCCCGGCTTGCCCGCAGCGTAGCAGTTCCCATTAAGCTGGAAGAAGCTCTGCCAACGTGTTGTCTTCATCGCGAGGACTTTGAAAAGCCGGTGTCGCGCTCTGTGCAGCGCGCACAAACACGAGCGAAGGCTTCTTCAGGCCGGAATCTGACTCGGCGGAATGCAGAGCAGGTGGATTAGGGATCGCGGCTGCCTGCGCAACTTCGGGATCGGAGAAATCCACGTTCTTGAGCGCATATTCTCCTGAGTCTCGTGGCTTGGCCGGTGAGGGCTTTGCCAGCGCAGTTGAATTTCCAGCGGGCAATCTTGGTGCTCCGTTATAACGCGGCGAGGTTCCACCCACGTCCTCTGCTGTGACTTGCGATCCGGAGCCGACATCTCCCCGATTCACGTCTGCACTCAACAGGGGTGTCACGGTCTTCGCAGGATCACTCTGCTCCTGACCGGGAGCCACCTTGCGTCCGAGGCTGGGGCCGCCGCGCGCGGTCTCGCCCGGCAGTGAGCCACGATTCTTGGGGCTCGAGAACAGGCCAAAAAAAAGCAGAAGCAACGCAACACTTGCACCCACAAGCACGAACAGTGATTTGCTCTTATCGCGGCTAAGCTCGCGGCGACTGGCGACGGGGTTCTGACTACGCTGGGCACTTTCCAGGAGAGCACGGAACCGCTGCAAAGGAGTCGGCGACACCGGCTCCTCGTGGTCTACTCCCGCAGTTGTAGCCTGCGATTGGTTTTCGCCTGTAGCTGTGGGCTCTTGGATCTGTTTAGTTTGCGGTTCTTGGGGTTCCATGATCTCCCTCCTGTCGAAGTGAACTGACTCCAAAGCCGATGGGAGCGAGGGCAGGGCGATCGACTGCCCCTGACTCGGCCATCTGAAGGAACAGTGTCTCGTTCGACTGTTTGTATGGGGGGCGTTCGAACGCGACTACTCCGTCCGCCCGCTCTCCGACTCCCACGCGGCGACGACTCAACCGGAAGTCGGCCACGGGTAACTGTTCTGCCACGGACCAGCGATCATGCTTAACGATCTTTCCCGTCTTGTTTTTGCCGCCCAGTTGAACCTGCGGCGGCATGAGTAATATCGCGTGCTTGCTCGTGTTCACGACCGAGAACAGCACAATTACTTCCTGGCCGCCGTCGATCACTTCGCTGACGCCTGTCCGCAGGCGATCCCCTTTAACGTTTTCTCCTTCGATTCGTTCCCCGTACAAAGCGGGGAGAGGTGCTTCTTGCTGGCGCAGTAGCAGACTGTCGAGCGATTTCGGCGCTGGCTGGTTTGTTGCCGTCTCTGAGGATGCTTTCGATCCGTTCGAGGGGCTCAGCGCGAACGCAGTTGGCATCAATGACGCTTGTCCGTCGATGCTGTTTGCCGCGCCGACACTCGCTGTGGGCCGGGCCTTCTCGAGGGGAGCAGTCTGCCCTATCATTGGGAACGGCACGACTTCTGGTTCAACCAGAAAACTGCCGGCAGACTTGTACTGCAGAAGGAAATCCACCTTCGCGGGACCCGTTCCAATTCCCCGGCAGACCAGAAGCAAACTGAATTGCCGTCCGCGGACACCGGAGATAAGCAGATTGCTTTCGGCGCTTCGTTCCGTTAGGGCTTTCACCAGCACCAAGTCCGGTTCGCGCTCGGAATGCTCGACTTGAAACAGACCAGGATCACCGACCGCCACCGCATTCACCGCCTCCGGTAGGCGGACCGCTGTTATGAAATGCGCCGCGACTTCTACGACTGTCACCTTGCCGTCCGCTGTGGCTCTTGTGCGCACTTGCGGATTCACGTTTGTCAGCTGGGCGTTAGGAACCACCGCCGCCGACAGCAACCAGCAAAGTGACAATGCCGCCTTAGGGATGTTCATCTTCCACCTCTTGCCTACTCCGTTCCGCCAACTCGAACTCTGCCTTCCGCCTTCGTCGAGCCCGGAACCTCCTGGCCACTCGGTTCACATATCCCTGCACATCGGCGGAAGAATATTCCAGCTTTCGTAGAAGGATCGGATTTTCGCCGACGTAGTAAGCGGCTGTAACCAACCTGAGATCGCCCTGGAACTGCTGGCTCAGCCAAGCCAGGTAAGCCACGCCGCCGCGGATGTTTTCGTCCAAGCGAAAGCGATTTCGAACTCCAAACCGCACCGCCGTCTGTGGCATAAGTTGCATCAATCCCACGGCGCCCTTCTTGGAGACCGCGTAAGGATTCCAGCCTGACTCTTCGTCGATAATTGCATCCACGAGGTCCACCGGAACTCGATATGCCTTCGCGTAATATTCGGCCCACCGAGCAGAAAGTTCGCGCACGTTGCTGGTCCCAGTCGCCGTCTGCACGGCTGCCGCCTGCAAGACAACCACGAAAAGAAAACTCACTCGCGCGCGCCTCAAGCCACAGCCTCCCCTGATGGATCTGCCGCTCTGCCCGGCCCCACTTTGACCGGCCCGACCTCTGGCATTAGCTCATCGCGATAGCGCTTGGAATCTGCGACCAGTCCCTCGAAGCCAGAACGCAACAACAGGCGTTTACGATCCGCCTCTGTCTTTGCCAAGAGCGGTAGCAGTAGGTCTCGCTGCTCGTGGGAAATCTCTTCCGTGCCCAGGATTTCGAGAGCTCGCGCCAGATCCAACATTTCCGCGATCGAAGGTGGCTTTTCCATGTTCCAGCCCCGCAGCGCATGGGCCAACCCAGCGAGCTGACCCCGCAGTCTGGGATTGTCGCTTCCGCTGCGGACACTCAGGATTTCGGTTTCGCGCTCGACCGTCGGGTATTCGAAGCGCAGGTAGAAACACCGTCGTCGCAGGGGATCGCCAAGCCGCCGTTCTTCGTTAGAGCTAAGCACGACGAAGGGTACCGTCGTTGCGGAGATCGTGCCGAGTTTCGGCACTGTAACCTGCCACGCGCTGAGAACCTCAAGCAGAAGTGCCTCGAATTCCTGGTCCACTTTGTCGAGTTCATCGATGAGAAGCACGCAAGGGCGTTCTTCGTAACGCAGGGCACGAAGCAACGGTCCTTCCGCAAAGAAATCGAGCGTATGTAATCGCCGCCGCATCTCTCCCCAGTCTTTTTCGAGGTCGTCGCCTTGAGTCTCAAGAAACAATCTCTGCAGAGCTTCGTCGAACTTACCAATCGCTTTGTCTTCTGTGATTCCCACGTAGCACTGCAGGCGCTCGACGGCTGCATTTCCAGCTTCGGCGACGGCATATGCAAGTTCGGTCTTGCCACACCCGGGCGGTCCCTCGATAAGAAGTGGCTTCTGCATTCGCGCAGCGAGATACACCACCGAAAGTGTTACGGGATCGATGATGTATCGTGCGGCGCGCAGCTTGGTCGCAAGTTCGCTTGCGGACGCGAACACGTCGGTTGTCCTCTTGGCGTGAACACTACACCCGAACTAATATGTTCGCATTTGTGACTTTTGCTTCAGACCTCGAGGGCGCGGTGGGTCTGACGCGATGGGAACCCACGCTGCGATCGCGGAATGCCTATAGAGCGTTGCGCGAGAAGAGTTCGACTACGCCTGGCCGAGACAGTTCAAAGTGCACGTGCCATTCGCGCGGGTCCCAGTTTCGTTTTCACCAATTTCATTCTCGCTGTCCGTGCGGGACACAACAGTTTTCTAACAACCGATCACAAGTTCACTGACTGTCGGCATCCGTTGAGTGTGCTCGACCACTGCCGAGTCGCCGCGACGTCTTGCGTCCCACAAGCGGGACTTCTTGTGCGATCGCTACATTTTTTCTTTCACCGATCGAATCGTGACTGGCGCAGAGCTTTTGCCGCGACGCAACCCGCTGCCGTGGTAGGGCCCGCTTTCCGGTTGGTAGATTCCCGATAAGCTGACTTCTGGGCCGGAACCAATTTCCGGCTTGCGTGGCATCCAATTCTCGATGAGCGTAATGCCCTGTTAACGACACTTATTTCCCGACGTTATCGCGATTGCTCCGCGTTGACGGGCACAACGCTGGCCGATACCGCATTCAGACACCCTGATACACCCATCCCAAAAACGACTTGGGACTCTGAAAGCCCTGTCCCCACTCCGCGTCGTAGTGGGCGGTGGGCTTGGCTGCGACTACCTCTTCCAAAGTCCTGCCCTGCTTTTTGAGCTTGGCGACTTTCTCGCGCGCCTCGACGAGCACATCGCGAAACAGCGTGAGGTCGGCTTTCCCCGTGACTGCGCCATGGCCCGGAATCACAATCGTGGTGGCGCTAACCTTCGCAAGGTTCGCTTCCGCTGCGCGAATCTGTCCATCGATGCTGCCTCCGGTCGAGTAGTCGATAAAAGGATAGTTGCGATTCCAGAACGTGTCTCCGGTGTGCAGAACATCAGCCTCGGTAAAGTGCACGGAGATGTCCGAATCGGTATGAGCGGGGCCGTAGTACTTGAGGGCGAGCGTGGAGCCGTTAGCGTGGACCGTGTGCTCGTCCTGAAAAACAGTTGTGGGAATTGCTCCCGCGGGCGCGGCCGGAAACGTATACACCCAGCCTTCCACGCGTGTGTCCGTGGAAAGACGCTTGCGCGTATTCTCGTGAGCCAAAATGCTTGCACCCGCTTGATGCACCCACTCGTTGCCGCCCGTGTGATCGAAGTGCCAGTGCGTGTTGATGAGTTGCTTGATGGGGTCCGGGTTGATGCTGGTGAGGGCCGCCGCAACGTTCGACCGTGCGGTAATGACTTCCGCATCGACGAGAAGCTTTCCGTCCGGCCCGGTAAGCACGGCGATGTTTCCCCCGGGACCAAGCAGCACGCTGATATTGCGCCGAAGCACCTGCACCGTGACCTTGGCTGTGGCGGATTCCTTTAGAGCGATTTCAACCAGGCCTTTCTGCGCAAAGAGTAGGGGTGGAGTGAGACACGCCGCCGCAACCGCGACCCCACTCGAAATCAAAAACTGACGCCGCGAAACTTCGTTGGCTACTCGGGTGCTCATAATTTGCTCCTGTTCCGTGCTTCTGCACTGCAACTGGAGTGTGGTCCGCGTCCCCGCGAAGAGTATAACCGTGGGAGCTGACACGATGGCAGCGAAAACAGGGAGATGCGGAATACCGAGATAAGATTACACGCTCGCGCCGAAGGCAAGCAGTCGCCAACCGCTATACTCATTGACCACGGCGAGTTGTCCGCAAGACGGAAGCGGCAGTTTAGCCATATCTATCGCCGGCCTCGCGGACTATTCATTCCATACCCTCCTGCGGAATCGCCCTAATAAAGATGTCGACGTAATCGTGGTAACCGATGGCGAACGCATTCTGGGCATCGGCGATCAAGGCGCAGGCGGGCTCGGCATCTCGATTGGCAAGCTCTCACTCTACACGGGCATTGGTGGTGTTCGTCGGGAACGAACGTTACCGATCGTCCTGGATGTAGGCACTAATAATAAAGAGCGACTGAGTGATCCTGAGTACCTCGGCTGGCGTCATGAACGGATTACCGGCCAGGCCTATTACGATTTCGTGGATCAGTTCGTTCAGGCGGTTAAGCAGGAGTTTCCAGAGACATGCCTGCAGTGGGAAGACTTTGCGACTCCACATGCCCGGCCGATTCTCCAGCGTTATCGCGACCAGTTACTGACCTTCAACGATGACATCCAGGTCACAGCGGCGGTCAGGCTTACCAAATGGGATCGTCATGCCTTCGCCCAGGGAGTGGTCTTGTTCGCCTTTGAGGATCTCATGCCGGTCGAGCAAAGATTGATGCTGGCCAAGCGGGCAGTGATCTGGGCTGATTCAACCGTCGATGTAGAGCGACTTGCAAAATAGCGGTCTCGCGCACGCCTGTCTCGGAGTGTCGGGTCGGGGCTCCTACCGGCGAGGTAAGTATAAAACATCTTCCCAGGGAGCATAGGCTGGATCGACGAGTCGTCTCGTGGTATCCGGGTTACAAAGTGCAACGAGACTTTGAAGCAGTTAGTGGAACTAAGAGGAAGTGTTTATACGGCCCTGTACGCAAAGCACTCTTGAAGAAGCTCAGATTCTGCGATTCTTTTATCGCTCTGCAGCGTAAGGTCCGTTCAATGGACCCTCGCAAAGATGATGCCACGGGACGCTTGGGTGGA
>Ga0210409_10004141_pt1 | contig 15781 bp, 14 predicted proteins | sample IncBWH17MmetaG_FD_161649 | JGI IMG/M metagenome (GOLD analysis project Ga0210409, IMG submission 161649) | Forest soil microbial communities from Barre Woods Harvard Forest LTER site, Petersham, Massachusetts, United States - Inc-BW-H-17-M | ecosystem: Environmental > Terrestrial > Soil >...
AAGGGCAGGCCGGATGTTTCGGACGAGGTCGCCTTGGAGCGGAACAACTTGCAGGCCGAGAGGAGGCTCGACGAAGGCAGTGAATTTGGATCGTAGATGCGCGGCGATGGTTTCCAGTTCTTGCTGCGCCTGCAGAATGGTGACGCCACGACGAAGGCGTCCAATCACGCGGAGGTAGCTTTGGTCCGGGGGATCAGTGGCGAGCTGGCTGTGGAAAGGAACGAAAGCGTCCATTTCTGGCGGAACACTGGAGCCCTCGGGAAAAATGATTTTGAATCCCGGTGGCATGATGCCAATGATCGTGGTCGGCTGGCCGTTCAGCCGCACGGCGCGCCCGATCATATAAGGATCTGCCCCATACCGGCGGTGCCAGAGGCCATCGCTGATGATCGTTACGAAGGGCGCACCAGGTCCTTCTTCGCCGGGAACGAATATCCGCCCCAACCGAGGATTTGTGCCAAGAATCCTGAAAAAATTAGCGGTCATCATGCCAACTTTTACCTGCTCGGGTTCGCCTTCTCCCGTCAAAGCGCCACTCTGCGCCCAGATTCCACCAAGGTCGTCGAACAAGCGACTTTGCTCGCGGATGGTTGCGAGCTCCGGTCCGGAGGCAGGCGCACGCCCTTCGTTGCCATAGATCGACCAGACGATGGCCAGGCGATCGGCATTGGGAAACGGCAACTGCTGGAGCAGGACGGAATGAACGACAGTAAAGATGGCGGTATTCGCGCCAATCCCAAGCGCGAGAGTGAGAACTGCGATGACCATGAACCCCGGCCGCTTGGTGAGGATGCGGAAGGCGAAGCGGACATCCTGCAGGCAGTTGTCGATCCAGGTAAACCTACTTTGTGTGCGATAGAGTTCTTTGGATAGTTCGACGCCGCCGAATTCGCGCCGCGCAGCGAGGCGGGCGTCCATCAGACTCATGCCGGCCCGAATCTTTTCTTGCGTGAGTAATTCAAGATGCGTCCGCAGTTCGGAATCGAGCTCTTCGTCCAGATGCCGCTTGCGGAAGAGACCGTGTAAACGCGAGAAGACAATACGGAGCCACTCCATCTCAGGCTCCTTCCGTACCGCCAAGAAGGCGCGCCATCAACGCGGTCATGCGCTCCCAACTCTCGGTCTCCGCGAGTAATTGTTTGCGGCCAGCACGCGTGAGCGAGTAGAACTTCGCTTTGCGGTTGTTTTCCGAAGCGCCCCATTTGGAGGAGATCCAGCCGCGCTGTTCAAGGCGCAGGAGCGCGGGATAGAGCGTGCCCTGATTCAGCTTCAGCAGATCTTCAGACACCTGTTTGACGCGCTGGGCGATTCCATAGCCGTGCAGCGGACCCATAGCATGGAGAGTTCGCAAAACAATCAGATCGAGGGTGCCTTGCAGAATTTCCCCTCGGGGAGGAGTCATGTTTTCTCCTGTTGACAAACGACAGGAGCATAAACTTCTTCCTGTTGAATGTCAACAGGGCGGATCCCACAACTTTGTCTGCCCCGGCGACGCTAGGAACAAAGCGGATTGCCTAGTCTAGCGAGGTGTGGTGGATAAGTTGGTCTTGGGGCGCGCGCTGAAACCATCGACCCTGGCGGACGGATCTGACCGGCTTTGGCGGTTACAAACCCTTTGCGAGGATTTCCTTGCTGTGGCCCATGAGCGTTCTGCGTCGTATTCGGATTGACGAACATTCTGAGGGCGTGGCAGCATACGCTTGCCACAAGCGGTTCAACCTGCGAAATTCTGACGGCATTTCTCTTCAAGGAGCGGTTCAACAATGATGACGAATCCATCCGCACGCCAGTTTTCCTCTTCCCGGCTCCTCGCTTCAGTGCTTTTGCTTCTAGCCCCGCTCGCAAGCCAGCCCGTCCATGCACAAGCGCGTCACTTGGAATTGAATGACTTCGCGAAGATTACTTCTGTTTCCGACCCACAGATCTCCCCCGACGGAAAGAGCATTGTTTTCGTGGTGTCGCGCCCGAATCTCGAGCAAGACCGCAGCGACCGCCAACTCGTGCAGTTAGAGATCGCCACGGGAACGCAACGCGTGCTGACCTACGAACGCAAGGGCGTGGGCTCACCGCGCTGGTCACCGAGCGGCGACCGCCTGGCGTTCGTCGCTGTGGACGGAATGGGAAAAGACGCGAAGCCGCAAGTCTTCATTCTCTCCATGGCCGGCGAGGCCCGAAAAATTACCGACGCGCCGAACGGCATCGAGCAGTATGCCTGGCGGCCCAATGGGCAAGAGATCGCCTACGTCACCTCCGACGAACCGGAGAACAAGAAGGAAATCGAAAAGCATCACGATGCGTTCGAAGTGGGTGACAACGATTTCCTGGCGACTGAAGCGGAGCAGTCTTCCCATCTCTGGATTCTTCCCGCGGAAGGTGGGAAGGCGAAGCGGCTGACGTCCGGCGCCTGGAGCCTTACCAAGAGCGCGCCGCCCAGCCCGCCGGCGTCTCCGATTTCCTGGTCCCCAGACGGCAAGTGGCTGCTGTTCACAAGGCAAGAGCATCCGCACCAGGGCGACAACGACCTGACGACGCTGCAAGTGCTCAACGTGGAAAGCGGGGAGGTTCGCAAGCTTACCAAGCACGAGAAATTTGAAAGCTTCGGAACATTTTCTCCCGACGGTTCGCGCGTGGCTTACTGGTATCCGCGTGACGGCGACCCCAACAACGAAATTGAAATCTTTGTGACGGAGACCACGGGCGGCGACGGTTCAGACGCGACGCGAGCGATCGACCGCGATCTACAGCGCGTGATCTGGATGCCGGACGGCAATGCGCTGCTAGTTGGCGGACATGACGGAACGCAAACTTCGCTCTGGTTGCAGCCACTTGCAGGCGTCGCAAAGAAACTCCCACTCGGTGACATCAGCCCCTCGTGGTTGTTCTGGGTGGATGCCTTCGTCGGCCGCAAAGGTGAGATTGCCTTCACCGGCAGCACGCCGACCCAGCCCTCTGAGCTGTACTACATGGCGTCTACCAGCGAGAAGCCAAGACGGCTGACGGATTTCAATCACGAAATTGCTTCGCTGACGCTTGGCAAGGCAGAAAAATTCGAATTGAAAGGGCCGGACGGTTTTCAGGAAGACGGCGTGCTGTTCTATCCGCCCGATTTTCAGAAGGACCGCAGATACCCTTTGGTGCTGATTATTCACGGCGGTCCTCAGGCTTCCACGACCACGCAGTTCAGTTTTCTCCCGCAACTCATGGTAACGCACGGGTACGTGGTGTTCTCACCGAATTACCGCGGCAGCGACAATCTCGGCAACGCTTACCAGCGCGCTATCTATAACGATGCGGGCGACGGGCCGGGGCGCGACATCATGGCAGGGATTGAAGCGGTCAAGAAACTGGGCTTCATCGATGCGAACAAAATCGGCGTGACCGGCTGGTCCTACGGCGGATACATGACGTCGTGGCTGATCGGCCACTATCAAATCTGGAAAGCGGCCATGGCCGGCGCTCCAGTGACGGACATGTATGACGAATACAATCTTTCGGATGGAAACGTCTCTGGTCGGTATGGATTCAAGGGCTCGCCTTACGTGGGCGACAACCTCAAAGATTATCGCGCACAGTCGCCCATCAGCTATGCCGCGCAGATGAAAACGCCGACGCTGATCATGCACGATACGGGCGACGCCCGCGTCACCATCACGCAGGCCTATTCGCTTTACCATGCCCTCAAGGACGGCGGCGTGCCGGTCAAGTTCGTCGCCTACCCGGTGGCCGGCCATTTCCCGGGAGATCCAGTGCGGGCCTTGGATGTGGATCGCCGCTGGGTCGAATGGATGGATCAATACTTGAAGTAAGAATGGCTCCGCGAAGTGCACCGCCGCAGAAGATCCGCTGCCGGTGAAAAAACGTCTGCCTGAGTTTATAGGGAGAACTCGATGCGTCTATTAAAGCAATCGGCTTTATATCGCGTCAGCTTGTACTTCTTTTCTGCGTTGGGTCTGCTCACATCGGCGCCATTCAGCGGCGCGCAGGGTCTGAGCAGCAGCGACCTTTCACGCTTGAGGTCCGTTGGCAGTGTCGAGCTGTCACCGGACGGCCACCGCATCGCGTACAGCGTGACGATGCGCGACCGGCCCGGCCGTCCCTGGAGCCAGCTTTGGATCATGGATCTCGACACAAAAAAATCCGTCCGCGTGGGCGGCGAAAAAGACTCCGGCGGGGGGCCCCTGTGGTCTCCGGACGGTAAATGGTTTGCGTTTCAGGGGCATCAGGGCGAAAAGGGTGGATTGTTCGTAGCGCGGCCGGACGGCTCGGAAGTCACATTCTTGACCTCTCCCGAGGGCACAAACAGTCCGTTGCCCGGCACGGGCAAGGAATTCACTTGGTCGCCCGACGGCAAGCAGATCGCCTTCATCTCCTCGATTCCAGGTGCGGAGGCCGCGGAAGCCAGCGGTGATCCCATGGTGATCACGCGCTACCTCTATAAGCCGGATGCCGGCGAGGGGATGACGCGGTTCAACGACAACCTGCGCTTGCACATATTTGTCGTGGAAGTGTCCACCAAGCAGGTGCGGCAACTTACGCAGGGAAACACAGACGAGCATTCCATTGACTGGTCGCCGGACGGCAAAGAGATTCTGTTTGGTTCGAATCGCGAACCGAATCAGGATGAGTTTTTCAACTACGACATTTTTGCTTTGAAAGTTTCGGACAACAGCATTCGGCGGCTGACGGCAACGGAATCCAATGAGTACGAACCGCTGTGGTCCCCCGACGGCAAGCGCATTGTTTTTCGCGGAACACGCCGCGGCCTCACGGACCGCGAGACGACCATGGAAGACACGCACGTCTGGGTGATGAACGCCGACGGCAGCGAGGGCCGCGAAATCGGCGCCGTCCTGGACAATCGCCAAGGTGCGCCGCGATGGGCGCCGGATGGCAGCGCAGTCTACTTCACGATTCAGGAACGCGGCAGCAACCATTTAGTGCATTTGCCGATTTCCGGAGGCAAGCCAGAATATGTGGTGAAGGAGACGGGAGGCGTAGGTGCCTGGTCCGTTGGAAAAGACGGAGCGATCGCGTATGGCTTCGCTTCGCCGCACGACATGGCTCAGCTCTATCTGAAGACCGGCAGCGCCGCGCCACGCAAGCTCACGGATTTGAATGCAGAACTCTTCGCCGGAAAACAAATTGCCGAGGTTGCGTCCTTCACATTCATCAGCAATGACAACAAGTTCGAGGTCGAAGCATTTCTCACCAAGCCGCTGGGGATGACCGCCACATCGAAGCATCCTCTCATCGTTAATATTCACGGCGGACCGCACGGGCAAAATGGTCCGGCATTCAATTACAAGAATCAGGTTTACGCCGCGCACGGCTGGGCGACGCTGCAGGTGAACTATCGGGGCTCGACAGGTTACGGACAAAAATTCGCCGACGCCGTTTTTGGCGATCAGGACGGAAACGAAGGGCAGGACGTTCTTTACGGCGTGAGCTCGGCGGTACGCCGCTACCTGTGGATCGATCGCGAGCGCATGGGCATCGAAGGAGTCAGCTACGGCGGTCAACTCACCGACTGGCTCATTACGCAGACGAATGAATTCAAGGCCGCAGTTCCCATCGCCGGAATCGCCAACCTGGTCAGCTACAACTACATGACCTATTACAACCAGTATGAAGAAATGGAATTCGGACAATTCCTGCACCAGGGAAACCTGATGGACGTCGCTTGGGAACGCTCGGCACTAAAACATGTCGCCGCCGCTCACACGCCAACGATGTTAATGCACGGCGAAAACGATAACGATGTGCCCATCGCCGAAGCCGAGCAGTTCTTCATCGCGTTGAAAGATGTAGGCACGGAAGCCATCTTCGTGCGCTATCCGCGAGAAGGTCACGGTCTTGGCGAAGTGAAGCACAACATCGATTCCACCGATCGCTGCATCGCCTGGTACGAAAAGCATTTCCCAAACCCCGGTGCAGAAGGCGTCACCAACGTTCAGCCCTGAGGGAAAATGAAAAAGCCCCGGCTGCCGGGGCTTCCTTCAAACCGCATGAAATTTACAAGAGTAGCTTTTAAGCCTTGGCTTCGGTTCCCGCGACCGCCACAGCAGCCACTTCCTCGCGTCCCGCGCGCTTGATGCGGGCGGCCTTGCCCTTCAAATCGCGCAGGTAATACAACCGCGCCCGGCGAACTTTACCTTTGCCGACTACTTCAATCGAGCTGATAGTAGGGGAGTGCAAAGGGAAGATGCGCTCGATGCCAACACCAAAGCTCACGCGGCGAACGGTAAAGGTCGCGCCGGAAGCCCGGCCTTTCTTGGAGATCACCACGCCTTCGAATGCCTGGAGGCGCTCTTTGACCTTCTCGCCTTCGCCTTCCTGCAGCCGGACATTGACGCGCACGGTATCGCCCGGGCGGAACTCGGGGAGGTCTTTGCGCAGTTGCGCTTCATGGAGTTTCTGAATTACCGGATTCATGTTCCTGTTCCTTTTAGACCCACTCAGGCGGGGCCAACTCATTAAAGACAACCTCTAATTCTAGCCAATTTGTCGGCATTTTCCTAGCGAATTTCCTCTTCTTGCAGAAGGGCCAGGCAGGCCCCGGTGTTACCAAGTCCGAGTTGTCTCCCGCGCGGTCCCGCCGCAGGGGAGGTCAGAGTCCAGCTTCGACGGTAACGCGTAGCACAATCCGACGGGAACAATGCCACTCTTTCGGCAATCCCCGTCTTATCCTGTCCCTGTGGGGTACGAATCGTGAAGACGCTCCTCGCTCTCGGCGCCGCCATCCTTGTCCTGGCGCTGGTGTTTTTTCGTCTGCAGTCGGAATCCGGCCTGATGGCATTGCAGGGCTGCAAGACTGCTGTCGGCCAAGCCAAAAGCTGGACCGTGGAGACGACTTCCCAAGCCGAAAGCCCGAGTTTTGCTACCGTTACGAATCGGACCAAGGTCAGTTGCCCGGATGACTACGAGTATTTTCTTAAGAGCCGGACGCCGGATAACGTCATCAAAGAACAGTCCACGGTGCGCACTGGCGGCGTAGCGTACGCTAAAAACCTCGACGGAAGCTGGACAAAAGGCCCGGCGGCCGGCGATTCTCCAGCTCTAAAGGAATGTGGAAAGGGACCGTTGCTTGTGCAGCAAACAGTATTCAATGCCATCGTTGAACTACCCCGAAGAAAACAGGGAAGTATCGTGAAAGGGGAACTCCAGACAATCGATGACGGGAAATGTCAGGACTGGCACGTCGAATACGGAAATGAGTGGCCGCAGACTGCGCCATATACGGTATGCATCGATCGTAAAACTCATCTTCCCCGGCGAATCACAATATCCGAGTCGGGCACCCCGCATGACTTTACCAATTGGAACAGCACAACGATTGAGGCACCCCCGATCTGAGGATCCCCGCCAGATTTGAATTGTGAAAAGTTCTGCTGAAAAAATATCAATTCGTCTTCGCTAACGAGGAACCTCTACGGATGACGGTTTGCGCGAAGCTCTCCATCTCTTCCAGTTGCGGGCTGAATTGCAGCAACACGAGATCTACACCGGCGGCTTCGAATTTGGCCAAACGCTCGGCCACTTGCTCGGGTGTGCCAACTAGTCCGGAGCGCAAGCCGCGATTCGAAACCGAATAGTCTTCCAGGGAAACGCGCTGCTCCAATTGCGTCCCGGCAAGCCATTGCTGGTAGTTCGCGTATCCTGCCGCGGATTGTTGCACATCCGTGATGCGGCGCACTTCGTCCTGGGCTTCGCGTTCCGTTTCGCGGACGATCGCATAACCGGCAACGCCGAATTTGAGCGGCGGAAGATTGTGTTTTGCGCGGCGTTCGCGGAGATCGGCGATTTTCTCGCCGACGCGTTCTGGCGGATCGCCGTGCATCAGATAGGCGTCGCACTTCCCGGCGATCAGTTCTTTTGCCGCAGGAGATTCGCCGCCCGCGTACAGAGTTGGCCGCGGCTTGGCTACCGGTTTGGGCTCAAGCACATTATCTTCCACGCGGTAGTACTTCCCGGAGAACGAAAAATGGTCCTGCCTCCACACGCCATCGAGAACATCAAGCCATTCGCCGGTGCGCGCGTAGCGGTCGTCGTGCTGCTCGAACGCCACGCCAAACTTGCGTGCTTCATCGGCCCACCACGAGGACACCACGTTCAGCGTCAACCGGCCATTGCTGATCCGATCGATGTTGGCCGCCTGTTTCGCCAGCAACGCAGGCAGATGAAACGTTGGCCGCACGGCCACCATCAACTCGATGCGCTCGGTCACCGCCGCCAGCGCCGCCGCCGTGGACCACGCATCCAGTGAAGGCGCTTCGACACCTTTAATGTCGTTGAGATTCAGCTCTGCGATGAGCGTGAGACTAAAGCCAATCTGCTCGCTCCGCTGCGCGAGCTTCTTCACGTATGCCCAGCTCACTTCCATGTTTTCGTTTTCGACGTTGCGCAGCCACCCGCCAAAAACGGGGAGCCAGTAGCCGAATCTCATCGCGGGCCTCCGCTTGCGGCAACGCGGTCGCCGCGACTCGCTTCGTGCCGCTCGGCCTCCGCAATGAGGAAGTCAGCCAGTCGCGAATAAGGATTGAACCCAATGACACGAACCGGATCGGCAACGAAATTGGAGAGTGCGTTCACATCGTAATAAAGCTGGCGCCCCGTGTGGTCGTCGATCACATACTCGATGCCGCCGACTTCGACGCCGGCAAGCTCCACGATGCGTTCCACATCTTCGATCACCTGCCGCGGCGCCTGGTAGCCTTCCACTTTCATTCCGCTCTTTGGCGCGTCCACCGGGCAAGCGATGCGCGACAGTTCTTCACCTCGCGTGTTTTGGCAGATGTCCGCGGGACACAAGTTGTAGCTTTCGCCGGTCATGTGAATCTGAATGGCGTACAGAAATTTCCCGCCAAGAACCTCGACGCGCGTGATGATTCCATCTCTCGCCGTGAATGCTTCCTGCACCAGCGCCGTGGAATCGATGCCAAAATACAAGCGATTCGCTTCCACTGCCGCGCGCAACTCCGCCGCGGAATTGAAACGTTCAATCCCTGCGCCACTACCGCCGATATTCGGCTTGATGACCACGGGATACCCAATGGCATCCGCGGCTGCACACGCCTGCGACGGATGGTTGATGACGTGGGCCTTCGGATACAGCAATCCCAGTTTCTCCAGGTTGGTCAGTTGCAACGCTTTGGAAATCTCGTGATTGAAGCAGCGGTAGCCGTTGACCACGCGCACGCCACGACCTTCGAGGTGCGCCAGGTAATTCAGCGTATAGAAAATGGCGTGCCCTAGCCCCCGCTGCCACGCCGAGGGGCTCATCCGGTTGAAGAGCAACGAATATTCGCGCTCGGGCGACGCTACATCGTAGTTATGATGCCGCGCGTCAATCTTCAGCCACGGCACGCCGCGCTCATCGAGTTGCTGAAACAGCGGCCGGAACCAGTCCGGATGTTCGTAGTAAATGGCGATGGGCTTTTCCAGCTCAAACCTGTTCCCGTTTGTTTCCTTGCTCATGAATCCTCTCGCACCAACTCATCTTATCCTTGCTCATCAGCAGACTGCAGGGAAGGTGTACTTATTCCCTCACGAACAGGCCCGTCGAAGCCGCCTGGTTCTTTCATGAAAACGCTAAATCAAATCGGGCCGATTGCGTCTGGTTTTTTCTACTGCCGCCGTTCGCCTCCACTTGGCGACTTCCGCATGGTTGCCACCAATGAGGATTTCAGGAACAGTCCAGCCGCGGTATTCCGCCGGCCGTGTGTAGTGCGGAAAATCGAGAAGGATTTGCTTCTCAACGGTCGGTTCAATCTCGTTGCGGCTCCGCGCATTTGAAGCTCCTGGTTGTAGGGGCCCAGCATGCTGCACCCCTACTGGTGGAAATCCTGCCGAGACCGCCGGTGCTACGCTGAAGGATTCGTTTTGCGCGGACGCTTCATTTCCCAGCGCTCCAGGCAACAAGCGGGTAAGCGCGTCAACCACCATCATGGCCGGCAACTCGCCTCCGCTTAACACGAAATCTCCAACGGATATTTCCTCCGTGGCCAAATGTTCCGCCACTCGTTCGTCCACGCCTTCATATCTCCCGCAGATGAAAATGATTCGGTCCAATTGAGAGTAGCGCCGCGCGGTCTCCTGCCGGAACAGCTTTCCAGCCGCCGACATCAATACGATTGCTATGTTCGGGTCCCCAGCACCTGGCGTCGAGGCGTCGCCGACGCCGTGCCCGACGAGCGACTCCACGGCTTCAAATAGCGGTTCCGGCTTCAGCACCATGCCTTCGCCGCCGCCGAACGGCCGGTCATCCACCGTGCGGTGACGGTCCTTCGTGAATACGCGCAGGTCCTGCACATGGACTTGGACCAGGCCGGTTTCCTGTGCCCGGCGCAGGATCCCGTGGTTGAGCGGCCCAGCAAAAAATTCCGGAAAGATGGTGATCAGATCGAAGCGCATGCCCTGCAAGTTTAACGAATTGACGGTCCGCTCGCCATGCAAGTCGCGTCGTGCCGCAAACGAGGTGGGCGGACTTTGCAATGTAAGCTCTGGCTACCCTACGATTGGTCCTTTTTCTGTCCCTTCGGACAGCTTGCCAGTCCTTTCACTCCCCTATAACCTTTTGCCACAGAAGCAGTTGTACCCAGCCGCGGGGCAGGAGCGCCGCAAGACCTGTGAACCCCGCAATTGTTGTTATCGGGAGGCCGATTCCATGAAGTTTGTTGCTCGCCCGAGCCATCTTTCTTTGCTTCTGTCATTGACCATAGCCTTGCTTTGGCTGGCAGGGTGTGGGGCGTATGGGGGCGGCGGTGGGGGTGGGGGATCCGCGCCAACGGCACCTACAGGTCTCGCGGCAGCGACCGCCAATGCGCAGGTCAATCTGACCTGGAACACTAGCTCTACTGCGACGGGTTACTATGTGAAACGTTCGACGACAGCTGGCAGCGAAGTCCAAATCGCCGCGGTATCGAGCACCAGCTATTCGGACAACAACGTCACCAACGGAACGAAGTATTACTACGTCGTGTCAGCGTACAATTCCTACGGCCCGAGCGCCAATTCCGTAGAAGTCAATGCCACGCCTGTTGCGCCTCCACCCCCTGGCGCCCCGACTGGCCTGGTGGCCACCGCTGGCAACGCGCAGGTGATGCTCACGTGGAATATGAGCACCGGCGCCACAACCTACAACGTAAAACGCTCCACCACCAACGGCAGTGGCTATCAAACTGTCGGCTCACCCACAACGACCAGCTTCACCAACACCGGCCTCACAAACGGAACGACGTACTACTACGTCGTAACCGCAGTAGATTCTGCAGGAGAGAGCGGCCCTTCCTCGCAAGCCAGTGCTACTCCCGTGGCTCCGGCGCAGCCCCCGCCCGCCCCAACCGGTTTGAACGCGACAGCCGGCAATGCACAAGTCACGTTGGCCTGGAATGCCAGCACGAGCGCGACGAGTTACCACGTCAAACGCTCCACCACCAACGGGAGCGGCTACGCACTAGTCGGCACATCCACGACGACGAGTTTCGCGGACTCAGGTCTGACAAATAGTACGACCTACTACTACGTCGTCACGGCGGTGAACACTGCTGGCGAGAGTGCCGACTCCAATCAAGCCAGCGCCACGCCTGTGAACGCTGTCGCGGACGTCACCATCACGATCGATCCCGCCAAGACCAAACCGATCTCTCCCTACATTTACGGCACAAACTTTTATTCCGGCAATACGTCGCCGCAGCCAAACTTCACCTTCGACCGAGATGGCGGCAATCGCTGGACGGCTTATAACTGGATCAACAACGGTTCCAATGCAGGCAGCGATTATTTCTACGAAAATGACAGCTATTTGTGCAACGGTAGCTGCAACTCGAGTATTCCCGCCGAAGCCGTGCGCACCTTCATCGCCGCCGACCAGGCTGCTGGGTTGGCAAGCCTGGTGACATTTCAAATGCAGGGTTACGTGTCCGTCGATACGACTAATGTCCAGGTGCCCATGCCTTTCCCGAACTTGACCTACTTCCGCCCGGTCGTCTCTAAAAAGAGCTCGGCATCCAACGCTCCTTTCACTCTTACCCCTCCGCCGGCATCCACCGACAAGAACGTGTACATGGACGAATTCGCGTGGGCGCTAGACCAGAAGTTCTCCGGCCTGAACATCTTCGGGTCCAATCCGGCCCATCCGACTTTCATTAGCCTGGACAACGAGCCGGATCTTTGGAACTCCACGCATCAGGAGATTCAAGGCTCAACGAACATTTCTTCGGCCAACTTCATCACCAAGACCGTTACCCTCTCAAAAGCTTTGAAGGACTTGAAAATCCCTTACCCCGCTCAATTCTCCAATGTCGTGATCTTCGGGGCCGTGAACTATGGCTTTAACGGCGTCTATAGCTGGCAGGGCGACCTCACGCTGAACCCAACCCCGAATGGAGCAGACTGGTTTCTAGACAAGTACCTGACTGGAATCAAGGCTGCTTCCAGCACCTATGGAGCCCCACTGGTGGATGTTTACGACTTCCATTGGTATTCGGAGGCCACGGACGGCACGACTCGGGTGACCAACATGACGGGCTCGTCGCTGACGGATGCGCAGGTGCAAGCAATCGTCCAAAGTCCCCGCAGTTTGTGGGATACCACTTTCAAAGAAGACTCCTGGATCAGCAACAATGTTCTTGGCGGACCAATTTATATCCTGGGCCGCCTTCAGGCCAAGATTGCCGCTGAGAATCCCGGCATGAAGATCTCGATTTCCGAGTACGAAAACGGCGGCTTCAATCACATCGCCGGAACCATCGCGCAAGCCGATAACCTTGGTATTTTTGGAAGTGAAGGACTCTTTGCCGCCAACTTCTGGCCTCCCAATGGCACCTATTCCTACGCCCTGGCGGGCTTCCGAGCCTACCGCGATTTTGACGGAGCTGGCTCCCACTTTGGTGACACTTCTTTGCAGTCGACCTCTAGTGACGTCGCAAGTGTCGTCGTTTACGCGAGCACGGACAGCACGACGCCCGGTCGAGTTGTGTTCGTGGCCATCAATCGCTCTAACACCCAAAAAGTGACCGCCATCAACGGACAGGCGCTTTCCATAACGGCTCATCTTTATCAAATGACCGCTGCAACTGCTGCGGGACAGGCCGTGGTCCAGCCCGTGTCGATTGGCACGATGGCCGTGGGCGGCTCGTCTTTGATCATCACGCTTCCCGCCTACAGCGTCACGACGATTGACGTTCACTAGCACCAATCGAAGGCGGCAAACTCTTCGGCGCTTTATCTATTTTGCTCTAAGCCGCGGCAGCCACCGCGGCACGTGCCGGCAATACTCTTTGTATTCCGCGCCAAATTTCCGCCGGAGTTCTGGCTCCTCAAATAGCAAAACAAAAACGATGACCCCGACCGCAAATACGACGGCCAGCTGTGTGAGCGCCACCGAGTGAAAAATCGCCGCTTCTCCCAACACGATAGAGCCAACGCCCCAATACATGGGATTTCGCACGATGCGGTAAGGCCCTTCCATAACTAATTTTTTTGGTGGATCGAGCGGCAACGGCGTTCCTTTCCCGCGCATGGCAAAACTCCAGAAAGCGCAGGCTAGATATAGAGCGATGCCTGCGGCAATCAGCAGGCAGCCCGCGGCGCCCGATCCGCGCACATCCGGCCGCGCGCCGCGCGGCAGCATTACATAGGGCATCATCACGGTCCAAAAGCCCGGGACGAAAACAGTAAAGATCAACGTTCGAAAGACGGGAGACATCAAAACGAGCGTACACCCATTGGGCTATTCGCGGTTGAGGTCGCGCAGGCCCTCGGGGAGGAGCACATCAATCCGCCGCGCGGCGGTGTCGATGTTCGTGCAGATATCCATGGCCAGCGGAATCAGAAGCTCTCCGCGCGGAGTGTCCACTTCGAGCAGCGGCGTTCCGGCAAACTCCTCCCCGGGAAATTGCACGTCGCGCACCGTCCCGAGAAGACAGGGCACTTCCGCCAAGGAGCACGGCGATGAAGCCACGATCGGAGGAGCGCTGGGATTTTCAAACACGGAGCAGCCGATGAGGTCCGCGACGAAATACTGGCCTGCCGGCAGCGTCACGCGCTGCTCGAAAGGAAGCAGCACCTCGAGGCCGCGAAATTTTTCCGCCTCGGAAATGGACTCGACGCCCTCAAAATGAAAAACCGCCTGCCCTCGGTGATTCTGGCTCAGCCAGCAGGATTTTAGCGCCGTGCGCCGTGGCTCATCCTGGCCTTCCGCGTGTCCGACAAAAACTTCCCGCAACCGTGTCAGGCGTTCCGGAAAATCGGTGAGGAGCTCAGCGGCGACTTCGCCCTTGTTGCCGCGCGCCTTAAGGATGCGCGCAACCAGGACCCAGCGTGGAGTTTGCGTGTTCAATGAAAAGTACGGCCGCTCACCGGCCCTATGAGAGCATGACCGCCACGCGGTCAATCTTCAAGGATTTCCAGCGTAAACCGTTTGTGCAACTTCATCCCGGACGCCCCGAGCAGCGTGCGAATCGCCTTGGCGGTCCGCCCCTGCCGCCCGATAACCTTTCCCAGATCCTCGGGATGCACCCGCAGCTCCAGCACCGTAACTTGCGACCCTTCGACGGACTTCACCTGCACGTCCTCGGGATGATCCACAAGGGCTCGGGCAATGGCTTCGACCAGTTCCTTCATAGGGTGCCTGGGAATGGCGCCCCCGGTGAAACCACGGGGGACGCACAAATTTCAGGAAGGCGCCGAAACTAAGCGATCTTCTGTTGCTTAAGGAAACTCCGTACGGTGTCGCTCGGCTGCGCGCCAAGTCCCATCCAATACTTGATGCGGTCCGCATTAAGCTTGATCTCCGCCGGCTTCTTTAGCGGATCGTAAGTGCCCACCGCTTCTTTCACGCGGCCGTCTCGCGGTCGGGTCCGCTCAATGACCACCACGCGGTAAAAGGGCTTCTTTTTCTTGCCAATCCTTGACAGACGAATCGTTAACACTAAGTCAGTCCTCCTGAACCCATCTATTCTAGCCTGCCGGGGTGCCATGCGGCAATCGAAGTCTCGCGGGTGTCGCGGGTGCCGGGCCGCTCACCGCTGATAAAGTAGCGCCGACTCCCCCTTCGCTAGAGACAAAGATTGAACGTATACAAGGCAGCCTGCGTACCTTGGAGTTGGCACTGGAGGTTTCGATGAAAGCAAAACTGTTGGTACTGGCCACGATGTTACTGGCCGCCGCTATTTCCGTGGTAGGGCAACAGAAGGAACTGAAGCGCCTCGATGGCAGCGGGCTGAAGTCCACCGAAATTGATGCGTCTGTTATGCGCTTAATGAAAGCAGCGGAAGTTCCAGGAGTAGGTCTGGCGCTCCTCAACGACGGCAGGGTTGCCTATCTAAAGGCATATGGCGTGCGTGATAAAGAGAAGAATCTGCCGCTGACGGTGGATTCGGTAATGTCCGGGGCCTCGTTCACTAAAGTGGTGTTTGCCTACCTGGTGTTGCAGCTTGCAGGCGCGGGAACGCTGGACCTCGACAAACCCGTCCATCAATATTTGCCGAAACCGCTGCCGGAATACCCAAATTACGCAGACCTGGTGAATGATCCCCTCTACAAACGCATTACGGCACGAATGCTGCTGAGCCACACCAGCGGTTTTCCCAACTGGCGGGCATTCGAAGAGGACCGCAAGCTGAAGATCCACTTTGAGCCAGGGTCGCGATATGCCTATTCGGGCGAAGGGATTGACCTACTGCAACTCGTTGTTGAGACCATCACGAAAAAACACCTGGAAGAACTGATGCAGGAACGTGTGTTTCAGCCTCTGGGGATGACGCGCACCAGCATGATTTGG
>Ga0210409_10004142_pt1 | contig 15781 bp, 10 predicted proteins | sample IncBWH17MmetaG_FD_161649 | JGI IMG/M metagenome (GOLD analysis project Ga0210409, IMG submission 161649) | Forest soil microbial communities from Barre Woods Harvard Forest LTER site, Petersham, Massachusetts, United States - Inc-BW-H-17-M | ecosystem: Environmental > Terrestrial > Soil >...
AACGCTGTGACGTTAATCGGTGCGCCCGTGAAGTTAGCCGCGTCCAGCGTCAACGCGTTCACGTAAAAGTTGTGATGGTTGAAGACGTCGAACCCCTCCGCACGAAACTCCAGCTTGAATCGCTCCGTTAACGTGAACGATTTCGTTACTGCCGCATCGAAGTTCCACGCGCCTGGCCCGCGAAATGCATTGCGGCCCGTCATGTTCGCCGGAAATGGACCGAAGTCCGATATGCCTAGCGTCGGGTTGAAAACGGCTTCGTTCGCCGCGGGCAGCGTCAGCACCCTGTAGTTGTTCGGAGCAGTGTTGACCGGCGTTCCAGTATTCGTCGATACGATTGGGGAACTGGGAACATATCTTGGAATTCCGGTACCTGAACCCGCGTTCAGCGAGTTCGTCGTATCGTAAATCGAGAAAGGCACACCCGTGCGCGCCGTGAATATACCCACCAGCGTCCATCCTCCGCCGACCTGATGTTTCCAATCCCGGCCATTCTTCAGCCAAGGCAACTCGTAGATTGGAGAAACGGTCACGCGGTGACGGATATCGAAATCCGAGCTGCCCCAGTCGAGCCGGGGATTGCTCGGATCGAGATAGCCGAGGTTGCCGATGCCGTTCGAGGCTCCGCCCGTGCTGTCGGAGAACGTAGAGCTCAGATCGTCGGTCGAATGCGCCCAGGTGTAATTCGCGACAACACTTAACCCGGAATTGTGAAGATTCTGCGTCTGGAAGTGGAGGTTCACCGCGCTGTAGTGCGAAGAACCGTTGCTTCCGCGTGTGTTAATGCTCGAATACTGGGGATTCAACCGCGTGTAGCACGGACCGGTTCCCGTGGCTCCGCACGCATCGACCAGCGGATCTCCCAGAAGGGCTTGACCCGAGCCGAGAAGATTGGACCCGGCAATGTCGTACAGGTGGATTCCGTGAGCGCCGCTGTATTCCGCCGCCACCACGGTATTGCGCGCAACCTGGTGTTCCAGCGCCAGGCTCACGAATTGTGTTTGCGCCGTGTCGATGTTCTGGTTCACGTGACGCAAGCTGGAAGGCGATAGCAGCACCGAGCCTCCTGCTCCGGCAAACGGTCCAAGATTATTGGGAGACACGGTTGGCGGTGCAACGCCAGGTGTCGTCGAAGTAATTTCCACGGTTGCGTAGTTGGGCGGGTTCTGAATCACGTTGAACGTCACGTTGCCGAAGTTACGTTCGTAGCTGATCCCGTAGCCTCCGCGCAAGCTCGTCTTGCCGTCGCCAAATACGTCGTAGGCGAAACCGATGCGCGGCGCCGCGGTGCCGTAGTTTGGATTCCACAATCCGCCGACAGGGCTGTTCGGGGCGATCTGCACCGACCCGTTGCGGATCTGATCGAAGATGTTTGCGCCCGGACCAAAGTAAAAGTTGGAATCGAGCTGCTGGTTGTCGTTGTGCTGCACGCCGTAGTATTCGTACCGCATTCCAAGATTCACTGTGAGCCGCGGCGTTACCTTCCAGCTGTCTTCCAGGTACGCAGCCCAGTCCTGATAGCGATAGCTGCGCGCAAAACTCGGCTGCGTCGCCGGCAAGGTGAGCGTGCAACCCCGTGTGGCAATCAGCGGGCCAGTCGGGCTCGCAACGCAAGGGAACTTCCCTTGTGGATTCACCGCCACCTCGAACAACGCGAGGTTCCCGGTCACGAAATTGTTGAACGCCTGCGGGCCATTCGTGCCCAATTGCTCGACGCCTTGCGCAAACGCGCCAAACGATTCGTTGATCTGCTGGTATTCGTACGTTCCGCCGAATCGAACGGTGTGCTTGCCTTTGGTCCACGACATGTCGTGATTGATCTGCAGGATGTTTTCCGGTCCGCCGAAGGGCTCGCCGCCTGCGCCCGCGAATTGTGCGAATAACCCCGGCAGCTGGATCGGGATGCCGCCGATCGTCGTCGGGCCCGCGGTCATCAGCAATTCGGGAACATTGAGCGACGACTGATCGAAGGTCTGGTTGACATTGATGCGGCTAAAACTGATTTTCGAGCTGCTGAACAGCCGTGGCGTCCACGAGTGGTTGATCGAGTACAGCCCGCTGTTGTTGAACGACGATTGTCCGACAGTGTATTGCGGATACGGCGTCGAAAATTGGCTGCCGTTGAAATCCACCTCGTTCTCCAGCGCATAGCGGAAGAACATCTGCGTATTCGTATTCATGTTGAAATCGAGACGTCCGATGATGCGATGCGTGTTCTGCGGATTTCCACCGCCGGAATCGGATGGTACGGCGTAGTTCACCAGCCCGAACGCGGGTGTCGCTGCGGGCACCCCCGTGATTCCCAGCGATCCGGCCGTCACCGTGCTCGCGAAGTTGAACGCGTTGGCTCCGTGCGCCGCGAAATACTGCTGAGTGTTCGGCGCCGTCAGGGCGAGGAAGTCCGGTGTCGGCACATACGCCTGGTTGATCGAATCGCCGCGAACGCGCAGCCATTCCGTACTCTGGAAGAAAAACAGCTTGTCCTTCAGGACCGGGCCGCCAATTGCGTATCCGAACTGATTCCGTGTGTATTCGCCCTTCGGCGCATCGGTCACGGCATTTGCGAATGTATTCGACGTGTACGCCGAAAGGCGGTTGAATTCCCACGCGGAACCATGCAGGGAATTTGTGCCGGATTTCGTTGTGAGGTTGACAACGCCGCCCGACGCGCGGCCGTACTGGGCATCGAAGTCGTTGGTGATGAGACGAAATTCCTGCACAGCATCCAGCGGGATCTGCTCGCCGAAGTTCGCGGTAAACAAATCGACGTTCTCGACGCCGTCCAGCAGCACTTCGGTTCCCGACGAACGTTGTCCGTTGATGTTGAACCCTACGCCGCGGCTCGTCGTGCTCTGGTCGAATCCGCTGGCGGTGCGATCGCCGTTGCTCACGTTCCCCGCTACCGCCACGAAGTCGTACGGGTTTCGTGTCAGGCTCGGCAACTGCTGCATCATTTGGGAATTAACGACCTGCGAGAGTTCTTGCGTCTCTGTATTCACTTCGACGCCGCCTTCGCCAACCACTTCGACCACCGTCGTTTCGCCGGAGACCGACAGTTGCGCGTCCACTCGCGCGTTCGAGCCCACCGTTACTTCCACGCGTCGCGTAAACTTTGCGAAGCCGCTGCTTGTGATCGTGATTTCGTACATCCCAACCGGAAGTCCGGGAATGTTGTATTCACCGCCGGATCCCGTTAGCGCCGTTCGTTGTGCCGAAGTGGCCACGTTCTTAATCACAACGTTGGCCCCCGCCACGGCTCCGCCGGCGCTATCCTTCACTGTTCCTGCTATCGTTCCGGTCTCTACCTGCCCATATGCAGGCACCATCGCAACTAGGAACACCACTGCAATCACCGCAAACATTTTGAACATAAAATTCATGTGAATCTGTCCTTTCCGCGTCCTACCGCGTCTCTCTATGAGCAACTTGCCGCAACCCATCAATCCAATCGAGGACATCTTGCGAGCCAGCATGGAATACACCCCGGCCTTTCAAATTCGTCAGCCTTTCCAAATGGTCGCTCGGAGAGGACCTACTTCCGTTGTCTGCCTCGTGAGGAAAGTTTCCCTTGTGGGCTTACGGAGGCTGCTGAGGAACGAATTGTCTTTCTGCCGCTGGCTCTACCACTAACCCCTGTGTTAAGTGTGCCGCGACGTGAATCCATGCACATAGCGGGCCATTGAGGTCAAAATTTAATCCGCCGCTTTTCAGTGATTTACATTGTGTCCATATACCGACACCACGCCCTATGCAATTTTCTGAAAATTTATTCGATTTATCGTAGGTTTCGGTTTACGGATGAGATGTGTTGGCTAAGACGGATCAAGAAACTCGCCGAGCAGCATATGAAAGTGATGCACGCCATTTTCTCGTTTAACGGAATACCGCCCACGATCGTACAGCGAAGACTGCAATCCCCGCTGCACGCTCTCGCAAAGTCCGATATCTTCGTGCTGCACCTCATCACTGAACGCGATGGCCTTCTTCATCCGCTCTTTCACTTTCGCCGATCCGACATCGTGAAAAAACCACTCAAAGACCGTCAGAGTCTTGTCCTGCGAAAGCGGCACAATCAAATTCGTCGACACATTGTCCGGATAAAGGTTCAGCATCAAGTTCGGAAAAATCCAAAAATACAACGCCTCCTGCGTACCGCTCCCCGGAGCGTAAGCCCGTTCGCCAGCGTCCTGCGCCTTCATCGCCCGAATCGGCGCAAACTGCTGCGAATGGTAACGAAACGTGTCCGTACGGTATTGCGCGTAATCGATCTCGCGCATCAACCCCGGATGCGCAATCGGAATGTGATAGCCCTCAAGATAGTTGTCGACGTACACCTTCCAGTTGCAGTTGATTACGTAATCGCGCCGCTCGGCAAATTGCAGTCTCGCAAACTGAAATCCCCGCGCCTGCTCCGGAATATCCCCCAGATAAACCGAAAGCGGCACGGCATCGCGGTCGAAATTCACGAAGATAAATTGTTCCCAAGTTTCAAGCCCCAGCGGCACCATCCCCATCGTGCTGCGATCGAAAAACTCCACGCCCTCCACGTCGGGCGTCCCGATCAACCGCCCGTCCAAGGTATACGTCCAGCCGTGGTACCCGCACCGCAACACACTCTTGCAACCGCTTCCCGACGCAATCGGTCCAGCCCGATGCCGGCAAACATTACTGAACGCGCGTAGCGTTCCGTCCTTGTCGCGCACGACAACAATCGGCTCGTCCGCAACCTCCGCAGTGAAAAAACTTTCGGGATCCGCGATAGTCCGCTTAACGCCGTTCACCTCGCCGCAAGCGTGGTCCAATGTCCCCACCAGCTGCCAAGTGCGCCGGAAAATCCGAGCCTTCTCAACGTCCAGAATCGCTGGATCAATGTAAAACCGCGAAGCCAGCGTCTGCGCGCACTCAATCTGCTCATTCACATCCAGGCGCAAAGGTGCCGAAGGCTGTAGCGGTTTCGTACTCATGAGGTGATCCTAGAGACAAGTCGAGATAACTGGCTAAACCGAGTGAGGGCCTCCCACGAAATGCTATCAGGGTCGGGTACTATCAGAGGTCGGCTACCATCAGGGGGTCGGACCTTCAGCTCCGACATTGACAGCTCGGACGGATCGGGCTTTAGCCCCTGAGGAACCCTTCGCCTCACACCATGAAACGGTTCCTAAAACTTCCGAGTCTCTTGCCGCGACCACCGCTCAACCACGATCTTCGATTCCGTATAAAACTCCACCGCATCGCGCCCTTGCCCATGCAAAATCCCAAAAAAGCTTTCCTTCCACCCGCTAAACGGGAAGTAAGCCATAGGCGCCGCAACTCCAATATTGATCCCAATATTCCCCGCGGGCGCCTCGTACCGAAACTTGCGCGCCGCCGCCCCGCTGGTCGTAAACAGCGATGCCTGGTTCCCGTAAGGACTCTTCCGCAAAAATTCCATCGCGTCGTCAATCGAGTTCGCATGAACCAAACTCAGCACCGGCCCAAAAATTTCCGTGTGCGCAAGGCCGCTCGACAATGGCAGCCCGTCCAGCACCGTCGGATTCAGGAAATTCCCGCCCTCATGATGCGGCACTTTCGCATTCCGCCCATCGACAACCGCTTTCGCGCCTTCGCCAACCCCTTGCCCGATCAGCGACTCAATGCGCTGCTTGCTCTCTCGACTGATCACCGGCCCCATCTGCACGCCCGCATCCAGTCCGTTCCCCACGCGAATCTTGGACGCCGCGTCGGCAATCGATTCCCCAAACGTCTTCTGCGCCTCACCAATCGTCACCGCCACGGACACCGCCAAACACCGCTGCCCCGCGCAACCAAACGCGCTGTCGCTGATGATCTGCGTCGCCAATTCCATATCCGCGTCGGGCAGCACAATCACATGATTTTTCGCGCCACCCTGACACTGCATCCGCTTGCCGCTCGCCGCCGCCCGCGCGTAAACATGTTTCGCCACCGGCGTCGATCCCACGAAACTGATCGCCCGCACCTGCGGATGATCGCAAAGCGCGTTCACCACGTCGCGGCCGCCGTTCACCAGATTCACGACGCCCTTCGGCAACCCCGTCTTCTCCACTAATTCCATGATGTAGTGCATCGTCAGCGGCACGCGCTCCGACGGTTTGAGCACGAACGTATTTCCGCAAGCAATCGCGTAGGGCAAAAACCAGAACGAAATCATCCCTGGAAAATTAAACGGCACGATCGCCGCCACCACGCCCAACGGCTGCCGGATCTGCATTTCATCCACGCCCGGCGTCACGTCCTCCAGGTTGTAACCCTGCATCATCATCGGGATGCCGCAGGCCACTTCGACATTCTCGATGCCGCGCCGCATCTCGGCTTTTGCTTCCGCGAAGGTCTTCCCGTTTTCGCGCGTGATCAACCGCGCAATTTCATCAAGGTGCTCTTCCAGCAAATTCTTCAACTTGAACAGGTACTGGACGCGTTCCCCGGGCGGAGTCCGTCGCCAAGTGGGAAACGCATCCGCCGCGGCCTGCACAACAGCGTCCACATCCGCGACGGTAGAAAGTGGCGTGCGCCCCAAAATTTCTGCCGTCGCGGGATTCGCAACATCCACATATTCCTTGGCCGAAGACCGATGCCAGCCACCACCAAAATAATTCTGCAGATCGGGAGTTTGTGTAGTCGTCGCGCTGCTCATAACATGCTCCTAATTCTTTTCCTGACAAGTCGCGTAGGTTGCAGATACGATTCAAGGCTCAGTTTACCAAACAAATGTAAGGTTGAACACGTAGGGACACAGCATCGCTGTGCCCGGCAGGCGGCACGAAAGTCCGCAGCTGCGTCAGCCAAAGTTCAGCAGGCCTTCGCGCTACTTCCGAAGCGAGGCCAGCGCCTCATGCGCTGCGCCAAGCAACGGCGCCGACTCGTTCAAGACCACCGACACCGGAATATTCGCCAGCAAATGCTCAAACTTCCATTTATCCCTAAACGCGCCGACGAATTTCCCATCCTTCATCTTCTCAATGATCTTAACGGCGATGCCGCCAGCCACGTAAACGCCGCCAAGCGCCAGCACCTTCAATGCAAGATTTCCTGCCTCCGCCCCGTAAATGGAAGTCCACAAGTCCAAAGTCTCCACGCACACCGGGCAAGTCCCGGCCAATCCTAGCCCTGTGATTTCCGGCGCAGGATCGGCGTCGGGATCCTCGAACGAATGATGCTTCACTTCCGGCGAAAGAAATTCGTGAAGCGTGCGGAATCCGCGGCCCGAAAGAATCAATTCCCAACTGACCTGCGGATACCGCCGGCGCATGAACCGCAACAACTCAATCTGCTGTTCCGTGTGAGGCGCAAAATCGGAATGACCTCCCTCCGACGGCGCAATGCGATAGCGCTCACCATCCCAAACCAGAAACGACTGCCCCAGTCCCGTGCCCGCCGCCAGCAACGCCATCGTGCCACCGGGCTCCGGCTTTCCTTCATTCAATACGACGAATTCTTCGGGTGCGAGATGCTCGATGCTGTGTCCCGTCGCTCCAAGATCATTCAACAACACGATATTCTCGACTTCTATTTCCCTTTCCAGAACTCTCGCGTCCACCGTCCACGGGAGATTCGTGGCCCGAACGTGATTGTCGATTACCGGTCCGGCGACCCCAAAGCCCGCGGCGATTACGCGATCCGCGGACAAATAGGATGCCGCCTGCCGCGAAAATTCCTTCACGATCAGCTCAAATTTCGCGAACTCCTTGCTCGCAAAACGTTGCTTGAAAACGGTGGTAAGCCTTCCGTTTTTCTCCGAGAAAAGCGCAAGGTTGCACTTCGTGCCGCCCACGTCACCGGCAAGGATCACCTTTCCCCCTGTCCCTCTAGTTCGTCAATTCGCGCTGTGTATTGATGCGCCTACTTCGACGGTTATGAATTGAACCACTGCCGGTCCTCGCGTTCCAGCAGCGCATCGGACTCCCGCGGGCCCCAGCTCCCCGCCGGGTACTGCGGTACATTCGCGGTTTTTGCCGCGCTCCACACGTCCAGAATCGGATCGACCAGCGACCACGCCGCCTCTACGCTGTCACCGCGATCGAACAGCGTGGCGTCGCCGCGCACGCAGTCGCTGAGCAGAGTCGAGTACGCGCTCCGTGCGCCATCGCCAAAGCCTTCACGGTAGCTGAAATTCATGGTCACGTTGCCGATGTTCATGTCCGGCCCGGGTTTCTTGGCTCCAAACGAAACCGAAATCCCTTCGTCCGGCTGAATGTTCAACACCAGCCGGTTGGCCTCAACGTCGCGCTCGCGGAATACGATGTGCGGCGCGCGCTTGAACTGAATCACGATCTCGGTTGTGCGGCGCGCCAGCCGCTTTCCGGTTCGCAAATAGAATGGCACGCCCGCCCACCGCCAGTTGTCGATCAATACCTGCATGGCAACGAAGGTTTCCGTGCGCGACGTGGGGCTTACCCCCGGCTCCGACCGGTATCCCGGAACGGGTTTCCCATCGATCTGCCCGACCGCGTACTGCCCGCGCACCACCGATTGCGCAACCATGGCCAGATCGAACGGCCGAATGGACTGCAGCACCTTGAGCTTTTCGTTCCTCACCGCGGTGGCATCGAACGACGCCGGAGGTTCCACCGCCACCAGCGAAGTGAGCTGCAAGACGTGGCTCTGTATCATGTCGCGCAACGCGCCCGCGGTCTCGTAAAAACCGCCACGCCTTTCCACACCGAGCGTCTCCGCCGTGGTGATTTGCACGTGATCAACATAGTTGCGATTCCAAAGCGGCTCAAAAATGCCGTTGCTGAAACGCAGCACCAGCAAATTCTGTACCGTGTCTTTGCCGAGATAGTGGTCGATGCGGTAGACCTGATGTTCCTCGAAAACGCTCAGCACGATCTTGTTCAACTCTTTCGCTGAAGCCAGGTCCCGCCCAAACGGCTTTTCGATGATGATACGTACCCAGGAATTCGGATTCGTCGGCCGCGCGAGCCCCGCCTTGCCAAGCTGCTCGACGATGTCTTTGTATACCTCGGGAGGCGTCGACAGGTAAAACAGCCGGTTGCACGCCAGTTTTTTTTGATCTTCCAATTCCTTGAGGCGCTTTGCGAGATTCACGAAATCTTCCGCTTTGCCGTATTCCCCCGCCTGGTAATGAAGATTCGACGCAAACTCCTCCCATTTTTTTGGGTCGATTGGTCCTATTTCCGACTCGCTCTTGGACGCTTCTCCCAGCGAGGCCCGGAAGCCTTCGTCGTTCATCGGCGTGCGGGCGAAGCCTACGATGGCATACCGTGGCCCCAGCGCGTTGTGGCTCGCCAGGTCGAACATCGCGGGAATCACTTTGCGTTTGGCGAGATCGCCCGAAGCGCCAAACAAAACCACGGCGCATGGCTCATTGCCGTTCGCCTCTCCCATGCGTTTCGCATCCATGGTCATGGTTCTTACCTCAGCGGTCATGGTTTTCCCTCCACCGCGATTCAGGCTTTTTCCGACGGAAATTCACGGCGTTTGACACTATACCTCAACGTTGTACTTTTGCAGATCACACCGAAGTTGCGGGGCGTTTTCGTAATGGATTACGTTCATTCCCAATCGTCGAGGCGCCTCCAGGTTCAGCGGACGGTCATCGATGAACAGGCATTGTTCCGGCGGCCGCTGGGTCACCTCCAGCGCCACTCGAAAAATCGTCTCTTCCGGCTTGCGCGAGCGCACGTAACACGAACTGAAGAAAACTTGAAAATCGCGGCCCAGATCAAACGTTTCGATGCGGTGTTGATTGAGCTCCAGCGGCTCGTTATTGATCGATCCGATGAAATATTTCCCAGAGCGCGCCGCCTGGGCCAAAAGCGCCCTCGATTGCGGGTATTCCCGGGACTGCGCGAACATGAACGCGACGAACTCTTCCCGCATAAACGACCGGCTGCGATAAAACAGGGTGCGATTCAGATACTCGTTCAACGTAATGAGGCCGCAATCAAACGCCGGAAACGACAGCTCGTGCCGGTCCTGGAATTCTTCCCAATCCAAATGAAACACCGTTGCGGCCTCGCGCCGCGACCCGCGATCCCATCCGTTCGTCAGGATCACGCCCCCGATATCCCAGAACAACGTAGTGATCTTGGACAAGCTCGAGTACCTCGTCTCCAAGCCATTTCGCCCAAATAGCCAAATGCAATGCCAAATACACTAAGAGTTCAGCAGTCCACGAAGTGATAGTGGACGTAGGGACTCGCGCCGCGAGTGTACCCTAACAAGTTACTGGAATAGTAGTTTTTGACGCTTCTTTTGATCGAAGCAGACTATCTATTTCTTGGAAGACACAAACAAAGAGCGGAGTGCGTCAGTTTTTACAACTGTCATCCAAAGGTTTTAACAACTGTCATCCCGAGGGCGGGTTTTGCCCAGAGGAATCTGCTTTTCCGTACTGGTTAAATTTGTAATCTGTATTTAACAATGTCTCCGCGGCCAGGTTGGGACCGCCCATGCCGATCACGACCACGTCTTGCAGACCTTCCGCTTGCGCGACCCCCGCCAATTCGCCAGCCCTCGCCATATACGTACTGACCCGCTCCGGCAAATCGAGCCAAGCCAGATTTTTACCGACCAGACGTCTCTTGCCGCCGACGGATTGCCACAACGTTTCGTCTTTCGCCCACAGCCGATTCACCGCGTCGCTGGCAACCAGCTCGTCAAGCTCCCGGCGCCAGGCTCCGGCAAGTTTGCCCGGGTACATGCTTTGACTCCTCGGAGTGGCTAGATTTAATATTGTTTTACTCTTGTCGGTACCACTATGGTCAATACCTGACGCTTTAGATTGAGCCTTGCTTCTTATGTGTCACTCCTAAAGTGGAATTTCCGCCCTGCTTGGGGTATCGTCGAAATTCAGGCATTCTCCAGGAGCCCCGATGGCCAATGATTCTTGCGGTCCGACACCCGCGCCAAGCGAGCCGGTCAAGCCCGGTACGCGCATGGTGCAGTGCGTAAAATTTGGTAAGGAAATGCCGGGGCTCGACCGCATCCCCTGGAAGGGCGAACTTGGCAAACGCGTGTACGAAAATGTATCGAGGGATGCCTGGAAGCTGTGGATCGAGCATTCCAAAATGGTGATGAACGAATACCGGCTAAACCCGCTCGATCCCAACTCGCAAAAAATCATGGAAGAGCAGATGGAGCAGTTTTTCTTTGGCGAGGGAGCGAAGCTGCCGGAAGGTTACGTGGCGCCCAAAGCCAAGGGCTAATTTCTGCTGGACTGCGTTTTAATTTTTCAGATGACCTGCCTCGCGCCATAGTTCCTCGCTGGCTCTCGACGCAAACCGATCTCGACGCAAAATGATCGGGCCGCTAGCTGACCATTCCTCGAGTCACCGGATGTTCCACTGCGAGTCGCGACGCAATGGTGAATTGTAATTTGCCGTGCGCCGCGCGCAGCGCGCTTTCCGCTCGTTCAGGGCTTTCTGCGCGCGCAAACAAAAATCCCAGATAGCTGGAACCCTCCGGCCAAGCCGCGATGTAATCGTGCAGACGCGCCGTGATCTGCACCTCGGTGATGCCCGTCACGCCTCGAGCCTGCTCTTCTCCGTCGACACTTTGCAAGATTCCGCTTTGCGGCACTGGCACCATCATCACGCCGGAAGCTTGCGATTCACGCGGCCAATTGCCGCCAGGCAAATCCACCGCATGGCGCAGCAACAACTCCTCCAGCCCGATTCGCTCGCCGCGTTCTGCATTTTGAAATTGCAGCGCGCGTGCGCAAAGTCCGCCGATCGGCCGCGGCGCAACCTCTAGCGGCCAGAGTCCCTGTCCGTTGATCCGGAATTCGGCGTGCACCGCGCCATGTGACAGACCCAGCGCCCGGACTGCCTCCATCGCGCATCGCTCGACGGCCCGCAGTTCCGATTCCGCGAGGCGTGACGGCGTCACGTAAATGGTCTCCTCGAAAAACGGCCCCTCGAGTGGGTCGGGCTTGTCGAAGATCGCCAGGATCCGAAGCTGGCCGTCGGTCAGCAATCCCTCCACGGCCACTTCTCTTCCCGGAATATAGCCTTCGACGATTACCTGATCCAGATTTGGTTCGCGCGTTGCCAAAATTTCCGGAGAAGCCAGCAGCTTGCGAATCCTTTCCGCCGCAGCAACAAACTCCCCGCGCGTGTTCGCGCGAATCACTCCCTGACTGGCCGACAGCGACATCGGCTTCAGCACGCACGGATACGAAATTCCCAGCAGCGCCGGCTCCGGAGCAGGCTGCAACGCAACCGCGCGAAACCACGGCCCGCGCAATCCCGCGTCGCGAAATACTTCGCGCATACGTAATTTGCTACGGCAAGCTTCAACCGCGGCAGGATGGTTGTAGACAAGACCCAGTCCGCGAGCAACATAAGCCGCGGTAAGCGCCGGCCGGTCACCAAAAGCCAAAATCCCATCGATGTTCTGCCCGCTGCTGCGCACCGATTCCAACACGGCATACGCCGCCGCATCCGGCGCGTCGAAATGCACCGCAATCGCTCGATCGTTCCAAGGATCGTCAAGCTGATGGCAACGGTCGGTGACGAACACAACGTCCAAACCTAATCTGCGCGCAGCCTCATCAAGGCTTCGCGTCTGGTACCCAAGCTTCCCCGCGAAAAGTAAAAGTCGTCGCCGCCGCGACAACTGTTCTCCTTCTTTCATCCCAATGTCCCCGCCCCGCGAGTCGCGCTGATCACCCTCTTCTCCGTGATCTCTGTGCTCCGACCTCTGTGCCCTCTGTGTTAAATCTCTTTGCTCGCCTCGCCCATCAAACAAACCCATCCGCTCCAACACCAACGCTCGCCACCTTCACGGATTTTTTCGCCACACACCCAATCGAAACCAACTGCTCAGTGGTGGGCTCGGCACAGCAATACCAAGGCTCGCTCAAGAACGGCACCGCCGCCCCCGCCCGATCCGCCAGCGTCAAGCCCGCCTCAGCAATTCCCGCAACCGCATAAGCCGCCTTCCAAATCCGCGCAAACGCCGCCGACCGCGACTCCTTCTTCCGGTCCGCATCCGCCGCAATTTGCTGCACCATGTCGCTCAATTCATCCACCCGGGGATCCGCATTCTTCCACGGATACACCAGCGACTCCGCATCAAACGTTCCAACCTCACGCCGCACTTCCTCCAACTCCAGCAACCGCGATCCCGCCGGAATCAGCAAGCGAATGCCCAGCTGAATGGGCGCGACGTTCTCCACCAAATCTTCCGCCGCCAAAACTTCCAGCAACTCCAAATAACCGCGCAAGGTCGTCCACGGCGTGAACGCCACAAACGTCGGATGGAGCGTCATCCCCAGTGAGCGAAACGTCCGCGCCACGTGCAAGAAATCTTCACGCGTGTGGCCTTTGTCTAGACGCCGCAAAATTCCGTCGTCCACGGACTCCACCGCGCTGATCACAAACAGGCACCCCGTGTCGCGCAGCGTAGTTAAATGCTGCTCGTATTTCCGCAAATGCTCGATCTTGATGGTCGCGTCGTAGGTCACCCCGGGCAATTCCGCATGAAGCGCGGCCACCAACTCCATCGCATGGCGTATCCCGTTGAAAAAGTCCGGATCGCCGAACGAAATATGTTGCGCGCCAGCCGCGACCTGCTGCCGCACATCCGCCATCACCACGTCGCGGCTCACAATGCGGAACACGCCGTTGTACACCGGCACAATCGGGCAATGCCTGCACAAATGCTTGCACCCGCGGCTGGCCTCCGTCGATCCCACAACGCGATATCCATCCCCGGGAATAATCAGGTGAGCATACTTCTCAAGGCCAGGCAGCCCCGCGCGATCGGGCACCTCGAAGTTCAACCGCTCCAGCGATATCGCCGGCTCGACTTGCGCCCCCGAATCCCTGTAGCGCAGGGCGGAGTCCCCGGAGTTCTGCGGCACCTCCAGGGGTCGGACCTTTAGGTCCGACATACGAATCTCTCTGTCGGTGGGCTTCAGCCCCTGAGGAAAAATCTCATCGCTTCCTCGATCCGTCCCGCCGAGCCTCCCCGCCAAACCAACCAACCCACTCTCAAACTCTCCCCCAAAAATTGTCCCAACCCCAAGCGACCGCAAATACTCAGCGTTCATAGGCGCATAAAGTCCGTAACAACAAACATGCGCCGCCGGATTCTGCTCTCGCAGCGAAGGAATCAATTTCGCCGCCAACCGCGTAGCCGTATGCATCGGCAAATAAATCGCAATCAAAGCAGCCGCGCAAATCACGCGCTGATCCAATTCCTGCCGCGTCAAATCGAAGCACGCCACCTCATGTCGACGCCTCCGCAACCAAGCCGCTGGCGACACCACCCCAAACGGCTGCCGCCCCAACTCATACGTCGAAATCAAAACGATCTTCATCTACCCGAGTATACCGTCAAGGACCCAAAGCCGCCGTTTCGCCCTGACGATCGCGAACGTAGGGGCGCGCTTCAGCGCGTCCCTGCGAGCGACGCGCGAGCCGGCCCCCGCCTGCACCGGCAGCTCATTCCGCCATTGTAGGGACGGGGCTTGTTTATCCCGAGCCTCGAAGGGCTCCGCCCGACCGATGAATCTTGGCGCCTTCCGCCGCTATTTCCCAACCGGTACGCGCAATTTATCGCTAGCAAACCGAACCGTCCCTCCATAACTCGCACCAATCGACTTTCGCACCGCATCCTCCTGCCCCTCCACGTCCGGCGCCAAATGGCTCAACAACAAACTCTTCGCTCCGCTATCCCGCGCTGCTTCCCCAATTTTCTTCGGAGGCGTGTGCAGATCGTACAATTGCGCCGGCGAATCCGGAGGATCCAGCACCGCACAATTGAAAATCAAAAGATCGGCATTCTTCGCCAACCGCACCAGATTCGGCAGCGCCGATGCGTCCATATCGCCGGAAAAAACAACAACCACGCCCTTGTACGTAATCCTGTAGGCCACCGACGGGCAGTCGCCGTGATGTGTGGCAATTTCCTCGACCATCAAGCCGTTTTCCTCCACGATCTTGCTGCTCCCGGAATCCAGACGAATCGGAAGATCGCGCACGACAAACGACTCGTGCGCGCCAAACGTCTTCTGATAAGCAAACGCGCCGTCACGCCCCACCAACAGATCCACAAATCGCGAAGTCTTCGGAAAGAGTCCCGCGCCGTCCGGTCCAAAAATGTGGTACGCGATAGGTCCGTCGCTGGTCAGCGCGCGCGCATTGAAAAAAGCGGCAAGGTCCCCGCTGTGATCGATGTGCAGATGCGTCAGCAGAACCGTGTCCACTTTTTCCAAATCCAGTTCCAATTCCCCAATCCGCAAAAATGCCCCCGGCCCGGCATCCACCAAAATGCGCGGCTCACCTTCGACCGTCACGATGTAGCTCGAGCCCGCCCTCCCAAATGCGCGCGGCCCCCCAGAACCCAGCACCACCACTTCCAGCGCGGGCTTTGCTGCAGCGGCCCGCACGCAAACCGGGATGAAAGCCGCGAAAACGACCGTCAGTGCTATCAAGTTTTTCATATTCTTCACGCTTTGATTTTTTCGGAGAGCGTCTCGCGATTGACATCTTGCTCCGATCGTTCCTACAGGTTGGTAGCGCCGGCTTGCCCTGAGTTTCGAAGGACATTCCTGCCGGCTCCTATGGGCTAGTTATCACACGCCTGCGCGCGCCCAAGCAGAAATTCGCGTTCACGCGCATTCTGCGTGAGCGACGCAGCCCGTTGAAACTCCGCCTGCGCTTCGGCCAATCGCCCCAGCTTGAACAGAAAATCGCCGCGAACGCTGGGCAAGAAGTGGTAGGCCTTCAAGGATGGCTCCGACGCAATCGCATCGATGATTTCGAGCCCCTCCGCGGGACCAAACGCCATC
>Ga0210409_10004143_pt1 | contig 15780 bp, 9 predicted proteins | sample IncBWH17MmetaG_FD_161649 | JGI IMG/M metagenome (GOLD analysis project Ga0210409, IMG submission 161649) | Forest soil microbial communities from Barre Woods Harvard Forest LTER site, Petersham, Massachusetts, United States - Inc-BW-H-17-M | ecosystem: Environmental > Terrestrial > Soil >...
ACTCCATGACCCAGCCGCAGCCATGGCCCAGGATTGCCGTCGTCGGTGCGGGCGCTGTCGGAGGCTACTTCGGCGGGTTGCTGGCGCGTTCGGGCGCGCCGGTCGTGATGATCGGGCGTCTGGCATTTGCCGATGCCGTCAAAAAGAACGGGCTCTTCCTCGACACGGTCCAATTTCAAGAAAGCGTGCGCGTGGAAGCTTCGACGGAATTGAGCGCAGCGCGCGGCGCGGAGATCGTGCTCTTCTGCGTGAAGACCACGGACAACACAGTGACAGCTCGCGCGGTGGCTCCCTTGCTCGCACCCGATGCGGTCGTTCTCAGCCTGCAAAACGGCGTGGACAATGTGGAACAGATCCGCGCTGCCGCCGGAATTGACGCATTGCCCACGGTCGTTTACGTCGCGGCCTCCGTGCCTGAACCCGGGCGAGTGAAGCACGTTGGCCGCGGCGATCTCGTCATCGGCCCGCAGAGCGAAAAAACCGAACGCATCGCCACACTTTTTGCGCGCGCCAATGTTCCGTGCAAAATTTCGCAGAACATCGAAGGCGAACTGTGGACAAAACTAGTCTGGAATTGTGCGCTGAATGCCGTTTCCGCGCTCGGCCGCGCGAAGTACGGTCAGATCGCAGCGAGCGCCGATGCCTGGAAGGTGGTCGAGACCGCTGTATATGAAGTGCTAGCCGTGGCGCACGCCGCAGGAATTCAACCGCCAGGTTTGGAAGATCCTAAGGCCGCGCTCGCGGGTGCACTGAAAATCGCCACGCAGATGGCGGAAGCGTTTTCCTCAACCGGACAGGATCTGTATCGCGGCAAGCGCACAGAGATCGATTCTCTGAATGGCTACGTTTCCCGACGCGCCACGGGACTCGGCGTCCCCGCGCCCGTGAATCACGCGCTCTTTGCCCTCGTGAAACTCGCCGAAGGGTGTTCGTAGCCCCTACTGCTGATTCTGCAGGCATTGAAGTGGGCTTTGAAACCAGCACTAGAAGTTCGTTCCCAGAAACTCCTTCAGGCGGTCGAGCCGAAAACTGGCGTCGCCGATTTCGATCTCCAGCAGTACTTGGGCTGTGGTCAACTGGTTGCGGAAGTCCAGGGCCGCAGTGGTCTTCGTGGTATCCAGGAGTTGGAGGTTGCTCTCGATTTGCTTTTGCTCCTCCAGGAGAACTCTGAGCCTGCTGTCCTGCACGGAAATGCCGCTTACAACCTGCTGCTTGAGAACTTCGGCGTTGCGGATGACATCGCCTTCCTGAACTTTCTTCCAATCGTCGTACGCAAGCGCGGCCTGGTCCAAGTGTTTGTTGATGGCCCGGCTGGCGAGATTGTAGCTTACCGTCACCTCGCCGTACGCTCCTTGGTTGCCAACCAGGGGATTAATCTGCTGGTGCGCGCCCACGGAAAGAGCCACATCCCAGTTATTCTGACGAATCAGTTTGGCCTGAGCCTGTCTCTCGTTCACTTCCCTGCTTTGCTTCTCGGCGACCAGTTCTTTCACCGGCCTGTCACTCAGTTGCGGTGCATAGATGGCGGCAATCTTTGATTGCGTATCGGCGCGATCCGCTTCCAGCTTGATCTTCGTGGTTTGCAAGGCGAAAGCCATGGGCCGGGTCATGTTCTGAGCATCCAACATCTTCGTGGTGGTGGCGACGAGCGCGTCCAAGCTTTCAGACGCTTTTTGGATCAATTCCAGTCTGTGTTGCAACGCCTGCTTCTCCAGGCTCGGCAGAGCATATTGGATGGCCTGCTGGGCTGAAGAACTCGCGCCGTAGAGCTCACAGTTCTTGCGCGCGGCCTCCACCGTCAGTCCGGCCTTCCTCACATTGGAAAGGCTGCCGGAGACTCCCCACACCAACTGCGTTGGCAAGCCAGTGTTGGGCTGGGTCGCGCCTGCAATAGCATTGGGGGTAAGCAGCAGGTCCCGCTGGGCCGCGGCCTGCTGGGTCACAAATTTGCAATAAGTCAGCTGATCTTCGTCGCCCGCATATGCGGTGGGGATCATCAGCATGGCAATCGCGAAGCCTGCGAGGAATTTTTCCGGGAACGATTGGGGCATTGCTTTGATCGAGGGCATCTGGCGTCTCCTCAGAAGAAAAGCGGTTTGCGGTTCAGGAACACGGTTTTCGATTTCGCGGATTCCGGATGATCCAGCTGCATCTGGATCAGGAATCCACGGATGTCGGTCTTGAAGATGGGATGGGTGGCATGTTGTTCGCCCGCAAATATCTGCTTCACCGTACCCACCTTCTTGCACACCACCATGTTTAGGTAACAGTCGTACACCGCCGTGCCGGCGGAGACGTTGCTTTGGTTGTCGTAGGGAACAAAAGCGAAGTAAACGCTGTTATCTCCGGACACGATGAAGTAATAGGGCGACTGCTTGGCCGTGGCAAGCGCCTGTTTCAGCCGGTTGATCTGTTGCGTCTCTTCGTGGATCTGCTTTTGTGCCACGCCAATCGCAATGTCCAGCTGCGCAATCTCCGATGCCAGCTCGGCCTGCTTGTCCAGCACATCCATGGACTTGGTCCCGGTCGTCGTCTTCTCAAGAACGCTGTCGCTCAGCAGGACTTCACTGATCTTGCTGTCCGTATACGAACTCTCAGCCTGATTCAACGCCGCTCGCTGGGTAGCTGCATCTCCTTTGGTGATCAGCCCGGCCGACAGGTCTTTGTCGATGGCGGCTTCCACTTCTTTAACCTGCGCCATGACCGCTTGCGTTTTCAGGTTGTCGGCTTGTTTCTGCTTGTCCAGTTGCGCCAACTGAGGACCGGTGGCCTGGTCGTGTTTCTTTTCCCGGTTGATGGCGGCTTTTAATTCCGGCTCGAGTGCCAGCAGAGCATCCCGGTGCTGATTCATTTCATCGACGCCGCCGTCGAGTCGCCTCACGTCTACGGTCAAGTCTTCCAGCGTCTGCCTGCTGGTCACCAGCTTCTCGGTAAAATCAAGACTCTTATCATCGGTCGGCGAAAGAATCACCGGTGCCGCCCACGAGGTGTTCAAGGCATAGAAGCCCATGACAAAGCCGTACGCCAGCACGCCACCGAGTACCACGTAGAGCGTTAGGATGGCAAAAATGCGGTAAATCGTGACCACCGACTTATACAGCATCGGCTGGATCACGGAGATTTTTGCATCACCGGGCAATTTCTTGACGGCTGGCGTCGTCATCGGTGGCCTCCTGTTCCTTGGTGCGCGTGCCCCAATCCTTGGAGTCCATGGTGCATAGGGCTAGAGTCGTAATGAATAAACTGCTGACCAGTGACCAGGCTAGATAAGCGCCGAAGGCGAGTGGATTGTTGATCGCTTCCCTAGCGCTGTATTTTCGAATCACCAAGCTGAGAACTGCCGCGATACCGAGGTACGCCAGAAGGGGTGCCGGGCCAGCCCACGCCATCGGATTACCGGAGAGCATGGTGATGGCAACCAACAGCCCGAGCAGTGCCCCCAGGGGCGTTAGCACCAGCGTAAGCACTGTATTGGGGTGCAGCGTCCAGACATGCTTGGGCAGCGTCCGCAACGTGTAGAAAAGATCACGGACGATGCTGCGCCGCCAGCGAAGCTGCTGTTTGAATAGTTCAGGCAAAGTGGCGGGCACCGTGGTCCAGCACAGGGCGTCGTTGTTGATGTAAGTTCCATAGCCGCGCAGGAGGGTCTGATGGGTGAGGAACCGGTCTTCACCCTGGTTGACGGGAATGCCGAACCAGTGGCGGCTGCGAATCTTGGGCTCGATCTCCAGCAGCAGCTCTCTCCGGATGGCAAAGAGGCATCCGCTGATGCAGCCCACGCTGCGTGTCCAGTTCTCTGGAACCTTATAGACCTGAAACGCGGTGTAATAAATGAAGGTCTGGATCGCGGTGATCGCGCTCTCGTTGGGATTTCTGACTCCGACTCTGCCACCCACGGACCCGATTTTCGGCTCTGAGAAGCAGGCCGCCAGCTCCCGAATCGCGTCCGGATGAAAAATGCAATCGGAGTCGATGGAGATAACGAGTTCGGCGGTGGAGAGCTTGAGCGCGTTGCACACGCTACGGGCCTTTCCGCTGTTGACGGTGTTCCGTCCGACTCTGATGCGTATGTTCGCAAAATCACGCTGCGCCTTGAGCATCCACTCGTAGCTGTCGTCCACCGAACGGTCGTCTTGCGCGATTACTTCAAACCTGTCGTTTGGATAATTGCTCTTACTGATGCTCTCGATGGTCTCGTAGACCGTCTTGCCCTCGTTGAAACAAGGCATGAGGACACTGACCATGGGCTGGTACGTGAAGTCTTTTTTGACCGTCGCTCCTGGAACCGACCACTTCAGGATGAGCGCGAGAGTGTATTTGAAGATCGAGATCAGCAGGCACAGGAACAGAATGAGCCAGACTAGGACCGGAGCCATGCTTGCCTCGCTGGCGGCGCCTTGAAGTTGTCGCCAAAGATTGGCTTTTGCGCTACGGCGGCGGCCGGGCTGCTGCGAGTAAATACAACGTGACTAGGCTTGTCTGCGAACATAGTTCTGCGATCCCGTTCAACTGCTTGCTTTCTCCTGCCCGCGGAGACGGCGCGCACCTGTTCGATTATGTGACGGAAGAAACGCGGCGGAAGTTACTCGTTCACTCAACGAGTTCTTATCGGTCACTCCGGAGGTGAAAAGGAATGTGCACGATGGCTTCGAGCTCAACCGGCACGCCTTGTTTTAACGCGGGCCGGAATTTCCACTGGCTCAGCGCGCTCATGGCGTTGGCATCGAGTTGTTCATCGATGCCGCGCACCAATTGGATGCTGTCCACTGAGCCGTCCCGGCGGATGACGGCGTAGAGCACCACTTCGCCTTCCACACGCTCCTTGATCAGCGTGGGCGGATACTTCGGATCGACCTTCGTAAGCGGCACGGGCCCGGAAACTTCTGTCGAAGTTATTCGCACGCCATCGGAATTCATGTGCAGCTCGGAAAAATTCAGAATCCAGCTTCCCGTCGCGCTGTTCAGATTGGGCATATTCACGAACATTTTGTAAATCTTCTTGGAAGCGAAGATCTGTTCCGGCTGGGCTCCTGCCGGGAGCGCAGCGAAATTGGGCGGCCCCGTTCTTTCCGGCACGTCATCCACTCTTGTGTTTGGATTTGGCCGGGCCATCAAAGTGTGCGTAGCAGGTGCGGTGATTTTCGGCGCACCGCCAAGACCGGAAATCCCGTTATTTGCCGGCGGATTGCCGCCACTGATACTTACGTCCATTCCATTCGTTCCGTTGCCTGCTTCTTTTCCTCCGGCACTTCCAGGCCCGCTGCCTGCGTTTCCGTTTGCTCCAAGGGTTCCATTCGCTGCGCCACCCGGCACACCCGGTTGCTTGCCCTCCGGTGAAATGGAAACGCGTGCGGCAAGATTTCCTTGGGGTGGCGCAATCGGCGCAGGAGGAGCAGGCGCGGCCGAAAGCGCAATAAATGTTGTGGGATTCCCGTTCGCCACAGTCGGTCCGGCCGCTCCAACTTCGGGTGCGGGCCCCGCGTCTCCCGTTTGTTCCCTGGGCGCGATCCGCGGCGCGGCTCCGGCGTTTAATTCTAGTTTTGGCCGTGCCGGACCGTTGGGCGAAAACGGTTGCGGAATCTCCCCGGCTTTTTGTTCGAATTGAGGAACGTCCGGTAGCGGAGTGGCAGTTACCTTTGCCGCGCGGTGCTCCCGCGGGTGCAACTTCGAAAGTGTTTCCTGGCTGATCTGCAACCGCGGGCGCACTGGTCCGGCCAACGGTTGAATCTGTACCATGTTCGGAAGATTCGGAAGAATCTTCGGCGCCTCCATGGGTGCGGCTGAATTGATCAATGTTTGACGCGGGTGCGTCGGATGCGCTGGATCGGTAAAAATGCGCTGCCGGGGATGAAAAGCATCGGCACCCTCGGGCGGAAGAGGCTTTTCCGGTTGACCCTTCGGGCTCGGCTTGGCCTTGGGGCCTTTCATTTCTAAGAGAGGAAGATCGTTGATCGGCCCGGACCAGGTGAGTTGTGTGTTATCAAACGAAGGATAATGGCGCGCCGCCGCAGGGAGTTGCGGAAATGGCATGAGAAGAAAAACGGAGTGCCATAAAGCGGCCGCGATCAAAGCGCGTCGCGGGATGCGCCGCTCTACCCAGCTATCCTTGAAAAATCCACCGGTCAGAAAATCCTTTCGCACGTTCGATCGGCGCAATACCGCGCGCACGCTGCTGCCAATCCCCTGGTGAAAGCTTCCCCAAGCGATGTCCAGCTTCGGCTCGACTCCCGCGAACAGGCGCACGGGCGCGACAAGCGTTTCGGCCTGTCCCAAGAGATCAAATGCTTGCTTGGCCTTTGCCAGAGAGACGCCCTTCCCGATTCTTGCGATGCCGCTTGCGCTCTTTAGACTGCCGAAAGGCGCGCGAGCGAGCACCACATGATAGATGAAACTCTGCCTGCGGGGGTTTACTGGGCAGAACGATTTTCACCGCCGGCTTTGCCTTCGCGGCGGTAAAAGCTCAGAACCGCGTCGCCTTGCCGAAGAACGCGAACGCGCCGAAGCGCGCCGGCCTTTTCAGGCAAATCGAACTTGCGATGATGCTCGGCAACTACGATGCCGCTGGATGCGAGAAGATCCGCCGCGCCCAGAAATTCTAACACACGCGCGTATTCCCCCGCAGCGGCATACGGAGGATCGATAAAAACGTAATCGTACGCGGGCTTTTCTCGTTTATGACGGGATTGCAGCAATTCCAATCCGCTGAGAGCATCGGCAGAAAGCACGGTGAAGCCGGAACGAATCTCGAGGGTGGCCAGATTGCGCCGAATTAGATTCACCGCGGGCGGATGATTTTCAATGAACACGACTTCCGCGGCACCGCGGCTCAGCGCCTCGATGCCAATCGCGCCGGTTCCCGCGAAAAGATCGATGAAACGCGATCCTGAGACACCAGACCCCAACACATTGAAGAGTGTCTCGCGCAAGCGGTCGCTGGTGGGGCGGAGCGCGAGGCCCTTCAAGCTTTTCAGGATGCGGCTGCGGTAGGTTCCGGCGATGACGCGCATGAGTGCAGTTATTAGTTGTCAGTTTTTAGTTTTTAGTCAAGGCAGAAGACTGAGGCCGTCGATTTGCCACAGCAACTTCAGCCGATGCGGGCGAGATGATAGCGGCGCTGCCACTCGGCGGGAAGCAGGCGCAAGATGCGTTGCAGCGATTCTTGTTCCGTAGAGTTGGCGGCGAGGGCGAAGGCTTCGCGACGTGCGAGTTCGAGGAGTTCTTTGTCGCGGATGGGGTTGGCGATGTGGAAGCCGAGGTTGCCGGCCTGGCGGGTGCCGAAAAATTCGCCGGGGCCACGGAGGAGGAGATCGGTTTCGGCGATTTCGAAACCGTTCGAGGTGCGGACCATGGTTTCGAGGCGCGCGCGGGCTTCGTCGGTCATCCTAGCGGGCGCGATCAGAATGCAATGAGACTTTTGCGCGCCGCGACCGATCCGCCCACGCAACTGGTGGAGCTGGGAAAGTCCGAAACGCTCGGCGTGCTCGATGACCATCACGGTGGCGTTGGGCACGTCGACGCCGACTTCGACGACCGTTGTCGAGACGAGGATGTGGACCTCGTTTTTGCGGAACCGCTGCATGACGTCATCTTTTTCTTCGCTGGGGAGCCGTCCGTGCAAAAGGCCGAGCTTCAGTTTCGGAAAAATCTCTTTCGAAAGCCGCTGATATTCCTCGATGGCCGCTTTCAGTTCGAGCTTGGACTCCTCGATCACGGGGTAAACGATGTAGCCCTGATGCCCGGCCGCGACCTCGCGGCGGAGAAATTCCCAAACCCCCGGGAGATGCGACTCGGTGGTCATGCGCGTGGAGATGGGGGTGCGCCCCGGCGGCAACTCGTCGAGTATGGAGACGTCCAAATCGCCATAGAGCGTGAGAGACAGCGTTCGAGGGATGGGAGTGGCGGTGAGGACTAGAACGTGGGGGGCATAACCGTGCGCTAGGGCTTTGTCCATGAGCCGCTTGCGCTGCAAGACGCCGAAGCGATGCTGTTCGTCGATGGCCACGAAGCCGAGCCGCGCGAATGCGACATTTTCCTCGATCAGCGCGTGCGTGCCAATGACGAGTTGGGCTTCGCCGGAACGAATGCGCTCGAGAGCGACGGATTTATCGGCCCCTTTCAGGCCACTGATCAGAAGCTCCACTCCGTAGCCTGCTTTGGCGAGAATACGCCGCGCGGAAAGAAAGTGCTGTACGGCCAGGATTTCCGTCGGCGCCATCAGCGCTGCCTGCGTACCGTTTTCGACGGCGATCACCGCGGCTTGCAGCGCGATGATGGTTTTGCCGCTGCCGACGTCGCCCTGGAGCAGGCGATTCATGGGCGCAGGCTTTTCCAGGTCTGCGGCGATTTCGGCAAGAACGCGCTTCTGCGCGGCGGTCGGCTTGAACGGCAGGATGCGCTTCAATGCTTCGCGCACGCGGTCTTCGCGCACGCGGAAGGGGATGGCGTTTTCCTTGCGGGTCGCTCTGCGATCCAAAGCGAGGCTGAGCTGGTACAAGAACAATTCCTCGAAAATGAGCCGCTGCTGCGCCGGTGAACGAAACGTGTTCAGGGCGTCGAGGGATTCTCCGGCAGCGGGAAAGTGCGTGTGAATGAGCGCGTCGCCGCGGGATGGATAGCCGAGCCTCGTGCGCAAATTTTCCGGCAGAACGTCCGGCATCCGCAGATCGATGAGCTGCACAGCAGCGTACATAGTGCGGCGAATTTGACGGGAACCGAACGTGCCGATCGCTTCGTAAATCGGCACGATGCGGCCAACTTCGGTGGAATCCATTTCCTCGTTGCTGAGGACTTCGATCTGCGGATTGATCATTTCGATCCGCGCGGGCCTCAATTTATCGACTTCCGCTTTGCCGTGGAGAATGAGCTGCTGGCCAGCCTTCAAACGGCCTTCGAGATAGCCACCGTGAAAAAATTTGCAAGGCAGCAGGCCGCCGGATTCGTCCTGGACGAGCAGATGATAGATGGCGTCGCGTCCACCACGCATGCTGCGGATGGCTTGGCCGCTCATCACCCGGGCGCGAATGGTGTAGACGCCGTTGGGCTGGATGTCCTTCACTTTGGAAAAATGGATGCGGTCTTCGTAGCGAAAAGGGAGATAACCGAGCAAGTCCTCGAGCGTGTAGATGCCGCGCTGCGCAAGCAGTTCGGCACGCTGCGGGCCAACGCCCTTGATCATGCGGACTTCGGTGCCAAGGCTCATGGCCATAAGTACGTTCAATAACAAACTGGTCAGATATAAGCGCGCCAGCGAAGCGGCCGGCAGCATTCTCTTTATATCATTCCTGCTGGGAACATATTGCAGGCGCGATACTTGCGCCGTTGCCCCGCGTATCTATAGAGTGAGGAGTTCGTGCCACAGATGGGGAGGCTCAATTGACGGGAGACCGTCTGGCAGGTTCCGACAAGCGCGCGCTGGTTCTATGGGTGGTTGCGGGAATTTTTGGCGCTCTGTTTGCTCACAAGTATTTTTTCCGGGCGTTCCCGGAAGCCTCCGTTAATTTTCGCGTCTCCCGCGAGGAAGCGCTCAGCCGGGCGCAGAAGTTCGCCGGCGACCTCGGCGAAAATATCATCGGGTATCAATCCACAATCGTTTTCGACGTTGATGAGGACGCCAAAGTCTACCTGGAACGCCAGCTCGGTTTGCAGCAAGCGAACCAGCTGATGTCATCCGAGTTGAATATCTGGTTCTGGGATGTGCGCTTCTTCAAGCCGCAACAGGAAGAAGAGTTCCGCGTTCGCGTCAGCCCCGCGGGGCAAGTCGTCGGATACGATCACAAGGTAGAGGAATCGCGTGCGGGCGCCTCGCTCGATCGCGCCGCCGCGCAATTCGCTGCACAGGATTATCTCCATTCAAGACTAGGGCTGAAACTCGAGGAATGGGAACCGCTCGCCGAAGAAGCCAATTCGAACAAGCGGCCGAACCGCCTCGATTGGTCGTTCACCTGGGAGAAGCACGGGTTCCGCGCGAAAGACGCACCCTATCGCCTGAGCGTGAGTTTGCAAGGCGAGCACATCGGCAGCAGCGAAGAGTTCCTGAAAGTTCCGGAAAACTGGGAGCGCGGCTATGCGCGGCTGCGGTCCGGCAACGAGACGCTCGCGTTTGTTTTTTTTGTTCCGTACTTCGCGTTACTCGTCGTTGCAGTGTGGTTCGGAATTAAGCTCACTTTGCAAGGGCAGACGCGCTGGCGCGGAGCCATTTTGCTGGGCTTGGTCGTAGCCGGGCTGCTCTTCTTGCAGGGCTTGAACGACTGGCCCTTGTGGAGCGCAAGCTACGATACAAAGGCTTCCTACGGAACCTTTTTGGCCCAAAAACTGGGCGGCGCGCTCCTGTTCGCGGTTTTGAATGCGTTGACCATTGCCTTAGTGCTCCCGGCAGCGGAACCGCTCTACCGCTCCACGTGGCCCGAACGATTGCGGCTTTCCAAAGCCTTCACGCTTCGGGGATTGCGTTCGAAAGAGTTTTTCTCCTCTGCGGTGGTGGGCTTGTCGCTGGCCGCCGTGCACATCGGCTACGTAGTGGGGTTCTATGTGGTAGCAACCCGGTTGGGCGCATGGGCCCCCCAAGAAGTGAACTACGAAGAGTCCGTAAATACTTTTTTCCCATGGATCTCAGGCGCGGCGATCGGACTGCTGGCTTCGACCAACGAAGAATTCACTTTCCGTCTGTTCGCAATTCCCTTTTTTAACAGGTTCACAAAGTCGCGATGGATCGCTGTGATTCTTCCGGCCTTTCTCTGGAGCTTTCTGCACAGCAACTATCCTCAGGAGCCAGCCTACATCCGAGGCATCGAGATTGGATTGATGGGCATAGTAGCGGGAATCGTAATGCTGCGTTGGGGAATCCTGGCGACACTGATCTGGCATTACACGGTGGACGCATCGCTGGTAGGCTTGTTTCTCCTGCGTTCGAACAGCCTTTATTTCAAAGTATCTGGCGTGATCGTGGCGGCAGCTGCATTTGCGCCGCTGGTGTTTGCCAGCGTCTCCTACCTGGCGCGCGGCGGATTTGAGGCGGACGAAGACCTCCGTAACAGTGCGACGCCTCCCCCGAACCTGGACCTTGTGATGGCGGAGCCGTCCGGCGCTTCTGCTGCGCCGCGGCGATACGAAGCACTGGCACCGCGAATGATTGCGCTGCTCTCAGTGTGCTTGCTCGCAGGAGGGCTCATCCTATGGCGGCTGAGGCCCGAATCCATTGGTGATTATTTGAAACTATCGGTGGACGCGAAGACGGTGCGCGCCAAGGGGGACGAAATCCTCCGCCGACGCGGCCTGGACCCGAAGTCCTATAAATGCGCCGTGGTGTTCGCGGACATCGTGGACCCGATCACCAACGAATTTCTGCGCGAACGCGTGGGAATCGCCCGCGTAAACGAAATTTATGACAAGCAAGTGCCGGGAGCGCTCTGGCAGGTCCGCTATTTCCGTGATAGCCAGGTCGAGGAGTATGCCGTCAAATTCAAACCGGACGGCTCCCTTTTCGCCCTTCAACACAAGATCGCGGAAGACGCCGCCGGGGTGTCGCTGAAGAAGGAAGAGGCAGCTGCCCGGGCGGAAAAGTTCCTGCGCGAAGAAAGAATGATGGACCTGAGCCGATGGACACTCATCGAAACCGATTCCGAAACGCGCCCTCACCGCGTCGATCATTTGCTTACATGGCAACAGAACGACCCGATTGATTCCGGCTCTGCTTCGGCGGCTAACGGGCATGCGTACGTGCGCGTCAGGGCAGTGGTGCTCGGTGATGAAGTCACCGACTATCGTCGGTCCTACTTCCGGCGGTCCGGCTCCGCCGATGAGAACGAGCCGGCAAGCGAGGGTTTCAGTACGTTCATCAAGATTCCGGATGATTGGCGGCGCAAGCAGGAGGAAACGACGCTTCCGCGCGAGCTCTTGACGTTTGGGGCTCCCATCATGCTGCTAGGGGGCATGGGCCTGACTGCGCTCATTCTGTTTCTCAAAAATTTGCGCTCGGAGGCGGCACACGCGGTGCCGTGGAGGCGGCTTTCGCTTTGGGCCACTTGGGGAGTCATTTCTTTTTACTTGGTTTTTGTGCTCGGCAATCGCATTCCGAGCCTGATGAACTCTTACAACACGGCAGTTCCCTTCAAAACAACTCTCGGTATCGTCGGCATTTCCGCGTTGCTTGGCGGTCCTGTCAGTTTTGGTTTCCTTGTGTTTCTCTTCGGTGTTGCCTGGTATTACGCAAGGGTGGCATTCGGAGAGGAGCGTCTCCCGGGCTGGGCGGGCATGCCTGGAGAATACTATCGCGATGCCCTGTGGATTGGCCTGGGAGGAAGCACGGTGCTGTTGGGATTGGAACGGCTTCTCGTGGTGGTTTCCACGCATTGGCCGACGGCGGATCGATACCTCGATGTGGCCTTCGGACAGAATTTCGATGCGCTTAGTCCAGCCGGTTCAATTCTCGGGGGCACGCTGCTGGCTAGTCTGAGGATGACAGGTTACGTTGTGGCTATCGCTTCCTTCGTCGCGGCAAGGGTGCGCCAGCCCGCTCTGCGCATTTTGCTCTTTCTGTTTGGTGCGCTGGCGCTCGTCGGCGGAGGCTGGGGCAGCCCGGCTGACTTCGCGAAGCAATTCCTGGCCAAGCTTCTACTTCTCGGCGTTCTCGTCTTTGGAGTGCGTCATGTGGTCCGTTTCAACTTGCTCGGATGCTTCCTGATTGTCGCCGGTACTTCCCTTTTGGGAGGAGCCGCCGAACTGCTGGCGCAGCCGGATTCGTTCTACCGCGTAAACGGCTACGCAGTACTGCTGGGGCTGGTTGTGCTGTTCGCCTGGCCCTTGGCTGCCTGGCGCATAAGAGCAACGAGCGCGCCTGCCTGAGCCTCCGAAATTCAGGGAACAGGGCTGGCACCTGAGAAAGTGTCTTCGGGACAGTTTTTGGAGGAAACATTTTCCTCAGTTTTAGCGTCGTTATAATTGGAAGCGGCGCTTACGTGTGCGCTATTCGTCCGTCCAATTTGGAAGGACGCGCGGTGGTCGGTGTTTACCGAAGAGCAGAGAATTGCGCTAACGTATTGTCCTGCAAGCGGTAAGCCGAACTCGCGCGAAGAAAAAACGAAATATGCCGCTTGCCAGATGGGCTCTAGCTTTGGCCGATGATAACGGTCGCTCGGGCAGCACGGACGCCGCCCTGGCTTCGGGGACGTCCTTGCCGAACCTCGACGAGCGGGCACTGGTGGCGGAAGCGCAAACGGGCAACCGGGCTGCTTTCGAGGAATTGGTTCGCCGCTACGACCGCGACGTGCTGCGCCTGGCCTTGAACCTCATGAAACGGCCGGAAGACGCGCGCGACGTCTACCAGGAAGCCTTCCTCAAGGTCTACCGCAATCTTCACCGTTTCCGCTTTGAATGCAGCTTTTATACCTGGCTGTACCGCATCGTCACCAACGTGTGCCTCGATCATCTTCGGCGCCGCCAGGCGCGCCCCGAGGACCAGGCTCCCGAGGTCAGCACCGGCCACCACGACGAAGGCATCACCGACTTTTTCGAACGCCAGCGCGAGCACCGCCCCACTCTCGATCCCGAGCGCACCATGATGGGCAAAGAGATAAAAGTTCACATTGCGCGCGCCATGGAGCGCCTCTCGCCGCGCGAGCGGATCGTTTTTGAAATGAAGCACTATCAAGGGCTGAAGCTCCGCGCCATTGGCGACGTGCTCGGCACCACCGAGGAGACCGTGAAAAACTCGCTTTTCCGCGCCACGCGCAAACTCCGCATTGAATTGGGAGGCTTGCGATGAGCGCCTTTGAGAAGAACGTGAACTGCAAAGACATCGCACCACTTTTGGTTTTCTACCTCTGCGATGAAGTGAGCGAAGAGGAACGCGGGCAGGTTGAAGCGCATTTGGCAAATTGCTCCGCGTGTTCTGCACTGCTTGCGGAAGAGCATCAACTTCATTCAACGATGCTCGCCGGTCCGCAGCCCGCCGATGAGCTGGATGCTTCCGGCATCCTGCTGGCGCAGTGCCGCAGCGAACTGGCGGAATCCCTCGACGATCTTTCCGCGCCTCCGCTGCAGGAACGCTGGCGCCCGTTCGGCTGGCTGCGCGGCTGGATGGCGTTGCGCCCGGTCTGGAGCGGCGCGCTGCTCATCCTCTTCGGAGCCCTCGTTGGAATGCAAGTCCTTCCCTGGCTACAGAACGGCAATAACAACACAAACAGTCAGGCCATGAACGTTATGGCCAAGCAGCCGCTCACGCAAGCTCAGCTCGACAATATGACCTTCTCGGGCATTAGATTTTCGCCTGCTTCGGGTTCTGGCTCTCCCAACTTGCAGCTGCAACTCAACGCCGAGCAGCCGATCGTTCTTGACGGCAGCGTCGAAGACAGCGACATGCGCCGCGTGCTCACCTACGTCGTGGAAAACGGGGAGCGTTTCGATGCCGGTGCGCGGCTCGATTGCCTGGAAGCGTTGAAAGCCGTGGCGCGGGATCAGCAAGTGCGCGGCGCGCTGATCAATGCGGCGCTGAAGGATCAGAATCCCGCGGTGCGCATGAAGGCTCTGGAAGCACTGCGCGGCGCGGCCTCGGATGATGCAGTAAGGCAGGCACTGCTTGAAGCGCTGCAACATGACTCCAACCCGGGTGTGCGCGTCGAGGCCGTCAATATGCTTGTCGCTTCGCTGCAGGGCGATCAATCGGATACGCCGGAAACAGATCCTGTCGCACCGGTGGTCGCGGGAACGAAGGCGCCCGCTCAGCCGGGCCCAGATGAATTGGAACCTGTGGTTCGCGTGCTGCAGCGCTTGCAGCGCCAGGATCCCAGCCGCTACGTGCGGCTGCGTAGCGCCGCCGCCCTGCGGCAGATTGGCCCGCGCGAGGAGCAGTAACTTCTCAGCGGAAAGAAGTTTCATTCGACGATGAGCAAATGGTTCCATCGAAGTCTTAATTTTGTCGCACGCCTGGCCGCGCCGATTCGTGTACTGGCAGTTGCTTTTTTCGCCGCCGCACTCGTACCGCTGTCCTTCGCCACCGGACCCGAAGGACCAGTCACAATTGAGCCCTCGCAACCCGCTGACCCGGGTTCACCGCATGTTTCTGCCGTTCGATCGGGCATGCTGGACACCCGAGATGGTTTGACGCTCCGGCTGACGACCGATCTTGGTTCCGTAAAGATCACCCAACTCGAACCCGGCGCCGCGCCTGTCGTGCGGTACAACGTACATATCGAAACCGACGCCCGCGGATCGGTCGCACAACAGTTGCTCGCCAATTATTCTTTGAAAGCCAAGACTATCTCTTCCGGTGTAGAGATTACCGGAGCGCTTCCGCCGCAGGCCGCCCACTCCGGAGATGCGCAGTTCTGGGTGCAATTTGAGATCACTATCCCGCGTGGCTACAGCGTCGAAGTGAACACTGAAGCGGGCGACATCGTCACAGGAGACATCGGCGGAACCGCCAGCCTTCAAACGCAAGGCGGGAACATCATCACGGGGCGCATCGGTGCTGCTGGGCTCCGCGAAGCTTCCTGGGGACACTCCGTCGCTAAACTGGAAACGCAGGGCGGGCACATCCAGGTTCAGGAAGTCGCGGGAGACCTGACTGCCTTTACTGCCGGCGGTCACATCAACGTGGGCAATATTGCAGGAGACGCTTCGCTGCGCACCGGCGGCGGTCATATTCGCGCCGGACAGATCGGCGGGCGCGCTGAATTTGAAACCGCGGGCGGGAACATCACCGTCGCGCACGCGGAAAAATTCGTGAATGTCCACACGGGCGGCGGACAGATCGATTTCGGCGAAGTGCGCGGTTCAGTGCATGCC
>Ga0210409_10004144_pt1 | contig 15778 bp, 8 predicted proteins | sample IncBWH17MmetaG_FD_161649 | JGI IMG/M metagenome (GOLD analysis project Ga0210409, IMG submission 161649) | Forest soil microbial communities from Barre Woods Harvard Forest LTER site, Petersham, Massachusetts, United States - Inc-BW-H-17-M | ecosystem: Environmental > Terrestrial > Soil >...
ACCGGTTTTACCTGGGGATTTGCACAAAAGGTTCTGATCCAGCCAGACGGCAAAATAGTTGTGGCCGGCGACTTCCAACAAGGCACCAATTACTTCCTAGGGCTTGTCCGGTTATTGCCCGACGGTGCCACTGATCCGGGATTTCATCCGGACCCCTCCATCGGACAATGGAAACAGGCAATGGCGAGTCAGCCGGATGGCAAGCTGCTTATCGTCAGTGATAACGGTGTTTATAGACTCCTCCAGGATGGCAGTCGGGACACAGGCTTTAACTTCCTCTCCGGTGACCAATATAAAACCAACCAGGACGGTTCTATCATCTACTTCCCGATTAATTTTTCGGCGCTAACGGAATTACCGGAAGGCAAAATCCTGGTCGGCGGCAGCTCGGTTGGCGTTCTCGGTCGACCTGTTGCAGGCGTAATTCGGCTCAATACCAACGGAACTATCGACAACAGCTTCCAGCCGCCGACGAACTGGATAGCAGAGTGCCTGGCTGTTCTGCCGGATGGAAGAATACTCAGTGGTGGCTCCGCCGAACAGGGACCAGAAGTCGTGGAGCTCTTTGCTGCCGCCGGTCCTATAGATCCAACTTTCCTGAACGCTACTACTTTCTCCGGGCAGATACAGGCTTTGGCGGTTGAGCCGGATGGAAGGATCCTTGTGGCTGGGCAGTTTGATGGCGTAAACGGTCTCCCGCGGCGAAATCTGGCTCGACTCAATACTGACGGCACATTAGACCGAGGTTTCGACTCATCGGTATCAGCGCGGATTGACGCGCTAACCATCCAAACAAATGGCGCAATCCTCGTTGGTGGATGGTTTGATAGACACGTAATGCGCGTCCTCAGCGGCGAAGCATCCTTCCCTGGCTGGTTCGAATTCACGTCGCCGCTCTACCAGGTTGACGAAGGGGCGGGAAATGTTGTGGTTCCAGTTTGCCGTTATGGCGGCACTACTGGAGCTGTCACGGTTCACTATGAGGCTCAATCTGGCTCAGCCACCGCATGGTCCGACTTCATTCCTCAATCCGGCGCGCTGAGTTTTGCACCCGGTCAAACCAGCAACTACTTCGTCGTACCTATTCTGGACGACTCCATTCCTGAGGGATATCCGAACGATGAGAGGATTGGGTTAATCCTATCCGAGCCGAGTGGTGGAGCATCGCTTGGCAACCTCAATTCCGCGGTCATCTCGATTGTGGACAACGATTGCGAGCTGGCATTTGGAGCGCGCGTGTTCACGGGGCTGGAGGCCGCAGGAGAGGTGGCTATCTCGATCGTTCGCTCCGGGTACCCGGGCACCACGGTTTCGGTGACATGTATTACCAGCAACGGCACCGCAATCGGTGGGCGCGATTACGTGAGCGCTACCAATGTGGTGACACTGCTCTCGGGTGAAACCAATAAAGCGCTTTCGCTCACGCTCGTGCGGGACAACAAAGCGGAAGGTGAAGAAAGGTTCGCCGTCTCGCTGAGCGATGCCCAGGGCGCGACTCTGGGTTCTACGTCAAACGCCGTGGTGCGGATCGTTGATGATGCGCCCGGTGCGCCCGACCCGGAGTTCGTGGCTTCCGCGGGCTATGCTCCAGCTTTTGCCGTCGAAGCGGGCGGAAGCTTTCTGGCCATTCCCTTCAACGTTGTGCGATGCCTGGCGAACGGCAGGTTAGACTCCACTTTCCATCCGCCACCGGACCCGATCTATTATTATCGCGCTCTGGCAGTGCAACAGGATGAAAAAATCCTCCTCTCCAACACTAGCGGATCTCCCGGGCTGGTCCGCCTGAACTCGGACGGCTCATTGGATTCAGGCTTCGCTTTCACGTCTCCGGACTGCACTGCCCCGGATATCATCCGCATACAAACCGACGGCAAGCTGCTCATCGCAGGTCACATTTACTTCCGAGGTATGAGCCGCCTCAATTTGGACGGAAGTATCGATCCGAGTTTCAATGCCGGCCCTTTGATGAGAAGTCCGGTTTCTGCGATGCTAGTGCAACCGGACAATAAGATACTGTGTTTCGGGCGTATTGAAACTAACGGGGACGTCCATCCCGCATTGGTTCGCCTCAATTCAGATGGGGCACTGGATCCAGAGTTCAACGCGCAGCAGTTTCTTGACGACGACTCAGTCAGCCAAGTCGCACTGCAAACGGACGGTAAGGTGCTGGCAGCGGGACGATTTACGCTGCCCGACGGGGGCATGCGCTACGCCATTTTACGATTCTTGCCCGATGGCAGGAAGGACTCCGATTTCTTGGTGACGAACGCCTGGCCGGAAATCCACGGGTTGGTGGTGCAGCCAGGAGGGAAGATTCTCGTGGGAACAGGTATTCCGGGCTTGGTCGTTCGCCTCAATCCGAACGGCACCACAGACCCAACATTCGACACCGGCCTGGGAGCGACGGATGCAGGTGGGGTTGGTTCCATTGGCGCACTGGGATTGCAGCCGGATGGCGGCCTGTTGGTGAGCGGTGGGTTTTCGCAAATGAATGGAGTCGATTGTCCCGGTTTGGCTCGTCTTCAAAATGACAGCCAAAGCGCCCCCGGAGAAATCAGCCTGGTTTTACAGACTAATGCGCTTAGCGAAACCGGCGAGTTCGTGCTAGCCGTGACCCGTACCGGCGGCAGCAACGGCGTCGTGGTTGTGCCGTTCTCTACGGTAGACGGAACGGCAAAAGAGGGTGCAGATTATGTGGCTCAACGAGGCATCCTTACGTTTGCAGACGGTGACACAACGGCAAAAACCATCGCCATTCCTATTATAGCAGACGCGTTGCCGGAGGGTGATGAGACTTTCCAAGTCTATTTAGGAACGCCGGTTGGAGGTGCTGTTTGGGGAAAATCAACAAGTCTTGCCCTGACAATCACAGACGACGATGTGACCCTTCAGTTCGCGGAAGGTCAATTCCGCGTTTACGAGCAAGGCGTCAGTCAGACCTTGGTCGTGCAGCGCCTTGGGCAGATATCGACGGCTGTCACCGTAGACTATGCGACCATGGACGGCACCGCCCACGCCAGCTTTGATTATTTCGCGCAACAAGGCACGCTGCGCTTTCTTCCAGGTGAAACCAACAAGCTGATACAAGTGCCGATTATCGACGACCCAATTGCCGAGCCGGATGAAACGTTCACGGTGGTTTTGAGCAATCCGTCGACCGGCGCGATGCTCGGGGCGGTTTCGTCGGCGACGGTGACTGTGGTGGACGACGACCACTCGGGGATGTTAGACCCCACATTCGATACTGGGTCGGGCTTTTGCGACAGCTCAATCTACGGTTCGTCTGGGTTGTATGCGATCGCTCTTCAACATGATGGGAGACTGTTGGTTGGGGGCGATTTCCAGTTTTACTCCGGCCAGCCTTGCGATGGGCTGTTGAGGTTTTTGCCTGACGGCACGATCGATTCCGGGTTCAGCGCGAGCTCCGATTGGGGCATGGAAAGGCCTGCCGTGAGGCAAATTGGTTTACAGGCGGATGGCAAAGCCGTCATCGCCACTCGATTGGTCTATAATCCAGATTCCTACGTCCGTCTCCTCACGAACGGTTTGCCCGATCCCACGTTTGGACCCGTTAGATTGAATTCATCAATCGCGGCGCAGAGCAACGGCAGGATTCTGGCTCTCCACGTATTGGACGACGATCGGATTGTGATTGCCGGTGCATTCAAGACGGTAAACAGCGTGGAGCGTTACAACGTAGCCAGACTTAATCCGGATGGAAGCTTGGACAGCTCGTTTGTTCCGCCCTTGGGATCAGCCACCGCCTGGGCCGAGTCGATCACCTGCATGGCTGTGGATGCAAATGGAAAGGTATTAGTCGGTGGGATTTTCACAGTAACGAACACAGTGCCGTCGTTCGGGCTGGCCCGCCTGAACACAAACGGCTCCCTGGATTCCAGCTTCGACCCGGGTACCGGCTTAGCAGACGCGAGTGGCATTTCCAGTTACTTCTCAGGCATCGCACCTAACGCACTGGCGGTGCAGCCCGATGGTTGTATTCTTGTGGGCGGTAGCTTCATGCAAATCAACGGCACGATGCGGACCAATATCGCCCGACTGAAACCGGATGGCACTGTTGATCAAGAATTCAAGGCAGCGGTAGGGTGGGGCGATATGCCTGGGCTGGCCAGCGTGTGGACAATTGCGCTTCAACCTGACAAGAAGATCTTAATTGGGGGCCTGTTCGGGGATCTTAACGGCGAACCTCGATACGGGCTCGGTCGGCTAAACGTCGACGGATCGCTCGACGCAACCTTTACCTCCGGAGATCCGAACTTCGGCATTCCGACCATCCGTGCCATCGAGCCCGACGCTCAGAGAGGAATACTGGTGGCAGGTAGCTTTTCCGGCATAGCAGGAGTTCGCCGCTGTAACCTTGCTCGAATCCGGACCTCAGGATCGCTTACTCCCGATGGCCGCTCGTGGTTAACGTCGCTGAACAGGGACGTGACTGGAAACGTAAAACTTTGCTTTGTTGCGGCGCCGGGCTTGCATTACGGGGTTGAGGCGAGCTCGGACCTCAATCTATGGATTCCCTTGGGAACCGCAACTGAACTGAGCGATGGGTGTTTCGAGTTCGAGGATCCGACCACAGGGCCACAAATTCGGTTTTATCGAGTGATCTCACCCTAAGTTCAGCCAGATGAGATATTTAAGCCGCCGTAGTGGATAACCGGGAGCAAGGCCGAACCCTGGAGAACGGCGGTTCGGGACTTGGTCCGGCTTTGTCCGGCGAAACCCAGCAAGCAGCCAGTTCCACTGCCATGACCTGGATTCTTGATGAGGGGAATCGCCAGCAAATAGCGCACGACTGATTAGACGAAAACCCATTGAGTTCGAGACCGATATGAAAACGGGAGTTCGGATCGTATCACTAGCCCTTGTGCTGACGGGCTGCGTGACCGAGTCGCCAAAGGGGCAAGCCGAGTTGCTGCACTTTCTCACCGATGGCCAGACCACGAGGCAGGATGTTATCGTCACCCTGGGTCAGCCCTCTGCCCGATTTGAGAAGGAAAAGGTTTTCACATACCGCCTCGGCTACGAGCCGAAAACCCGCGGCTATTACATTGTGGAGCGTGAACCTCCGAACGAAGCTGGCTGGTCCACCTGGTGCCGCGCCAAACATAGTCTCGTGCTTGTGTTTGACGATGCGGGCCTTCTTCGCAAGCACTCACTGGTGGAGGTCAACCAGTGAAGCCCGGTCCTGCACTTGGCTCCGCAGCTGTTGCTGGAGTCGCACTCCTGATGTTCGTTCCCGGCTGCGTTATCATTCCCACCGCGGAATTCGATTCCGGCAGGGCGCGCGTTAACTTCAACAAACAAAGCCCGGCCCAACTTCGGCCGGGAGTGACGACGATGGAAGACGTCTTGTTAAGGTTCGGCGAACCAGACGCGGTGTCATCGGACGAACGCAAGCTGGCCTATCGCTCGGAAAAGGTGGTCGGGGTCTGGATCCTCGGCGGCGGCTCTGGCGGCGAGATGGACGAGACCATTACAAAAGACCGCTATCTGCTGGTGGAATTCGATGAAAACGCCGTGGTTCGAAACCGGAAACTTTCCGCCCAGCGTTTCTTTCCAGTGACCCCTGACATGATGTTCGAAACGAAGGGCCAAGCGGACGCGAGTCCGGGTTCGATGGACGAATCAGCGACGATCAGTGGCCAGATCTTTTGGTTTCCAAACACGGAAGGCTTCAAGAAGTTTTCGCTCGAGCCGGGACATTACTCGCGTGGATACCTGGCTCTGACGGCCAGCGCTCTGCAATTTCGAGACCTCGCGCAACTCGGCAACACCCCGCCGCAATGGCTGCTACCTTACGAAATGCTGACTGAATGCCGGATCGCGAAGTTTGGCTGGGGCCGCCGCGTGGTCATTCGAACGCGGGACAACCAGGTTCACTCCTTCAATTTCATGCGCGGCGCATTCGACGACAAAAAGAAGAGCGAAGCCGCCGGCCGCTTCATTCAAACCCAAATCGACAGTGGTGAACCAAGGCCTCAAATCCGGATTGAGACACGGCTACGGTGATGGTTTTACCTTTGACTCCTGCACCTGGACCAATAGAACTACTTTTTAACGTAAGTCATTATGATTAATGTCACACGCCGATTTATATTTACTATTATTAAGCGGTGGCGAGAGTTAGCTTAGTTGGACAACGGCGGTTCGGATTTCCGCTGTGCGGAGAAAGGCTCCAACGGGAGAAAGCTCTGGGCCGGAATGATGGATCAAGCTCCGGAACGTGGTGGGCCGACATCACCACTCGGCGTGAGGGGAAATCGGCATCTACGGCGCATGCTGGTATGGGAAAGGTCAGCTTTTTGAAACGCGATGAAACGGAGAAAGAGACTTAAATCTGTGATTACCGCAGCTTGCATAACCGTAGCTAGTTGCGTCGCCTTTGGCCAAACTACTTCGATTCTGGTCGATCCGAATCTGGAAGGAGTCGTTCGAATAGCGCTCAACAAACCCGAAGGGAATCTGAGTGCGGCGGATCTACTCAGTTTGACCAGCCTGTCTGCTATTAACCGCGGAGTCGTGAGTCTCGTCGGTTTAGAAGCGGCTCGCCATCTGCAGAGCCTTGATTTGACAGCTAACGGCATTACCAACATAGCCCCCCTGGCAAACTTGCCGGAACTGGTCGATTTGAACCTTTGCTCCAACCCCATCCGGGATCATGGACCGTTGGCGACCCTAACCAGGCTGCGCAAACTGGATCTCTCGGGCAATCGCCTTAAACAAATTGGAGCCGTGGCAAGCCTGACCTCGCTTACCAGTCTCGTGCTGGTTTACAACCACGTGAGCGACTTCTCGCCGCTGGTCGGGCTGACGAATTTGGTCGCTCTGGACCTCCGCTATAATTTGGTTAACGACTTGGCGCCACTCAAGGCTTTGTGCAATCTGCGCGACCTCGGATTGGGTGACACGGGGCTCTCGGATGCGACCAGCCTCCTTGAGTTCACCAACCTATACCGGCTGGATCTCTCAAGCCGGCTGGATTTCTCACGCAACCAGATCAGCAACCCGGTGCCACTGCTGAATCTTCCTGCCTTGAGGGAACTGGACTTGAGTGCCAATCCGCTCTCGCAGCCTGCCATTCTGGCACAGTTCACTAACCTGACGAGCCTGGCGGTGGGACGCGTTGGAATAACTAACCTGCTCCCACTGGCTGGACTGAGACAATTGCTGAGTCTTGATGTCGGGGACAACGGGCTTACAGACCTCTACCCGCTGGGCGCCCTGACCAACCTGGTTTATCTGGCCGTAAATAAGAACCGAATCACGAACGTCTCTCAGCTAGCACCAATGACGAAACTTGAGGAACTCTTCGCTGAGTCCTGCGCCCTGTCGGACTTGAACTTCGTCCGGGATCTGCCTCGCCTTAAGGTTCTGGACGTAAATTGCAACCGGTTAACTGAGTTGAAGCCGTTGACTTGTCTGACCAACTTAACCCGCTTCGAAGGGGCGATGAACCTTCTGACAAACCTCGCTGGCCTGGAGGAGTGGCCAAAACTCAGCTTTGTCGCCGTCACCGGTAATCTCCTGGATTTCGGAACCGGTTCCGAGGCCGCGAACGTTATCCAAACGCTCACCAACCGAGGGGTGACCGTGTATTTCGAGCCACAGGCGCGGGTGCCGGCACTTTTCATTCGCACCAACTGGTTGGTCGTGGCGGGACAGCGAACTTCCCTACCATTCTCTTTGGAGTTTGGTGACTCGTGGGTGACTCCTCCCGTTTGTGCCGCCACTTCCTCTAACCCTTCGTCCGTGCCGCAGACAAATCTGGTCCTGAATGCGCTGCCTGACTATTACTCATGGAATCTCTCGGTCACTCCGCTTAAGGACCAGGCCGGCTTGGTGACAGTGACCCTGAGCGCAACCAACTACGCAGGGCTGGGCACCAATGTGACGATCCAGTTGGAGGCGGTCCCTCCACGTCCTTTTGATGGTAGGCAGCTCGATTCTCAAGGACTCGTGTGGACAACGGCTGGGACTCCACCCTGGTTCAACCAAACCTTGATCACCCACGACGGCAATGGCGCAGCGCAGAGCGGTGCCACAAACTCGGTAATCCAAACCGGGGTAAAGGGTCCAGGGCTGCTCAGTTTTTGGTGGTTTTTCGTGTCCGAGCCACTTGGCTATTACGGCCAGTTCGTGGCAACCTCATCAGACGGCACCGACGTCGCTTCTGAGATTCTGTACTCCACGGGTGATTGGTGCCATGGGCAGTTCCGGCTGCCGCCAGGCGAGTGGATTCTACAGTGGCGCCCCTTCCAGGATTACTGGTTTGCTTATGGAAGTTCGAATACCCTCTGGCTGGAGGAGGTGTCTTTCGTTCCTGGCGAAATCCCATGTCGTCTGGAGCCGGCTTCGGAAGGAAACCACCCCGATGACGGAAGCTTCTGGATGAATTTGGAAGGTGCCGTCGACCAGGCTTATGATGTTGAAGTCTCGAGCGATCTCCAGCATTGGACCACGCTCACCCGAGTCACCTGTTACGGTTTTCGTGGGCAGTTCGGTGACTGGAACTCCGGAGCGGCTGCCCGTTTCTATCGAGCGAAACCAGTCGTATCAATGGATGCTCAGAGGCCGGCACGGAGTGAATCGATTTTCTCCTGTGAGCACGTGATAGTCACTGGCACGCTGAGAGATCCCCAAGACAAATGGCAAGGCCATCCCTCAGCAAGACCGTATGCAGCGCCCGCGGAAATTCGCCCGTTTTAGTGTTGTAAGAATCGTCTCCCGACTGCGTGAGCGCGCCAACTTGTTTGGCGAGTTCGGAACGGTACTAGGCCAGGAGCATGACCCAAACGACAAGCCTGTGTATATCGTGGACGTGTATAGAGCTGAGCTGCTCTTTCCGAAGAAACCCAGTTCCCTGTCTGAGGAGGTTGAGCGGAAACTGTTCGGGGAACATGAGCTTCTTGCTACCACCGAGGTGGACGGCTTCTACGGTAAGAGTGAACCGGTTGCCGCTGCACGCCGAGGATTGGCTCGAGCCATCCAGTGGAGCCAATTGTATGTCTGCGTACTGGACTACTCAAATCTGCATTGCCCTTCATGTGCCGAGGGCATCCACTTTTCTGAGAACCGGCTCGTTGAAGGCTTGCCCAAGCGGTATGTGACCGATTTGAACGAGCACCCGACTGGCAACATAGATCGGACCTGGTCCTATGTCATGGCCTTCAACCGTGGGTTAGTGCGCTACCTGGCGGCTACTGCCTCGGAGCGGCGCCGGTTGCTGCGACATTTTAATCAGAACCCGCCGCTCAAGCCAATCAGCGGTTTTCCGAGGCCCAGGGTCAGACCAAATCCCAAATTGTCCACGTTGGTTGAAACGCTTGAGTATGGGGAATTGGCACTAGTCGCAGCGAGGGGACTTACCAAATACGGCCTGGAGGGATTGAGCGCGATGATGCGCGCCTCCGCCAATCCGGATCCCTTCGTCAAGCATGCCATCATAAGCGTGGTCCGACAAAGTGCCGACTCCGTGCGCAAGGTCGCCCCGCAAAGTCGGTCGGAACAAACGAGAAAAGCACTGGTTCGAATGCTTGTCCGTTACCTTCAGGATGAACATTGGGACATTCGCGCGGCCGCAGTTGGGGCATTGCATGAGTTTAAGGCCGAGCCGAAGTTGGTGGTTCCGGCACTGATGAAACTGCTGCGTGACCCCGAACCTGGGCCTCGCGACCTGGCCGTGTTGGCCCTGAACTATTACGGTCCGAAAGCTAAGCGTGCTCTCCGCAGCCTCAGAGAATATTGCAAGACCGTACACGAGTCTGAGCGCTCCATGGTGCAATACGCCATCAGGCAAATCGAAACCGGAAAAACAGATGGCGTTGCAGGATGACATTCCTTTGCACAGTCACCCGCGGCTATGGTCTGCGGGGCAGAATCTTCAAATTCAAAGGGTCGGGATTGAAAGTGGATCTGCTGCTGCATTTCGACTCTTTCGTGAGGGAAATGATCCGTCGCAGTCGGGTCAAAAACCAATGGCTTCCACTACAACAGGAAGGCAGTTGTGCGTGCACACCAAGTCACCCCGGACTGCCATTTCAAATCCCACCGATAGATTGAACATGCCGTCCAAGAACGCGGTCACTGCTCCGGCGCATGTCGGTGTTCTTTTCGTTCGGCGGACCAAACCCAATGAGCTTTCTCGATAAATTCCGAAAACCTAAACCGGCGCCACTGAAACCAGAGGTGAGTTTGTCTCAGATCTGCTGGAGCATCGCCTACATCATTCTGCCGCGCTACGCGTTTAACGAATGTGACAGATTTGTCAGCATATGCTTGGGCCTTACTGCGACGGCCGAAGAATGGAAGCACGAGGGGCGTGATAAGGACCCCGCCGGAGTGTATTTGCTTTATGAGGGATGTAAGCTCCACAACGTTCAGCCGAAAGGCGAAGACGAATTCGGGTTCCGCGTGCATTTGGGAGAGGACGAGGCGCATGACTACTTCCTTTTGGCATATCCCACGCCGCCACCTGTTGACTTGTCGCATCTTAACCCAGCGGAGCTATCCCCGCGGGATTATCCTCTGCTTGCTCCATACTTCTCCGTTGTCATGCGCCATTGCGAGAGCAAGGCGGTCATGTATTACACGCTTGGCCAGTCGCCCGTTGGCGGTACGACCGTGCGCTCGGTCACCGCGGATGGCACTCAGTGCAATCATGGGCCGGGACCGAAGCCCGACATCGGTGCTTTTCTCACATTTCTTCATAACACGAAAGGGCAGTTGCGAACACATGGGTCTTGGAAGTGACACAAGATCACCACGATCACCGCTCCATTGTCCTGTAGGGCCAAGCCCGCCCTTACAACCAGTCGAAAGATAATGTCGCTGCTCGCCATCCTGTGGACTGAATTCGCGGTTGCACGGCCACTGCTTTCACTACGGCGTTGGCGCCGATTACCAGGGCTGACACCGTATCGACCGAGGCGTCTGGATTCAAGACCGCTGCATGCGAGTCAGTAGGTGTTGGCTCGCCGCAGGGAGCGATCACACGTACTGAACCGGCAAATCCAGCCGCTCACCTCGGGTTGCAGGCGGCGTGGCAACGTTATACGGGCCGTTCATCTTGCGACTGGGTATGAGGGTTGCTCGACGATGTAATGGCTCCGCGCATCAAACGGAATCATCATGGTGTCCGCAACCAATGAAAATGGAACATCACACATAACCAGCAATCCGAATGGTCCATCCAGATGCCTTCCATCGTACTGAACGCCCCGGTAAAACCGGCTGACTCCCGGTGATAGAACGGTGGCTCCATCGGGTAACTGTGAGTGGGAGACGATCGTTCCGCACCCCTGCATCAAGATCAACAACAAGAGACTGCTTTTGCGAACAACCTGGCTCGGTGTGGCGATCCATGACGCCATTACCCGGGCCAACCGAGTACCAGCCTTCCACCAAGGCTCCGTTAAGTTTAATAAATGCGAATTCATTCAGTTAACCTTCCAGTTACTCTCTTGGATGTCCGGTGACGGGTGGTCCTGCCGTGCCGTGCTGAAACTGAGCGATCCTATAATCGCTCTACACACTCCTGCGACGGATCGCAGCAATTTCCCTCACGAAAGTTTGGGCAATCTAACTCTGTGGACTTTGCTCCTCCTGGACGTCCCGAAACAGCCAGGCGCCCGGGAAGGATGTCTTGCTTTCTATCGATGGCACGGTATTGGAACTGACCTTGTATTGCTCGCCGTTGTGCAAAACATGATAATCGGCTCAGTCTTGCACTTCTCCACGCCAAGGTCCTTAATTGTACTGCCGTCTCAGCGGTAGCGTTCGAGCCATTGCGGTAGCTGCTGGAGGTCTTATGTCGGATGTCACACAGATTCTTGTGGCGCTGGAGCAGGGCGAAAACCGAGCAGCGGAGGAATTGCTTCCCTTGGTTTACGATGAACTGCGCCGACTGGCAGCGTGGCACCTGGCGAATGAACGGCCCGGGCAAACCTTGCAACCCACCGCTCTGGTGCACGAAGCTTATCTTCGGCTCGTGGGCAAGGACGACCCGCATTGGCAGGGACAGCGCCACTTCTTCGGCGCTGCAGCGGAAGCCATGCGGCGCATTCTCATCGAAAACGCTCGCCGCAAACGCCGCCTGAAACGCGGCGGACACCTGGAGCGTGTCGAGTTGGAGGAGACGAACATTCCGTCGCCCATGCCGGATGAGGATTTACTGGCCTTGGACGAGGCGCTTAACGGGCTGGAGACGGTTGACGCTCGGGCGGCCGAACTGGTGAAGCTTTGTTTCTTCGTCGGGCTTACGCAGGAGCAGGCGGCGAAACATTTGGGGATTTCGGTCAGCACGGTTGAGCGCACATGGGCCTTTGCTCGCGCGTGGTTGTTTCGCGAAATCCAGAAGGACCGCCGTCCGCCGGTTTAGGGCGGGGGCTTTTCTTGAAGGGAAATCCCCACAAACGGCGCATTCCTAGCTGAAGTCCGATGCTCGCAGGAGCGTAGCCATGAGTGCAGTAGAACGGATCAAACAAATCTTCTCCCAAGCGTTGGAAAAAGCGGCTGGGCCAGAACGCGACGCCTTTTTGACCGAAGTCTGCCAAGGCGATTCGGAATTGCGAAGTCAGGTTCAATCACTGCTGCTCGCCGATGATCAAGCCGGAGCGTTTCTTGGGAAAACCATGCTAGTACCTCCATCCGATTTCATGATTGAGCCCTCGGGCACGATGATTGGCCGCTATAAGCTCCTTCAACGGATTGGTGAAGGCGGCTTTGGCGTTGTCTATATGGCCGAACAAATCGAGCCGGTGCAGCGCAAGGTGGCGCTCAAGGTTATTAAAGCGGGCATGGATACGCGGGAAGTCGTTGCGCGATTTGAGGCGGAGCGACAGGCACTGGCGTTGATGGACCATCCGAACATCGCCCGCGTGCTGGAGGCCGGCGCGACCGAGGCCGGCCGGCCGTACTTCGTGATGGAATTGGTCAACGGCATTCCGATCACGGATTACTGCGATCGAGAGCAGCTCTCCACCAACGAGCGCTTGCACCTGTTCATGAAAGTTTGCCACGCCGTGCAGCACGCTCATCAGAAGGGGATCATCCACCGGGACCTGAAACCGAACAACGTGCTGGTCACGCTGCACGACGGGGAGCCAGTGCCCAAAGTAATTGACTTCGGAGTGGCCAAGGCGCTGGGACAGAAGCTGACGGAAAAGACGCTTTTCACTCCGTTTCAGCACATGATTGGCACGCCTGCCTACATGAGTCCGGAGCAGGCAGAGTTGAGTGGACTGGATATCGACACGCGCTCGGATATCTATTCCTTGGGCGTCCTGCTCTACGAACTGCTGACGGGCGTGACGCCGTTTGACCCCGAGACGTTGCGCCAGGCTGCGCTGGACGAAATCCGGCGGATGATTCGAGAAACCGAACCTCCAAAACCATCAACACGCTTGCGAACACTCGGCGACAAAATCTCGGACGTGGCCACGCGCCGGCAAACCGAACCAGCGGCGCTACGCAAACTGGTGCAAGGCGACCTCGACTGGATTGTGATGAAGTGTCTCGAAAAAAATCGCCGACGCCGATATGAAACGCCCGACGCCCTCTGTCAGGACTTGCATCGGCACTTAAATGTGCAGCCGGTGATGGCGATCCCGCCAAGCTTTGGTTACTTGTTCACCCGATTCGTCCGGCGGCATCGAGCGACCGTCAGTGTCGGGGTAGCACTGGCGTTCACGGTGCTGTGTGGCACAGGCGTCAGTGTCTGGCAGGCGGCCCGCGCGCATCACCAGGCAGACGTGGCGGAGTCACGCCGCGGCGAAGCCGAGGCGAACCGCTTGGCGGCGGCCGACGCTCAGAGCCGGGCAGAACGTTCAGCCAAGGAGGTGTCGCGTCAATTGGCGCGCCAATACGTGGATAATGGTGCGCAACGATTGGATGAAGGGGATCGCTTCGCCTCGCTTGTCTGGTTCACGGAAGCCCTTCGGCTGGACCAGGGTGATGCTGATGCTGAAACCATCCACCGGTTGCGCATCGGCTCGGTGCTACGGCAATGTCCCAGGCTCGTTCAATCATTCCTTCACCGGGAGATCGTGGTGTCTGTGGATTTCACTCCGGATGGTCGACACCTCGTAACCGCCGGCGGTGACAACACCGCGCGTGTGTGGGATGTCGAGACCGGGATGGCCGGTCCCGTGCTTCCCCATTCCCAGTTGGTAACGCGCGCGAGTTTCAGTCCCGACGGCGGACGAATTGTCACCGCCAGTTATGACGCCACGGCACGCATCTGGGACGCAACCACTGGCGTGGAATTGACGCCTCCCATGGAGCACTCGAAGGGGGTGCTCCAGGCCGCATTCGCGCCGGATGGGCGACGAGTCGTTACCGCGGGTTTTGACAAGACCGCGCGAGTCTGGGACGCAGGCACAGGCAAACCGGTCACACCGCCACTCCGCCATGATGATCGTGTTTGGCCCGCTGTCTTTAGCCCGGATGGTCGTTTTGTCGCTACCGGCAGCGATGATGGAACGGCCTGCGTCTGGGATGCAGAGACCGGCCAGCTTGTCATACCGCCGCTGCATCATGCGGGCACGGTGTGGTGGATCGCTTTCAGTCCGGACGGTCAGTTGGTGGCCACTGCCTGCGAAGACGGTAAGGTGCGAATCTGGAACGCTCGTACCGGCGCATTGGCCTCACCGCTGTTACCCCACGGCGAAGCGGTTACTTATGTGGCGTTCAGTCCGAATGGCAAACGCCTGGTGACTGCCTCTGGCGAGTCCATTTTCGCAATTGGCGGCTTCAAGAATTGCCGAGGCGAAGCGCGCGTATGGGAGGTGGCCAACGGAAAGCCGGCGACTCCACCCATGCAACATCGCCTGAGCGTATTTTACGCGGCGTTTAGCCCCGATGGTCGCCGCATCATCACCGCCAGCCATGACAAAACCGCACGCGTCTGGGATGCGGAGACGGGCCGGCAACTGACCCCCACGTTCCTCCACAACGGGGATGTTTTTCGTGCCGCCTTCAGTCCGGATGGGCGGCTGGTGGCTACCGCCAGTTTCGACGGAATCGTCCGAGTTTGGGACATCGGCGACGCCACCCGAAATCCAATGCCGTTAAGGGACTCAAGGTTCGCCGGACGATTTACCTTCAGTCCCAGTGGCACACTCGTTCTGGGCAAATACATCGGCAACGGTGCTCGTGTCTGGAACGCCCTGACTGGATTGCCCGCGACCCCGCCATTGCATGACACCAATTTGTATCACGTGGCGTTTAGCAGCGATGAGCGATGGGTGGCGACGGCCGGTGTCGATAACACCGCGCGAATTTGGGATACGCGTAATGGCGCAGCCGCAGCACCGCCCCTCGTGCATGGAGGAGAAGTCTTTTGGGCTGAATTCAGTCCTGACGCACGACGAGTTGTGACCGCCAGCAAGGATCAAACTGCTCGGGTGTGGGATAGTCGCAGCGGTGCCGAGCTACTCCGGTTGGGGCACGCCAGCAATGTGCTTTGCGCAACTTTCAGTCGCGACGGCCGCCGGATTGCCACCACTAGCGAAGACAAGACCGCTCGGGTCTGGGATGCTGAAACGGGCGCGCCGGTTACTCCTCCAATGGCTCACGCCTGCGGAGTGCTACTCGCTGTGTTCAATACATCTGGCAGCCGCCTGGCGACTGCGAGCTGGGACGGGAACGCCCGAATTTGGGACGCAAACACGGGAGCGCCCATAACACCTGCAATGAAACAAAGCGGAAGGTTTATATTCCTCAACGGAATCCAGGCCATGTCCTTCGGTCCCGATGGGCGTCG
>Ga0210409_10004145_pt1 | contig 15773 bp, 13 predicted proteins | sample IncBWH17MmetaG_FD_161649 | JGI IMG/M metagenome (GOLD analysis project Ga0210409, IMG submission 161649) | Forest soil microbial communities from Barre Woods Harvard Forest LTER site, Petersham, Massachusetts, United States - Inc-BW-H-17-M | ecosystem: Environmental > Terrestrial > Soil >...
AGTCTGTGGGGTGCCTGATGACCGAGCGGACGGCGATCGGCGTAGAGGGGGCGTGAAGCGGATGCAGGCTATCGCGTGGAACTGCAGGAACCAGTCGCTTTGATGCGAAGGGAGAAGTCCAAGCGGCGAAAACCGCGAGGCGAGCGTACCGATGCGGAGCACTGGGACGGACCGACTCGTAGGAGCGAGGAAGGCTCGTAATGGGGCTGGAGCGAAGGGGTCGGGTCAAGTGGTCGCATGACCGAAGCAACTGGAAACAGGAGGACCTCGATGCGTGCGACAGACAAGCCGTTCAACATCGATAAGAAGCTGGTGTAGGAGGCGTACAAAGCGGTTAAATCCAAGGGAGGAGCGGCCGGGGTGGACGGGCAGACGATCGAGCAGTTCGAAGCCGACTTGAAGAGCAATCTCTACAAGATCTGGAACCGAATGAGCTCGGGAAGCTACTTTCCTCCGCCGGTGCGCGCCGTCTCCATTCCCAAAAAGTCTGGAGGACAAAGGATTTTGGGTGTGCCCACCGTAGCTGATCGCGTGGCACAGATGGTAGTTAAACAAGTCATTGAGCCGATTCTGGACCCCGTGTTTCTGGCAGACTCCTAGGGTTACAGACCGAGGAAATCGGCACTCGACGCCGTAGGAGTTACGCGAGAGCGGTGCTGGAAGTACGACTGGGTGCTAGAGTTCGACATCAAAGGCCTGTTCGACAACATTGACCACAAACTCTTGCTACGAGCCATTCAAAAACACGTAACGTGTAAATGGGCGCTGCTGTACATCGAAAGATGGCTGAAAGCGCCAATGGTGCAGGAAGATGGAACCACAATTGAGCAAGATCGCGGCACACCTCAGGGTGGTGTGGTTAGCCCAATTTTGGCGAACGTTTTTCTCCACTACGCGTTCGATCTCTGGATGGCGCGGACACACCCGGACCTCCGTGGTGTCGGTATGCGGACGACGGACTGGTGCACTGCCCTAACGAGCAAGAAGCACAGGCGCTCAAGTCTGAGCTTCAAGCTCGTCTGGCGGAGTGCCGCCTGGAGATGCATCCGACGAAAACCAAAATCGTCTACTGCAAGGACAAGAAGCGCAAAGGCATGTACCCGAACGTCAAATTTGACTTTCTTGGGTACTGCTTTCGGCCTCGTCTGGTGAGACGTTTCCGGGATAACTCGTTATTCTGCGGATTTAATCCCGCAGTTAGCTCCTCGGCAATGAAAGCCATGCGGTCGACGATTCGGGGATTGAAACTTCGTCATCAAACACAGCTGTCGTTGCAGGCCATTGCCCGCCAGCTCAACCCGCTCCTGCGGGGTTGGATCGAGTACTACGGGCGATACGCCCCATCGGCGCTGTACCCCTTACTGCGGCACGTCAATCAGACGCTCGTAGCCTGGGCGATGCGAAAGTTCAAGCGCTTTAAAGACCATCAGGTCCGGGCGAGCCAGTTTCTACAACGGCTTGCCGCGGAACGAAGGGCTCTCTTCGTACACTGGGATATCGGCATGACTGGAGTGTTTGCTTGATGGGAGCCGGATGCGCCGAGAGGTTCATGTCCGGTTCTGCGAGAGGCTCGGGGTGCGACTCCCCGGGCCTACTCTCCCGCATATCAGCGGGAAGAACAGTCTCGGGCACTGCATGGTACGGCGCAAAACGATCCGCAAACGCATACGAGGCAAGTTGCGAAGGATCCAGCAGCAGCTTCGGATGCGCATGCACGATCCGCGGTACCGGGAAACCTCGCAAGCCTGGGGGCGTTCCGTGACCGGGTGCTGGCGCTATGGTGGCGTACTCTCCGCCGCCGGAGCCAGAAACACCGGATCTCGTGGACGCGTACTCTTGCCTTGGCTCAGCGCTGGCTTCCGCAACCGAGCACGCTTCATCCCTTTCCGGATGCACGCTTTGCCGCCATTCATCTGCGATAAGAACCGGATGCGCTAAGGAGCGCTCGTCCGGGTCCGAGGAGGTGGTCGTGAGTAATCACGATCCCTACTCCCATCACCAACTATCCGATCGAGATGCTGCCAACTCTCTGGCTATCATTGACTTGCCCTCGCATCCCGCCTAACATACCTCGACTCCGTGATTGGCCAAACCATCTCGCGTTACCGCATTGTCCAAAAGCTGGGCGGCGGCGGCATGGGGGTCGTTTACAAGGCTGAGGACACGGAGTTAGGTCGTTTCGTCGCGCTCAAGTTTTTGCCGGATGAGCTTTCCCTAGATCCCCAGGCATTGGAACGTTTCCGGCGTGAAGCCCGTGCCGCGTCCGCTCTCAACCATCCCAACATCTGCACCATTTACGACATCGGCAAGGGTGACGAGCAGTCGTACATCGCGATGGAGTTTCTGGATGGCATGACGCTGAAGCATCGCATCGGCGGCCGGCCAATGGATGTGGACACTCTGCTGTCGCTCGCTATTGAGATTGCCGACGCCTTGGATGCCGCCCACTCTAAGGGAATTGTCCACCGCGACATCAAGCCGGCCAACATTTTTGTGACGGATCGTGAACACGCCAAAATCCTCGACTTTGGGCTGGCCAAAGTGGCCAACAGCTCGAGTGCCTCTGTGGATGTAACCCAGACCGGTGCACCCGTCGCTGACTTGACCAGCCCAGGGACCACAGTCGGCACGGTCGCTTACATGTCGCCCGAGCAAGCCCGTGGCAAGTCACTTGACGCCCGGACCGATCTTTTTTCGTTCGGCGCGGTGCTCTATGAGATGGCGACCGGTGCGGTGCCTTTCTGTGGCGAAACGACGGCCGTAGTGTTTGATTGCATCCTCAACAAGGAACCGCTGGCGCCGGTCCGCTTGAACCCCAAGCTGCCCTCCAAGCTGGAAGAGATCATTAATAAGGCTATAGAGAAAGACCGCGATTTGCGTTACCAGCACGCTGCTGACATGCGCACAGACTTGAAGCGGCTAAGACGCGAAGTGGAGTCAAGTAAAGCGGCGGTGGCGGTTGCGGCGGGAGAGGAGGAGCCGGGGCGGCCCATTTCCGGCCGGGTGGAGTCCGCGGACAAACAGAGGATTGCGTCTTCCGCTGCACAACCAACTGCAGTGTCGCCGACCGCCCGGTGGAAGATCCTTCTGTCCGTGGCTGTGCTTGTGCTCGTTGTGCTGGCCGGTGCAGCTTACTACTGGCGCTCGCGGCCGGCTGCGCCACTCACTGAAAAAGACGCAATCGTTCTCACTGACTTCGAGAACACCACCGGCGATGCCGTCTTCGATGATGCTCTGAAACAGGCGCTGAGCGTCGACCTGGGACAGTCACCATTCCTCAACATTCTGTCCGACCGCAGGGTGGGAGAGACTCTGCAGTTGATGGGGCGCTCGGCTAACGACCGCGTCACGCCCGATATGGCGCGGGAGATCTGTCTGCGCACCGGTACAAAGGCGCTACTCCGAGGTTCGATTTCCCGCTTAGGCAACCAGTACGTCGTGGGTCTTGAGGCGGTCAACTGCAGTACCGGCGACACGCTGGCAAAAGAACAGGCAGAAGCTCCCAGCAAAGAAGATGTCCTCAAGGCGCTCGATAAGGCTGCCTCCTCCATTAGAACCAGGCTGGGCGAGTCGCTAGCTTCGGTGCAGAGATTCGACGTCCCCATTGAGGCTACCACTTCATCCCTAGAGGCGCTGAAAACTTTCAGCATGGGCGTAAAGACGTCACGGCTGCAGGGAGATGCGGAGGGCATTTCTTTTTATCGCCGGGCGATCGAGCTGGATCCCAATTTCCCTATGGCCTATGCACTCTTAGGGTTGTCCTACGCCAACCTCCAGCAACCCAGCCGAGCGGCCGAAAATCTCAAGAAAGCTTATGAATTGAAAGATCGTGTGAGCGAGAAAGAGAAACTTCGGATCTCCGCAAACTACTTCTACGTCGTTACCGGAGAACTGGAGAAAGAAGCGCAAACCTACCAGCTTTGGGTCCAGAGCTATCCGCGCGATTCGGTACCTCACGGGAATCTGGGCGCGAACTACGCGGCCTTAGGGCAATATGAACAAGCCATCGCGGAAACTCGGATCGCTCTGGAACTGGAACCCAACCGGGTGACCAATTTCTCGAACCTGTCTCTCATGCAGATGGCCCTCAATCGTCTGGACGACGCCCAGGCTACATTCGACCACGCCAAAGGGATGAACTTGGACAGTGGCTCGATGCGATTGTTTACCTACTACCTGATGTTCCTGCGTGGAGACACGACCGGGATGCAGCGGCAACTTGACTGGGGCGCAGGCAAGCCGGGAGACGAAGATCCTTTACTTTCGGCCCAGTCGGATACGGAGGCGTATTACGGGCGATTGGCGAAGGCCAGAGACTTCTCCCGTCGTGCTGCCGACTCCGCACTCCGCGCGGATTCCAAAGAGACCGCTGCCCTGTGGCAGGTGAACGGCGCCTTGCGAGAGGCTGAATTTGGCAATGCGGCAGTCGCCCGCCAGAACGTCGCAGCCGCCCTGGCAACTTCCCCGGGACGTGATGTGAAGGTGTTGGCGAGCCTGGCGCTGTCGCGCTCCGGAGATACCGACCGTGCAAAGACTATTATCGATGAACTGGAAAAGACCAACCCTTTCAACACCGTGCTGAAAGTCTTTTGGCTGCCTACTCTGAAGGCGGCGATCGATTTGGCGAAAGGCAACTCCGCCGAGGCGCTCGTTTCCCTGGAAGCAGCCGCTCCCTGCGAGCAGGGACAGCCACCTCCTACCCAGTTCGGAACACTCTATCCCGCCTACCTGCGCGGGTACGCCTATCTGGCAGCGCACAACGGCACCGCTGCTGCCGCGGAATTCCAAAAGTTCGACAATCATCGCGGCCTGGTAGTCAACTTCCCGCTCGCTACCCTGGCGCGCGTCGGACTCGGGCGCGCTTACGCGCTCTCCGGCGAGAAGACGAAAGCAAAAGCCGCCTACCAGGACTTTCTTAATCTCTGGAAAGACGCCGACCCCGACATCCCCATCCTGAAGGAAGCCAAAGCGGAGTACGCGAAGTTGCAATAGCAGGAAAAGCGATTAACGCGTGGACGGTTGCGTGACGCGTTTTGGTCAACTGTTGAAATCAGGCCATTTCGCTCATTGAGAATTCCGGGAGACGGCGCAGCTCAGCTCCAGCCCAGCTCAACTCAGCGTCAACCCGGCTCAAAATCAGCTCCACCTCGAGCGCAACTCTAGCTCCAGCTCAGCACGCGAGCGAAGCGATCGACGCGTCTCAACGTCAAAGGCAACATCAACATCTCGTAGTCCAAACTGTTTACTACTTTGTCAAGCGCTCTGAGACCCCCGCTTTCCCTTCTCCCCCTAGTCAATTGGTAGTGGATCCGAAATACCTCGACGAGATCCGGGCAGGAGCCAAGCAGTTTTCGACTAAGCTCCTCTCTCGCAAGTCCAGCGTTGTCGAGTGTGCGATAAGAAACTTTAAGAACGGAAAAAACACCATCAAGCCTCGTACTCTCCGAAAGCTGATAAGGGCGATCCATGATTTGCAAAACAAAACGACAAAAATCTGAATTGAAGGTCGACTTGGCAGGCCGGCATCGGTGTCGTGCTCTAGGAGGTCGCCCGAGCCGTCCAACGGTGTCGAGGGAAGGCATAGACGTCCGAGTGCTGCCTTGAGTGTAAATCGGCGAACGCACTCCGCATCCGAGGCACTCGGCAGGCTGGGCCAGAACCGGTGAGGATTCGGAAATGCAGAACAGCTAAAACGCAAATCTCACGGCCAGCTGTCCGACACGAGGATTTACGGCTGTGCTACTTATGATCCCGAACGTCGGCGATGCGAAATTCGAGTCAGGGTTGCCGAACTGCGGATGGTTGAGGGAATTGTAAAGTTCGGCACGGAACGAAAGGCTACTTTTTTCATGGGACCAGTGCAGGTCTATCGCTTTTGAAATGGCGAGATCCAAATTGGCTTGTCCGGGGCCGTTCACAATGCCTGTTGCACTGTTACCAAAACCTGTTCCAATGCCATCGGCACCAATGATGGCTGGCTTGGCAAAACAGGTTTGATTGAAGTACTGATTAAGTTTTGACTTAACCGGCCCGCCCGTTACCAACTGACTTTTTGAACATGAGCCGCTCAGTTGTGCGCGATCTTCACTTATTCCAAAGACGTTGTTTGCATTCGTATCTGCGATCGTGAGGGCTGTGCCGGACTGGATCGTAGTTACAGCGGCTACATCCCAACCTCCAAGCATTATGTGTTGCCATCTACCGGATGGCGCAGGTAACGCCCAGGTCGTGCTGAACACAAATCGGTGTGTCCGGTCAAAACTAGCTCGTCCCCAGCGTTGACGGGGAGAGTTTTGGTCACCAAGCGTCAGTGCATTTCCTGACGACGTAGAGTTGATGTCCGCGCCATCGGTGTCCAAAGTCTTGGAGAAAGTATAGGAAGCCAAGAACTGTAGGCCGCGACTCAAGCGCTTCGTGAGGCTTACTTCCAGCCCCTTGGACCAAGAACTTCCCTCCGACTCGATCAGTTGCAGGGAGTCTGGCGGTATACCGACAATGGGAACTCTGAGGGGAATGTTGGCGACTGTATTCGTGCTTACTCCCCTCACCGGATTGTCATGTGACGCCGACAACGCCTGATTTAAAGAACGCTGACGAACCAGATGGGTACCGCGAGTGCCCACATAACCGACCTCCAACAACCAACCTGAATGCAATTCCGTTTGAAGATTAAGGGAATATTGCTGAATTGCGGAGGGCCGAAAATCTGGAGCAACGCCGTAGATGGTGGTGTTTGTGGTGGGTGAATACGCGGCGAACGAAGGAAATGACTCCGGTGTCGGAAAGGGCTGTTGGAAAGGAGCTTGAAATGTCGCATTCGCATTGGCCGCGCCGGCGATCAGGCGAAACTCAGAAAACGGAGCGCCAAAGATATTCTGATAAAAGGCTTGTCCTGTGGGTCGGGAATAATAAATGCCGTACCCACCTCTAAGAACCAGTCGACTTGATATAGGTAAGATCTGCCAAGCAAAACCTACGCGTGGAGCGATGGTGTTTTGTCCCACGGCATAGTTACCAAACTTGTTGTCGACGCGCGTTACACCCGCGGGGACAACGGCTGGGAAGTTGGAAGCCACGACATAACCATCAACGCTACCTGCCGCGGGAGGACTGGGGTCAGCCTTCGCGAAGTCGAAACTCGCATTTCTGCCAAGATTGTCCGCAAATTGGCCGAGACGCTCGTACCGAAGGCCGAAATTTAATGTCAGGGACTTGAGGACTCGGTAGTCATCTTGTGCAAATCCTGTGGCCTCCCAGACTCTGTATTCGCGAGTGGAAAGGCCGAAATCATCGAAGGAAGCGAAAACATTACTGAAGCCAGTTTCGTTGCCGGTTGCGCTGAGTCCCAACAGAAAATCGGGCCAACTGAGAAACCGCACGAGCGATCCCAGGCCGATGAGATCGACATTGTCTTGCAACCTAGTGATGCTGGCCCCGAAACGCAGCGTATGACCTTTCCGATCGAAGGAGAGGTCGTCACTTAACATAAAACTGTTCTGCGTGATGGTCCGCGGAAATCCGGATGCGATACTAACGGAACCGAGAATCTCCAAACTCGGCAACTGGTTGTTCCCGCTCATCTCGCCTTCTGAGACACCAATATCGGACCAGTTGAAGGAGGTCTTAGCCTGGGTTCTTGTCCGGGCCCGGAGATATCCGACGCGCGCCTCATTGAGCCAATTGCTGGGTAACGTGTAAGTGTGGGCGAGTGAGAAAACTCTAAATCCAGAATCGCCGGGACTCGGAAAGCCCGGAATGTTGCCGGTGGGATTCAACCCGTTGCCAGGAAAGGTAACCGTCTGATCGTCATCAGCAAAGAAGAAGCGAGCTGCCAGCTTGCTGTTTTGGCTAACGATGTAGTCAAGATTACTTGAGAATTGGTTTTCCTCAAAGTGGCAGGGATCCGAGAAGACCGAGAAGCCCCGGCTGGAGAAATCCTTCGAGGGGTCCACAGTTTGGGGAGTAGGAATCAGATAATTACCGTCAGGTCGTTTGAGATTGAGAAGAGTAAGAGCCGCGGGGCTGATGTTTGATCCATCGGGATTGACTGCTATACCTCCGAGTGCTCCTTTCATACCACCGAAGAGGCTTCCGAGCGCTGCTGCCGATCGATCATTGGTCAGAGGCGGCTCGATTAAACTTGCCGTGCACGCTGTCCTGGACTGACCCGCGGCGAGGCCATTTGTCTGGCGTGTTCCTTGATACGAACCGAAGAAGAACAACTGATGCTTACGGATTGGCCCCCCAAGCGCAAATCCGACCTGGTTCTGTTTGAGAATTGGGCGAGGTCGGCCAGTTTTGTTCAAGAAGAAATCATTTGCGTTGAGGAATTCGTTGCGCAAGAATTCAAAGACTGTTCCGTGAAAATTGTCGCCGCCCGTTTTTGTCACCAGGCTGACGTTTGCACCTCCGTAGCGGCCGAATCCAGCATCGTAGAGTGCAGTCTGAACCTTGAACTCTTGAACGCTGTCTGGATTGGGAATGGGAATCCCTCCGCTGCCAGATGCGCTCCCCTGCACATCGCTGACACTGATCCCATCCAGTTGGTAATTGTTGTCGTACGATCGCGCTCCGTGGACGTAAACGCCATCATTCGACGCCGCAATCTGCGACTGGGCGATCCCACCCAGCCCCAGTTCTCCGGCGTTATAGACACCAACGCTAACACCCGGAGAAAGACCGATTATTTGTGCGAAGTTCCTGGTTGCCAGTGGTAGGCCAGCAACTGCTCCCTCGTTCACGATCCGTCCGAGACCAGCGCTATCGGTTTGGAGCATCTGCGAGTTTGCGGAGACTTGGGAGCGTTCGACATGTGCAGCGAGCTGCAGCTGGAGTTCAAGGCGAAGGGTCTCGGTCACATAAACGTGTAGGTCCGAAATAATGAGAGTCTTGAAATCAGTCTTGCCTACCTGTAATCGATACATGCCAGGCGGCAAAAGTTGGATCGCGAACCACCCGCTTTCGTTAGAGGAGGTAGACTGCGTGACGCCCCCGGATTCTTTCGAGATTTGAACGGAAACGTTCGGAACTACCGCGCCTGAGGGGTCCAATACAATGCCAGTGACAGCTCCCGTTGCAGAGGTCTGGGCACGCCCAAAAGTACTGAAGATCGGACTGAAGATTGCACCTATGATAATGAGGCAAAGCCACTGGCGACGGCTCCAAGGACGTAGCAGGGCGAAACGGGTCGGATCATTGAACATCCCTTTACTCCCAAAACCCCCGACTCTGGATCGCGAACAAACTGGGCGGTGGCTCTTCTGCGGATGTTGCAGTAAGCTTCAGACAAAACGCCAAGAGGGATCGATAGGGCATATCGTATCCGAATGACCGCATTGTAGTTGATTGGACTCGGAACAGTTTGCATCCTCGGCTAAAATCTTTAGGTGTATCCGTCAAAGTGAGCTCTCGTTTCTATTGCCGGCTAGTGCAATGGCCAAAGCCAAAGAGCTGGCGGAATGACCAGAAGCACGGTCACGAGCGGTTATGAAACAAAGGGAATGCTGTCCATCGCTACTGACAATTCTGACACTGCTTTGCTTTGTACTGGGAACCGTGTTGAGCGCCGGGGCCCAGCTCAAGCAGACCCGGAGAGTACTGATTATTAATGACCTTGGAATTGTGTCATCGCCCGGATTCGCGGAAATCGATCAAGCAATATTCAGCAGTCTGCAGAACTCGCCTTATCAGATCGAGCTGTACCATGAGAGTTTGCAACTCACGCTTTTTCCGGACGAAGCTTCCCGGCGCTTGTTTCGCGAGTCGCTTATACGCAAGTATTCAGAACGCAAACTCGATTTGATCATCGCAGCTGGATCTGCATCTCTCAAGTTCATCGCCGAGTCGCATGAAAGCTTTATTAAAGAGACGCCTATCATCTTCTGCACAGTTTTAGGGGAGATTCCGGACCAGCTAAAGTCGGGCTTTCACTTTACCGGTGTTTTGGCCAGGCTACAGCCGGAAGAGACTTTCAAAGCGGCTCTGCACTTGTTGCCTGCCACAAAGCACGTGGTGGTCGTGGGCGGTATGGGTACGTTCGATGAAGAATGGGAACGCGTCGCAAAACGGGCTTTCCAAAACTACGAATCGAAGTTTGATTTTACTTATCTTACCGATTTGACGATGTCTGTGCTTCTTGAACGGCTCAGGCATCTGCCAAGCAATACGATCGTGTATCACACTGCAATCACACAAGATGCCGCGGGAGCGACCTTCATTGATTCAGCTCAGTCGGTACCCTTGGTGGCCAGTGCCGGGAATGCTCCAGTTTTTGTCATGGACGATGTGGATCTTAGGGCGGGAACCGTAGGGGGCGCCCTGGTGAATTGGGCTGACGACGCTCGTGTCGCGGGAGACATGGCTGTACACGTTCTCAATGGCAAAAGGCCAGAGGACATCCCAATCGTGATGAGCAGTAACGTCTACATGTTCGATTGGCGGGCACTTAGGCACTGGGGCTTGAAAGAAAGCAACTTGCCGCCTGGCAGCATCGTGCTGAACCGGCAGCCGACCCTCTGGGAATTGTATCGATGGTACATCGTTGGCGCGGTTTGCCTCTTGTTGGCGCAAACCTCGTTAATCATTGGACTTTTGTGGCAACGGGCAGTCCGCAGAAAGGCTGAAGCATCGCGAAGAGAGAGTGAACAACGTTTTCGCTTGGTCGCCAATACCGCACCCGTGATGATCTGGATGTCCGGTATCGACAAGTTATGCAACTACTTCAACAAGCCCTGGCTCGATTTCACCGGGCGCACTCTTGAACAGGAGCTCGGCAATGGTTGGGCGGAGGGGGTGCATAGTGAAGACCTTGCCGAGTGCCTGAAGACTTACAACGATGCATTCGATAAAAGAGAACAGTTCGAGATGCAGTACCGGTTACACCGGCACGACGGAGAGTACCGTTGGGTTTCAGATATCGGAGTGCCAAGGCTTAATAAGGACGGCAGCTTTGCCGGGTACATCGGCTCTTGCATCGACGTAACGGAGCGAAAGCACGCCGAGGAAGCGCTCTCCACCATTGGCCGCAGACTGATTGAGGCTCACGAGGAAGAGCGCATCTGGATTGGCAGAGAGCTACACGATGACATCAACCAGAAACTTGCGATGGTGGCCATTGAGATGGACAGATGGAGTCAGGAAGAGTCTCGATCCAAGTTCTCGGAGCATTTGAGCCATGCAAAGAAGCGAATCATGGAGGTTTCGATGGATGTGCAGGCCTTGTCTCACCGCCTGCATTCTTCGAAACTCGACTATATGGGATTGGTTGTTGCAGCCGGCAGCTTCTGCAGAGAGTTCTCGGAAAAAGCTAACGTAAAGGTGGAGTTCAGCCACTCGGCGGTTCCATCGACCTTGCCCAAAGAAGTGTCGCTTTGTTTATTCCGAGTTTTGCAGGAGGCGCTGCAAAACGGAATGAAGCACAGCGGAGCAACACTTTTTCACGTGGATCTGCGCGGAACTTCGAACGGGCTGGAATTAACTGTGTCTGATGAAGGGAAAGGCTTTGATGAACACGAGGTCCTCTCGCGGCGAGGCCTAGGATTGATCAGCATGCGCGAGAGACTTCAGATGGTACATGGCGTATTGGACATCACAACGCAACCCGGAGCAGGAGCCACAATTATTGCGCGGGCTCCCCTGCAAACAGCTGAGTTTCAGGCAAAAGCCGGATAAGACAGTTCTGTTCTTGCACAAATCATCAAGTGCAGCTCCAGCTCAGCCCGCGAGCGAAGCGAGCGCGCTCGGCTCAACGTCAAAAGCAACATCAACACCAACGTCTCATAGCTCAAACTGTTTACTACTTTGTCAAGCGCTCTGAGACCCCCTCCTTCCCTTCTCCCCCTAGTCAATTGACACCTCCTTCCGGCGAGCCCTAGACTGAAGGCGTGTACGCGGGTCTCGAGGGCGCATGAGCTGGCTACAGAACAAGTTTGAAAAGAACTTCATGATTTCCACGGTGGACTACGTCTTTAACTGGGCGCGGAAGTCCGCCGTGTGGCCGATGACGTTCGGGCTGGCGTGCTGCGCGATCGAAATGATCGCGTCGTCGACGGCGCGCTTCGATATCGCGCGCTTCGGGTCGGAGGTGTTCCGGCCGAGCCCGCGCCAGGCCGATCTGATGATCGTCTCGGGCACCGTGACGCTGAAGATGGCGCCGGTGGTGAAGCGCATTTACGACCAGATGCCCGAGCCGAAGTGGGTGATCTCGATGGGCGCCTGCTCGTCCGTAGGCGGACCGTTCAATACGTACGCGGTGCTGCAGGGCGTCGACAAGATCGTGCCGGTGGATGTGTACGTGATCGGGTGCCCGCCGCGCCCGGAAAATCTCTTCTACGCGCTGCTCAAACTGCAGGATAAGATCGACACCATGACGTTGGCGAAAAGACCGACCGAAGTCCGGCTTGACGAAAATATGGTGGAGAACTTCAAGAAGCAGGTGATGATCGCGCAGACGCTGCAGCCGCGGTAGGTGTCAGGTGTTAGGTCTCAGGTTTCAGGAAAGCATTCGGCACACAGCGTTCTGCCAAAGCCGAGGCCTGGGTAGATGCAAATGTGGCGTGGCCGAATGCTGAATGCTCCAACGTGGCTGTCCTACTTCCATGTCTCAGCTCATCAAACTCACAAATCAATCGGAACTGCCGGCTGTGAACGAAGTCAGAGAATTTCCCTGCGGGGATAGGGTGATCTGCATCGCGAATGTGAATGGCGAGTTTTCGGCAATGGATAACGTCTGTCTGCATCGCGGCGGGCCGCTCGGACAGGGTGTTGTGGAGAAGGGCAAGCTGGTGTGCCCGTGGCACGGGTGGCAGTGGGACCCGAAGACCGGCCAGGCCGTGCAGAATTCGAGTGCAAAGATCGCCCTGTATCCGATGAAGATTGAGAATGGGGAAGTGTGGGTGGAGATTTAAGGGAGAATGGGAAGAACTTGAGGGCAGCAGGATTCCGAGCGACCCTCAGCGACTAAAGCCGGCGAGAAGTGCCACTAAGTGCGCGAGAACCTTTGGACTTAGATTTTGCCGAACAAACGGCCCAAGCTTGTGTAATTGATTCCATGACAATGTCGGCTCCCAGGTCCGAGTAAGGTTGATGGTGCTAAACCAACCAACCGGCTCGGAGAAAGGAGCCAACATGTTAATTGTAGGGTGTGATTACCATCCGAGCTTTCAACAAATTGCGTTTGTCGATACAGAAACCGGAGAAATTCGAGAGCAGAGACTGGCTCACCGGGAGGGAGCGGATAAGTTCTACCGTGGCTTGGCGGTTGCCGGTCAGCAGGTGCGTGTGGGTATGGAAGCGAGCGGACACGCACGCTGGTTCGAACGACTGCTAGCGGAGTTGCAGTTGAGTTGTGGATGGGGGATGCAGCCGAGATACGGCGCAAACGCGCGCGCAAACAGAAGACGGATCGGCAAGATGCGCAGCATATTCTGGGTTTGTTGCTGAAGAACGATTTTCCGCCGATCTGGGTGCCGAGTTCGGAGAATCGGGATCTACGGCAACTGCTGTGGCATCGGCACCGCATGGTGCAAGCGCGCACCCGAATCATGAATCAACTGCAAGCGGTGGCGCTGAACGAAGGCCTGCTTTGCAAGAAGAGGTTGTGGCGAGAACGTGGACGTCAGCAACTGGAAGCGTTCCTGTTGGCGCCATGGGCCAGCCGACGCCGGCACGACCTGCTGGAGTTGCTGGATCGACTGAACCCGACGATCGCGGAGTTAAGTCAGGCCATCGAGCAAGAGGCGGAGAAGCGTCCCGCAGCGCAGCGACTGATGACGCATCCGGGCGTGGGTGCCTTGACCGCACTGGCTTTCGTGCTGATCATCGGGGATGCGAAGCGCTTTCCGTGTGGGAAGCAGATTGCCAGCTATCTCGGACTAGTGCCGCTGGAAGATTCCAGTGGGAATCGGCGACGACTGGGACACATCACCAAGCAAGGCAGTTCGATATTGCGCTTTCTGCTGGTGGAAGCGGCCCAGGTCACGGTACGCAGCCTGCCAGAATGGCGCTGCAAGTATGTTCACTTAATGATGCGGCGTGGACGCAAGACCGCCAAGGTCGCCATGGCGCGGCGATTAGCGGTTCGACTGTATTGGATGATGCGCCAGGGATGGGATTATCAGCAGTGGAGCAAGTTCGGTTCGCACGCAGGACAGCCCGGAACAGGCGATGGTGTTCAGTAGAACATCGAGAAATTGATTGGGCGTCCTGCTCCTCTTCATGAAAAGAGGAGTTCGAAGTAGTCATCATGATCGCAGTTGATCGAAGAGATGCATGGGTCGGACCGAGTTCCTGGCCTGAAATGATTACGGAGCGAGCCTTGGTTGGAACGGCCATTCTCATCGAGAGCGAAATGGCGCTCTTCTCTGAGTGCATGTGCTCGTGTGCTCAGATCGTGCTTGACACCGCCGACATTGTCAGAGACGCCTGTTTACGACAACTACTGCAACCCTTCCGCGTAGGGCAAAAGAAAAGCTGCCCGGGCGGTCTGGTTGCGATGGCGAGCCAGGGCCACCCGCCCCAATGGGTTAAGCGGCAACTCGTTCCGTAGCCCGGGCCAGGTGCGGCGCCGCCACGTAGGGGAATTGCGTGAGCAGGTCTTTGTGGGGCCCGACCTTATCTTGCGTCACCTTTCCATTTGTAAGGAGAGGAAGGAAGAAATCCACGACGTCGTCGGTGAGTGTCCGGCCATTGTTCGGGTAGACCGCCGGCCTTGTGGGGCTATAGTGGAGGACGTCCGGCAGCAAGGTCCCTGCGACCCGCGTTGCTTCCGCTGGCGTATATCCACCGGCGTGCTCCAGCGCGTGCGCGAAAACGGGGACGAAACGGGCGTCGTCCGCCGGTTCCGCAGTGAGATAGGCGGCGTTCTGTTCGCCGGCGAGGAAGGGAGTTTGATTTGACCGCGCACCGCGATCCGCCTGAACCCATTTCCCGCTTGTGCCGTCCAGTGTGCGAGCCCACAGGCCCATCTTTCCACTCCCGAGGACAGAGTTGGGCACTTCCAGTACGATACTGCACACGTCCTTGTCGGCGAAGTAATCGTCACCGGTGAATTGCAGGTTGTTCAGGGCTCCCTGAACGTCGAAGAAAAAAGGATCTCCGCGCCAGCCGGCGAAGAAGCGGTAGTCACCGGCCTCCGCCACCCGTGTCTCCGTCCCCGTCGAGACCGGCACTCCCTCGACGATGAGTTGCCCTTCATCGCCCATCCCAGCGGCTTGCGCGCCCTCAGCGCGGCGAAGCGTCGCGGTCTGCGCACCGTCCTCGGAGGACGTGAAGCGCACCCGGTACGCGATATCGGCTATGTTATCGCCGTTAGTATCAATCCTAAGTTCATAAATCGCCTCGGGCGAGAAGGCGACGTCGGTTGTGGGCCCTGGCGGGTTCACGCCGGCGGACGGATGCACGTTCATAATCAGGATCGATTTGTTAGCATCCCCAGGCTTCGGGAAAGCGTACAGATCGGTGAAGTCCAGGCGGGCATCCCCGTGGGGGAATCCAAAGTCGGGGCCGGAATAATGGTGGGACATAGCCCTTCCTCGTTTTAGCTGAGATTGAGATTAAACCCAGAATTTCCGATTTGGACTTCTGGCCAGCGGATTATACGCTTCTCCAGACCCAGACACGACGAATCTGCCAAGGGCTGGCCTGGTGCCACCGAAGTATCAATGGGCTGGGTGCCCCATCCTAGCGCGTACTTCCATGAAGACGACCTTTTGTTAGCTTTGAGGTGTCAATCTCAGCGGTCAATTGGCAAAAAATCCCCATCTCTGACAATGTCG